>Ga0187893_10009395_pt1 | contig 15037 bp, 15 predicted proteins | sample MA1701074metaG_FD_139574 | JGI IMG/M metagenome (GOLD analysis project Ga0187893, IMG submission 139574) | White microbial mat communities from a basaltic lava cave in the Kipuka Kanohina Cave System on the Island of Hawaii, USA - MA170107-4 metaG ...
CAGGCACCATGGATGGGTTGAGCCCGCTGGCCGTGCTGGGGCGGGGATACAGCATCGTGCAAACCGTGCCGGGCGGGCGAATCGTTCGCCGCTCGGAAGAGGTATCGGTCGGCGAGGACATTCGGGCGCGGTTGGCAGAGGGCCAGTTGCTGTGCACGGTGCGTGAAGTCGTTCCGGGCTCCGGGTGACGGGCTCCCGAATGCCTTGACCTCGAGGATCGCGGGCGTATAATACGCCGACTTTGGCAGAGGAAACCTAGATGGCGGCACTGAAATTCGAAGAAGCCATGGCGCGGCTCGAGACGATTGTGTCGGAGCTTGAGAACGGAGACCTTCCGCTCGATGAATCCCTGAAGATTTTCGAAGAGGGGATCAAGCTCTCCAAGGCCTGCCTCAAGCTGCTGGATGATGCCGAGCGAAAGGTTGAGGTCCTGATCCAGGACAAGGACGGGAAGAAGCGCATCCGTGCCGTTTCTATCGACGCCGACACGGACCATCTCCTCGATGCCGATGGCTCCCCCGGGTCGTCCTGAGCCAGATGCGCCTCCATGCCTGTGGCTATCCGTCCTGACCGGCTGCCCCTTCTCATGGTCCGTAAGCCGCCTGTAGGTCGTGATCGATTGGATCGGTTGCTCGTGGCGCGGGGGTTGGTGGACAGCCGCGAACAGGCGGTGCGCCTCATCCTGGCGGGATCCGTCCAAGTGGACGGGGCGCTGGTCGACAAGCAGGCCAAGCTTGTGGCCGTGGACGCCGAGATTCGGCTGGCGATTCGGAGCGAGCCCTTCGTCAGCCGGGCGGGGGCCAAGCTCGCGGCAGCGCTGGACAGGTTCGGGGTCGAGCCGGCGGGGCTGATCTCGCTGGATGTGGGCGCTTCGACCGGAGGATTCACGGACTGTCTGCTGCAGCGAGACGCCCGGCGTGTCTATGCCGTGGATGTGGGATACGGTCAGCTCGACTGGCGACTTCGCCAGGACCCGCGAGTGATCGTGATCGACCGGACGAACATCCGCTATCTCGACCCTTCCCGGATCCCCGACCCTGTTGATCTCGCCGTCATTGATGTGTCTTTTATCTCGTTGACGATCGTGTTGCCCTGCGTGATGCGGTTTTTGGGCAAGCCGGCCACGGTGATCGCCTTGGCGAAGCCTCAGTTCGAGGTCGGCAAAGGACAGGTAGGTCGTGGGGGAATCGTGCGAGATGACCGCCAGCGCGGGGAGGTGACGGAGAGGGTGCTGGCTTGCGCCGGCGGATTGGGACTTTCGCCGATCGGGGTCATGGAGTCTCCGGTGCCCGGGCAGAAGGGCAATCGGGAAATCCTGATCGGACTGCAGCGAACAGGTGAAGAAGCTGGGGAGGGGCCGGCATGAAGATTGTCGTGACAGGCGGCGCGGGGTTCATCGGGTCCCACCTTGTCGACCGCTTGGTGCTGGAAGGCCATGAAGTGGTGGTTGTTGACAATCTTTCCACCGGGAAACGAAGGAACCTGAACCGCGCCGCGCGTTTTTACAAGATGGATATTCAGAGTCGTGGGTTGGAGCGGGTGTTCCGTAACGAGCGGCCGTCCCTCCTGGTGCACCTGGCGGCACAGATGGATGTCCGCCGGTCCGTGCAGGATCCGGTCTTCGACGCGGAAGTCAATATCCTGGGCACCTTGAATCTCCTGGAGCAGGCCGTCAAGCACGGCACGCGAAAAGTCGTCTTCGCGTCGTCAGGCGGGGCCATCTATGGGGAACAGGATGTCTTTCCCGCAAACGAGTCGCACTCCACCAGGCCCCTGTCGCCCTACGGAATCAGCAAGTTGGCCGGGGAGCATTACCTGTACTATTACCAGCGGGTGAGCGGGATCCACTACGTCTGTCTCCGGTACAGTAACGTCTACGGACCCCGGCAGGACCCGGAAGGCGAAGCGGGCGTGGTCGCGATCTTCACGCGAAAAATGCTGGCCGGCGACCAACCCGTCATCAACGGGAACGGGCGCCAGACCAGGGACTTCATTTACGTGGAGGATGTCGTGGAGGCGAATCTCGCGGCCATGGGAAAAGACGTCCAGGGGACATTCAACGTCGGGATCGGCGTCGAGACTCCCATCAACGACCTGTTCCGGATCCTGGTGGATCTGACGAAGTCCGACTGCAAGGAGATTCACGGGCCGGCGAAGAAGGGCGAGCAGCTTCGGAGCGTCATTGACGCCGGCCGTATTCGCCAGGAACTCGGATGGGAGCCGAGAACGCGCCTGCGCGACGGGTTAGCGAAAACGGTGGAGTACTTCCGCGGGGAGACGAGATGACGCCCGATGCCCGGGGAGCCGGTCGCAGGAATCAGCGGTAGCGCGGCACGCTCGGATCGACTTGCAGGGACCAGGCCTCAATCCCCCCAACCAGGTTCTTCACGTTCTTATACCCCTGCTGGTAGAGAAAGTTGATCGCATCCGCGCTTCGCATCCCCTTATGGCAGTGGGCGACAATCTCGGTGTTCGGATCGAGCTTGTGCAGCGACTGCGGCAGGGTTCCCAGGGGAATCAGGATGGCCCCCTCGATCTTGGCCAGATTATATTCCCACTCCTCTCGCACATCGACGAGGACGATATTGTCCCCCTGGTCCATACGAGTCTTGAGCTCTTGTACCGTGATGGTGAAACCCATGGGGCAGCCTCCTTGTGAGGATCGTATGATAGGCCCCTGCTTCTTCCACTGTCAACGGAAGGCGACGGGCTTGCTGAAGGAGGTGTAGGATGGCCACCGTGTCGCCTTTAGAGTCACAGACTGATCAGGAGATCGTGGTCTTTGTGACGGCCTCGAGTGAAGAGGAAGCGACGAAAATCGCCCGCGCGCTCGTCGAAGCCGGATTGGCCGCCTGCGGCAATATTCTGCCCGCGGTCCGTTCCATTTTTCGGTGGGAAGGCAAGATCTGCGACGAGACGGAATCCCTGATAATAATCAAATCACGGGGCGATCTGTTCGACTCCCTCACAGCGACGGTCAAGAGGCATCACAGCTATCGCGTGCCGGAGATCATCGCCCTCCCGATCGTCCGGGGGGCCGCCGATTACCTGACCTGGATCAGGGAGGCGACCGGCCGGCCGATCGCCGAGTGAGGGGTAGGGCGGAAAGCAAAAAAATGTTGACCCTTCTTTCGGCTATTAGTAGACTACCGGCGCGGTAAAGGTTCCTATATCCCAATCAGCCGTCTGGCGGGGAGCGCATTTATGAAGTCAAAGCACGATGCCTACACCATCGTGATCTTTCGGGGACATACGTCGAGTCCCTGGCGGTGGAGCATATCCCGGAGACTTGTGCGGGTCGTCCTGAGTGTGGCCGTGTGTCTGGTGGTCGGCGAATTGGTCCTGCTTTCCCACTATGTTGTAAAGACCGGAGAGGTGTGGGAATTGCGATCCCTGCGAGAGGAAATCGTCTCGGTGCGCGAGCGGACGACGGCCTTCTCGACGGCGGTCGACGACATGAAGCGGCGCCTCCTGGCGATGAAGGAGGTCAACCAGCGATTGCGGGTCATGTTGGGTATCGATGAGCAAAGGCCGGAAGACCTCTTCAATGGACAGGGCGGTGAAGAAACGCCCCTGGGCGGAGCGGTGGAAGGATCGGCGACAGACAGCCGGCCGACCGCTGAAGCGGGCCCTTCCGGCGGAAATCCTGACGCGACCTCAGAACCCCGGGAAGCCGACGACAAGGCCTTTTCGCAGAAGCTGCAGCAGGACCTCAGCTACTTGCAGAGCGAGGCGGTCGTGCAGGAGCGGGTCCTCGCTCACCTGACGAAGGCTGCGGGGGAAATGGTTGCCAAGTTGGCCGCGACGCCATCGATACGACCGGTGCGGGGGTGGGTGACCTCCGGGTTTGGCCCGCGCATTTCGCCGTTCACCCAGCAACTGGCCATGCATGACGGTTTGGATATCGGCGCGCCTCCGGCAACCCCGGTGCGGGCGCCGGCCGGGGGTCGGGTGGCGGTCGTCGGCCACGATACCAAGCTGGGCAAGCTGGTCGCCCTCGATCATGGCTACGGGATCGAGACACAATACGGGCACCTGGCCAAGGCTCTCGTGCGGGAGGGCCAGAAGATCAGGCGCGGGGACATCATCGGACTCGTCGGCAGCACCGGTCTCTCAACCGGCCCCCATCTCCACTATATGGTGAAAGTGAATGAACGGGCAGTGAATCCCGAACGGTACATCCTCGACTGACTCGACTCCCTCAGTTGCGCCCTTGCCGCATTTCTCGCCTTTCGCCCGTGTTTCGCCTGTTTCCCCCGTGCCCCGCAGCCGACAGGGTCCGTGCCCTCCTGCCGTCCGATCCTCTTACCTGCCCGGTAGCTCCCACGAAGGAGGTAATCCGTGACCGATCTTGAGCTCTCACGGTCCGTCTCGCCACGGCCCATCATCCAGGTCGGCGAGGAACTCGGGCTTCGTCCCGACGAGCTGATTCCGTACGGCACAGCCAAGGCGAAGGTGTCCTTGGCTGCGCTGGAGCGGGTGGCGGATCGCCCGCTTGGGCGGTACGTTCTGGTCACGGCGATGAATCCGACCCCGCTGGGCGAGGGGAAGACGACCACCTCGATCGGCGTGGCGATGGGGCTCTGCCGACTCGGCAAGCGGGCCGTGGTCACTCTTCGTCAACCGTCGCTCGGCCCCGTGTTCGGCATCAAGGGCGGCGGCACCGGCGGCGGGCGCGCGCAGGTGATCCCGATGGAGGAGATCAATCTGCATTTCACGGGCGACGCCCATGCGGTGGCCGCTGCCCATAACCTGCTCTCCGCCTTCGTCGACAACAGCCTGTTTCACGGGAACAACTTGAACCTGGATCCGACCATGATCACCTGGCCGCGGGCGATGGGCGTGAGCGATCGCGCGCTGCGGGAGGTTCTCCTCGAATCCTCAGATGGAGTTCCCGCGCGGCGCGCCCAGTTTGTGATCACGGAAGCCTCCGAGGTGATGGCCATTCTGGCGCTTGCCTCGGGGTGGGCGGACTTGCGCCGCCGCCTGGGACGCATCATCGTCGGGTTCACCCGCGATGGCCGCCCGGTGGGGGCCGATGACCTGAAGTGTGCCGGCGGCATGGCGGTTCTCCTGAGGGAGGCGCTCTGCCCGAACCTGGTGCAAACCCTGGAGGGGACGCCGGCACTCATCCACTCCGGTCCATTCGGGAATATCGCTCACGGCAACAGCTCGATCCTGGGCGATGCCGTTGCGCTTCATTGCGCCGACTATGTGGTGACCGAAGCCGGATTCGGAAGTGAGTTGGGCGCGGAGAAGTTTTTTAACCTCAAGTGCCGGGTGTCGGGATTCAAGCCGGCTGCGGGGGTGATCGTAGCGACGCTGCGAGCCCTGAAGCTGCATGGCGGTGGAGGCATGATCAAGGGGGGAATGCCGCTGCCGGCAGGCCTGACCGGCCCCAATCGCGAAGCGCTCAAGCAAGGGCTTGCGAACCTCGCGCAGCACCTGGCCAACGTGCGGGCGTTCGGTATCCCCGTCGTGGTCGCGATCAATGCCTTCAAAGACGATCCGCGGGAAGAACTCGAGACGGTTCGGAAATGGGCTCTGGAGGCGGGGGCCGCAGGCTCGGCGGTTTCCACCCAGTGGGCCGACGGCGGCGAGGGGGCGGTGGAACTCGCCAAGGCGGTCATCTCCGCCTGTGATCAACCGGCGAGCTATGCGCCCCTTTACCGGGACGATGCGCCGATCAAAGAGAAGATCGAGGTCATCGCACGGCGGATGTATGGAGCCGGCGCCGTGCAGTACGCAGATCAGGCCGAGGTGCAGATCGAAGCCGCCGCCAAGCTCGGCTTTGGGACGTTCCCCATCTGCATGGCCAAGACGCCGCTGTCGCTCTCGCACGATCCGAAGCTGACCGGTCGGCCATCCGGGTTCACCCTGCCGATCAGGGACCTGCGTATTTTGGCCGGGGCCGGGTTCTTGACCGCGATCTGCTCCGGCACCCAACTGATGCCGGGGTTGCCCACGCGGCCTGCGGGGGAGCGGATTGATCTGGATTCTCAGACGGGAGAGATCGTAGGACTGTGAACGGGCGCGAAAAGAGAAACGCGAGAGGTGCTAGACGAGCGAGAGGGGCGAGACGTATTGTCTTAGGTTTCTCGGGATTCGCGCTCGTCGCGCACGTCCCGCGCGTCTCGCTTAATGCTGCTTGAGATACTTGAAGAACTCCGAATCCGGACTCATCATCACCATGGCATTCCCATTCCCGGCGAATGCCCGCTTGTACGCTTCCATCGAGCGTGTAAACTCGAAAAACCGCGGGTCCTGCTTGTACGCTGAGGCGTAGAGCCTGAACGCCTGGGCATCTCCACTTCCCCGGAGTTGCTCCGAGATCTTATAGGCCTCGGCCAGGATAATCTCCCGGTCCTTCTCGGCCTCCGACCGGATCTTCTGGGCCTCCTCGGCCCCTTCGGCCCGGTATTGCTTCGCCTGGCGCTCGCGTTCGGCTTGCATCCGGGCGAATACCGCCTTCTCGTTCTGCTCGGGCAGGTCCGCCCGCTTGATACGAACATCCAGAATCTCAAGGCCGTATGCCTTTGCCTTTTCGTTCGACCGCTGGGTGACGATCGCCATGATGTCGGAGCGGGTTTGCGATACGATTTCAGAGAGGTTATGCCGTCCTAATTCAACGCGTAGCTCGGAATAGATGATGTCGTCGAGGCGCCGGAGTGCACTGCGCTGGGTCTGAAATGCCTGGTAAACCTTCAACGGATCGATGATGCGCCACTTGGCGAAGTTGTCGATGAGGAGCGTTTTCTTGTCCTGTGTGATCACGTCTTGCGCCAGACTGTCGTAATCCAGGAGGCGTTTGTCGAAGTACGTTACCTCCTGGATGAACGGGACCTTGAACTTGAGGCCGGGCTCCGTGATGGTCCGGACCGGTGCGCCGAGCTGAACCAGAATGGCGGTCTGTGTGATATCCACGATGAAGGCCGGCGAGGCGCCCAGCACGAACAAGAAAACAACGACCGCAACCAGGCCGATCAGGAAGTTCTGTTTCGTCATGGTCAGGGCCTCTTTTCCTCGGAGCCCGCAGGCGCTTTGGGCGCCTTCTGCAGGCGATCAAGGGGCAGGTAGGGAAGTATCCGCTCCCCTGCCTTGCCGTCGATGATGATCTTGTCCACAGACGGCAGGATCTCCTCCATGGTCTCGATGTAGATCCGCTTGCTGATGATGTCTTTGGCCTGATTGTATTCCTTGAGGGTCTTCAGGAAGCGGTCGGCCTCGCCCTCCGCTCTCGTCACGCGGGCCTGGGCATTACCCTTGGCCTGGTTCACGATCTGGGCCGCTTCTCCCTTGGCTTTCGGAATGATGTCGTTCCTATAGCCCTGGGACTGGTTGATCAATTTCTCGCGATCTTCCTTCGCGCTGGCGACATCCTTGAACGCCGCCACCACGGCTTCAGGGGGATCGACGTCCTGCAACTGGACCGCCGCCACCTGCACGCCGGCGTGATACTGGTCCAAAATGCGCTGCAAAAGTTCCTGGGTATCCTGCTGGATCTGCGCCTTCCCCGTCGTCAGCGCTTCGTCGATCTTGCTCTTGCCGACCACCTCCCGCATGGATGCTTCCGCCGACTTCTGGATCGTTTCGTCGATTTCATCCACCTGGAAGAGGTAGTCCTTCGCGTTCTTGATCTTGTATTGGACGATGAACTCCACCGCCAGGATGTTCTCATCGCCGGTCAGCATCAGAGCCTCCTTGGGGAGCATCTGCTGCCGACCTTGCCGGTCGGTACGGAAGCCGACCTCGATACGATGCAGTTTTTCGACCTTGGGCCGCTCGACGCTTTCGATGAAGGGGATTTTCACGTGGGGGCCTGGGCCGGCGCTCCGAACCACGTCGCCGAAGCGCCTTACGACGCCTTCCTCGTCCGGCGCGACGATGAAGGCGCTTTGCCAGACCACGATGATGGCAAACAACGCCAGGAGGATCGCCCGAATGCCGCGGAACGGGATCTGAAATTGGCTCAACTGTGCCTTGGCCTGGCGGAGCGCTTCATCGATGGGGTCGGTCTTTTTGCTCCAGGGGTCCTTGGGATCCCAAACCATGCGTAGTTCCTCAGGGGGAATGCGGCGAGGAGGCGGAGCCTCTCGGGCCGCGCCACCATAACAGACTTATTCGGACCGGGCAACCTATTTGCCGGGGATCTTGGTCGCAGTGGATTTCATCAGGCTGTCGGCCTGTGGCGGGGAGAATCCCAGGTACCCTTGGCGCCGTTCTGTCAGCTCCACGACGGAGAAAGCCGCCCCGTCGACGTCCTCAGGTACCGTGAAGACCTGGCGGAGCGGACCGCCCCGCTGGCCGACGACGGCACCGGCGAAGCGAACGCCGGCCTCCCCCAGGCGGGCCATCGCGGTTTCAATGTCCTCAACACGCACCGCGACATGATGGAGCGTGCCGTCGCCGAATCGCCGGACCCAGCCGGGGATGATGCTGGTTCGGCCCCGTTCGTCGGCGTAGGCCTGGTCGATGAACAGCGGCGGATAACCGGTCTTGCGATAGACCTTGGCGAACCAGTCGTCGTAAGTGAGAGTCTCGGAAAAGCTGTACCCGAAAGACAAGAACTCCTCCGCGCGGCGATCGATATCGCCGGTGCGGAAGGTCAGGTGGTCGGCCAAAGGGGAAAAGCCGACCCCGGCGCGGTCCAGACCCTGCTTCAGGATCCGGGCTGCCTCATTCCGGGCGACGAAATCCGAGACATAGGCGGCAAGCAATTCGTCCAGTTGCCCGGCGGCGCTCATGGAAGCCTCCTCGCGGGAGAGAGCAACGGTTCGCCTCGAGCCTAGCGCGAATGGGACTTGATTACAAGCGCTGGGAGATGCCTGAAAACCTTGACAGGCATGGGCTGACTTCGTAGACTCGCCTCAGTGGTGGGTCCTCGCCGTTTTCAGCCGTCCGCTTGTGCCCTCAGGGTATGACGCTGATGTTCGACGCGATCTGGAACAATATCTTTCGCAATCGCAAGAAGAGCGAGAGCCAGGTCATCGATTTTCTCCGGGCAGTCCCGATCTTTGAAGGCCTCACGGACGGCGAACTGCGTATCGTCGAATCGAAGGTGTATGTGCGGCGCTACGCGGACGGAGAACGGGTCTTCAAGGAAGGGGATCCCAGCCTCGGCATGTATATCATTATGGGAGGGGCGGTGAACATCATCCGGCAGGTGCCGGACGGCCCGCCGCAACTGTTGGCCACGTTGACGGGCGGAGACTTCTTCGGGGAAATCGGCCTCATCGACGACGCGCCCCGTTCAGCCACTGCCGTCGCCTACGGGGAGACGGAGGCCATAGGGTTTTTCAAGCCGGATTTCATGTCGCTCATTCAGGCTAAACCTGACCTGGGGCTCAAGGTCGTCGTCCGGCTGGGGAAGACCCTCTCGGCGCGTCTGCGCCGGACCAATGAAGAACTCCGGCAGTTCCACCTGAAGCACCAGCAAGAGGCCCGAGCCCTCTAGCAGGACAAGGGCGACCGTTCCGTTCAGGGCGTAACCCAGCCGCAATGCCGACCTCCAGGAAGCAGTTGTGGATCGACCTCGCCTGCGTGGCCGGGCTCCTGACCGGAGCCGGGCTGTTCGGTTATGTCCTCGGCAGTATCCTCGTGCCCTTCGCCGTCTCCGCCTTTGTCGCCTATCTCCTCCTGCCGATCGTGGAATTGCTCGAGCATCGCGGGTTCTCCCGCCGGGCGGCGGTCGTGGCGATTTACGGGGGCGGGATTCTCGTGCTGGCGGTCGGCGCGTTCGTCCTGACCCCGCAATTGACGAAGCAGGTTCAGACCTTCCGCGGCAAATTGCCCGGATATTCCAACCTCGCTCATGAAACGCTTCTGACTGCTCAGCGGGACCTGGAGTCACATTTTCCTGAACTCCAACGCTACCGCATTGCCGAGACGATCGAGAAGCAGGTCGTGACCTACGTCAATGGCTCCCTTCAGAGTCTTCCGCAACTCCTCCTCAACGCCTTCACCTTGCTCTCGGTCGTCGTGATCGTCCCATTCATGACCTTTTACCTGCTCCTTGAAGGATCCGCGATCAAAAAGGCGCTGATCTCCCTGGTTCCAAACCGATATTTCGAAAACGCACTGAACCTGATCTACCTGGTGGATGTCAATCTCTCCGCTTACCTGCTGGGGCAACTGATGGATGCGCTGATCATCGGCCTCCTCTCAGCGGTTGCCTACTCGTTCATCGGCGTCCATTACGGGATGGTGATCGGCCTCCTCTCCGGGTTGGCCAACCTGATTCCCTACGTCGGGCCGGTGGCGGGGGCGTCAGTGGCCGTGCTGGTCACGGTCCTGGAGGGGGGAATTACGGCCAAGGTCTTTGTCATTCTGATCGTCGCCGTTGCGATCCAGGTGGTTGATAACTTTCTCGTCCAACCGACGCTCATGTCCGAGAGCGTCGATCTTCACCCCTTGGCCGTCATTGCCATCCTGCTCATTGCGGGGAACGTGTGGGGGTTATGGGGGATGCTTCTCGGCATCCCGGCCTATTGCGCCGGCAAGATCTTCGTTGAGGAGCTGAGGACGGTCCTCAGGCGGGAGAGCGTGGACGCGATCTAGCCCGCGCGGCGTTGGAATTTGCCGCGAGTGCTGGCGCGCGCCTGGAGCTAGGGTGTGCAGGTGGTTGTCGCTTTTGCCCGGCTGGAGCGGAGCGGGAGGGGCTGTGCCCCGATCCGTTCGAGACACGGGATCGCCGCCGGGGTTCAGCGGGCCGTGGAGGTGGACTAGTTCCCTGGTCTCTCGGGGTGGAGGCGGCCCTTGGGCTCTTCACGCCGTTGTCATGGAGCCTGGCAGTCTTCCTTGCCTCGCGCTTGCGGACGGCCCGCTCCTGCATGCCCTGCGCTTCATCCCAAGTAAGTCCCAGGATGGCCGCCGTCCCGCTGACGCGGCATTCCGCGAGGATCCCCACGGCGAGACGCTCGAACTGCTTCGTAAAGCGGGAATCCGGTTCGGCCCAAGGTACATGAATCTGTCGCACGCCGTGCTCGGGACAAGCCACGCGGGGAATCCGTGCGTGAAGGTAGGTTTCAAACTGACAGCTATCGAGGTGTCGCCAGACCCGCTCGGCTGCATGGTCGCGCGTGGGGCTGGTCAAAGAGCACTCCGGACAGGACCACACCACCCCATTTGCGTGTCCGGCCCAGATGTCCACGCGTCGTTCTTCGAAATTGAACTCCACTCGATCGACAGCCCAGGGTTCGGACAGACCAAGGAAATGATGATAGAGATCCGTCTCCTGCATGAGGGGGGTGCCTACTTGAGTACTCACTGTAAAGCCCTGCGACCCAGCGCGCCGCTTTCCCGAGCCATAAAGAAGAGACACCAAGACTTCATGGATGTATCCCAAGGAACCAACGCCAAGCTGCTGTATCGGTATGGGAGGACAAGGGAAACATCAGGGAGGGGGAGGATGCCCTACAGGAGGAGAGCAGGGCATCAGCGCGGCGGGAGTCCTCCGCCACGTTCCCCTCTATCAGGTCTATCTGATCGTCAAATCCCTGACTCACTAACTGCTTGTGATCAACCGGCAAGATCGGCTTAGGATTATGAGTACAGATGATACAGCTTTTGAAAGGTACCAGCTGCGTCCCGGTGACTACAGACTCCGCTGAAACCTGGGAGCGGTGTTTTGGAGGGAGCGGGTAGCAGGCGCTCCCCCCCAAACACGACACTCCAGGCTAGCTAGGCATTCTCGGAGGCTCTGCGGACTCGGTGCATGCTGATCGGAATCGGTGACGTTCATGACAACTGTAATTGCTATCTGGCACACGCCTGCTAGGTTAAGCAAGTAGGGTGCCGAATTGACTTCTCGGTCTTAATGTAGTCCATCCTATTGATTTGTAAAGTTGAAGTGACAATCGATGTGGTCAACTCTCAAAATACGAAAACGCATGGGTTTACCTTCACGTAAAAGATATAAAACTTGGTATTCGATGAAAGTTGTTGATTTCTAATTAGAAGTTAGTGCATGGTTTATCATACAGTCAAACTAGGATGATGAGGGTGGAACCACTACCTGGGTCTGTGATCTAAGCTAGCACTATGCGGCTCTCAATCTTTTGGCGATCCGCCCTGGGGTCCCTCGCCATTATCCTCGTGGTGGCCGGGGTGAACCTGTACGCCTTGGCCCAGCTCCGGCAATTGGCGGCGCTCAGCACAGAACTCGTCTCCTACCGATACCCGGCTATCGAGGGAGCGAAGCGTCTGGTGGACGTCCTGAATTCCCAGCTCCGAACGGAGCAGAGGTTTTTGGTGGTCCGGGATACGGCCTTTTTGAGGGACTTCGACGAGGAGACCGAGGAGTTTCGAAGGACCGTGGCAATGCTCTTGAGCCGGGAGATCTCGCCGGAGGGCATTGCGCTCCTGAAGGAAACGGAGCGTTTGCATGAGCAGTACCATGTCTTGTTCCATGACGATGCCGACCTCCGCATCGCCTCCCGGCCCGAACTGAGTTATGAACTGTACGAGAAGCGACAGGCTCCCCTCGTGACCCACATGAACGAGGCCATCGAGGCGTACAGCGGTCTGCAGCAAGCCCACGTAAGCACCGGCGTCAGCGAATCCAACGTACGCGCCGAGCAGGCCGAGGCGTTTACCCAACAGTTGGTGATCGTGGCGCTTCTGCTCGGGCTTGGACTGGCCGCGATCGCCAGTTACGGAATCCTGCGTCCCCTGCGTCGCCTCCAGGAATCCATCACCCAGATCGGCCAGGGCAATTTCAGCGCGGCGGTGGATATCCCGGCCCCCAAGGACCTTCAGGACCTGGTGCAGACCGTGAAGTGGATGGGCAAGAAGCTGCAGGAGCTTGATGACATGAAGTCCGAATTCCTCGCGCACATTTCCCATGAACTCCGTACTCCGATGGCCTCAATCCGCGAGGGGACCCACCTGCTGCTGGACGAGATTCCGGGTCCGCTGAGTCCGGCGCAGCGCCAGACTCTCCAGATCATGGCTGACAGCAGCCAGCGGCTCATCCACCTCATCTCCACCCTGCTCGATCTCTCCAAGATGGAGGCAGGCATGATGCCGTACCAGATGGCCACCACGGACCTACGGCGGGTGGCCGAGAGCTCGGTGGAGAAGGTTCGGCTGTTAGCAGAAAGCCGGCACATACAGATCCTGACAGAGGTAACGAACGGCGCTCTGTGGGTGCCCGCGGATGGAGCCAGGATGGAACAGGTGTTGGATAATCTCCTCTCAAACGCACTGAAGTTCAGTCCGGAGGGCGGAACCGTCAGCCTACGGATGCTGTCCAATCCCCTGGAGAAGCTCGTGAGGCTCTCCGTCTCCGATACGGGACCGGGAATCCCTGCCGAGGAATTGCCCCATATCTTTGAGCGGTTCTACCAGGGGCGCAGACAGCACAAGACCGTGGTGGCCGGGAGCGGGCTGGGACTCGCCCTGGCCAAGAAGGTGGTGGAGGCTCATGGAGGCCGGATCTGGGTCGAGAGCGAGCTTGGGAAGGGGGCGACGTTTCACGTGGCCCTGTCCCTCGATGGAAACAATCGCCCTGCCGCGACGGACAAGAAAGCGCGTGGCGCGTAGGGCCGTCATGGACAATGTTTGGAGAAGGAGAACACACCGGTGCCGATGAAGGACACAGGCGATCGCGAGCGAATTCTAGTGGTGGATGACGACCAGGGCTTGCTCCAGTTACTGACGATGCGGCTGACTGCGATGGGCTTCGCCGTGACCCCGTGCAGCAGCGGGGAAGAGGCCATCGCCGCGGGCCGGCGCGAGACCTTCGATCTCGCCATTACCGACTTGCGCCTCCCGGGCGTGGACGGGTTGGCCGTGATGCAGGAGCTGCGGGCCGCCCAGTCAGCCATTCCGGTCATCGTCTTGACCGCGCATGGCAGTATTCCCAATGCCGTCGAGGCGATGCAGAAGGGCGCCGTCGGGTACCTGACCAAGCCCTTCGATGACAAGGAATTGAAAGTCTATATCGAGAAAGCGCTCGGCCAGCAGCGGATGAGTCGGGAAATTCAACGGCTCCAGTCTCTGGTGCGAGAACTGTACGGCATGGATAACGTGATCGCGAAAAGCCACGCGATGCAAGTCCTCTTGCAGGAAGTGCGGCAGGTGGCGGATACGGATATCACCATCTGTCTGATGGGAGAGACCGGCGCCGGGAAGGAGGTCATCGCCAGGGTCGTTCACGCGAACAGCAGGCGGGCGCGCGGGCCGTTCATCGCCGTGAACTGTGGAGCCATTCCCGAGGCGTTGTTCGAGAGCGAGCTGTTCGGGCATGCCAAAGGCGCCTTCACCGGGGCCCACGGACCGAAACGCGGCCTGTTTCAGAGCGCTGACGGAGGAACGCTGTTTTTGGACGAGATCGGGGAGATGCCGCTGGCGGCGCAGGTCAAACTGTTGCGGGCGTTGCAGGAGCATGAGGTGCTGGTCGTCGGGGCCGAGCAGGCCACCAAGGTGGATGCCCGCATCATTACTGCAACCAACAGGGACCTCGGACAAGCGGTGCGGGCCGGTACGTTTCGGGAGGACCTCTACTACCGCATTCAGGTCGTCCCGATGACGGTTCCGCCGCTCAGGGAACGCCGCGACGATATTCCGCTCTTGGCGCAGCATTTTCTCGAGCGGAGCGCCAAGCGGGTGAACAAGCAGATCCGGGGCATCGTGCCGGAGGCAATGCAGAAGCTGGTGCGCTACCACTGGCCCGGCAATGTCCGCGAACTGGAGAACACGATCGAAAAAGCGGCGGTCATGGCGATGCAGGACATGCTCACCCCTGAGCTGTTCCCGTCCATTACGGTCGCCCCCGCGATCGAAGGGCAGCTCAAGCCGTTGACGGAGGCCAAGGAAGAATTCGAAAAGGGCTATCTAAAGGAGCTGTTGCAGGTCAGCGGAGGCAACATCTCGCGCGCCGCCCAGTTCGCGGGCCGGTACCGGGCCGATTTCTACAAGCTACTGAGAAAATACGGCCTGCACCCGGGCGACAAGAAGACCGAGCAGGAAGAACAGTAGGAATTTGGTGACTTAGTGATCTGATGATTGCTCAGTCGCCAGATCGCCAGATCACCCG
>Ga0187893_10009396_pt1 | contig 15036 bp, 11 predicted proteins | sample MA1701074metaG_FD_139574 | JGI IMG/M metagenome (GOLD analysis project Ga0187893, IMG submission 139574) | White microbial mat communities from a basaltic lava cave in the Kipuka Kanohina Cave System on the Island of Hawaii, USA - MA170107-4 metaG ...
CATGCCCTTGTCCGCGCAGATCTTCGTCAACGCGGAGGTCAGCGTCGTCTTGCCATGGTCCACGTGCCCGATCGTCCCGATGTTCACATGCGGCTTGCGTCGCTCGTACTTGCCCTTCGCCATGGCTCAGCTCCTTATTAGGTTCCTATTCGCCCCTGTTTTTGGCGACAATTTCTTCCGCAATCTGCCTGGGCACCTGTTCGTAGCGGTCAAATTCCATGCTGTAGGTCGCGCGGCCCTGCGTCCGGGACCGCAAATCCGTCGAGTAGCCGAACATGGTGCTGAGCGGCACGGCCGCATCGATCGCCTGCGAACCGGCGCGCACTTTCATGCCGTGGATCTTGCCGCGCCGTCCGTTGAGATTGCCGATCACGTCGCCCATGAATTCCTGCGGGACCAGCACTTCCACCTTCATGATCGGCTCGAGCAGCACCGGATCCGCCCGCTTGCAGGCATCCTGGAACGCCATGGAGCCGGCGATCTTGAACGCCATTTCGTTGGAGTCGACGTCGTGATAGGAACCATCCGTCAGCGTCACGCGGATATCGCGGACCGGATAGCCCGCCAGGACGCCTGTTTCCATCCGCTCCTTGATGCCCTTCTCGATCGCCGGAATGAATTCACGGGGAATCGCGCCGCCGACGATATCGTTCACAAACTCGAAGCCCTTGCCGGCCTCCAGCGGTTCCACCGTGATGCACGCATGGCCGTATTGGCCGCGCCCGCCGGTCTGCTTGATGTACTTGCCCTCCGCCTCAGCGGACCTCCGGATCGTCTCACGGTAGGCCACCTCGGGCTTGCCGACATTGGCTTCCACTTTGAACTCGCGCAGCAGGCGGTCCACGATGATTTCCAGGTGCAACTCGCCCATGCCCGCGATGATGGTCTGCGCCGTTTCCTCGTCCGTGCGGACGCGAAAAGACGGATCTTCCTGGGCCAGCTTCTGCAGCCCCACCGCCATCTTTTCCTGGTCCGGCTTGGTCTTCGGCTCGATCGCCATGGCGATGACCGGTTCGGGAAACTTCATGACCTCCAGCAACACCTGATGCTTTTCGTCGCTCAGCGTGTCGCCGGTCGTCGCGCCGCGGAGACCGACTGCAGCCGCAATATCGCCGGCATAGACCGTGTCGATCTCTTCCCGCTTGTTGGCGTGCATCTTCAGCAACCGCCCGATCCGCTCCTTGGTGCCCTTCGTCACGTTCAACACCGCCGTGCCGGTCTTGAGGGTTCCGGAATAGACCCGGAAAAACGTCAACTGCCCGGCAAACGGATCCGTCATGATCTTGAAGGCCAGCGCGGAAAACGGGTCAGTATCGCTGGCCTGCCGCTTCACTTCCTTTTCCGTACCCGGTTCGACACCGACCACCGGAGGAACATCGAGCGGCGAAGGCAGGTACTCCACCACGCCGTCGAGCAACTGCTGCACACCCTTGTTCTTGAAGGCCGACCCACAGAGCACCGGCGTGACTTTCATCGCAATCGCGCCGGCCCTGATTGCCCGCTTGATCTCTTCAATCGAGAGCGACTGGCCGTTCAGATATTTCTCCATCGCCTGTTCGTCGAATTCGGCCACGGCGTCGAGCATCTTCTCGCGATACTCCTTGGCGATGTCGGTCATGGAGGCGGGAATCTCTTCCACGACATACTTCGCGCCGAGCGTTTCGTCGTCGTACAAAAAGGCCTTCATCGCGACCAGATCCACGGACCCTCGGAACTCCGCCTCGCGGCCGATCGGAAGCTGAATCGGCACGGGATTCGCGCCCAGCCGGTCCACCATGGATTTCACGCCGGCATAAAAATCCGCGCCGATCCGGTCCATTTTATTCATGAACGCGATACGCGGCACGCGGTACTTGTCCGCCTGGCGCCAGACCGTTTCCGACTGGGGCTCGACACCCTGCACGGAATCGAACACCGCCACGGCCCCGTCCAGCACCCGGAGAGAACGCTCGACCTCGATCGTAAAATCCACGTGCCCGGGGGTGTCGATGATATTGATGCGATGGTCCTTCCAAAAGCAGGTCGTCGCAGCCGCCGTGATCGTAATGCCGCGCTCACGCTCCTGCTCCATCCAGTCCATGGTGGCCGCGCCATCGTGGACTTCACCCATCCGATGCGACACCCCGGTGTAATACAGGATGCGTTCCGTGGTCGTCGTCTTACCGGCATCGATGTGTGCCATGATGCCGATATTCCGCGTCCGCTCTAATGGTGTCTGCCTTGCCATTTCCAGTCTCGATTTAATCTCTATCCGGTTCTATCCGGGCCCTAAAAATAACGATGCTGCAATGTCGAGCCACTGACTCCGCTGCGATGCACAGACCCCATCGATGCATCAGCAGCGTGGCCCAACTGCAGCACGAGAGGAACGAGCTACCAGCGATAATGCGCAAAGGCCTTGTTGGCCTCCGCCATGCGATGCACGTCTTCCCGCTTTTTCACCGACGCGCCCGTGTTATTGGCGGCGTCGAGCAATTCCCCGGCCAGCTTCTCGCGCATGCTTTTCCCGCCACGCGCCTTCGAGTACTCCGCGATCCAGCGCATCGCCAGGGCCATGCGGCGCACCGGCCGGATTTCAACCGGCACCTGATAGGAGGCGCCGCCCACGCGTCGCGACTTCACCTCGACAACGGGCTTGACGTTGTCGACGGCTGCCTTGAACACTTTCAGCGGATCCCCGCCGGTCTTTTCCTGCACCAGGTCAAAGGCCCCGTAGCACACCCGCTCCGCCGTGCTCTTCTTCCCGCTCGACATTAGGACATTGATGAACTTGGTCACCAGCTTGTCGTGATAGCGTGCGTCGGCCTGTACTTCACGCTGTCCGAATATTTGATGTCTTGGCATCGATCCGTCCCAAAGAAGATTGCTTTGTCCGGTTACTTCGGCCGCTTGGCTCCGTACTTCGAACGGCCCTGCTTGCGGTTGGCCACTCCGGCCGCATCCAATGTGCCACGCACGATGTGGTACCGGACGCCCGGCAGGTCCTTCACGCGGCCACCGCGAACCAGTACGATTGAGTGCTCTTGCAGGTTATGCCCCACCCCGGGAATATAGGTGGTGACCTCCATGCCGTTCGTCAGGCGCACGCGCGCGACCTTCCGGATCGCTGAATTCGGCTTCTTGGGCGTCGAGGTGTAGACCCGGACGCAGACGCCCCGCTTCTGCGGACACCGCTTTAGCGCGGGGCTCTTCGTCTTGCCCTGTGCCAACACCCGCCCATGACGCACAAGCTGATTAATCGTTGGCATGTCTCGACTCAATTCCCTTCTTCACGGCTCCAACACAGACAAAAAGCGCAAAGCCGCTGGATTATAAGGAGGAAGTTCCTGTCTGTCAAGGAGCCAGTTTTCGAACTGACTCACCCGCCGGAAGGCTCTCCGCTCGGAGCATTTTCGTGTCCGATTCCAACCGTCTCGCTTTCCAATGCAGCCGGCAAATCCTCTTTCGGACTGATCACAAAGGTATCCCGGTATTCGGCAAATCCAGTTCCGGCCGGGATGAGGCGGCCGACGATGACGTTTTCCTTCAGCCCCATCAGGTTGTCCTCGCGGCCATTGATCGCCGCCTCGGTCAGCACGCGGGTGGTCTCCTGGAATGACGCGGCCGAAATAAAGCTGTCCGTCGTCAGGGCCGCCTTCGTGATGCCCAGCAGCACCGGTTTGCCCAGCGCAGGCGTGCCGCCCTTGGCCAGCACGCGCTCATTCTCATCTTCAAAGACAAACTTGTTCACCTGGCTGCCGGGCAAAAACTCCGTGTCGCCCGGATCCTCGATCCGCACCTTGCGCAGCATCTGCCGGACAATGATCTCGATGTGCTTGTCGTTGATGGACACTCCCTGTAGCCGGTAGACGTCCTGCACTTCGTCCACCAGGTATTTCTGCAACTCCTTCGGACCCAGCACGTCGAGGATGTCGTGCGGATTGGCGGACCCGTCCATCAACGGCTCGCCGGCGCGCACCCAATCGCCCTCGTGGACATTGACGTGCTTGCCCTTCGGGATGAAATACTCCTTGATGTCCCCCACTTTGTTGTCGACCACCACTTTTCGCATGCCCTTGACGAACCCGCCGTACGACACCTCGCCGTCGATCTCGCTGATGACGGCCTGCTCCTTGGGCTTTCTCGCCTCGAACAGCTCGGCCACGCGCGGCAGACCGCCGGTGATGTCCTTCGTCTTGGTGGTCTCTCTCGGAATCTTTGCCAGCACGTCGCCAGGATGGACCGCCTGTCCTTTCTCCACGAAAATATGCGACCCCACCGGCAGCAGATAGCGGGCCACCGAGCCGACTGCCGACACCTTGGACGTCTTTCCGCCCTCGTCCTTGATCGAAATGCGCGGGCGAAGCGTCTGGCCTGTATGCTCGATGACGACTTTGCGGGACAGCCCGGTCACTTCGTCGAACTCGTCCTTCATCGTGACGCCCTCGACGATGTCTCCGAACGCGACCTTCCCGCCGACTTCCGTGAGAATCGAGAGCGAATAGGGATCCCACTCCACCAGCTTTTGACCGACCACCACGCGATCCCCGTCCTTCAATTTGATCCTGGCGCCATAGACGACAGGATATTTTTCACGCTCGCGTCCATTCTCGTCATAAATCGCAATCTTGGCGTTGCGATTCATTACCACCCATTCGCCTTCCTTGTTCTTGACCGCAATGCCGTTGTTATGGATGTCGGCATTCTTCTTGGCGTCGAAGCTCATGAACCGGAGGCTGCCGGCGTGCTTGGCCTCCAGGACCGTCTGCTCCACAACCTTGCTGGCCGTTCCGCCGATGTGGAAGGTCCGCATGGTCAGCTGCGTGCCCGGCTCGCCGATGGACTGTGCCGCAATGACTCCCACCGGTTCACCCCGCTCGACCATCCGGCCTCTCGCGAGGTCCCGTCCGTAGCACTTCTTGCAGACACCGCGGCGCGTCTGGCAGGTCAGCACCGATCGGATCTTGACCCGGTCGACACCGGCCTCGACGATGCTCTTCGTCCGCTCCTCGTCGATTTCCTCGTTCGCCTTGACGATGATTTCACCCGTCAAGGGATCGTGCACGTCCTCCGCCGACAAGCGTCCCAGAATACGCTCTTCGATGGGCTGGATGATTTCTCCACCTTCGATCAGCGCCGTCACCTCGATGCCGTCCACCGTCTCGCAATCGTCCTCGTTGATGATGACGTCCTGCGAAATGTCCACCAGGCGGCGGGTCAGATAGCCCGAGTTGGCCGTCTTGAGCGCCGTATCGGCCAGGCCCTTGCGGGCGCCGTGCGTCGAAATGAAGTACTGCAGCACGGTCAGCCCCTCGCGGAAATTTGCCGTGATCGGCGTTTCGATGATCTCGCCGGAGGGCTTCGCCATCAGTCCGCGCATCCCGCCAAGCTGCCGGATCTGTTGCGAGCTGCCGCGCGCGCCCGAATCGGCCATCATGAAGATCGGGTTGAAGGCTTCCGGTGCGCGCGCATCGCCGCCGGCGCCCAACTCCTTCATCATCTCGTTGGCGACCTGCTCAGTCACGTGCGCCCAGATGTCGATGACCTTGTTATAGCGCTCGCCGTTCGTGATCAACCCTTCACCGTATTGCTTTTCGATTTCATTGACCTCGCCCTGCGCTTTTGAAATCAGCACTTCCTTTTTTGCCGGAATGTGCATGTTGTCGATGCAGATCGACACGCCCGCCTTGGTGGCGTAGGAGAACCCGATGTCCTTGATGCGATCTAGCAGCATCACGGTGTCCCGGTGACCGGCCTGGCGATAGACCGAGTCGATGAGCTTGGTCATTTCCTTCTTGGTCATCAGCTGATTGGCATAGGAGAACGGAACCGACGGCGGCAGAATCTCGCCCAGCAGCACCCGCCCGACCGTCGTCGCCACCAGCGCGCCGTTGATCCGAACCTTGATCTTGGCGTGTTCCTCGACTTCGCCAAAGTCACAGGCGATGCGCACTTCCTGCGGCGAGGCGAATACTTTTCCCTCACCCTTTGCGCCGGCCCGTTCCTTGGTCAGCCAGTAACACCCCAGCACCATATCCTGCGACGGCACGGCGATCGGCCGGCCGTTGGCCGGAGATAGAATGTTGTTGATCGACATCATCAGGACGCGGGCTTCGACCTGAGCCTCGGCCGACAGCGGCACGTGCACTGCCATCTGGTCGCCGTCAAAGTCCGCGTTGAATGCCGCGCAGACCAGCGGATGCAGCCGGATGGCTTTTCCCTCGACCAGCACGGGATCGAAGGCCTGGATGCCCAGCCGGTGGAGTGTCGGCGCGCGGTTCAGCAGGACCGGATGCTCGCGGATGACGTCGTCGAGCACGTCCCACACTTCCGGCCGCTCTTTCTCGACCAGCCGCTTGGCGCTCTTGATCGTCGTGGCGGCGCCACGTTCTTCCAGCTTGTGGAAGATGAACGGCTTGAACAGTTCGAGCGCCATCTTTTTGGGCAATCCGCACTGGTTCAGGCGCAATTCGGGACCGACCACGATGACCGAACGGCCCGAGTAATCCACTCGTTTGCCGAGCAGATTCTGCCGGAAGCGGCCCTGCTTGCCCTTCAACATGTCGCTCAGGGATTTTAGCGGCCGCTTGTTCGGACCACGGATCGCCCGTCCCCTGCGCCCGTTGTCGAACAGCGCGTCCACCGCCTCCTGCAGCATCCGCATCTCGTTGCGAATGATCACGCCGGGAGCCCGCAGCTCCATCAGACGCTTGAGCCGGTTGTTGCGGTTGATCACACGGCGATACAGATCGTTCAAATCCGAGGTCGCGAACCGCCCGCCATCCAGCGGCACAAGCGGGCGCAGCTCCGGCGGCAGCACTGGAATCACGTCCATCACCATCCACTCTGGCTTGTTGCCGGACCGGCGGAACGCCTCCAGCACCTTCAGCCGCTTCGAAATCTTTTTCTTGATGGTGGCCGAGGTTGTCTCCTTCGAGCGCTCCTGCTGATCGCTCCACTCCGCATCGATGTCCACCTTGCGGAGCAGCTCGCGAATGGCCTCCGCGCCGATCCCGGCCTTGAAGGCGCTGGACCCGTGCTCGGCCTGCAACTCACGGAGCTTGTCCTCCGCCAGCAGGTCCTTTTCCTTCAGCCCCTTGATGCCGCCGGAATCCACCACCACATAGCTCTCGAAATACAGCACCTTTTCGAGATGCTTGAGGCTCATGTCCAGCAACGTGCCGATTCGCGACGGGACGCCCTTCAGGAACCAGATGTGCGCAACCGGCGCCGCCAGTTCGATATGCCCCATTCGCTCGCGGCGCACTTTCGACTGAATCACCTCGACCCCGCACTTGTCACAGACGATGCCGCGGTGCTTCATCCGCTTGTACTTGCCGCAATTGCATTCCCAGTCCTTGATCGGACCGAAAATCTTCGCGCAGAACAGCCCGTCCTTTTCCGGCTTGAACGAGCGGTAGTTAATAGTCTCCGGCTTCTTGACTTCGCCGTACGACCAGGACCGGATCTTGTCCGGCGACGCGATGCGAATGCGCATGGCATCAAACGACACGGAGTCGCGCGGCTTCTCGAACAGCGTATAAATTCCTTCCAAGGTGATGCCCTCCCTGCGGTTGCCGCCGAAACGCGGCTCCGGCAACCGGTTAGTCTTTCCCCTTGATCAACTCGACATCGAGCCCGAGGCTCTGCAGTTCCTTCACCAGCACGTTGAAGGATTCCGGCAGGCCCGGCTCCAGGAAATTCTCGCCTTTCACGATCGCCTCGTACATCCGCGACCGGCCCGGCACGTCGTCCGATTTCACGGTCAGGAACTCCTGCAGCGTGGACGCCGCCCCGTAGGCCTGGAGCGCCCATACTTCCATCTCGCCCAGGCGCTGGCCGCCGAACTGCGCTTTGCCGCCCAGTGGTTGCTGCGTGACCAGCGAGTAGGGCCCGATCGACCGGGCATGGATCTTATCGTCGACCAGGTGATGCAGTTTCAGCATGTACATGTAGCCAACCGTCACCGGACTCTTGAACGGCTCGCCTGTCCGGCCGTCGTAGATGACCGACTGCCCGCTCGACGGCAGCTTGGCCTTCTTCAGCAGTTCCTTGATTTCCTTCTCGGACGCCCCATCGAACACGGGGCTGGCCACATGCAGTCCCAGGGCCTGAGCCGCCCATCCCAGGTGAATCTCCAGAATCTGGCCGACGTTCATGCGCGACGGCACACCGAGCGGATTCAGCACGATGCCCACCGGCGTTCCGTCCGGCAAATAGGGCATGTCTTCTTCCGGCACGATCCGGGAGACCACACCCTTGTTGCCGTGTCGGCCCGCCATCTTGTCGCCGACCGACAGCTTCCGCTTCATCGCGATGAAGACCTTGACAAGCTTGAGCACGCCGGGCGGTAGTTCGTCGCCCCGCTTCAGGCGCCCGACTTTCTCGTCGTAGAGCGTCTGGAGAATCTCGCTCTGCTCCTTGGCATGCCGCTCGATATCCTCCAACGCCTTCTGTTCCTCGGGGTCACTGAGGATGATGTGGCGGATGTGCTCGTCGGACAGCTTCTTCAGAATCTCGGCCGTCAGCTTGCCCTTCTTCTTGAGAATGACATCGCCGCCGTCCGGATCCATCAGGTCGCGCCCGACGACCTTGCCCAGGAGCAACTTGCGGATCTTCTTGTTCTTCTCTTCCTCGATGATGCGCAGTTCGTCCTGGTGATCGCGCTGCATTTTGAGCACATCATCGCTTTCGATGCTCTTGGACCGCTCGTCCCGATCGCTCCCCTTGCGGGAGAAGATCTTGACGTCCACAACGATCCCTTCCACGCCAGGCGGTACTTGCAGCGAGGTATCCTTCACATCCCCGGCCTTCTCACCAAAGATGGCCCGCAGCAGCTTCTCTTCAGGCGTCAGCTGGGTTTCTCCCTTGGGCGTCACCTTGCCGACAAGAATGTCGCCAGGCTTCACTTCCGCGCCCACGCGAATGATACCGCTCTCGTCCAGATTGCGGAGTGCCTCTTCGCCGATGTTCGGGATGTCGCGCGTGATGTCTTCCTTGCCCAGCTTGGTATCCCGCGCCTCGACTTCGAACTCCTCGATGTGGATCGAGGTAAACACATCCTCGCGGACAAGATTCTCATTGATCAGAATGGCGTCTTCGAAGTTATATCCGCCCCACGGCATAAACGCGACCAGCACGTTCTGCCCCAAGGCCAGCTCGCCATGATCCATGGCGGGCCCGTCCGCCAGCACTTGGCCTCGCTTGACCGGCTGCCCGACCCTCACGACCGGCTTCTGCGTAATGCAGGTGTTCTGGTTGGAACGTTGGAATTTGACCAGATCGTAGACGTCCAGCAGCGAGTCCCGGCGCCGGGCGCTCTCGCCCTTGCGCGGCTCGGCCCGCACGACGATCTTGGTGGCATCCACGCTTTCCACCACGCCGCTCCGCTTCGCTTGCAGCACATACCCCGAGTCCCGGGCCACGACCGCTTCCATCCCGGTCCCGACCAGCGGCGCTTCGGTGCGCACCAACGGCACAGCCTGCCGCTGCATGTTGGAACCCATGAGCGCCCGGTTCGCGTCATCGTGCTCCAGGAACGGGACCAACGCTGTTGCGACGCTGACGACCTGCTTCGGCGACACGTCCATGTACTCGATCTTGTCCGGGGTTGTGGTGACAAACTCACCGCCATAGCGTGCCGACACGGTTTCCGATGTCAGCCGGCTCGACCCATCCAGCTTCGAGTTGGCCTGCGCGATGTAATACTTCTCGCCTTCGATCGCCGAGAGATACTCGATCTCGTCGGTGACCTTGCCCTTTTTCACCTTGCGGTATGGCGCCTCGATGAACCCGAACTCGTTGATCCGCGCGTAGGTCGCCAGCGACGTGATCAAGCCGATGTTCGGCCCTTCCGGCGTTTCGATCGGACAGATGCGGCTGTAGTGGGACGGATGCACGTCGCGCACCTCGAATCCGGCGCGCTCCCGCGTCAACCCGCCGGGACCCAGCGCGGACAGCCGGCGTTTGTGCGTGATTTCGGCCAGCGGATTCGTCTGGTCCATGAACTGCGAGAGCTGGCTGCTGCTGAAAAACTCCTTGATCGCGGCCACGACCGGCTTGGCATTGATCAGATCGTGCGGCAGTACCGTCTCCATATCGAGCAGGTTCATCCGTTCCTTGATGCTGCGCTCCATCCGGACCAGACCCAGCCGGAACTGGTTCTCCAGCAATTCGCCCACGGATCGGACCCGGCGGTTGCCCAGATGGTCGATGTCGTCGATTTCACCCTTGCCGAGCTTCAGATTGACGAGGTAGCGAATGACTTCGACGATGTCCTGCGGCGTCAGCGTCCGCTGCTCCAGCTGGAAATCGAGCCCGAGCTTCTTGTTGAGCTTCAACCGGCCGACCTGCGACAGGTCATACCGCTTGGAACTGAAGAAAAGATTATCGAACAGGACGCGGGCGGTTTCGATGGAGGGCGTCTCGCCGGGACGGAGGCGCTTGTAGATCTCGACCATCGCCTCTTCCTTCGAGTCGATCCGTTCCATTTCCAGCGTGTCGAGGATGACCGGCGTCGCGGTGGCCGTGTCCAGGTAGATGACCTTGAAACTCTCGACGTGACCCTCTGCGATCTTCTCCAGTCCCGCCTGCGTCAGCCTAGCGTTTTTCTCGACGATCTTCTCCTTGCCCTTGGGATCGGCCAGCTCCGTCAGGGAAGCCCGCCCGACAAGTTCGGCCACTTCCACCGGCACTTCCTTGATGCCGGCCGCCTTGGCGCGAGTGATCAGGGCCTTGGTCAGCTTGGCGCCTTCCCGGACGATCACCTCGCGGCTGCCCTTTTCCGTGATTTCGACGGGGCATCGCAGTCCGTGATGCACATCTGGATCCAGCTTGCGGAAAAACTTCCCCTTCGAGACGTGGATCTCCTCGACAGGGTAATACATCTTCAGGAGATCATCCGCGGAGAAACCGAACGCCTTGAGAAGAATCGTCGCCGGCATCTTGCGCCGCCGGTCGATCCGGACGTAGAGAATGTCGCGGGCATCAAACTCGAAGTCAAGCCAGGAGCCGCGATAGGGAATGATGCGGGCGGAATAGAGCACCTTGCCGCTCGCGTGCGTCCGCCCCTTGTCGTGCGTGAAAAACGCGCCGGGCGACCGGTGGAGCTGGCTGACCACCACGCGCTCCGTCCCGTTGACGATGAACGTGCCGCGCTCGGTCATCAGCGGCAGCTCGCCGACGTAGACTTCCTGCTCGCGGACGTCGAGCACCTTTTTCTTGGGGCTCTTGTCTTCCTTGTCCTTGACGACCAGGCGGATCCTGAGCTTCAGCGGCACCGCATAGGTCATGCCCTGCTCGAGGCACTCCCGCACGTCGTACTTCGGCGTGCCGAGCACATAGCTGACAAACTCCAGCTCGGCCGTGTTGTTGTAGTCCGCGATCGGGAACACGCTGCTCAGCGCAGCCTGGAGACCCTTGTCCTCCCGCCGGTTCGCCTCGCACTCCATCTGAAGGAACTGCTCATACGACCGCTTCTGGATTTCGATCAGATCGGGAATGTCGATGTTGGCATGGATCTTTGAAAAATCCTGCCGCTCGAACATTCCGTTGACAGTCGAACTCGACATGGTTATGCCCCTCCCACGGTGATCGCCGCACGTCAGACACCCGTTCCCTCAAACGGATGTCCGTCTGTACGCAGTGCCCTGGGCCTGAATTCGGTTACTTGATTTCGACTTTCGCGCCGCTCTCTTCGAGCTTCTTCTTCATCGTGTCGGATTCTTCCTTCGCCACGCCGGTCTTGACCGGCTTCGGCGCGCCTTCGACCAGATCCTTCGCTTCCTTCAGACCCAGGCTCGTCAGCTCCCGCACGACTTTGATGATCTGAATCTTCTTGTCGGCAGGCGCGCTGGCGAGAATGACGTCGAACGACGTCTTCTCCTCCACTGCCACCGCCGCGCCGCCGCCGGCCGCAGGAGCCGCCGCCACGGCCACCGGCGCCGCCGTCACGCCGAAGCGGGTTTCCAGCCCCTTGACCAGTTCCGAGAGCTCGAGCACGCTCATGCCCTCGATCGCCGCGATGAACTCATCCTTTGACAACTTGCTCTGTGTCGCTGACATATCACTGTCTCCTTTCGTCCCTTGAATGGCCGCCAATACCCTGACAAATTGCCCCAACACCCCGTTCAACGTATAGACCAGGCCGCGCACCGGTCCCTGCATCGTGGACAGCAGCATCGACAGCAGCACCGGCTTCGACGGCAGACTCGCCACCGCCGCAATCTGGGCCGCCTGGACGAGCTTCCCGTCCAGCACGCCGACCGCAATCTTGATCTTTTCCTCGCGCTTCTCCCCCTTGATGAAATCCCGAAGAATCTTGGTCGGCAGGACCGGATCGTCATACCCGATCATCAATGCCATCGGCCCCTTGAAGTAGGGCTTGGCCGCGATGAGCGTCGTGCCATCCACCGCCCGCGCCGCCATCGTGTTCTTCACGACCTTGAATTCCGCCTTGGCGCCCCGGAGCTGCTTCCGCAGTTCCGTGATGTCGTTCACCGGCAGGCCCGAGCATTCCGTCATCACCGCGAGCTTGGCCCGCGAGAACTTCTCGTGCAGCTCGGCGACCGCCGTGGCCTTCTCTTCCTTTTTCATGATCCCCCGCCTCACTTCCCTCTTATGCGTCCCACTGTTTTGCAATTGCGATCGGATCCAGCTTGATCCCCGGCCCCATCGTGCTGGAGAGCGTCGCACTGCGCAGATACCGTCCCTTCACCGACGCAGGCCTGGCCTTCACGACCGATTCCAGGACCGCGTTCGCGTTGTCATGCAGTTTGTTCGCGTCGAACGAGACCTTGCCGACCGGCACCTGCACGATTCCGGCCTTTTCGGTCTTGTACTCCACGCGGCCCTTGCGAATTTCCGAGATTGCCTTCCCCACCTCGAAGGTCACCGTGCCGGTTTTCGGATTCGGCATCAGCCCCCGGGGGCCCAGCACCTTGCCCAGCTTGCCGACAGCGCCCATCAGATCCGGGGTCGAGATCGCCTGATCGAACTCCATCCATCCGCCCTTGATCTTCTCGATCAAATCGTCCGCGCCCACATGGTCGGCGCCGGCCGTCCGGGCCTCCTGCTCCTTCTCGCCCTTGGCAAACACCACCACCCGGACCTGCTTCCCGCTGCCGTGCGGCAATGCCGTCGTGCCCCGAACCATCTGGTCGGAGCGCTTCGGGTCGATGCCGAGCCGGATCGCTAGGTCGACCGATTCATCGAATTTGGCATAGGCGGTCTGCTTCACCAGCGCCGCCGCGTCCTTCAAGCTGTACTGTTTCGGCTCCACCTTCTTGCGGGCCGCCTGCATTTTCTTTCCCATACCGTGTACTCCCGTTCCGTTCGCTGATTCCGAATCTATGGCTACTGAACCGTGATGCCCATGCTGCGCGCCGTGCCCGCGACAATATTCATCGCCCCGTCGAGGTCGGCCGCATTGAGATCGGCCATTTTCTTCTGTGCAATGTCCTTCAACTGCGCCTTGGTGATGGTGCCGACCTTGTCCTTGTGCGGCACGCCGGATCCCTTGATGACGCCGACCGCCTTCTTAAGCAGATCGGAGGCCGGCGGTGTCTTCAGGACGAAAGTGAAGCTGCGATCCTTGTAGACCGTGATGACCACCGGGATGATGCTGTCGCCTTCCTTCTGCGTCTTGGCGTTGAACTGCTTGCAGAACTCCATGATATTGACGCCGTGCTGGCCGAGCGACGGCCCGACCGGAGGAGCCGGATTTGCCTTGCCGGCCGGAATCTGCAATTTAATCTGCGTCTGAACTTCCTTTGCCATGTCGTCTCCTTACCCCTGAACCCCGCTCGTACTAGATGCGTTCCACCTGCATGAAGCCGAGCTCAACCGGCGTGGACCGGCCGAAAATGCTGACCAGCACCTTGACCCGGTTGTGCACGTCGTCCACTTCGTCCACGAGCGCGTTGAACCCCATGAACGGGCCATCGATGATGCGCACATTGTCGCCCTTGATAAACTTCACCTGCTCGCGTGGCGCGGCGCCGCCGGTGTCCACCTGCTTGAGCAGCGATTCCGCCTCTTCGCCCGTCAGCGGAACGGGCCGTGTCCCGCCACCGACAAATCCGGTGACCTTCGGCGTTTCCTTGATCATCTGCACCGTTTCATCGGTCAGGGGGGATTCCAATTCCACCAGCACATAGCCGGGGAAGAACTTCCGCTTGGATGCCCGGCGCTTGCCGTCCTTGATCTCAATGACTTCCTCCGTGGGCACGAGCACCTGCCCCAGCTTTTCCTGCAGCCCCATCTGATTGGCGCGCTCCACCAGGCTGGCTTTCACCCGTCCTTCGAAGCCCGCGTAGGTATGGAGCACATACCACTGTTTGGCCATCGTCTCCGCCATGCTCAGATCGCCTTTCCGACCAACCACCCGAGGAACGCGTCCACGACCGACAGGTACAACGACATGAGGATGCAGAACAGAATCACAACCGTCGTGGAGCCGATCGTTTCCTGGCTGGAGGGAAACGAAACCTTCTTCAACTCGCTCCTAACGTCGTTCACAAACTCGACGATCGCTGTCCAGGCCCGCTTCAACATAAAATTTCCAAATGCCCTTAAAAAGAACGACGCACAGAAACCGTTTGTCCGCGCACGCGCCGGGTTGGCAGGGGCACTAGGATTTGAACCCAGACTCTCGGTTTTGGAGACCGATGTGCTACCATTAACACCATGCCCCTAAATCCGTCCTCCACCGGCCAGACCCCCTGCCGGCTCCCCTTGGCCCCGACTACTTGACCTCTTTATGAGGCTGGTGCTTCCGGCAGTACCGGCAGTATTTATTTTTCTCGATCCGATCGGGATCGTTCTTTTTATTCTTCGTGGTCGAATAGTTCCGCTGCTTGCAGATCGTACACGCCATTGAAATGATGTCCCGCATGTCTGATGCCTCGCTTCTCGCTCGGGATTACCGGTTCGTGATTACGCCAGGATCTGGGAGACGACACCGGAGCCGACGGTCTTGCCGCCCTCGCGCACGGCGAAGCGCAGGCCCTGGTCCATGGCGATCGGGCTGATCAGCTCGGCCGTCACCGACACGTTGTC
>Ga0187893_10009397_pt1 | contig 15036 bp, 12 predicted proteins | sample MA1701074metaG_FD_139574 | JGI IMG/M metagenome (GOLD analysis project Ga0187893, IMG submission 139574) | White microbial mat communities from a basaltic lava cave in the Kipuka Kanohina Cave System on the Island of Hawaii, USA - MA170107-4 metaG ...
ATGATTCCAAATGCATACCCGAAACCGCCGGTTCTGACTCGCAGAAAACACTCAATATTTCAGCACTTTGCCGTTTATGGACAGGCACTAGCTAGGGTATCGAGTGTGATAACAAAGATTACGACAAATAGAGCCGGATTTCAGACTTCGCATGCCGTCAAGTCAAGGATGTGAGCGGTATATCCATACGCTCGCCACGTATTTCTTGACATAGTGTGTAAACCTATGGCAATTATCTGCAATATATTATATTCGAAGCGTAGCGGTTTTTATTTAGGAAGGACAAATAAATGTCGAGCAAAATGACAATAACTTTGGCGGCAGCCTTCGTCGGAGCGACGGGAGTTCTGATATCGGCTGGCCACGGATTCTTTGACAGCGGGGAGACTGCTACACGCCCACCGCAAGCACATGAAGAGCGCCAACATGTTCAAGCGGGTCAACCGGAAGATCAGGCGCCGTACCCGCGTGGCGCGCATCTTTCACAGCGCCGCGAGCCGCCTGGGGCTAGTCCGGGCATTGACCATCGGGATACACCGCAACAGGCCGGGGGCGATCCGCTATCCCAACATGGCATACTTGCGCAACCACGAGAAGGAAGTGCTGTCCCAGGCCGCGTGAACAATCCGTCGCCTGCGCTCCGGCCCGCGTAGCGTCGTGCTCCCGCCGTCGAAACACCTTAAGAGCGCGAAGCGATCCGCACTACTCGATCCCGATCCAACTTGTGCCGTTGCAATACTGCAAGACGTTGTAGGAACTGTTGTAAAGCATTTCTCCTGCGATGCCGGCGGGGTTTGAGCATCCACTACCGCCACTTGCGGGCGCATAGGTGACGACGATCAGGCCCTGGCCGCCGGCGCCGCCAGCCGATACGCTTTCCCCGCCACCACCGCCACCGCCGCCATAACCGCCGCCGTTGCCACCAGTGCTGCCGCCACCGCAAAAGCCGCCACCGCCGCCACCGGCACCAGAGCCGTGCGTCGCATCCCATTCCGTGCCGGCGCCGCCGGAACCACCATCGCCGCAGTTCCCGCCACCGCCGCCACCGTTGGTGCCATTGCCGCCGTTGCTCGTAGCGCCGCCGCTGCCGAGATAGTTGTTGCCACCATCGCCGCCTGAACCGGCACCGTTCGTGCCGTTGGTGCCACCACCACCGCCGCCGCCGCCGCCGCCATAGTCGTCGGACCAATCGGTCGGGCCATTGCCGCCGTTGCCGCCGTTGCCATTCGGGCCGCCCGCACCGCCGCCGCCGCCGCCAGTCTCGGAATCAACATTGCCGTTGCCGCCCGAGCCGCCGCTGTATTTGACGGCGCCAATGCCGCTCGCTGCCGCCCCGCCCGCACCGCCGTTTGTTCCCGTTGAACCGGCGCCGCCTTTGGCGCCGCCGATAACGGCAGTTCCGGCAATGCTCGCGCAATTGGATGCGCTGTTGCAGAAATACGTATCGCCGCCGTTGCCGCTGCTGACCGCGCCGCCCGCCCCCACCGCATAGGCGACCGAGGAACTGGGCGTCAGCGTGACGTTCGTCGCTTTCGAATAGGCGCCGCCGCCGCCGCCGCCGCCATTCGTATCCTCACCCGCGCCGCCGCCGCCGATGACCTCGATCGTGTTATTGGATGAATTCCAGTCGGCGGGCACGGTCCAGCTCGTGCCGGATGTCAGAAACACGGTGACAGGAGAACCGCCGCCGCCGACGTAGCCCTTGCGGACGCAGCGGACGGACGGAAGGGTGGCCTTGCCGTAGTTGCTCTGGTTGCCATCGCTGAATCTCTGGCCCCACGCGCGGTCGTTGCTGTCCTCCGAGGAAGACCAGTAGTTCCCGGCGGGAGGCGAACCGCTGGTGTTGAATCCGCCGATTGCCGCACGATTCGTGTAAAGGACATTGAGTTCGTCCTTCGCCGGCAGATACCAGTCCGTTTGGCCGTGCGCACTCAGATCGGCGCAATACTGCGCCGCCTGGTGCGGCTGCGTGCCGACAACACCGCTGTCGGAATCGATGGTGATCAGGTTGTTGGTGTTGGTTTCCCCGGTCGTGGCGCTCGTCTGGCTCGTGGTGGTGTAGCCTGACGAATTGCCGTTGTTCCACGGGTACTGCCCCGCATCCGCGGGCGTCGTGTACATCTCAATGTTGCCGTCCGACGAAAGGCCCGCATAGACCGCGCCGTCGTCGCAGACCTGCCCCGGCGCTGGAGAATTCGCAGGATCGCACGGATCACTCCCCGCTGGCCCCATCGCGACCCAGGTCGAGCCGTTGCAGTACTGCATTTGGTGGCTGTCGGCGTTGTAGATGATCTTACCTGATGCGGCGACGGGATTGGTGCAACTGGCGGACTGGGACAATCTCTTAACGCATCTTGTACGGTAGGCGTTGTATTGATCATTGCCGCTGCTTTGAAAGCCATCGCTAAAGCGTTGACTCCAAGCCTGAGTAGAGTCGTAGCCTGTCGATGACCAATAATAACCGCCACTTGTGTTGACGCCGGCTATTGGAGAACCACCGTTCCACAGAAGATTCAATTCATCTTTGGCAGGAAGATACCACTCATCGCCCTTGGCGCGGCACGCTTCCGCCGCCGCATGATCTTGAGTTGAAACATTTACCAGCTCATCTGTATTCGAAACGCCATCTGTCGTGCTGAAGGGTCCCGTATAATATTCTCCCCACGCGTACGTGCCGCTCTCATCGTTCGCCGCGGCATAAATAGAACTGCCACTTACATCGCCAATATAGTAGCTTCCATCAGCACACAGATCTCCAACGTCCGGACATCCCGTTGGACCGCTTACGGGCGGCCCCATCGCAACCCAGTCGGTGCCGTTGCAATACTGCAGGACGGCGTTGTCGGTGTTGACGATGATTTCGCCGGCGGTTTTGGCGGGGCTTGTGCAATCGGCGTGCGCCGGGGAAAGCGGCGCCAGGAGAAGGATCAGTATGACCGGCAAGACCCGCCACATGACGCGCCCCCTAGTACGAGCAACAGATGGCGTAGGCGGTGCCTGTCGCGCCGGCGCCGCTCCACTCGCACGACCATGTCGCGTCGGCGGTTGGGCCGGAATCCTCCATTGTGAAGGAGGTGCTCGTATGGGTGCACCCGCCGCCGGTCATGATTTCTCCGGCGTTGCAGGAGATCGTCGTTGCCGCGGTGCTGGTGGTCGCTGTGCGCCGCGTACAGGTCAGGCCGTAGGAGGGAGCGGACAGACCTGATACCTGCTCGATTCCGCCGAGTTCGGTCCAGGCTGGCTGCCGCCATTCTCCGCGCAGTATTCGACTGTGTCGCTGCTGTAGCGAATCGCGCCGAGAGCTACGGAGGCGCAACTCAGGCCCGAACTGCTGAATTTGATTTCGCCGGCGACCTCTAGCGGTGCATTCGGACTTACCGTGCCGATGCCGACATTGCCGTTGAAGTAGTTGATGGTGTTAGCATCGGTCTGGTACACGCCATACTTGTTGGTGATGGCGCCGGTGATGACAGGCGTATCGAGATAGAGCCCGTAGCAGTTCGTGACTGCACCCGTGGCGTTCTGATTTCGGCAGCGGCTGTAGAGGCCGTACATCATCGTAACGGCGCCCGTTCCCTGCTTTGTGGGTTCGGCGTAAATGCCGTACATGTTGCCAACGGTGCCGGAACTCGCATTCCACGGCTGAGTTGATGCGCCAAACATGTTCGCGATCGCGCCAGTGCCGGAGTTCAGGGGAACGGAATAGAGGCCAAAGAATTCGGTCACCGCGCCGGAGCCTGTGTTTTCCGGCCGCGCATTGGCGCCGTAAAACTCCGCAAGCGTGTTGCCCGACGATGCGGTGTATGTCGGCGCGAACTTCGCGGCGTAGTAGCCAGCCGTATTGGCCGTCGATTGCGCACCGGTAACCTGAAGCGCGAGAAAATTCGAGCTGGTGTTGGTGCTCGGCGCGGATATGTCGAGCGCAGCGCCGGGGCTTGTATTGTTGATGCCGACTTCGACACTGGAAGCGCTGATCCCCTCCACATACAAACCGCCGGCGGATACCGCCGCTCCGTTAAAGTAGGGAACAATGCCGAAATTGCTGTCTATCGTTCCCGCAGCGGCATCCTGCGCCCTGAGCGCGATGTAACCTGCGTTCTGGTTGGTCCCGTTGGTCGTGGTCTCAAGAACAAAACTGATATCCGCGCCGATGTTGTTGGCGCCGGCGCCACTCGTATTAGTCCTGGTGATTTGCAGACCAGTTTTTGTAGTGTTTCCGTCTGTCGCGCGGCGATAAATCCGCAGCATATCGTCGGTATAGAGGGACAATTCGCCCGAGTTGCTGTTCGCGCCAATCGTCAGACCGGATGTCGTATTGTCCCATACCAGGTCCGCGCCCGCCCCGAACGCGCCGCCGCTGTTGAACTGGATTTGCGTGTTGGCGCCCGCAGGCGTGCCACTCGCACAGGGCGCCCAAGAGCCCGCGCTGTTCTTGCACTCGATGACGCCTGCGTTGTCGCGGATGCCGTAGCCGGTGCTGCCGTCCGTGTCGCCGAAATTGACGTAGCTGCCGGCATCGATGCCCATGTTTCCGGCAACGTCTAGCCTGTGGTCAGGGGACATGTCGCCGATGCCGATATTGCCAGCAAAATAGTTCGTGCCGCTGCCGGCCGAGTACAGGTTATAGGTCTGACCTGAAGCCACGCCGGACTGGTCGGCGATGTAGACACCGTAAACGTCGTTGAATGCGCCGCCGCCGCTGTTCATGCCGCCGCCCACGTGGATGCCGTAGCCGCTGTTGATTGTGCCCGTGCTGTGATTCCTGGGCGCGTAGATTTTCAGGGTACTGGCTTCAGCGACGACTCCGGAGCCATAGTGGGGCAAGTATGAAACCAAGCCAAAGAATTCCTGAATATCGCCGGCCCCGAAGTTGTTGGGCGCGGCATAAAGGGCATTGAGACGGCTGATCGGGCCGGTCGACTCTGACGAAACCACTGGCACCACGTCGATTCCATACAGTTCCGCGCTCCCGGTTCCGGTGTGCTTGTAGCTCGGATAGACCGCCGCGCTTGCGAGCCAGTCCGACGCCGAAAGATCCCCGTTTTGGAAGTCGGACAGCAGGAGTCCGGTGGGAAAATTGCTGTAAGTTTCCTCGTTGATGGGATCGCCCGCAGCCCAGACTACGCTGCCTACCGCGGCGTGGCTGCCCAAGGCTGCGTGTCCTGTCACAAGCGCGGCGCCATCAACTGACAGCGTGGCCGAGGGGGTAGTCGTGCCGACGCCGAGACTGCCGGTGGACGTAAAAACAAAGTTGGGATCTGTAGCGAGGTAATTGCCGCTGTTGAACTGGATCTCGCCGGTCTGGCCCGCTGCACTACCCCCGCCCTGGCCGGGGCCGCTGCCACCGCCGGGCGGGGTGCCGGTTTCCTGTTCGAAGCAGTAGAGGCGTTTTGATACGTTACAGGCATCCGTGCCACCAGCATAATAAGTCCAATAACTATCCGTTATGTTAGTACCGCCACCCAAGTTGGCGAATTCTCCGCTCTGGTTGGATGTCCAGTCCAAACAGAAAGAACCTTGGTTAGAGGTAAGTTTGGTGCCGTTACCGGCAGTGTTACTCCAAACAATTGCGTAGGAGAAACCGCAGCTATTAACCTGGGTACCAGTTTCAGTGCGACATATGCCTGCATCGAGTGAGCCATCCGTCAAGTCACTCCAGCCGTTGGCAACCACCGTTCCATTGGTCATGACATAATCCACTGTCGAATGGTCAAGGCGGTCGGCGGCATTCGTCGTGCTGTTCGAAAGCCATGCCTTGAAGGTGCCGGGCAATCCGGCGGCATCGGCGCGCGCCTGACATTTCGAGTCGGCGCCGGACAGGCCGCCGAGATTACCGTCATAGGTCGTCGAGGTCACAAAAACACGCTTCGGTCCGATGGTCTTGACGTTCCAGGTGTAATTCGTACCGCCGACGTTAAGCGTTGCCGTGCTGGTCGTATCGAGGCTGCCGCTGGTGGTCAGGCGGAGCTGGATGTATTGGCCGCTTGAGATCACGCCGTTGGCGACCGTCCATGGTTGCACGACTGTGGAGCAGTTGGAGGTCGAGCAGATTTGATATTCCGGCGTGCCGTCGCCGGTGATGGCGACCGTGGCGGTGGCGCAGGTGACGCCGGAGATCAGCGCGATACTGGATGTGGCGAGCACCGATTGCGCCATATCGGTCTTCGCGGGGAAGTTGAGTCCGTCGGGCGCGTCATCGCAGGCGGACTGGTTGTCGAGGCTGACCCAGGCCGAGCCGTCGCAATATTCCCAGGAATCAGTGCTGCTTGTGTAACGCAGCGCGCCATAAGCCGCGCCGCCGCAGGCAAGGCCGGATCTTCTGATGATCGCTTCGCCCTCGACATGAAGGGGCGCGGCAGCGAGCCCGCCGGAGCTGAACATGACCCAGCCCTCCGGCGAAGAATAGCCGAGGATCGGCTGCCACGCGCTGCCGTCGCAGAAGAGGAAATGACCGTCCGGGTTCTCGACTCCGCCGGTCGCCCGGAACAGCCCGGCTGTGGTGCAAGGATCGCCGGGTTCGGTTTCCTGCGCGAGCGCCGGCAGCGGAAGGGAAAGAGCAAGGGCGCAGAGAACGGCAAGGACCTTACTTCGCATCGCCGCCCTCCCCGGTTTGGTTTATGTGAGAGTCAAATCCAGCGGGGCCATAATCGCTGACAGCGCCGCCGTAGCTGACATCGCCGCGCACGTGCAGCCCCGTGGCATCGAGGAGCATCGCCTCCCTCCCTCCGATGACAAAGCGGATGACGTGAGCCGCCGGATCGATCTCGACCCGCGTTGCCATCAACTCCCAAGCTTCATCGCCCGCGCGCGAGAGGTTCGATGACGCGGCGGAAGGCGGATCGGCGAAGGCGGCTGGCTCGTCCTGCGCGAACGCGGCGGTAGCGAGGACTAAGAGGAAAGAGGCCGCGAGAGCGCCCCGCAGGATGGAATGCTGGAGGCGGGCAAGCCGGTTCGGCGACATAAGCAAAAGGGATTTCGCATTGTCATCTCCAGCCGCCCGCCTCCGGTTCCGGCTGCGGCAGGCAGACCGGAATTCGATGATCGCGCTTTCGGGCGCGAAAAATTGTTTATTCTCACGTAGTCCATCAATATAAATGCCCATGACAATAACCTTCCCTTTTGACTATCCCCATTTTAACCATCATTTTCTTTGTGAACAGTTAACATCTTAAATATTGACGTAATCTTCTCTTCAAACAGTCCGCCTCTTGACGGGAAATCGTCCAGCGATCCGGCCTTTGGCCGCGACGGCCAAAAGGGAAGGCTTGCGCCCGAAAAGTTGGGGATAACTAAGCCGTTGATCCGGCTTGGCCCTCTTTCGGGCGCAAGGGCGGGTCAAAATCGAATCATGAAAATCGGATATGCGCGGGTATCGACCGAGGAACAAAATCTTGATTTGCAGCGGCACGCTCTCAAAGCTGCCGGGTGCGAGGCCGTCTATGAGGATGCGGGCGTTTCCGGCGCGGCGATGGAGCGGCCGGGCCTAGCGAAAGCGCTCAGCCGAATCGGGTCGGGCGACGTGCTGGTGGTGTGGAAGCTGGACCGGCTGAGCCGGTCGCTGCGGCACCTGATCGAGATCATCGACGATCTCGGCAAAGCCGGTGCCGGCTTTCAGTGCATTGACGATGATATCAACACGACGACGCCCGGCGGGCGGCTCGTGTTTCAGATGATGGGAGCGCTCGCGGAATTCGAGCGCGAAATGATACGCTCGCGCACGCGCGCGGGGATGCAGGCTGCGAAACGGCGCGGCGTGCACGTCGGCCGGCCGGCGAAGCTGACGCCGCACCAGGTTGCTCACGCGCGGGAGCTGATCGAGCGCGGCGGCAAGACGCGGGGCGAGGTCGCAGCCCTGCTCGGCGTTGCGCCCAAGACGCTGTGGCGGGCGTTGCGGACTACGGCATAGATCGCAGCGTCAAGCGGGGCGGAGGCGCTGGATGCTCACGAACAGCTTCTTTTCCCATTCGCCAAGGTCGCCAGGGATCTCGAGTTCGCCAAGGTCCGTGCCGTCGGACGGCGAGAACGTGTGCCCACCGCTCACGTCATCGGCGGCAGCTTCCGGACTGTGATAGGAACCAAGATCCTCATCGCCAAACACGACCTTGTACCGGCCGCCCGCTTCCGGCACGAGGTTCACCGTTCCGGCGCGCGTGCGATATTGATAATAGAAATGATTCGTTTCGCGTTTCATCGTTGGCCACTTGTTCAAGGGTTGAATAGGCATACATCCGATTCGGCGACGTTGTCACGTTGGCTCGCCGGGGGCGTCTGTTATCATCCGCAACACACAGACTTTGCGGTGCCCAGCTCATGACAACGATTGCGTGCCTCAGGATAGCGAACGTCCCGATGCTCTTCGGGGACCTTCTGGTTTCCTCATCGCGGCCGCCCGGAATTGAGATATCGCTTCCGGCAATCGGCACAATCGCCGCCGCTGCCGACAGCAGGCGCGAGTATCATCCGGTGGGGCTCCGGCAGAAGGTGTGCGTCATCAGCGACCGTCTGATGATCGCGTGGGCGGGAACGCAGTTCGTCGCGCAATCGGTCATCAAAGGTCTGCGCGAACGGTTCATAAGCGCGCCTGTAACATGGACTTCTTTGGATGAGTTTTTCAGAGAATATGGCGTCTATGAGCTGAAGGATGTGCAGTTCATTGGTTTGTACCGCGATAACGGCAGCGTCACCTCCTTCGGCATTCACACCCATAACTTCAGTGATCCCGTTCTCGGGCAATGCCATGTTGGCGGAAGCGGCGCGGGAAAACTGCTGGCTGCGATGGATTCCCCGAGCGCCCAGCGGCATATCGAAGGAGCGGTTCGCGATGTCGATACCGCCGTTACTTCCGCATTGACCTTTGCGACCGAATTCCTGGTCGAGGAACTGCTCGCGGGATTGCAGGAGACTCATTTCGGCGGCGGATTCGAGATCGGCGCACTAACCCAGAATGGCGCCGAGAAGGTCGGGGACGTTCTGAATCTCTTTTGGACGTATGATAGCACTCAGGGCAAGAACCCCTTGCTGATGCCGGTAATGATCAAGTGGGACTACATCGGCGAGGATCTGATAGTCCAGCGCTTGCGGCAGGAGAGAAACGGCCAAGGCGTCTATGAATTGCCGGAGCATGTCATATCGGTGATCACGGCGCCGGATCGCGAACCCGGCAGTAGGCGGCCAATCCCTCCCGACCTGAATTGCAGGTATCTCTGCAACTGCTACTTCTCGTTTGTCGATCATGACACCGTCCGCAGGACTTCTTCCGTTTATCACGCTGCAGGAAAGAGCGGTCCGGTGCGCTTTGAAGATTCGGGTGGCGAGCTGCACCTGACCTTCGATCTCAGGCATTTCGAAAGAGAATGGGAGTTCGTGAGGAACGCGCTTGGATGAGGTCCATCATGGGAAATGGGGATGATTCAATCTAGCGATGTGTCGCGGCGGCCTCTTGCCACAAACGCGCCACAAGCCCAAACGGACTGAAACGGACAATGGCGGATTTCTGCGGGTTACAGAGGATCGGATTTTGTGGCGAAACCGGCCCCGAAGGGCCGGTTTCTTTCCATAACAGACAGCTAAGCTATTGATTTAGAATTGGTCGGGGCGACAGGATTTGAACCTGCGACCCCTTGCACCCCATGCAGACAAATTGATCACTAATTCAATAATTTACTCGGCAGCCGCCACAGACTCGCCACAAGGATCGCGCCGGACGAAGCTAAGAGCGCTTATGCGTGTGTCTGAAGCTGCCTCCGCCCGCTCGATCAAATGGCCATAGACATTGAGGGTCGTCTCGATGCTGCGGTGCCCCATGAGGGTCTGGATGCGCTTCAGATTCACCCGCTGATCAATCAGCATAGAAGCGTAGAAGTGACGCAGGTCGTAGGGCTTGTACTTGGGAGTCTCGACAATCTCTCGGCCGATCTTCTCCTTGACCATCAAACCTGCTTCCTCGCAAGCCCTTGAGAAGCCGCGCTTGCGCCAGTTGCGGATGCTCTGCCATCGCCCGTCATGGCTAGGAAAAACCAGGTCGTGGTCGTTGTCAGGCGAATGGTGCTTCACATAGTGCCGGACCATGTCCATGGTTTCGGCGCTTACGTCGATAAACCGCCGCCCTGCCCGCGTCTTCGTCACGGTGATCTCGGTTCCGCCGCCTTCGAGGGCGCGATCGACCTCAACGCCGGTTTCCTTCAGGCTGCTTCGGGCGAGGGCGAGGTATTCCTGCGGTCTCATGCCCGTATCGACGGCAAGGTAGAGCATGGGCCGGTACCGCCTCCACGGCTTGGCGATGGTCTTATTCTTCGAGTTGGCAAGGCGGTCAGCCGCAGCCAGAAGATCCCTGATCTCCTTCTCGGAAGGAATAGTGACCGGCTCATCGTAACGGGATGTCGCGGTTATGCAAACGCCGGCGGCCACGTCATGGGCTAGGACAGCACGCCCGACCATTTCCCGGATCATGGAATGGAAAGAGGTCAGAGCCTTGTGCGCCACATCGCGGCTATAGTTCTCCAGCAGCCATGACCGGAACTGGATGATGTCGGGCTTCGTGAGTTCATGGAGTTCCTTCTCCCACGCATAAAGCTTGATGATCTCGGCACGGTATTCGTAGTTCGCGAGCGTGTATCGCGTAACCGGCTCGCGCCCGTTCCTGCCCTCTTTCTCGCAGATGTCGAGCCACTTCTGGATGCCTTGGGAGACGGTGCGGATTTCGGTGCTGGGAGACGCGCTCGCTTTGCGCGCCCCGCCGCTCTCGACGAACTCGCGCGCTGCCTTGAGCGTGTCGAAGGTCGCGTAGGCATAGCCTGACTTTGCTGCTTTGCTCGGGTATCGTACTTGGTAAGTGACGCCTTTCCTGCCTACCCTTTTTCTTATATCTGACATTACTCGCAGTCTTCAATATTACCGGTGTTAAATCAAGAAAAACCTTTGAATTCTATCGCCTTATACTGTTCTCGGCCTGCGCCTGCAATTCCATGTAGACGCGAACCAGCGTGCCCTTCTCGATCTTGAGCTTGCCCTCGATCGGGTCGACGAAGAAGGGCAGCTTGCGATGGCCGCTCGCGTCCTTGTCGGAGGCGCGCTTCATCTGCCGCGGATTGAGTTCGATGCCCATTTCGGCGAGGACCTGGCGCGCCTGTTCGAGGTCGATGTAGCAAGGCGGTTTCATGCGATGATCCATGCGGCGCCCTCCTACAGGTCATAGTCCTTGCAGGCGGGTTTGTGATGATAGGTGTGCATCTGGTGCATCGCGTGGCCGTTCCCCCGCCTGACCGTGACCGGCTGCCCGTAGCCGTCCGTGACTGGGAGCTTGAGCCGCGCTCCCGTGACGAACTGCACGTTGTGGATTTCCTTGAGGGCCTGAAAGTCCTCAACGATTGCGTGGAGCAGCTCGTCGATGGGGATGGTGCCGAGCACCTTGTATTCAACAGTCAGGCCGGGGATGAATTTCTTGGTCTTGGCAGCTTCGGATGGAAGGAAGTGATTGTTACTCTCCGTCATGAAAATCTCTTTCTCAAAACAATAGACAGGAATATATTTACATAATACAACTGTAAGTGTTAATATCGAATTAACCAATACGACTGTCTTCCATCGCTCAAACCCTTTGTGACAGCCGGTTTGCGCTGCATCATGTCTTGGGGATCCATGTCGTGTCCTGCTGCACCGCGCCACACTCGCCTCCTGATAGTGCAACCGCACGATGAGGCTGTGCATACGCCCGTAACCAGCCGTTCGAGGCCGTCCCTGCCGGAGCGGGTTTCGCGCGACCGGGGTGCGAGGAAGCGGCGAGGAGCGGCTGACAGCCGGTCCCGCACATTGAGAGCATGGACCGGAATGCCTTCGATCGCGGCTCTGGCGCGGCGAGTCCCCCCTCCTCTAGGATGCCAGATGAGGAAGCAGGGGGCGCGCCTGCTGCACCTAGCAAGGCCCGCAAGCGCCGGGGGAAGGCCGGTCATGCCGTCGTCTGCGACCTGCCAGACCCGCTCCCGGTCACGGAAGGAGAACTCGACTTGCTGGAGCGGGAGCTTGGGCCGTTCATCGCCGCGCTGCGGCGGCGGTAGGCTGTAAGGGGATTCTGACCATGAAAGTCGCCCTGTACTTGCGGGTCTCCACATCGCGTCAGGCGGAGAAGGACCTCTCGATTCCGGATCAGCGTAACCAGTGCGAGGCCTGGTGCCGGGACAAGGGCTGGACCGTCGCCGCCGAATATGTCGAGCCGGGAGCCTCGGCGACGGATGAGAAGCGCCCGCAGTTCCAGCGGATGATGGATGATGCGACCCGCGCGGATCGCCCCTTTGATATCGTGCTGGTGCACAGCTTCTCCCGCTTCTTCCGCGACTCCTTCCAGTTCGAGCTGCACCGCCGCACCCTTGAGAAGAACCGCGTTGCGCTCGTCTCGATCACGCAGACGGTGTCGGATGATCCCGGCGGGCAGATGTTCCGCCAGCTCTGCGCGATGTTCGATGAATACCAGAGCAAGGAGAACGCGAAGCACGTCCTGCGCGCGATGAAGGAGAACGCAAAGCAGGGCTTCTGGAACGGCGGCCCTCCTCCCTTCGGCTACCGCGCCGTGACCGTTGAAACCCGCGCCGACGCCGTGAAGAAGAAACTGGAAATCGATCCCGCGGAAGCCGCCCAGGTGCGGACGATCTTCGATCTCTACCGCGGCGGCAAGGGCGTCCGGGCGATTGCCGATGCTCTCAACCGCAAGGGCCTCATCTACCGCAAGACCCGCCGCTGGACGTCGGGGCTCGTGCATCAGGTTCTGACGCGCGAGGCTTACGCGGGGCAGCACTACTTCAACCGCACGGAGGCGCGGCGCAAAGTCGGCAAGGAGCGCGACCAGTGGGTCGCGTTTGAAACGCCCGTCATCATCGATCCCGCTGTCTTTGACGCCGTCCGGAAGAAACTTGAATCTCGCCGCCCTGCCCGCGTGCCGGGCCGCATCACCGGCGGGCCGACGCTGCTCACAGGCATTGCCCGCTGCGCGACATGCGGCGGCGGCATGACGATCCGCACCGGCAAGGGCGGGCGCTACCGCTACTACACCTGCAACAACCGGGTGAACGAGGGCGGGAGCACCTGCAAGGGCCGGAACGTCCCGATGGAGGCTCTCGATACCGCCGTCCTCGGCGCGCTTGAAGAACGCATCCTCGCGCCCGAGCGCCTTGAGACGCTCCTTGCCGCGCTGGTTGACCGGGCGCGCAGCCGCGCGCAGGACGACGCCGGGAAGGCGAAGGACCTTCGCAAGCGGCTCAAGGACGCGGAAAGCAGGATCGAGCGCCTCTATGGCGCGCTCGCGGAAGGGACGGTCAAGGATCCGACCTGTTCCGCGCCTCGCTCGCCCGGCTCGAAGCCGAGCGCGAAGAGTGCCTTTCGCTCATCGCCGCGCTCGACTCCCGCAAGGACGTTCCGCGCCGCCTGCTGACCAAGGCCAACCTTGCGCGGTTCGCGGCAGCGGCGTCCGAGCGCCTGCGCGCCGAGGACGCAACGCTCCGTAAGGGCTATGTGCGCCAGTTCATCGACCGCATCGAGGTCGATGACGATCAGATCAGGATTTCAGGTTCTCAATCCGTGCTGGCGGACGGCGTGCTCGCCTCCGGCAGCGGCAAGGCCGCCGGAGTGCCCAGTTTCGTGACGGGTTGGTGGGCGCAGCAGGACTCGAACCTGCGACCCGCTGATTAAGAGACATCCACAGACGGGGCGAAATCAAGCACTTAGGGACAGTATGTGCCGCTCGTGTGCCAAGTGCCCGCTAGCTCTTCGCGAGGACGCTGCGCTCGATCGCGGCCGCAATGGCTCGGTCCCCAGTAGCGTCGGCCCACAGGTGGCCATAGGTGTCCATCGTGAACTGCACGCTGGCATGACCCGCCCATGTCATCACCTTCTTGGGCGTGGCCCCGCTCTCGATCCACAAGGAGACCGCCGCGTGGCGCAACGCGTGCATCCCGAACAACGGCACCTCATCGTCACCGACGAGCTTGGCCTTAGCCATCAACGGCACCCAGACCCGGTGGTAGAGATTGGCGTAGCTCTCGACCTTGCCGGCTCCATTTGGGAACAAGAGCCCTTCTGACTTAAGCGGCGCCTTCTTGATCCAGCGGCGCAGCGCTCTGATCGTATGATCCGGCAGCGGAATGGTCCGGCGGGCGTTCTTCGTCTTGACCCGGCCAAGCCGCTGCCACCGGTCCGCCGTCTGGCGTACCTGGAAGGAGCGGACCGGAAACTTCACGTCAACGAGGCGGGCACCGCGCAGCTCGCTGCTCCGCAATCCGCCAAAGAGGAGAAGGGAGACTAAGGCGGACGCCATTCCGGTCGCATCGAAGGCTGCGGTGGCCTTGACGAGCGCGCGAAGCTGCTCCTTGCTCGGGATCTCCAGCGCGTCCTCCTCCTGTGCGCCTTCGCTGGTCGTGCGCACGGAGACGCTCTCCGTGGGATTGCCGGAGATCCACCCTTCGGACTGCGCGAACCGGACGATCATGCGGAACGCCTTGAAGACGCGGGGACCCAGCTTCTCCGAGCGCTTCCGCTCGAGGTCCTTGGCGTACTGCTTGCATGTCGGCCCGGTGAGGCGGGACAGCGTCTCGTTGGCGATGGCGAATGGCGCGAGGTGCAGGTTCACGAACTGGCCGTACATGCGCTGGGTTTCGCGGTCCCGCTTTTCCGCTTTCACGAGACCCTCGAAATCCGCTAGGAACGCCCTCGCCGCGTCCAGGACGGTCATGCTCCCCTTATCAGGCACGTGTGTGCCCGTGGCGAGCTGTCCCTCGACTCGCACGCGCTCGTCATCGGCATCGCGCTTCAGCGTGAATTGCTTGCGGTGGCGTTGTCCGTCCTTATCGGCGTAGGACACCATCCAAGCTGAGCGACGCTCACCTGCTTTCGTCTCCCATGTCCGCTTGTAGACCGTCGCCACGTTCATAGCTCCGTGTCCAAACTCTCAAATGAACGGCTTGCAGAGTAACCATAACATACAATCTTCGGTTGTGCACTGCTCTATCTGCTCGATCGATCCTTACTACCGAAATTGCCTTCTCCGTTTGG
>Ga0187893_10009399_pt1 | contig 15034 bp, 16 predicted proteins | sample MA1701074metaG_FD_139574 | JGI IMG/M metagenome (GOLD analysis project Ga0187893, IMG submission 139574) | White microbial mat communities from a basaltic lava cave in the Kipuka Kanohina Cave System on the Island of Hawaii, USA - MA170107-4 metaG ...
CCGCCACCTTCGTGATCGCCGCCGTCAGCGTCGTCTTCCCGTGGTCAATGTGCCCCATCGTCCCCACGTTCAGATGCGGCTTGCTCCGATCATACTTTTCCTTCGCCATGTTCTACTCTCCTTTTGCAATTAGAACGTTTCAGCAACTGAGCCCACAACGAGACTTGAACTCGTGACCTCACCCTTACCAAGGGTGTGCTCTACCGGCTGAGCTATGTGGGCAAGACGTGCTGCGCCGAGAACGCCTCGGGTAGTGGGCGGTGAAGGATTCGAACCTCCGAAGTCGTTCGACAACTGATTTACAGTCAGTCCCCTTTGGCCACTTGGGTAACCGCCCGCAAATGACACGTGTTGATTCCTGCGTTCGACGAAATCAACAATTTACTTGTAGAGCCGACGACGAGACTTGAACTCGTAACCGCCCGCTTACAAGGCGGGTGCTCTGCCGATTGAGCTACGTCGGCTTGGCAGGAAAAGCACCTGCACACGGCAGGAAAAGCACCTGCCCTGCATGCCGCACCTACGGCACTCCCGCCAGAAACATGCGGGACACATTGCGCAATTAAGCAGAGCGATGGTCTCGATAAACTTGACCCAAGTATACCAAAGCCATACTTAACGGGGAAGTTAAACAGGCAATTAAATTGCTCCCCGCGCAAAGGGAGCAGGTCGCAAGTGTAGCAGGATTCGCAGGGCACGTCAAGAATGATGATTGCATTGCAAAGACGGGATCAGCCTCTTGACACAAACCGAAGTTGGTCTTATATTTAGAACACTTGTTCTATGGACGATGCCGATCGCTACGATTTGCTCATGGAAGCCTATGCCGAACTGAAGCCGGAGATCGAATCCACCTCCGCGCTTACTCCGGTCTTGGCTAACCCGCCTTTGAGCCAGGTGCTTAGGGAATTTGGCACGATACCGCCGGAAGGCTTGTTCGCCGGCGTTGCCTCCGACGGGCTTCCGATGTTATTAAACCTTCATGATTCGGTGCCGGGATCCTTACTCGTTGTAGGGGATGCCGGCGCAGGTAAAACAAACCTCCTGCAGATCGTCGCCCGCGCGGCGGGAATGACGCATACAACGAATGCCTTAAAGTTCGGTATATTGACCGACCATGTTGATGAATGGAACGGCTTCGAACAAATCCCGCATAACGCTGGAGTTTTCCCTATGTATGCCGACTCGGCTCAGGAATTTCTGTACACCCTAGCCAGCTGGGCGCGAGGAAGTAAACCAGAATCTTTATCCGTTCTGTTACTGCTCGATGACCTGGAAGCCGCGACGCATCTTGATTTTGAAGCGCGCCAAATCTTGCGTTGGCTTTTCCTGCGCGGACCCGCCCGCGGCATTTGGCCCATCGTCACCTTGAATGCAGAGCGAAGCAAGGGCATTCAACCTTGGTTGCATGCATTCTACACACGAATTTATGGCACCATCAAGAACAATCAACTTGGTCAACAACTTTCTGCACAGGGAGCAAATCTGCATACCCTCAACAACAGCGCGCAATTTACCCTGCGTGAGGGAGTTCACTGGCTCCGATTCTGGTTACCAAGCTTGGATTAAACGAAGGAGTTTGACATGCACACTGGAATGCTCTGGTTCGACGACACACAATCTACACTGGATTCCAAGATCAAGAAAGCGGCTGAGTACTACAAAAAGAAGTACGGGCGCAACCCCGACCTCTGTCTCGTGCATCCCAGCATGATGAAGGATTCGGTCGTTGACAGTGAAAAAATCACTGTGCGCGCATATCGCCCTGTCCTCCCCGGTCACATCTGGATTGGATTGGAGGAAAACCGCTAACCCGGCAATACGGACAAGAGTCGAGTCCTGTCCTTTGCAAACCTCCCGTGGAACTGGCCCACGGGAGGATTTTTTATCCCAGCATCACAACGAACGCTACCGAATGACTCTGGCTGTGACTGATGCTCACCGACCATTGTTTCAATCCCATTTTATCGGCTTTCTGTTTTGCAACACCGTGTAGTGATAGCACTGGCGCGTTATTCTCGTCTCCCAAGATTTCAATCTCTTTCCAGGTAACATCGCCAATCCCTGAACCAAGCGCCTTGGCAACAGCTTCTTTCACAGCGAACCTCCCGGCTAGAGACTCAACCCTGCGACCGCACTGCTCCAGTTCGGCTGGAGTGTAGATACGTTCAAGATAGTGATTGCCGTGCCGCGAGACCACCTCCGTGATGCGCGAAATCTCGATCAAGTCAACGCCCGTAACAATCTTCATGTCGGCAATGCTCATCTCTAATTCTCTGTTGCAGGCTTAGGGACCTGCGGTAGCCATTGCAAGTCTTTCTGTATTGATGAATTTCTGCGCTACATTCAACACATCTTTAGGTGTCACGGCGCGGATGAGATCTTCATACTTCTGATAATAATCTAACCCCAGATCAAATCTCTCGATGTTCAGAAGGGCAGTCGCAACACCGCTGTTCGATTCGAGCGAAAGGGGCAGACGCCCAACAAAATTCTGTTGGCTGTCCTTCAATTCCTCTGGTGCCACACCCTCATCCACAAATCGGTTCAATTCGCTGATGATGAGTTCCGATGCTTTCCGTACATTTTTTGGATTCACCCCCGCGCTCACCTCCCACGAGCCGGGTCCCAGTCCGGCGCTCAGGCTCGAACCGGCATAATATGCCAGCCCAGCCTTTTCGCGCACTACATCACCGATACGACCCATCAAACCAAACTGACCCAGAATATTATTCCCGAGCATCGCCGGCATGAAATCTGGATCGAGGCGCATCGGGCCCACTGTTCCAATGACGAGATCGGACTGCGACTTCCCGTTGATCCGATGATGTTTGGCGACCATTTTCTTCAATGGCTTCAACACCGGAAGTTTCGGCGCTTCTTTCTGACCCTTCACTTGCCAGCCTCCTAGCGCGCGGTTCACCTGCCTCACTACCTCCTCCGCCTTGACCGCGCCGACAATGACAATCACCATCCCGCGCGGACCATAGATCTCCCGATGGAACTTCACCAGATCATCCCGCTTGATGCGGTTTACCGTTTCCGGATGGCCTTCCTCCGGGCGGCTGTATGGATGACCCTTGAACAAGATTTCATCGAATACCAGCGAAGCCATGTCGGAAGTATCCTGCGCGCGGATGTTCAATCCTGTCAACAGTTGCGCGCGCAGTTTTTCTATTTCGGCTTTCGGGAACGTCGGGACTGTTAGAGATTCAGCAAGCAGGTTCAGCAGGAGCGGAAGATCCTCTGCCAGTGATCGCCCATTAAACCCGGATTTGTGGACGCCGGAGCTGAATCCCAGGCTGGCTCCGGCTGATTCAAGCTCGTTATAGATTTTGTCGAAAGAACGTTTCTTCGTCCCGCGCATGAGCGCGGAGGTGACGAAATCTGCCAGCCCAAGTTTTGCATCGGGATCGAACAACGCGCCGGCATCGAAATATCCGCTCACCACGACCGATGGACTGTTGAAATTAGAACGCGTCAGAACAGTGATGCCGTTTGGTAACACCTGGCGATGAATGTCATTGGATCCGGGCAATGAAGTTTTTTTCTTGTCCATTACTTCACCCTCCCGTCCGACGGAACGTAAGTGCCAACTACCCGGCTTTGAGGCTTGAAATATTCATTCGCCACGCGCTGAATATCTTTGGCTGTGACCTTTGCCAAGTTATCGAGATACGTCTTGAACCAATCGTAATTGGCGAACATCTCGGCGTAACCCATCCAAAACGCCTGATTGGTGATATTCTCGCTGCCGTAGGCAAAAAGGGCTCGCGCTTGTTTGATCGCGCGGGAAATCTCTTCTTTCGAAACTTTCTCTTCCTGAACATGCTTGATCTCTTTGTCAAGTGCGGCGAGAACCTCTTCAGGTTTGCGTTTGGGATGAACGGTCATCGTAATTCCATACAGAAACGGATCAATCGTCGCTTGCGCTCCGCCATGCACACTGACTGCAAATTCCTTATCCACAAGGGCGCGGTACAAGCGGGATGTTTTGTTCGAGATGCCGCCGCTGAACATGTTGAGGTTGCTGGGGCCGGCAAGCAAGCTGTCCAACACCGTAAGCGGATAAAAGTCCGGGTGTGAAGCGGCTGGGAAACGGTAGCAAACCTGCACGTAGGAGGTCGCGCCGGGTCCTTCCACCGTGAGTCGAACCTCCCCGTTCTGCGGCAGTTCCGGGCGAGCTACACGCGTCGGCTCTTTTCCTGTAGCGATGGGTTCAAATAATTCGCGGATGCGCGCCAGCATTTTGTCGCTTTCAAAGTCGCCAGCGACCGCCATGATAGCGTTGTTCGGCACGTAGAATTCGCGGTAATGATTGTAGAGATCGTCGCGGGTCATCGTGCGTATGTCTGCCATATCGCCGATAACTTCGTGGTGGTACGGATGCACGCGGAACGCAGTTTGCTGGACCGCCTCGCCCAGCATGAAGAGCGGTTCATTCTCACTGCCCTCGCGCTCCGAGATGATGACGGTGCGTTCAGATGCAACTTCCTGCGGGTCGAACTGACTATTCATCATGCGATCGGACTCAAGCCGGAGAGCGAGATCAATTTTGTCTGCCGGCATGGTTTCGAAATATGCTGTCCAGTCAAGGTAGGTCATCGCATTCCACACGCCGCCCTCGCGCGAAATGGCTTTATCGAGCAGGTTCGCGGGAAATTGCGGTGTCCCTTTGAATTGCATATGCTCGACCCAGTGTGAAATGCCGGTCCTTCCCTGCACTTCATCGCGCGAGCCGACGCGATACCATAACCATGAAGAGATAATCGGCGCGGTGTGAATTTCTTTAATCAGTACTTTGAGCCCGTTGGTCAAGGTAACTTCGGTATGCGAATTGGTCATGGAAAAGAATGGCTCCATATTCAGGGATTGGCTAGCGGCGAGCAGATTTGCACATTATTCCAAACTGCGTTTGGTTCCACAAGACAGTAATACGGCTTGACGACCTCTTGCAAGCCGACGAAGGGCTCGTGCAATTCTGTGTCTTTTAGAGGAATGTTGACGGGAATGGTTAATTGAATCGGAATGTTGTTTTGCACGGTCAGCGGAAAATCAAGCACGACCATCAGCGGAGTGCCGGCGGGCAAAGTGACGACAGCGGCGGCATCAATATCCACGCCGCCGGTGTTGATGACCACGCGGGCGTTGTTGATGGTGGCGGGTTCCGCAAGCGTAATACGCGTGGTGGTTTGAACTGGTACTACGATGTTCAGCGGGATCGATGCATTCACTGGAACGTTTGACGAAATAGTGGCCTCATCCATTTTGACGAAATTCTCAAATAAACCGCCCAAGAGGCCGGCAAATTCATCCTCCGGTCGAAACGGGGTTGCGCCAAGCACTTGAAGAAGGACAAGAAGCACAGCAAGCAATACGCCGTTCACGATCAACGAGAGAATGCCGGTGACGGTCCAGAAGGCGGGCAGAAATTTGTATTGTGATCCGGTTCTGGGCTCGGGGGAAGAGGGAGACGGCGCATCGGGACGAGACCAGCGAGCCCGGCGCTGGACGCGTGTGCGTCCGCTGGTGTCGGCTTCACCGCGCAGAATCCGCTTGAAACGTTCGATGAGATTCCCAGAATTGGATGATGGCTGTGACATACGACCTCCTCACCAATGAATAAAATGCACCTGCAATCGTAACATAGTTATGTAAAATGTACGAAACTTACGGATGCGCGGTGCGTCTTGTGAGCGCATTTAATTTTGGCTATAATCCCTTTTGCACTTCAACACCGCAGGGAAAGCCAGGAGGCATTGTGACAGACCAATTCAACGTCGCCGTGATCGGCGCGGGACCCGCAGGTTTGTTCGCGGGACGCGAACTTGCAAATGCTGGCGCGCGTGTCGCTTTATTCAACCGTGATATCAAACCCGGAGGGCTGGCAGAGTACGGGATCTACCTCGACAAATACACCATGAAGAACGGGTTGCGAAAACAGTTCCGACAAGTGATGGACTTGCCCAATCTCAATTACTACGGCAACGTCATCATCGGAACCACAGGTGACCTCACGCTCGACGACCTGCGTGCGCTCGGCTTTCAGGCGATTCTCGTCACCGCGGGCGCACAGGGGACGAAGTGGTTGGGATTGCCGGGAGAAGACCTCATCGGCGTGTATCATGCAAAGGATGTTGTCTATCACTACAACCACCTCCCCCCGTATAGCGAGCAATCATTTCGTTTTGGAAAGAGGTGCGCGGTGATCGGCGCAGGAAATGTGATGCTGGACATCACCCATTTTCTCGCACGCGTGCAAAAGGTGGATGAGATCACCGCCATCGTGCGCCGCGGACCCGCCGAAGTGAAGTTTGAAAAGAAGGAAATGGAATACGTGATAGACAACCTCGACCATGCCGCACTGGACGAGGAGATTCAACGCATCGCTCCTCTCATGCAGGCTGTGGGGCAAGACCCGAAGGCGGGCCGCGCTTCGATTTTGGAAGCGCTCCCAAAGGCATTGCCCAAAACATCTGACACCCGTTTTCGTTTTATCTTCCTTGCTTCGCCGTTGCAAATGCTCGGCGAAAACGGTTTGCTCACCCAAGTGGAAATCGAAGATAACACCCTCGTTGAAAAAGACGGCGACACAAAAGCCAAAGGGACCGGAAACACGCGCCGGCTGGATGTGGAAACGGTGATCTTTGCCATCGGCGACAAGGTAGATGCGTCTTTCGGCCTGCCCGTCGAGTGGAACGAATTCATAAAAAACCCAAATCCTCGCTTCCCAATAGACGGCCATTCATACGAATCGCCTTTCGAGGATGTGTTCGTCGGCGGCTGGTCGCGCAAAGCGAGTTCAGGTCTCGTAGGTATCGCGCGCAAAGACGGGACGAACGCCTCCAAAGCAGTTTGGCAGTACCTTCAGACGAAACAGCCGGGAACATCGCTTTCAGACGCACTTTCCGCAAAACTCAAATCGCCTGGAAAGCCCGTGGTGTTGAAGGAACATGTGAAGAAGCTTGAAGCCGTGGAGCAGGAGGAAGCCAAAAAGCGCGGCATCGAAGAGTTCAAGTTCGACAGCAATTACGATATGTTGAAAGCAATGGGTCTGGTATAAACCATTACCCCTCCGATCACGGAGGGGTAAAATTTTCAAAGGATGAAACGCGATCTGTATTTCAGCAAGCCGCTGATGAACGCGGCGGGAGCGTTGGGATTCGTGTCCGACCCACGTTCAGGGATTCCTCTTCACACATTTGGCGCGTTCGTGACAAACCCGATCTCGCGCCGCCCGCGCCTGCCGACCGCGCAACCGGCCGTGATCGAATATCCCGGCGGATTCCTCCTCCACACCGGCTTGCCGAATCCCGGCATCCACGCCGCTCTGAAAAAATATTCCGCCAGGTGGACGCGTTCCGATCTCCCCATCATCGTCAACTTGATGGCAGATCGCCCTGAAGAGACTCAACACATGGTGCGGATGTTGGAGTCGCACGAGAACGTGATGGCTGTGGAACTCGGCTTCGCTCCGTTGCTGGCTGATGACATCCTTTTATTGACGCTGGAGATGTGTTTGGGCGAACTGCCGCTGATATTTTCACTGCCGATTGAGCAGGTACTGTCGCTCGGTCCGCGGTTGATGCAGGATGGCGCGCAGGCGATCAGCATCGCCGCGCCGAGGGGGTCACTGACCGCGGACGATGGACGATTGACCGCCGGAAGACTATTCGGTCCCGCATTATTCCCGCAAACGTTGAATGTTGTCGAATCTGCCGCCAAACTGGGAATCCCCATCATCGGCGCGGGAGGCGTATGGTCAAAAGAAAACGCCGACGCGATGCTCTCGGTCGGCGCGCTGGCGGTGCAGATGGATGCGGCGTTATGGAACCCCGCGTTTACTTTATAGGCTCCAATACCATCACAGGGATATGCCGATGTGAGGCGCGCTCCCTGTACTCGAAGTAACCCGCGTAATACATATTCCCTAGTTGAAAATATCGCTCGCGCTCATCGCCGAATGTCTCGCGTGCGAGATAGTTTCTTGCTTCCCCGCCGATCCGCACTTTGCACTCAGCCTTTGCTTTCAGATTGTAATACCACCCGGGGTTATGTTTCCCGCCAAAATAGGAAGCGATCAACGCGATCTTCTCCCCGTCTGGGATGCTCAACAGCGGCATCGTTCTTGGTTTTCCTGTTTTCGCTCCGGTGGTCGTCAATTGAATGATCGGCAAACCAACGATTCGAGTCACTGTCATTTTTCCCCCGCTTGCCCACAAAAGGAAGTTATCGGCTCGATATAAAGTTCTTGAAAGGATGGCAGATACGGGTCGAAGCATCAAAAAACGATGGACTAGTTTTTGAGACGCGTTCGGTCTGACGTTCATTTCTCCAGCCAGATCGTCACGGGACCGTCGTTGTGAATTTCAACTTCCATGTGTGCGCCGAATTGACCTGTCTGGGTTGGAACGCCATGACCGCGCAACAGTTCAGCAAAACGGTTCACCAGCGGTTCAGCGACATCGGGTAAGGCGGCTTCAATGAACGAGGGACGCCGTCCCTTGCTGGTATTCGCGTATAGCGTGAACTGCGAAACGACAATCGCTTCCCCCTTCACGTCCAATACTGATAGATTCGTCTTGCCTTGTTCATCTTCGAAGATCCGCAGATTCGCAATCTTCTCTGCGAGGAACGCGGCTCGCTCCTCTGAATCGCCGTGACCGACGCCCAACAAAATGAGCAGACCTTTTCCAATGCTGGATATGGTCTGCTCTTCGACGGTAACACTGGCTTTGGAGACTCGTTGGATTAATGCACGCATATGCAAAATGTGTGGGGGCGAATTGAATGTTCATTCGCCCCTTCGAGATTCACGGCAACTGCATCGCCTGGCGGACTTCCTTCATCGTCTCTTGCGCAATGACACGGGCGCGTTTGGCGCCGTCGTTCAGCACGTCAGAAACATGGTCCGGTTTGGATGCGAGTTCGCCGCGTTTGGCGCGGAAGGGTTCGAGATGTTCGTTCAGGTTTTTCGCGAAGAGCATCTTGCAATCTACGCAACCGATCCCCGCGCGGCGACATTCCGTGTTGACCATCTCGATCTCATCCTGAGTTGAGAAAATCTTGTGCATCGAAAAGACGTTGCACACATCGGGGTTACCGGGGTCGGTGCGTTTGACGCGCGCCGGGTCAGTGACCATTTCCTTCACGCACGCCGTCGTCTCTTGAGGCGTGGAAGCAAGTTCGATGTGGTTGTTCAGGCTCTTGCTCATCTTGGCTTTGCCATCGGTCCCCAGCACCTTCAGCACTTCGGTGTGTTTAACTTGCGGCTCGATGAGCACTTTCGAGTTGTAACGATAATTGAAGGAACGAACGATTTCACGCGCGAATTCCAAATGAGGTGCCTGATCGATCCCGACGGGGACGATATCCGATTTATAAAGGACAATGTCGGCGGTCATCAACACGGGGTAGCCGAGCAAACCGTAATTCGCATTTTCAGGCTGTTGTGCAAGTTTTTCTTTGAAGGTTGGAAGATCGGTGAGTTTGCCCATCTGAGTGACCATCGAAAGATACGTATGCAATTCCATCACTTCGGGCACGTGAGATTGCACAAACAAGATCGTTTCCTCGGGGCGAATTCCCGCGGCGAGCCAATCAAGCGCCATCTCGACCGTGTTTTGCTTTAACTCCTGCGTCGTCTCCACCGTCGTCAGCGCGTGGACGTCCACGATGCAATAAACGCAATCGTAGTCATCCTGCAACGCGACATAATTCTGGATCGCGCCGAGATAATTTCCAAGATGTTGTCGCCCGGTAGGTCTTGCCCCCGAAAACACGCGTCCTTTTTTTGGCATCTATGACCTCTATGGTTTGGTGGTTGAGTAGCCGCGAAGCGGCGTATCGAAACCACCGCCTTTCAAGAAATATCGTGCTCACCTGTTACCTCTGGTTTCGATATGCCTTCGGCTATCGCCCCAGGCTACTCAACCAGCGAATTGCTCTTTACTCGCCAACCAACTTCCTCACCAACCCCAGCACCTCCCCCGGCTCGGCATGACGACGGGTCTGCAATTTGGAATATAACAACTCCCCGTTCACAGTTACTTCAAAACGCCCGCCATCTGACGGCACGAGTTTGAGATCTTCGATCACGTGCTCGTAATGCCTGAGCAACTCCTCTGTCAGGCTCACGGCCCGACCCAGATAGTGTCAGACCGCGCAATAAACGATTTCGATTTTAAGCATATTCACTCCGAAGTCCCCGCATTATATCATTGAGATAATTCACTCAGAAAAGCGTGCACCGCCTCGTCTGCGGGCTTCGCTTTGATCTGCTTCGCTGTGCCCACCTGACGCAACATGCCGCCGATGACCACAGCAATACGATGACTCAACTTCGCCGCTTCGTTCAGATTGTGTGTGACGAAAACCGCCGTGCGGTGATTCTCTTTCAGTAAGGCAGACAGGTCTTCGATCAACTTTGCACGCGTCGGAGGATCGAGCGCGGCGAAGGGCTCATCGAGCAACAACAACTCGGGATTCAACACAAACGCCCGCGCCAGGCTTACTCTCTGCGCTTCTCCCCCGGACAGTTGGCCGGCTCGCCGCTGGGCAAGCGACTCGACGCCTAGACTCTTCAACCATTTCTCAACGTGAGACTTCATCTCCTCTTTTGGCACGCCGCGAAACTTCAAACCCAGCGCAACATTTTGTTCGACGGTCATATCCAGCAACAGCGGAGACTGGAACACGAACGAAATTTTGCGGCGATATTCCAATTCGTCCAGTTCGCTCAACGACTTTCCATCCCAGCGGATCTCGCCGCGCGCCAGCCTGAGCAACCGAGCCACTGCGAGCAATAACGTTGTCTTCCCGGCGCCGTTCGGACCGACCACCGCCAATGTTTCGCCACGCGGAATATCAAGTGTATCCACCTGAAGTACGTCTCGTCCGTTACGATGGATCAGGAGATCTCGAATCTGAATCATGGATGTTTGCGGGATGCGGATTGCCATTCCGCCTTACGGCTTCGTTGTTGAATCCACGTCAGCGCAAGGTTGACGAGGTACGTAAGGATGAGCAACAAAGCGGAAAGCGCCAGAGCGGTTTCAAACTCGCCCTTGCTCGTCTCTAACACGATTGCGGTAGTCAATACGCGGGTTTGACCGCGAATGTTTCCGCCTACCATCATGGACGCGCCGACCTCTGAGATCACGGAGCCGAAGCCAGCCATGAGCGCGGCTAAAAGAGGCAGACGCGCCTCCCGCCACAGGTACCAGACCATTTGTCCGCGTGAAGCACCGAGCCCAAGCAGTTGTTGACTCAGGCGCGGATCCAGCGCTTCGAGCGCGGCGGCGGTGAGACCAGTCACCACCGGCGCGGCGATGATGGTCTGCGCGATGATAATGGCAACCGGTGTGTAGATGAGTCGCAAATCCCCCAGCGGACCGCTCCGCCACAAAGTCATCGCCACGACCAAACCTACAACGACAGGCGGCAATGCCATGCCCGTGTTGATGATGCTCAAGATGAATGAACGGCCGCGAAAGTTGCCGAGCGCCAGCAATGTGCCAAACGGCAGACCGATGAGCAGACTGATCAGCGTGGCTATCGCGGAAACTTGAAGCGAAAGGGAGGTAATTTGGAATACTTCAGCCATCGAGCGAAGTATACAGGGAGAAACGAAAATGCGTTGAGGGGTTTGACGGCGCGACTAGGGCAAGCCCAGATCGGCATCGGTCTTATCCGCGTCAGGGAAGAACAAGGGTTGACCATATTCCGCCACGCCAAACTCAGCGATGATATTCTGTCCCTCGGGCGAGGTGATGAAATCCGCAAAGGCTTGCGCGCCGGCAAAATTCACATTCGGGTGCTTTTCAGGGTTGATCGCGATCACGTGGTACACGTTCAACAGGAAAGAGTCGCTTTCGAAGAGAATCATCAGATCCACGTTGGGCTGGTAAGCAAGGAACGTGCCGCGGTCGGTGAGAGCGTAGCCCTCTTTTTCGGAGGCAATCGAGAGCGTCGCTCCCTGCCCCTGCCCTGTTTCGAGGTACCAATCTTTGCCAGCGGGGTCGAGGCTCGCATTCTTCCAAAGCGCGAGTTCTTTCACATGCGTGCCCGAATCATCACCGCGCGAGACAAAGGTCGAAGCGGAGGAGAAGATCGCCCTGAAAGCCCCTTCAATCGTCGGCTGGGTATGAACCGATGCCGGGTTGGACGGAGGACCGACCAACACGAAGTCATTGTGCATCACGAGGCGCCGGTCGATGCCAAATCCGTTCGCCACAAATTCCTTTTCCGCGGCAGGTGAATGAAGCAGGATGACATCGGCATTCCCCTGCTCACCGAGTTCCAGCGCCTGCCCAGACCCGACGGCAACCAGTTGAACCTTGTAGCCGGTCTTGTCTGTGAAAACCGGCAGGAGCACATCGAGCAAACCCGAATCTTGTGTGGAGGTTGTGGAAATCAACAGGAGGCTCAGGTTTTGCGACGGCGCGGCGCGGCAGGATACAACAACGATGAGCAGAGCAAGAACGATTCTCTTCATAAAGATTCCAAAACAAGAGGGATGACTTTTCTTTGAGCCGCCCCTCGTCAGGTCGAATTATAAACCGAGGTCTGCATCCGTTTTGTCAGCGTCAGGATAAAACAACGGTTGACCATATTTGTCCACCCCGAAGTCGCCAATGGTTTTTTGTGTGGATGGCGCAATCATAAAATTAAGGAAAGCCAGCGCGCCCTCGTAGTTGACCCCCTCCCATTTTTCAGGGTTGACGGTGATGACGTGATACACATTCAACAACGCGTTATCACCCTCCACCAAGACGTCCAACTGTAAATTCTCTTTGTTCGCCAAATAAGTAGCGCGGTCGGTGAGTGTGTACGCGTTCTTCTCCGATGCGATGGTGAGCGTTGCACCCATACCCTGCCCCGATTCGAGATACCACGCAGGCGCCGCGGCTTTAGGATCGTACCCGGCTTTCTTCCATAAATTCAACTCGGCTTTGTGCGTGCCCGAGTCATCGCCGCGTGAAACGAATTCCGCATTGCCCGCGCTGATCAACATCAACGCTTCCACCACAGGTTTACCTTTGATTCCCGACGGATCTGGCGCTGGACCGACGACGATAAAGTCATTGTGCATGATGAGCGCACGATCTTTGCCGTAGCCCTCTTCCATGAACGCGATTTCGGTCGCCGGCGCATGGACGAGCAGCACATCGGCATTGCCTTCCTGCCCCATCGCCATCGCCTGACCCGACCCCACCGCCACAGTCTGGACGGTGTAGCCTGATTCCGCTTCGAACATCGGGATCAACACGTCGAGCAGACCAGAATCCTGCGTGGAGGTGGTCGTCGCGAGGATCAGGTTCGGGTTCTCCGGCGCGGAAGGTGCACAAGCAGAAAGCAGAAGACAGAAGATTAGAAAAATGATTCGCTTCATGTAGGCTCCAGAAATTACTGCCTCCACTGGTTTGCGCGGGTGTTCTTTTCGGCTTTGGTGACGGTTTCAAGGATGCGCGCCGCGCGGGTTTCGGGTTTCTTCGCATTGGAGATCCATTCGAGAATGGCGCGCTTCACCGAACGCGGAAATTCATCGAAATATTTCTTCGCCGTCTTGTTCCTGCGCAAAGCTTCTGCCAAGTCGGGTGGGGTCTTTAACTTCTCTACATCATCGAGCGCGCTCCACGAACCGTCTTTTTTCGCGGCTTCGATCTTCGCCATCCCTGCAGGAGTCATCAAGCCCGCCTCGATCAATTTCTTCACGCGTTCCTTGTTGGTTTTCGCCCAACCTGAGCCTTTCTTGCGCGGCGCAAACCACAGCATGGATCGTTCATCGTCGAGTTTGTTTCCCTTGCTGTCCACCCAGCCAAAACACAAGGCTTCCTCGACGGATTCTTCATAACCCACAAAAGGCTTGCCTGCGGCTTTCTTGTAACTGATCATCCACACACCTTCGGCACGCGTGTGATTCTTTTCGAGCCACTTTCGCCATTCCGCGCGGGATTTGGTGTGGGTGGAGTTGGGAGGAGGAGTGGGCATGTCAATGATTAATGAATTTAGCAAAAATAAAGACTTGGATTAGGGGTTTATAGAGGAATTAATTATTTCTTGCAAATCTTCTGGCCAAGAAATCAGTGATTGTATTTCAGGCAACTTCCTTCGCCATGCACTTAACCACCATGGAAAATCTGGAAATTTGCTATATCCAGCTTCCCAAATTTCGACCATCATAGTTAAGAGGGCTTGACCTTCTGTAATTCCATTTTCGGAGATTTTAAAAACACGAAAAGGCGGAGTTTCACGCCTCCCATCAATATTATGCAAGATCATGTATTTTGATCGAATATATAGCAAATTCGGCAGATTATGCAAATTTTTCAATGGACTTTCTCGAACATACTCCCAAATTGCAGAAAGAGTGGCGTCCAAACTAATTCCATCCCATGCAAACAATCCAACAAATCGAGAATGACCGATTTGGTCGTAAAAATTTGCTAATTTTCTGTAAGCATCCAAGAAAGTCTTTTTGCTACCTAACGTGGTTTTTACTTCTAATGTGGCTGCCACAGCATTGAAATCGACGACAACACAACCACCTACTTGGAAAATGTGAGGGTAATCTAATTTGTCGTAAATAATGATATCTTGTTGGGCAGAGGCCCATTTATCAGAAACAATAAACCCCGTTCCTATTCCAGAAGAGCCAGGAAGAAATCTTTCAATAACTGCTCTCAAATAAGTTTCGTGGGCTCTACCAATTTCACCTGCGTGCTGAACAAAATAATTAAGTGTACGAAACTGAGCTGATAATTCATCTGCATAACGATCTGCAAGCTGAAGCATTGTATCTAATGTATCTTCATCCATGCTACTCATTATACCGAATTGGCTCCACCTCTCTATCTCTTTCCTCTTTCCTCTTTCTTTCCCTTGCATAATAAAACGTCTCGCGCAACTGCGGCGTGACCAAACTCGTCTCGCGGTGACCCATGCGCGTGCCATGAAACTGCATGAAGCGAAACCAGAATATCGAAGCGAGATTCTTCCATAATACACGTTCGCGCGCTGCATGCCACAAGTC
>Ga0187893_10009401_pt1 | contig 15032 bp, 11 predicted proteins | sample MA1701074metaG_FD_139574 | JGI IMG/M metagenome (GOLD analysis project Ga0187893, IMG submission 139574) | White microbial mat communities from a basaltic lava cave in the Kipuka Kanohina Cave System on the Island of Hawaii, USA - MA170107-4 metaG ...
CAGAAGTCGAACGCGCGCGCTCTGCTGGAAACTGGAAACTGGGAACCGGGAACTGTGCCGCAATGCAGAAAAGCTATACGAACTTCTGAAATCCGGCACTAAGCTAGAGTGGAACGATGCTCTTGCTCCTCCTCGCGCTCGGCCAGGAGAAGGCGATCCTCGAGATCGACCCCGGGACCGAGGTCCGCCTGGCGGGGGGCGCCCGACGCGGGAACGACGGCCTTGAGTTCTCGAGCGCCGCGCAGCACGCCGAGGTCGATCCACCCAAGGGGCTCGACGGCATCGAGGCCATGAGCGTCGGCGGCTGGTTCCTCCCGAAGGAGGCCGGCGAGCAGCTCTTCTTTCACCGGGGCTCCATCGAGGCCGGGCCCAACGGGGAGCGTCTGTTCCGTCCAAACCCCGGCTGGGTGAATTTCCTGGTCGGCACCGACCGACGCGGCTTCTTCATGGGCGCGGTCAACGGGAACGGGACCATGCCTTTCCCGTTCGTCACGCTCAATCCGGTCGTCCCCGGAACCTGGAACCAGCTGGTCGTCGTCAAGACGGCCGGCGGCCACCAGAAGTTCTACCAGAACGGCGCGTTGGTCTGGACCGACCTCGACGCGGCGGCCGCCCCTAAAGTCACTCCGTTCCGGGAGAAGTCGCCCGGCGAGCCCGTCCGGCTTTCCATGCCGCTCGGGGGGACGGTCGGCGAGGCCTGGGTCCACGCGCGGGAGCTCGGCGCGGAGGAGGTCCGGAAGGACTACGAGGCGAAGAAGGAGCGGTTCCGGCCGGCCCCGCCCGGAAGACCCGTCGGCCTCCGCGAGATGGACGCCCATCCGGCCCACGACCTCTGGCCGGAACCGGTCACCCGGGAGAACTGGCCGGCGACGCGCGAGCGGATCCTGCGCGGCGTCCGCGAGATCTTCGGAACGATGCCGGCCGAGAGGGCCCCCCTCGAGCCGCGGGTCCTGGGCGAGGAGGACTGCGGCACCTACGTCCGGCGCAAGGTCTCGATCCAGGTCGAGCCCGGCGACCGGATGCCCGCCTACCTCCTCGTCCCCAAGGGCCTGAAGGTGCGCGCCCCGGCCGTCCTCTGCTTCTACGGGACGACGAGCGGCGCGGGGAAGGAGACGACCGTCGGCCTCTCGGGACCGCAGCCGGGGACGCCGCCCGCGAAGAACCGCGCGTTCGCCGTGGACATGGCCGAGGCCGGGTTCGTCGCCTTCGCCGCCGACTACCTCCGCGACGGGGAGCGCGTGACGCCCGGCCGGCGTCCCTACGACACGACCCAGTTCTATGCGAAGCACCCCGAGTGGTCGATCCACGGGAAGGACGCCTGGGACAGCATGCGGGCGATCGACTACCTCCAGTCGCTCGATGCCGTAGACGGCGAGCGGATCGGCATGGTCGGCCACTCCTACGGCGGGCACAGCACGATCTTCACGATGATGTTCGAGCCCCGGATCAAGGCCGGCTGGGCGAACGGGCCGGTCTCGGACTTCGTCCGCCACGGGATGCACTGGGCCTCGCCCAAGGGCGCGGGATCCAGCCAGTCGCTCCCCGCGATGCGCCCCTACCTCCTCGAGAAGCGCCCGCCGCCCCTCGCGTTCTACGAGGCGACCGCGCTCGTCGCCCCGCGCGCCCTCGCGGTCGGCCAGGCGGTGGGCGAGCTCCGGCCCCGGGAGGAGGAGAACTGCGCCGCCGTGGGCGAGGTCTACCGCGCGCTCGGCGCCGGCGACCGCGTCCGCTACGTCTGGTACCCCGGCGACCACGACTTCCCGCCCCACGTCCGCCGCGAGGCGGTCGCCTGGCTCCGCCGCTGGCTCCGCTGAGACCCGACGCGCGGCCCGCCGGGATTCCGTACCCGAATCGCGGCCCGCGGGAAGAAGGGAAGGAGACGCTCGGAGGGTCCGCGATGCGCATTTCGGCGATCGGCCTGCTCCTCATCCTCTCGCCCCAGGAGGACCGCGCCTGGGTCGAGCCCATGAAGGCCGTCCGGGCGAAGTTCAGCGGGGAGAAGGGGACCCTCGCCTGCTTCGGAGACTCGATCACGATCACGATGGCGTTCTGGTCGCCGCTCAAAGGGACGCGGAAGAACATGAGCCCCGAGGCGGAGGCGGCGTTCAAGCGGGTCGAGGCCTACCTCAAGCCCGACTGCTGGAACAAGTGGAAGGGCCCGGAATACGGGAATAACGGGACGATGACCATCCGCTGGGCCCACGAGAACGTGGGGAAGTGGCTGGCCAAGCTCAACCCCGAGGTCGCGCTCATCATGTTCGGGACGAACGACCTCCACGCCGTGCCGCTCGAGGAGTACGAGCAGAAGACCCGCGAGGTGGTCCGGAAGTGCCTGGACAACGGGACGGTCGTGATCCTGACCGCGATCCCGCCCCGCCACGGGATGCTCGAGAAGTCGCGGAAGTATGCCGAGGCGGCGGCGCGGGTGGCCAAGGAGCTCCAGGTGCCCCTCTGCGACTACTTCGGCGAGTGCCTCAAGCGTCGGCCGGACGACTGGGACGGCGCCGACGAGAAGTTCAAGGACCACAAGGGCTACGAGGTCCCCACCCTTATCGCCCGCGACGGCGTCCACCCCTCGAACCCCAAAGCCTTCCAGGGCGACTACTCGGAGGAAGGGCTCCGGAGCAACGGCTTCGTCCTGCGGAACTACGCGAGCCTCCTCTCCTACGCGGACGTCCTCGCGAGCGTGCTCGATCCCCGGTAGCGGCGGCGTCCCGCCGGATTCCGGATTCTGGATTCCGGATTCCATCCTCCCCGACATGTCCGAAATGAACCCGTCATGAATCCTTAAGAAAGGCTCAAGGAGGCCGCGATGAACCTCTCCCGCCGCCACTTCCTCCGGAGCGCCGGCGCCGTGGCGCTCGGCCTGACGGGCCTGCGCCGCCTGCTCGCGCGCGGATCGCCCGTCCGCGGGGGCGGCTACGGGGAGCTGGTCGCGGACCCCCAGAAGGTCCTCGACCTCCCCAGGGGCTTCCGCTACCACGCCTTCGGGAAGGTCGGCGAGCGGATGGACGACGGCCTTCTCGTCCCCGGGCTCCACGACGGGATGGCCGCGTTCCCGGGTGCCGACGGCCGGACCATCCTCGTCCGGAACCACGAGCTGAGCGCGGGGAGCAAGAAGGATTCCGCCTTCGGCCCGGCGATGGAGCTCGTCGGGAAGGTCGACCGGGCCCGGCTCTATGACGCGGGCGGCGGGACCCGGCCCGCGGGCGGGGGGACCACCACGCTCGTCTACGACACGAAGGCCGGCAGGCTCGAGAGGCAGTTCCTGAGCCTGGGCGGGACGATCCGGAATTGCGCGGGCGGGCCCACGCCGTGGGGGAGCTGGCTCTCGTGCGAGGAGACGATGGAGAAGGCGGGCAAGACCCTCGAGAAGGACCACGGCTACGTCTTCGAGGTGCCCGCGCGCGCCGAGGGGGGACTCGTCGACCCCGTCCCTCTCAAGGCCCTGGGCCGCATGAACCACGAGGCGGCGGCCGTCGACCCGAAGACGGGCATCGTCTACGAGACCGAGGACCGCAGCGACGGCCTCTTCTACCGGTTCCTCCCGGCCGCGCCCGGGAAGCTCGCGGAGGGCGGCAAGCTCCAGGCGCTCGCCGTGAAGGGGAAGCCGGGGCTCCATACCGGCAACCAGGGGAAAGCCGATCCGGTCCGGCCCGGCGAGGGGCTCGAGGTCGAGTGGATCGACCTGGACGAGGTCGAGTCCCCCAAGGACGACCTCCGCAAGCGGGGTCGCGAGAAGGGCGCCGCCGTCTTCGTCCGCGGAGAGGGGATGTGGTACGGCCGGGAGGCGGTCTACTTCGCCTGTACGTCGGGCGGCCGGAACAAGAAGGGCCAGATCTGGCGGCTGCTGCCGGAAGCGGGGCGTCTCGAGCTCTTCGTCGAGCCGAACGACCCGAACCTGCTCGAGAACGCCGACAACATGACGGTCGCGCCCTGGGGCGACCTCCTCGTCTGCGAGAACGGCAAGGCTCCCAACCAGGTGGTGGGCGTCACGCCGGAGGGGAAGCTCTACACGCTCGCGCGGAACCCGGCCAGCTCGTCCGAGTTCGCCGGCGTCACCGTCTCGCCGGACGCTTCCGCGGTCTTCGTCAACGTCCAGAAGCCCGGTCTGACCCTCGCGATCACCGGCCCCTGGGCGGGCTAGAGTCCGCCTCCCCCCTCCTTACCCCTTACTCCTTGCTCCTTACTCCTTGCTCCTTGCTTCCTGCTATGATCATCCCGCCATGAAGGCCCTCGTCAAGAAGGAGGCGCGGCCGGGGCTCTGGATGGAGGAGGTCCCGGTCCCGAGGATCGGCATCAACGACGTCCTGATCCGCGTCGACCAGACCGGGATCTGCGGCACCGACCTCCACATCCACTCCTGGGACGACTGGGCGCGGAAGACGATCCCCGTCCCCCTCGTCGTGGGTCACGAATTCTCGGGGACCATCGCCGAGGTCGGGTCCAACGTCAGCGACTTCAAGCCGGGCGACCGCGTCTCCGGCGAGGGGCACGTCGTCTGCGGCCGCTGTCGGAACTGCATGGCCGGGCGGCGGGCCCAGTGCAGCGACACGCAGGGCGTGGGGGTGAACCGTCCGGGCGCGTTCGCGGAGTTCGTGGCGCTCCCGGTGACGAACGTCTGGGGACACGACGCCTCGATCCCGCGGGAGATCCAGGCGATCTTCGATCCGTTCGGGAACGCGGTACACTCGGCCCTCGCCTTCCCCGTCCTGGGCGAGGACGTCCTGGTCACCGGCGCGGGCCCGATCGGGCTCATGGCCGCCGCCGTGGCCCGCCATGCCGGGGCGCGGCACGTCGTGGTCACCGACCTCAACCCCTACCGCCTCGAGCTGGCCCGGAAGTTCGGGGTGACGCTCGCCCTGGACGCCCGGACGGAGCGCCTGGCGGACGCGCAGAAGAGGCTCGGGATGAAGGAGGGCTTCGACATCGGCCTCGAGATGTCCGGGAACGCCTCCGCCTTCCGCGAGATGCTCGGGAACATGTCCCACGGCGGGCGGATCGCGATGCTCGGCATCCCCGAGAAGGAGATGGCCATCGACTGGAACGCCGTCATCTTCAACATGCTCACGATCCGGGGCATCTACGGCCGCGAGATGTACGAGACCTGGTACCAGATGGCCGTCCTCCTCCAGAGCGGTCTCGACATCTCCCCCGTCATCACCCACCGCTTCCCCTGCGGGGACTTCGAGATGGCTTTCGAGGTCGTCCGGAGTGGGAACTGCGGCAAGGTCCTCCTCGACTGGTCCTCCCCCTGACATGACGGTAAACCTTCCTGGTAGCTTTACCGTCATGCCGGTAAAGCTACCAGGAAGGTTTACCGTCATGGCGTGAGCGCTACCGGGAAGGTTTGTCCCGGAGGCGGAGGTCGGCGGGAGAGAGGGGGATGCCGCCGTAGACGCACCGGTAGAAGCAGTCGACGATCTCGGCGCCGACCCGCTGCGCCTCGGGCAGGGACCGGAGGTGCTCGAGGGGGGGGCGGCTGGCCGGGCGGGGATGGCCGGCCCGCTTCCAGGCTCGGTCCAGACCTTTCATCAGCTCGACGAGCTCCGCGGGGACCTGCGCGGCGTCCCGGAGCACGGCCGGGCCCGGGCCCCGGGTGCGGCGGCGGCGGCGAAGCACGACCCACGCTCCCACCAGAAGCGCGACGACCGCCAGCGCGCCCAGCCCCAGCCGCCGATAACCGACCAGCGCCGCGAGCCCTCCCTGCCGGAGGCGGGCCACGAACTCGGCGAACCCGCCCGCCAGCCGGTTCCAGAACCCCGCCCAGGCGCCCCCCCGCGAGGCCGCCCGGGCCTCCTCGAACTGGGAGGCGGGCGTGGGATCGACCTCCACCCAGCCCCGGTCGGGCAGGTACGCCTCCACCCAGGCGTGCGCGTCGCCGTCGCGGACGACGTAGTGCCCGCCCGAGAAGTTCGACGGGCGGACGCTGAAGCCCACCACGTACCGGGCCGGGACTCCCTGGAGCCGGAGCAGGACCGCGCCCGCGCTCGCGAAGTACTCGCAATACCCCTTCCGCTTGTCGAACACGAACTCGCCCACGGGATCGGTCGACCGGAAGGCGCCGACCTTGAGGGAGTACTGGCACCGGTTCCCCAGGTACTCGAGGGTCCGCCGGACCCGCTCCGCGGGATCCGCTCCCTCCGACAGCCGGGCCGCCAGGTCGCGGAGCCGCGGATCGATCGAGGACGGGACCTGGAGCAGGTCCTCCCCCGGAGCGGCCGCCGCCGCATCCCCGTCCCGGCGGTTGACGACGGCGTACATCTCCGGCGCCTCGAGCACCGGCGAGAGGACGCCCGCGAAGTCGGTCCAGCCCGGGCTCGGATGGGTCCGCACGAGCACCGCCCCCGACGGCGCGGGGAGGACCCGCGCGTCGGCGAGGTCCTGGACGACGCGCGTCCGCAGTTCCCCCGCTCCCCGCAGCGTCCCAGGAATCGCGTACGTCGCGCCCGGGACTTCCCCGAACCACCGGGCGAGCTCCGGGTCGAGCGGGGGCGCGGGCACGGGGGCCCGCTGGGCGGTCGAGGCCGGCAGGTTCCACGAGCGGCCGTCGAACTTCGTGTAGACCCGCGCGCGCAGGTTCTGCGGCTCGTCCGTCCAGACCCGGAGCGCGACCCGGCTCGAGTCGGCCAGCTCCTCGATGTCCCCCAGCCGCGAGGTGAGCGACAGCCCGCCCTGCGCCGTACCCCCCGTCCCGAGGAGCCCCCCCGCCCCCGATTCCACCCACGGCTGCGCCCAGGGAAGGAGGAAGGTCAGCCCCAAGGCGACGGCCGCAGCCGTCCCGCCGAACAGGGCGACCGGAAGCGTCCGGACCCGCCGCCCCGCGACGAGATGGAGCCCGAGCGCCAGGGCCGCGACCGCGGTGCAGGGCACGACCGCCGCCTCCCCCCGGTGGAGCCCCGCCGCGGCGAGAAGCGCGATCGACGCCGGGAGGCACGTCGACGCCGGGGTCCAGCCGGGAGCCGAGAAGAGGTAGATCGTCCCGAGCGCGGCCAGCGCCACGCCCGCCGGGACGGCGACCATGAGCACCTGCCGGGGGACGAAGCCGTAGAAGGTCATGAGCACCGGGAGGACCGCGACCGCCGCGGCGGCGATCCAGCCCGCCCCCTTGAGGAGCGTCGCGACGGGACCCGGCAGGCGCTCGAGGCGCCAGAGGAGGGACGCCCCCATCGCCGGGAGGAAGCCGAGGAACGCCCACGCGCCCCTGGCCAGGGCGAAGGCCGCGACCGCCGCCCCGGCGAGCGCCACGAGCGCCGCGTGGTCGATCCCGGATCGCCGACGGGCCATCATCGGAGCGCCCGCTCCACGTCGGCCGGGGCCATGAGCTCGACGTCGCCCAGCTCACGCCAGTCCTCGCGCGTCGGGCCGTCGCGGACGATGATGACCCGCGCGGCCGTGCCCGCGCTCCGGACGCGCTCGAGGAATTCGCGCCGCGGGGCGTCCCAGTCCTGGAGGATCACGACCACCGTCGAGAGCTGCGCCAGGCGGTCGAAGAGCGCGGGGCCGATCGTCCGGAACGGCGGCGCCGGGCACGACTCGATGCAGGCGAGCACGTCCAGGATGTTCTCGAGATAGCCCAGGCTGCGCCCGGCGCTCACCTCGTAGACGTCGGGCCCCGCGGCCAGGATGTCCACGATGTACTCGCTCCGGCTGAAGAAGTCGGCGATCGAGGCCACGACCGAGATCGACGCCTCGAACGCGGCGTCCTGCGGCTGGAACGTGTCGAGCACGATCGCGATCCGGCAGAAGTACTCCTCCTGGTGCTCCTTGACGACCGGCAGGCCGCGCCGCGCCCAGGAGCGCCAGTGGATGTGGCGGATGGGGTCGCCCTCCCGGTACTCGCGCGTCCCGATGAACTCCACGGAGTCCCCGGTGTGGGCGGACAGGGGCACGCCGCCCGGCTGGTGACGCCGGCCGAGCGGAATGTCGAAGCGCTCGAGGGCGAAGAAACGCGGATAGACGAGGAGCGTCGAGCCGGGCTGTGGCGCCGGGCGCGTCAGCGCCAGGCCGAGCGGGTCCGTCCGAGCGACCCGCGGTCCCTGGAGCGCGTAGCGCCCCCGACGCACCGGCTTGAGCGTCACGGCCGCGCTTGCCGGCCGGCCCGGTTCGACCGGGACGTCGATCGCGGGAGGATCGAACTCGATCCCCGGGAGGGACGGGAACGAAAGGCGGAGGTCCGGGCAGCCGGCCGCCGACTCGATCCCGAGGCGGAAGGTGACGGGGGTCCCGGCCGTCGCCCGGACGGGAAGGCCGCCCGCGAGCTCGACCCGGGGCCGCCGGCGGAAGGAGAACGCGCCCGCGGCCAGGAAGAGGCCGGCCGCGACCGAGAAGAGGACGAAGATCCGCGTGCTCATCGTGTCGAGCCCCATGAGGCCGAGCGCGGCGAGCGCCCAGACCAGGTAGCGGCCGCGCGGCGTCAGGCGGTCCTGGTACTGGCGGACCAGCCGCCCGAAGAGGGGCAGGCGGCGGAGGTCGACGGAACGGCGCAGGTTCATCACACCCCGACCGGAACGGAGTCCAGCATTTCCCGGACGATGTCCTCCTTCCGGACGCCGGAGTACTTGGCCTTGGTGTCGAGCGCGAGCCGATGGGCGAGCGCGTGGGGCGCCTCGGCCTTGACGTCCTCGGGGATCACGAAGTCGCGGCCGTCGAGGTAGGCCCGGGCCTGGACGATGTGGAAGAGGCTCAGCATCCCCCGGGTCGAGCAGCCCATCCTGAGCGACGGGTGCTTCCGCGAGGCGTCGGCGAGGTCGATCAGGTAGCGCGCGAGACGGCGGTCCACGCGCGTGGCGCGCGACTCGGCCCGGAGCCGGAGGACCGCGGCGGCGTCGAGCACCGGGGTCACGTCGTCGATCGGGTGGTGGTGGAACTGGCTGAAGAGGACGTCCACCTCCCGCTCTGGCTCCGGGTACCCGAGCGAGAGGCGCATCCCGAACCGATCGAGCTGGGCCTCGGGGAGCGGGTAGGTCCCGTGGAACTCGATCGGGTTCTGCGTGGCGATGACGAGGAAGGGCGAAGGGAGGGGGTGGGTCACGCCCTCGATCGAGGCCTGCCGCTCGCTCATCGCCTCGAGGAGGGCCGACTGCGTCCGCGGCGAGGCGCGGTTGATCTCGTCGGCCAGGAGGACGTTCGCGAAGATCGGCCCGGGCTTGAAGCTGAAGCTGCCTTCCTTCGGGTTGTAGACAGAGGAGCCCAGGATGTCGGTGGGGAGGAGGTCGGGGGTGAACTGGACGCGTTTGAAGTCCCCGGCGATGGAGCGGGCGAGGGCCTTGGCCAGGGTCGTCTTCCCGACGCCCGGCACGTCCTCGATCAGGACGTGGCTCCCGCTGACCAGGGCCATGACGAGCCGGTCGATGACCTGGGGCTTCCCGAGGATGACCTTCCCGAGCTGGGCCTTGAGTTCCGCCAGCCTCTCGCGGTCCCCCACCCCCGTGAGCATATCACGGCATGACGGTAAACCTACCTGGAAGCTTTGCCGTCATGACGGTAAAGCTACCAGGAAGGATTTCCGCCATACGGACGTTTGGGGGAGCATTCCTTCCACGTAGTAGTAGAAGCATGAGGGTTCTTCCGCTCCTGGCGGTGCTGGCCGCGGGCTCCCCCCCGGCGGAGATCGAGTTCCTGGACGAGCGCTTCCAGCTCCCGCCCGGGTTCCGGATCTATCGATACGCCTCGAAGGAGGTCGCGCCCGGGGGATACTCGATCGCGTTCGACGGCGAGGGGCGCGTCTACGTGGGCGGAGACGGCGTCATCCTCCGGCTCATCGACCGCGACGGCGACGGCGTGGCCGAGGCTTCTGAGCGGGTGGCCGAGGGGCTCGGCAAGCGCTGCCCGCAGGGGCTGCTCGTCGTCGGCCGCCGGATCTACGCCGCGAGCGACAGAGGGCTCGTCATCCTCGAGGACGGGAAGCGGCGCACGGCGGGCGGCGTCCTCCGGGCCGGCGGCGACCACGGCACGCACGCCCTCGTCCGGGGTCTCGACGGCTTCATCTACTTCGCCGCCGGGAACGGCTCGGGCGCGAAGGATCGCAGCCACATCACCGAGGACACCTCGATCTGCCGGAGCATCGAGGGCGGCACGATCTTCCGGATCGACCCCGACGGCCGCCGCTGGGAGGCCTGGGGCACCGGCGGCCGGAACTTTTACGGCTTCGCGATGGACGAGATGGGCGAGGCCTTCCTCGTCGACTCCGACGGCGAGTGGCACTACGCCCTCCCCCACTACGGGTCCGTCCGCTTCTGGCACTCCCCGCCCGGGGCCGACCGCGGCTGGCGGGACCACGCGGGCGAGGGCTGCCGTCCGGAATACTGGCCCGACGTCTATCCGTCGCTCGCCGACCTCGGCCGCGGCTCGCCCTCCGCCGCCGTCTTCTACGAGCACAGCCAGTTCCCCGAGCCCTTCCGCGGCGCCTTCCTCTCGGGCGACTACATGTGGAAGCGCACCGACAACAACACCCACGCCTACGTCACCTCCGGCCGCATCCTCTGGATGAGCGTCCGGCCGCGGGGCGCGGGCTACGAGTCGAGCCGCCCCGCCACGCTCGCCGAGGGCCGGGCCGCGGGCGCCGGGTTCGCCGTCCTCGACCTCGCCGTCGCCCCCGACGGCAGCCTCCTCGTCACCGGCCACGACGAGGGCGTCTACCGCCTCTTCTACGACCCCGAAAGGAAGGGCCCCGGCCCGCTCGTCCCGAAATGGCCCGAGCCGACCCCCGAGGAACTCCTCTCGCTCCCCCAGCCCGAGGAGGAATGGAGCCGCGCCCGAGAAGAGACCGTCCGCGCCGCGCTCCCCGACCGCGGCGTCCCCTTCCTCACCGGCGTCGCGCGCGATCCGAAGCGCCCCCTCGCCCAGCGCCTCCGCGCGATCCGCCTCCTCGCGCCCGGGCTCCCCGAGCTCCCCGCCGACGACCCCGAGCCCGCCGTCCGCGCCCAGGCCGCCTGGATCCTCGGCCTCCGGGGAGACGCCGCCGCCCTCGCGCTGCTGGCGGGCGACCCCGACCCCCTCGTCCGCCGCCGCGCCCTCGAGGGCCTCGCCCGGCACCCGGGCCCTGTGGAACCGCTCCTCGCGGGCCTCGGCGACGCGCACCGCCCCGTCCGCCACGCCGCCCTCCGCGCGATCGAGCGGATCGACCCCGACCGCTGGGCGGCCCGCGCCCTGGCGCACGAGTCGCCCGTCGTCCGCGCGAACGCCCTCCTCGCCCTCGCGACCGGCCGTCACGCGGTCCCGGTGACCGACCCCCTCCGGGACCTCGCGAACCAGGCGCGCGCCTCGGGCGACCCCGGGCTCGCGCTCGACGCCCTCCGGCTCTCGCTCCTTCACGGCGTGTCCCTGCACGACGCGTGGCTCAACGAGCTCCTCCGCTCCGACGACTACCGCCTCGTCCGCGAAGCCGCGCGCGTGGCGGGCCGTTTCAAGCTCTCCGCCTGCCTGCCCTGGCTCGTCCGCGCGCTCGACCGCAGCGCCGACCCCACCCAGCAGTTCCACCTCGTCAAGACGATCGTCTCCATCGAGGACGGCTGGACGCCCGAGCTGGCCGACGAGATGGTCGCCTGGCTCAACCGGAGCGACGAGGGGCCGGTCTCAGAGCCGCGCGGGAAGGGTTTCAACTGGACCGCCTTCTGGCGAGAGATGCTCGTGACCTTCGCGCGGCGCCATCCCGGCGCGATGCGCAAGAGGGTCGCAAGCTACTTCTATTCGGGCGCGTTCGGTGCGGTCGCGCTCGAGATGGCGACGGACGGCAAGTGGCTCAACGACGGCGGGCTCGCCATCATAAGGAAGCGGCGGGACGAGGCGTTGCGCAAGCGGGCGGAATCGAAGGACGCGCTGGTCGGCCGGATCCGGACGGACGACGAGCTCTCCGTCTTCCTCCTGGGAGCGAAGGGCGGCGACGCCGCGCGCGGCGCGCGGGTCTTCACCACGGCCGGATGCGCCGCCTGCCACACCGCGGGCGGCGGCGGCCGCGTCCTCGGCCCGGACCTCGCCCAGTCGCTCAAGGACAAGCCGGTCGAGCACGTCGTGGAGTCGATCGTCGACCCGAGCGCCAAGATCGAGGAGAAGTACAAGGCCTGGATCGTGGTCACGAAGGACGACCAGTTCCTCCAGGGCTTCCTCTCGGAGGAGACTCCGGACGAGGTCGTCCTCGTCGACGGCGCCCGTCCCCTCCGGATCCCCCGGAAATCGATCGACCGGATGCGCGCCTCGGACCTGTCGGCGATGCCGGCCGGCCTCGCCAACCGCCTCACCGACGCCGAGCTGCGCGACCTCCTGGCCTTCCTCCGGGCGCCGGCCAGGGACTGATCCCCTCCCCGCGGAACGGCCTTTACTCGGCGCGTCCCGGAAGGTACGGTTGAAGGGCGCATGATCCGTCAGGCCCTCTGGGTTCTCGTGGGATCGGCGGCCGCCGTCGCGGTCGGCCTCGGGCTCATCTTCTTCGTCACCTTCGGCGCAGCCTTCCTCCCGCGCGAGACCGGGCCGGGAGCGAACGCCGCCGTCGGCGCTTGGGCGCTCCTGATGGTGTCGATCCTGGCGGTCGGGGCCCGCGCGGCCCTGCTTCGGATGTTCGGCGGAGCTCCGGCTCCTCGGCCCGCCCCGGCGCCCGCGATCCCGGCCGACGTCAAGATCGACGCCTCCGCCTGGCGCCGGTCCGGCCGCTGCCCGGTTTGCCGGACGCCCGGGGCGCGCCGGGCCATCGCCTGGTGCGCGCGCTGCCTCACGCCGCACCACGAGGACTGCTGGCGCTACGCGGGGAAGTGCGCGGTCTTCGCCTGCGGGGGCGACGTCCCCCGCTTCGCGAGCCGCCCGTAGGCGGAAGGCGCGATGCGCGTGGCCGCCCTCGTCCTCCTCCTCCTCGCCCCGGCCCAGGAGCGGGGCTTCGACGTCGTCGAGGCAACGATCCCGGGGATCCACGAGGCCTTCCGCGACGGCCGGCTCACCGCGCGCGCGCTCGTCGACCACTATCTTCGGCGGATCGAGGCCTACGACCAGCCGACGCGCCTCAACTCCCTCGTCGTGCTGAATCCGCGGGCGCGGGCCGAGGCGGAAGGGCTGGACGAGGAGTTCCGGACGACCGGCCGGCTCCGGAAGCTCCACGGGATCCCGGTCATCGTCAAGGACAACTACGACACGCGCGATCTTCCCACGACGGGAGGATCGCTCGCCCTCCGGGGATCGATCCCGCCGGACGACGCGTTCCAGGTCCGGCGCCTGCGCGAGGCGGGGGCGGTCGTGCTGGCGAAGTCGAACATGGCGGAGTGGGCCTTCAGCCCGCTCCTCACCGAGAGCTCGATCGCGGGGGTCACCAGGAATCCCTACGACCTCTCGCGCGTCCCGGCGGGATCGAGCGGCGGAACGGCGGCCGCGGTGGCGGCGAACCTGGGCGCGGTGGGTCTCGGGACCGACACGGGGAACTCGATCCGGGGGCCCTCGTCGCACAACGCCCTCGTCGGGATCCGGAGCACGATGGGGCTCACGAGCCGCGACGGCGTCATCCCCCTCTCGCTCCGGAACGACATCGGCGGCCCGATGGCGCGGACGGTGGAGGACGCCGTGCGCGTCTTCGAGGTCATCGCGGGGCCCGATCCGGCCGACCCGATCACGGAGCTCTGCCGGGGGAAGGTCCCCGAGAGCTATCTCCCCTTCCTCCGGAAGGACGGCCTCCGGGGCGCGCGCGTGGGGGTCTTCCGGCGCTACCTGGAGACGCCCACGACCGACCCCGAGGTCCGGAAGCTCGTGGACCGCGCGGTCGCGGACCTTCGGGCGCTCGGCGCGGAGGTCGTGGATCCATTCGACGTTCCGCGATACGACGAACTCCTGAAGGGGATCGGCTGCAACACGTTCCAGCCCGACCTGAACCGCTACCTGGCCTCGCTCGGCCCGGGGGCTCCGTACCGGACGCTCAAGGAGGTCGTCGACTCCGGTCTCCACCTCCCCCGGAACTCGGGGAGCCTGTCGCGCGCGCTCGAGGCGCCGGCCCCTCCCGAGGAGCGGGACCCGCCGCGCCTGGACGTGCACCGCGACCCGCGGAACGCGGCGTTCCGCGACGCGGTGCTCGAGGCGATGGGGCGGGAGCGGCTGGACGCGATCGTCTATCCCACGTGGAGCAACCCGCCGCGGCGGGTGGGCGACCTCGCGTCCCCGGCCGGGGACAACAGCCAGCACCTCTCGCCGCACACGGGCCTCCCGGCGATCACGGTTCCGATGGGGTTCACGCCGGGGCCGCTTCCCGCGGGGCTGACCTTTCTCGGGAGGCTCTTCGGGGAGCCCGACCTGATCCGCCTAGCCTACGCCTACGAGCAGGGGACCCGCCATCGGCGGCCCCCGGAGAAGTATCCCGCCCTGCCGGTCCGGTAGGGGCAGTTCATCCGGCCCGGGGGGGCGTCCCGCTTCACGCCCGAAGGATCCCCGACTCGCGGCTCCGAGCCCCCCCGGCCGCCGGAAGGAGCGTCCATAAGTGTCCTTTTAGGTCACACTCATTCTGGCCCGGCGAGGTTACGAAATGTAACGCCGCGCCGGGCCGGCCCGCGATTCCTTGTCGTTTTCGCCGAAACCGCGGCGGCACGCCCCTTGCGGTGGATGGGCCGATGGAGAGGGGCGGCTACCGTCGACGCGAGCCCGAGAAGACGGTCCTCTATCAGGCGGTGCTCGCGAACCTGAACACGTTCCTTGAGCGGGCCGATGCGCGGGCGGAGGAGGGGCGGGTCCTTCCCAAGTACGTCCGGGAGGAGTTCCGCCGCTACCTCTCGTGCGGGATCCTGGCCAAGGGCTTCGCCCGGGTGCGCTGTCCCGAGTGCACGCTCGACATGCTGGTCGCCTTCTCCTGAAAGGGCCGGGCGGTCTGCCCCTCCTGCGCCGGTCGGCGCATGGCGGACACGGCGGCCCACCTCGTGGACAATGTCCTCCCGCGCGTCCCGATCCGCCAATGGGTCCTCTCGACGACCCAAGCACAACGCACCTGAAGTAGTTTCCTCCCCCCAGGCGGCGGTTCTTGGGATAGAATCTCTTCTACAGTTGCTCGCAGTCGTCGAGAAGCTGCGCGC
>Ga0187893_10009402_pt1 | contig 15030 bp, 19 predicted proteins | sample MA1701074metaG_FD_139574 | JGI IMG/M metagenome (GOLD analysis project Ga0187893, IMG submission 139574) | White microbial mat communities from a basaltic lava cave in the Kipuka Kanohina Cave System on the Island of Hawaii, USA - MA170107-4 metaG ...
ATTGAAGGATTCTATAACCGCCAGCGGCTCCATCAGAGCCTTGGCTATCTCAGTCCGCTGGAGTTCGAGCGTCGGATCAGTGAGTCTTAACCGGGTGTCCACGAAATCCGGGCCAGCTCAAAGTGTCCTCACTTCAATAAATTGCTCTTTAACGTAAGTATCGAGCGTCTGCCTATTTATCAGAATGATGACAAGAAGTGGCACGGCGCAACCCTTGTCTGTCCTTTCTGCCGGAAGATTTTGAACGTTGCTATAGATCCAATTGCTTTGAGGAACGATATCGTGAACCAGCTGTTCGATCACTTGAAACAACAGAAGGAGGCAGGGAAAGAGTCATGCTCGCGGATGGTGGCTTTCTCAATTCCCTCAAATCGACACACCCACTTCCTTCAGAGGCATGCGCTTCATTTGCGGAATGCAGCGCGGGGATAAACGGGGAAGGCGGTGTGATTCGGCGCTGGCGCCACAGGGGGAATCCCTTGTTCACAAGGTGTCTCCAGAGATGTCCAGAGGGATGTGAACTAGGAATCAAGGTAGTGCAAGAATATGGGAGTGTTGCGGTAATGTTCTTTCCCTGAGGTAAGGGGGAAAAGCATGAGCGGCCAAGGCTACAAAAAGCTGACCGATCGCGAGCACCAGGTCCTTCGAGCGGTCTGGGATGGGTTGACCGTCAAGGCGCTCGCGAGTCGCCTCAAACTTTCCGTCAGGACGGTGGAGTATCACAAAGCGATGATCCTGAGAAAGTGGCATTGCAGAACTATGCTGATGGTCTGTCGTTTGGCGCTCAAGCGAGGATATTTGAAAATCTAGCTGTGGGCTTCATGCCTCTTTCTTATTGAGCCTCTCCACTCCCACGGTACGGGCTGGATCCGGCTCGGTGCTCGGATCTTACACGAACAGAAGGGAAGACTCTTCACGGGGACCCGATGATCGCTGGCGAGTTTCCGCGTGTATGTCACGGACAGTTTCCGGCGACCCGATATCCCGCCTGTTCCGCCGCTTCTACGCTCACAAACGCGATCCGGTTGACTTCGGAGACCTTATCATAGCCAGGACAGTCGACGCGGTGGTAGATGTGGCTACGCCTGTTCCCAATGACATCGGAAGCTCTGGGCGAAGGGCCTGCGTTTTGAGACATGGGCTGGGAGGCTGAAGGCGGGCAGGTGAAGTCGGATGCCTCTGGCATTTGGTTTCGCTGTAGCTTACGAAAGATCCATGGCGGGGTTGGTGCCGGATCTTTCCAGAGCCCGCGTTTCGCCTCGCGAGCGTCCTCCTCCAACTGTTGCAGTTCCGTATCGGCGGAGTACCGGCAGAACCACCAGGCCAGCCCAGCCTTCACGAGTTCCTTGTTCAAGTGTCGGCCATCGGCAAGAAACACGTCGCCGATCGTCTGTTCATATTTGTCCTGGCCTTTGTTCTCGATGGTGAGGTGCTGCCCCGTGGTGATTTCTTCGATAAACTTCATAGCGTGTTGGCTGAAGTGTTGCCCCTTTTCAGGTGCATCAATCCCGTTCAGACGAACTCGTTCGATGCCTTGCTCGTGTTCGACATCGAAGGTGTCGCCATCGACGACGGAGATCACTTTACCCGTAAAGTCCGAGGCTCCACTCAACGATGGAAAGAATAGTAAGAGCAGGATTGGAAGGAACCACGACGGTTTCATTCGCAGGCAGTGATAAGAATACTCAATGGGACCAGCATACGCATTAACCCCTTAGGAGGGCAAGCTTCATGGGGTCAGATAGGCTCTTGCCTGGAAGTTTTTTCGGCTTGGGTTTGGGCTTTGATCTCGGCATGGGTTCATCATGCCAGATCGCAAGCAGGGTGTCACGTCTGACAGGAGTTAAATTTTACCAAGATCGTCCTTTCTGGCGCACGGGGGCACCCAACGCATGGTCCCAGGAAAAGCGTCCAGCGCTTTCCTCCGGGGAGGCAGGCGCTGCACCGGCATGGGGGGGTAGATTCCATATTCGATTTGCAGCACCCTGGAAGATGGAGGCGTATTCTAATTTGGATTGCAGTCGGCCGAGGCATGTTCAGTTCGACGATCCGTCCCTCTGTTCGCTCGAATCCACAGGGCATGATTCAGACTGCTCCTGTCAGGTCGAGCTTCAACCCATAGACATTTCTTCTCCCTATGTGTTTCCCTAGTATAGAATTCCCTCACGCGTAGCTACGATATGATCAGGGTGTTCAAAGTGGAGAGTCGGTTGGTCACATTTAACGAGAAGGAAGGAGACGACTATGACGATTCGAGACATGTGCGTCTATATGGTGATGGCGAGCGGAATTCTCTTCAACGCGGGCTGCTCCTTAATGATAGACCAACCAAAAGGGGATACTCCCTCCGAGAGCACCTTGAAAGGTCAATCACAAAGTCTCGCCGGAGTGTATACAGACCTTGGATCTGACGGCTCCATCCAGCCCCATTCCCAATCAGTGGGCCAGGGAGGTCGGATCAACGGTCTCATTATTCTCGGTGAGCCGGCAAACATGCCCGATATGAAAACGGGCAAGACGACGATCAAGGGGTCGACGGACACCACGCCCACGGTGAGGATGGGAGAAACAACGTTTGGCTCCGGATCCGGTCCGAACAGCACGGGATCATCGAGTAGAATGCCTGCAGCTGGGAACAAGTAGGCGTGTGGCCTAAACAATCGAAGCGACGCCCCCACCGATGTAGGCAAGGAACCCATAGTCGCTTTGCAGGATCAGGAGAAACGGCGGGTAGGACGTGGTGAAGCTGCTTCAGTGTCTGAGGGTGGAGAACCTCCTGTCATCGACCTTCCCTGAGTTGATCACATAACGAGACTCGCTGTTATGTGGCTTTTGCTAAGAGGGCTTTTAGTTTCTCGTACCCCGGCGCTTCGGGATGGCAGTAATACTCGGTCAAGGACCCATTGCCGTTCCTGATGGAGATGCGGAAGCTCTTCCCATGGGCCTCGATCTTCACCGCCTCCACCATGTTGAGATAGAGGTCCTGATTCACTTGGACGATGTGATCCATGACCTGTCCCCTGTCTACGGCTGCCCCACCGTTCCCCGCGGATGAGAGGATACCCGGTGGCCCATGGCAGAGATGATGATGCGATCGTGTGTATCAAGAACCTGCATGATCCAATTCAAGCAATACAGATAAGACGCTTCACCGCTTCTGTCCCCTCATCATCCCGCATCGATCGCAAGGTGAACCAGCCGAGATATGACATCGATCCAGAGATGGACAGGCGGACAGAACAGCTCGTCTCGTGATGTGCGGCGTGTGGGCTAGGGTTTGGCGCTTAGCCGACTCGTGTGCTGGAAAATGCATTTCGGGCACGTGTAATGGACGTAGTGCTCGCCGCCGATCAGCCGTTTCTTCATGGGTATGTTGCACCAGGTGCAGAGGCGATCGGGGATCTCTCTCACCTGTGGGAAAATTTCATGAGACATGGCGTTTCTACAGTCCTGCGGCAGAGGCCTGGAGTGAATCGATGAGCTGTTGCGCCTGTGTCAGCGCGGCGACGTCTGCCTCTTCCGGGGTTCCGAAGGTGCCGTCAGCACACCCTTTCTTGCACGTCCATGCTCGGGTTCCAAACTCAAAAATGGCGTAGTGGCAGTTCCAGGTTCCATCCGCGTGTTGTTCCCGGCGTCTCAGCTCGATCCAGCGTTTTGTATAGTCCGACATTAGTCTTCCCTCAGGTACGTGATCCAGAAGTGCAGAGAGTATGCCATTCGCCGATTGAAGCATGGATGCGGAATGTCTCAGAAACACACGCGTACGATAAGAAGCAGAAGGCTCGCTGTTGCTTATCCATCAGAAATTGCCCATGGACTGTTGCTTGAGCAGCAACAGTCCGCCCACCTGGCATGATGGGCGCACCCTGCCACCTGTCATGGGTTGAGGACTCTTTTAATGACTGCACAACAGGACAAAAAGATGGGTAAGAAGATGTGGAGCCGTTTCAGGGTCTGGGCTTATGAGACGTAGGGAGACGGCCGTCCTGGCACAGGTTGAGGAGCCGATCTCATGCCCGTTGCCTCGTGCGTCGCTTCTCGGCCGGGGTCTCATCTTGACCTCGCATCAGTGGATCACGCTCAATCTGCGCGAACCCTTAGGCGGTGGTGTGAATCGTTCGAGTGCATCGACCCTACGTTTTGCCTCTTTCAGGGCTGCCGTTGTGGCCTCCTTGCGGGAGGAGAAGTTGCCATCGACGCATCCTGTCTGGCATCCCCAACAGGTTTGTCTGGATTCAATAATCATATACGGGCAATGCCAGGTTCCATTCGCTTGTTGAACGGGAGCCACGTCGATCCTTCGCTGCTTATAGTATTCCATTGTCATCTCCCTTGTTCGCAGGCCAAGTGCCGTGTCTCGCTACCGTTGATCGGCTAACTGGGTTGGTTGACTCTATAAGAACAGGCTGTCCCCAACCATGAGGGACAGACTGTATTTTTGGCAGTAAAACTACTGAATGTTGAAGCACGCAGACCTGATTATCACTCTTGCGGAATGGGCCTAGTAAGCTCCCAAAACCAAGGTCAGGAGGGCCAGCCGGTCCTTTCACTCAAAATTAGAGGGATTGTCGTTTGATCTTAAGTCCGACTTTGCACCGATCCACTTCAGTCCATTTTGTCGTTCCCGTTAAACCCGTAGTAACACCTGCCATTCTCTTGAACCGGCGCTTCCTGCTACCGACACAAACCTGAGTTCCCATATTTGATTTGCGGCATCTAGTCAAATGGCGCCTCCCTGGAATAGAGTAGTCCGCCGCGATGGGTGTCGCGGTCGGTACATGATCATCAAGCCATTGTGCCATCCACATAGAGGGAGGAAGTATCATGCACGTCGACAACAGATGGATAAGAGGTATCAGTGTCCTAGGGGTGATACTCGGCAGTTTGGTCGTCGCAGAGGGGAATTCTGCCAACGCGCTTGAGGGAGAACAAAGCTCGCCGACAGATCAACCGAGTCTCTCACAAAGCTGGGATAAGAAGTTACCAGGCACTGCGCGGTTTACCGTCTTGGCTGATTTTGGTGGGGCAGCGGTGCGGGACAATGAGACAGGTTGGTCTGGGAACAATCCCCGGAGTCGAAGACCGTGAATTGGACAACCGCACGATTTCAGTGTACGAGCCGCAAGATTGGCGGGCGCATGGGTTGGAGACTTCCATCGGTGCACGAATTGGCAAGCCTGGTAGATCCTTCCGTCTCACCGGGCCCCACGCTACCGGCAGGTCATCCCTTCGTGAACGTGCAGGCTGCTCATTATTGGTCAGCGACGTCGTTTACCGGTAAACCGACCCACGCGTGGAATGTGGGCTTCGTCATGGGGATGGTGCACGACATAAAAGTCACGGACAGTCACAACGTCTGGTGTGTGCGCGGTGAGAACAATGCGAATGCGTACTAACTCAGGAATGACCTGGCGCCGCTGCTATGTACAAGTGAGCGGAAGTGAATAGGAGATTCGAAGCCTCTCTCCAAGAAATTGAAATTATGCAGCTGGTAGACAGTATATGGCTCAACTATGGCTGAGAAAGAACCGTTTCAGTTGAGGGGGATCGCTGACAGGATCGCGTGAATCAATCACACCGTGCGCGACTTCCAGTGCTGCCGATTCCGCCTCGTCGCGAGTACGATAGTCGCCTACAGGGTATCCCGATTCGCTGAATGACCGTGTTGGCCAGAATTCTACTATGGTGTATTCACAGACCCATGCCCCGTCATCTGCCTGGGCGGACCACAATTCGATCGACCGTCCGTTATATCCGGATTCCGTCCACTCGTTTCCTCGGTCGGCATGCTCGTCAGAAGCTCGGCTGCCCTTGGAATGCAAATCAAGATAGATGTCCGCGTGAATCGATGACATGGTGCACCTCCCTGAATGCGGAAGCTTCCGCCCCCTCGTGAGTTTCATAGCGGTGGGCTGTCCTCAGCCGATGCTTCTCATGGTACCGCAAGACGGAGCAGGGTGTTACCTGGGCAATCCACCAGGTCCTTAGACCTTCTAGCCCAGCGGCGGTTAGGCTGAATCAATTTGCGTTCGCAGAGGTGCGATTATGGTCGAGCAGCGGGGAAAATCGTGGGTAAGCAACCGGAGATACGGCAGGAAACGGTAGACTTAGGAAAAAGGCGGTTGTGGAGCACAGATGGACATGCGTGATCGTCAATAATCGGGCAGAGGGAAATGCGCTGCTAGCGATCCAAGCTCGCGCGGACGCGCTACAGACCGACCATGAGTCTGCCTTGATATGAAGATCCTCCGATGATATAAGTCACCCGCGTACTGAATCGGTCGTGCCAGAAAGTCAACCAATGACAACCATTCTTCGGAGTTTCGGGATTAGCATGGCGGTGGCGATGATGATCGCCAATTCCGCCTAAGCCGGCCTGCGCTATCACGTCGCCGACGTAAGGCCCCTGGCGGATTGCTCTCCGTCAGGGGTTTTTTATTGCGCACGAACACCAAGCACGTAACAGGAAGGGAGAAAGGGACATGGTCACTCTTCAGTCGATCGAAGCCGCTGCCTGTCGCATTCGACACTCGATTTATGAGTCTCCACTGGTCCACTCGAAAACGCTGTCCCGACTGACCGGCAATTCCATTTACCTCAAGCTGGAAAATCTGCAGATGACCGGTTCTTTCAAGGAGCGCGGTGCACTGAATCGCATTCTGACGATGACCGAGGACGAACGAGGAGTGGGTGTCATTGCGGCCTCAGCCGGGAATCATGGGCAAGGCGTGGCCTATCACGCGACGCAGCACCGCATCCCCGCTCAAATTTGGATGCCGCGATCAACGCCCCTCATCAAGCTCTCTGCGACTCGTTCGTACGGGGCAGAGGTCGTTCTTCACGGCAACAGTTATGACGAAGCTTGTGAGGCAGCCGTGGAAGCAAGCATCGAGAGGAAGGCGACGTTCATTCATCCCTTCGATGACGTGGCAGTCATTGCCGGACAAGGAACGATTGGCGTAGAACTGCTGGCGCAGAATCCGGCATTGGATGTGATCGTCGTGCCGGTCGGGGGCGGTGGGCTGATCGGCGGCGTGGCCTGCGCGGTCAAAAGCCGAAACGCTCAGATTGAGATCATCGGTGTCCAAACGGCACGTTTGCCGTCAATGAGAGCTGCCCTTGAAGGCGAAGGGCCCGTTGGTCTTCCCGCGCAATCGACTCTCGCCGATGGGATTGCGGTGCGCAGAGCGGGCACACGCACGTTGCCACTCGTCCAAAAATACGTCGATGACATTGTGACGGTCGACGAAGACGACATCGCGGCGGCGATTCTGCTCTTATTGGAAGGTGAGAAAACCATAGCGGAGGGTGCTGGGGCCATTGCCCTTGCCGCGGTCCTACAAGGTAAAATGGGCCATCGTGGGAAAAACATCGCGGTGCTGGTGTCCGGCGGCAACGTGGATGTGAACCTATTGGCGAGGATCATTGAGCAAGGCATGGTTCGGGACGGACGACGCTTGCGTCTCCGGGTCCTTCTTCCGGACTATCCTGGTGCGTTAGAAGGCTTGGCCTCGATGATCGCCAAGGCGGGTGCCAATATCGTGGAGACGTCGTACAACCGTGCTCACTATGGAGTCAGTTTGAACGAAGCGGCGATCGATATTACGATGGAAACTCGTGGGCGCGATCATGCGGGGGAACTCTTGACGGCCCTGCAGGGCTCTCGTTACGAATTCAGTGTGGTCGAATAGGCGATGGCGCAGTGAATATTCTGAATGAGAGAAAGTAAAAAGGATGACACTTTGGTGACATCACCAAAATGGGCACCAATCGTCTTTGACTAGTTCATCGGTTAGGCTTCGACCATGTCAAAGATAAAGCTCCCACTGATGCTCAACAACGAATTCCGGTGTTTGTCATGGAAGGAGCGAGATGGTCTCCTTGAGTAGGCTGGCATGAACGACTACAGCGAGCTTCACGGGGTATTGCTGGGTTCGCTCGGGAAAGAGTTCTCTTACAATTTGGCTAGTTTGAACCTGCTGGATCAGCACACCTAAGATGAATCGGTTAGTCTGACCGAGATGAGTGGCTTGGTTATACGTACGGTTATGATCTACAAAATAGACCGGTCCTCCGCTATTACCGCCGAAGACTTCAAAATCCATCATAAAAGTCTTTGTTTTGTTTGTTGGGATCAAAGGGTAGGACGCGATTGTACCGCTACGCAATATGGGAAATCCCTCGCCATTTGACTCAAAACCTAATGGATAACCAAGAGAGTAGAGGGTATCGCCCGGATGGATTTCATAGCGACGCAGCATGTCATCATCAGCCAATAGCGAAGTATCTAGGTGTCTAGAGATCGCGGATACAGCGGCAGATGGTAAACGAACATACATGACAGCGATATCTGCCTTCGGATGCTTAGTCCAAAGCGGCTCGCCCTTGTTTTTTATCGGAAGTGCAAATGGTACACGTGTCCACTCATTTCCTTCCGTTTTCTGTCGGAGATGAAGTGTGGCGAAGTCCTCCGAAATATCGGCCAACACATGCGCGGCGGTCACAAGCACGATGCGGAGGTCAGGCTTGTCCCCCCTTTGATTACCGATGAGGAAAACTGTGCCAGTAACAACCCCGCCCTTGCCCTTCCCCTCGAGTCGGAAGGTATTCTCCATCAGGATCGTGTTGAGATCATCGATTGGTCGTAATCTTTCTTCCTCGGCATGGAGCAAAGGTTCCGACACGGGTACGGCTAGCAGGAGAAGGACCAGTACCCAGGTTAAAGCACGAGATCTTTGCCGAAGTGCCATTAGCCAATAGCGCCACCCTTCCTCTCCTTCTTTGGTGCTCAAGTGCCGTTGCCTCCCTTTCCAATGAGAACCTAATGGCGTTAGCCTGAATCGCTTCTATCCCACATTCTTAGTCATACACCCATCGCACAATACCCATCGACACCAACACTCATTTCCTAAGCGTCAGTTTGACTTTCATTGAGCGCACATCGCCGAGTTTCAGCGGAAGATTGCCATGGATTCTCCAGTCACAGGAGGAGAGATTGGGGACGGTTCCGACCCCACCACGGAGTCGTACTTTCCGAGGGCTAGTGATGGGGAAACGTCGGTAGGGTCGTAGAATGTGGGCCACAGTTGAAGACCCTTATGATGAATGTGGGGGCGTATTGTAAGAGAGCGCATGTTTCGGCGCAAGGAGTTGAGACCAGTCCCTGGGATGGGGTTTCCTTGGATGAAAATCCACACGGAATGAAACTTGTCGGAATTGCTATAGGAGGGGTATGGAGCTGGTGAGAGGAATCGAACCTCCAACCTGCGGTTTGCAAACTAGTTCTGAGCCATTTTCACCTCCTTCCTCAGTCTCACCAGAAGCAACAGAATCATACGAAGAATGGCAGGTGAGATCGCTGCATTGAGTTACGCTCTCTGGCTTGCGGAGAAGATCAGAACGGGCTGCGGTTGACTCAATCGAAGGGTAGTACTAGACTAAAAAAGTATTACAATCATGATGGAGGTAGGCATGTTGGAATCTACGATGACCCGGAAAGGACAGGTCACGATTCCCAAGGCGATTCGTGACCGCTTGGGCGTGAAAGAAGGGGAGAAAGTCCTCTTTGTGATACGAGGCGAGGAAGTGGTCTTGAAGGTCGTCAAGGGGACGATTCTTGATCTGAGAGGTTCAGTCCAACCGTCTGCGCACCCGGAGGATTTTGAGAAGATTCGTCAGTCTGTGAGACAGGCCGTAGCCAAGAAGGTGGTCGGGCATGGCTAGTCTCTTCGTCGATACCAATGTGTTTCTTCGTTTTCTCACCAACGACGACCCGGCCAAAGCCAAGCGAGCCGAGACCCTTTTTCGCGATGCCCTGCGCGGCAAAGTCAAATTATCGACCAGCCTACTGGTCATTGCGGAGATCATTTGGACCTTGGAATCCTTCTACAAGCTGGAGAAGGCGGATATTGCTGCAAAGGTCGAGAAGATCCTGAACACCCCTAATCTGTTCTGTCCGGAAGCCCCGCTGCTCTTCATGGCCCTTGATCTCTATGTCCACGCGAACATTGATTTTGTGGATGCATACAACGCCTTCCATATGAAAGACCAAGGACTCACAGAGATTCTCACCTATGATCGCAAGCACTTCGCCCGCATTCCGTGGGTTCGGATCGGAGATTTGTAATGCCTTCTTTGGGCATGGTGGTCAGCACATGCCGCTGCAGGAAGTGATGACCAAGGTTCCCTCCCTGGCACTTCCCAGCCAACTGCCTCATCCTGATGCGATTCGGTCGTGGAGACAGAATCGATACTCATACGATCCCGAGGGGTGGGAGCTCGAGTATGAGGGCTACCGTTACCTAGGGCGGCTCCCGAACGACGATCTCGCCGGTCGGTACGAGTCTATTCTCAGGAACATGCGAACGCTGATCACGCCAGACCGGCATGTAATCCCCAGTATCACCTTTCTCAGCTCATGGTACTGGTATCGGAAAGAACATCAGACCCGTCTTGAGTTTTTTCTTCGCGGCACTCCTCTGCCTATGGCTCCTCCAGAAAAACTGATTGACAATCTTCAGCCTAACGCGCCAGTGCGCCCTCACTCGCCCAATGCGGGCGACATTGTGTTTCGCTACATTGAGTCCACGTATGGGTGTCCTATGGCGCAAGACGGATCTGTGCGGATCTCGCCCGCGTCCGGATATCTACGGGCTGAGGGGCATGCTCGTGGCGACAACGAAGTGGCTAAGTGCTCGTTCGTGCCGGGGCAGTACACTCAAATCGTCACGCAGGATGGGAATCAAGTACCCATCCTCGGTGACCTGAAGCGAACCGCTTCATTCCCTGACTCCTACGTGCTATGCGCGGCGTGCGACTGGGATGATGCGCTGTTTGATGACTTCCACGCAGACTCATGCGTTGTAATCAGGCAGCCAGAGACCTTCGCGGAGCGTTTGGCTCAAGCGGCTGATGTGCACCTTCCAGGGTGGCTGTTCTACCACGGTCCGGTCGAGTACTTCGATCCCTTTGAAACGCGAATGAAACAAGATCTTACCCCACCTCTACACAAGGATTTTCGGTTCGCCTATCAGCGCGAGTATCGGTTTTCCTGGATACCTCCAGATCGAGGTGAATCGAGCAAAGGCTTTATCGAGCTTGCGCTGGGCTCTCTCGAAGGAATCGCTGAACTGCACTTCAAGCCTAGAATGGATGCTGTCCACAGAGCGAATTCGAAATAAAATTGTCGCGCGTTGTTGTCCTTAGTCTGCCAGCTCACACACCATGTACACTCGCGAGAGCTCACCAGTGGTGTTTATCCGGCGGCGACAATGGGGAGAGGCTTCGCCTGAAGAGCCGCCGGCACGCGCGAGCGAGGTTTGGAGCTGGCGAGAAGAATCGAACCTCCAACCTGCGGTTTACAAATCAGTGAAAGGGAATTGCCCAAGTCATTGAAGACCTGAGCAATCCCTCCTTCCTTTCATCACATAGCCCATTTCGTTGTAATCTGACTTTGCACCAATTCGTCTCAATTCAGTCCGTTTTGTCGCTCTGATGAACACATTTCACGAGATCACAATTTGATAAATGTTTATACACATGCAGCGGGTTGTGCATTTGATATGATTCACATAGTCTTTCATAGTAGCAGTGAGCTCTCACTATGAAACCAGAGCCGGATCTCCATGAAACGTACGAGCATCTCCTGACCCTTTGGACATCCGGTGTCCGGGATTATCACAGTCTGCTATCCGATTACTTGACGGCCAATTCCATATTTGTGGCAGTGATCGGCCTCATGGTGTCTCGGGAATCTCTCGCGCTACTCTTTACGGTCCTGATTCTGGTGCTTTCCATCTTTGGGGTGTTGCTCTGCTTACAAATGGCGATTGTGCTTGGCCGTTTTTCTGGTCAAAATGCTTTATGGGAGTGGCAATTGAGAGGGATTGAGCAAGATCCCGCGTGGGTCGAAAGCAAGCTTTTCACGAATGCCTACCGCCTGCATGAAGCGCAGCAGCCCATCGAAGACGCAAGAAATCAACCGACTCGGTTTGAGCCTACCTGGGCATTTCGTCAACATCGACGGTGGTGGGCGCATCGCGCCATCAGCTTTCCATGGTTCTTTGGACTGGTGTACAGCCTCTTTCTACTCTGGGCGATCACGCAACTGTTTGGGAAAGTCATGGCTGGATCATGAGAGCCGATGACTCAGGTGTTAACGCATAGGTTCAAGCGGGTGAAATACAGCCAGAATCGGACCTGGTTGTAGCGCCTTCCTTCAGTATGCGATTGTGTTCTAGTCTCACGTTGTCCCCGTTCACATCGATTTAGACCAGCCTGTCTGGTCCAGCAACACCGGGTTAACACCGGCTACCTCCTCCATGATCGGCACACCCTCCATCCATCATGGGTTTAGGTTCCATACTGGATTTGTAGCACCCCTTCAAAAGTGACCGTTACCCCCCTGTCTCCAACAAGCCTAGCTGCACCCAACACGAGCTGGAGTATGCGTGTAGGTAACTGATGGGATTGCGTCAGACCGAAGAGGGTGAATATGCTGAACATGCGGCCCGGAGATACGCAACACTCACCACTGAAGGTGAGAATGGAGCGACCTCGTGGATTCACTGGTCACCTGGACAAAGGTCGTGTATGCCCTTCATGCGTTCAGCCTGCTGACCGGCATCATTGGCACTGCCACGGTGGTCGGCGCATTCCTCACCGGCTGGCCTTCGATCATCGCGGTCATTCTGAACTACATCAAGCGGAGCGAGGCTCGCGGGACCTGGCTTGAATCGCACTTTCGCTGGCAGATTCGAACGTTCTGGTTTGGACTGCTCTGGATCTCCCTTTGCGTGGTCTTCATCATCGCGACCTTTGGGATCGGCGTCCTCTTCATGTGGCTACCGATCACTCTGGTTGGACTCTGGTTCGTGTATCGCATCGTGCGCGGCTGGGTCACTCTTGGCGACCGTCGGCCAATGTACGTGTGAGCTTGACGGCCTTCATGAGCCCACTACTCCCCGGCGTGATCGGCGGACCCTGCCCCGGCACAAGCTTGGGTCCATATTGGCTTTGCAACACCAGGACAAAAAGGAGGGTCTCACTAGTTCAGAGAACTACGACCACTAGCTGGCAAGGGATCAGCAGCCTACCTTACGACAACGCTTGGCCTTCCAATTCTATCTGTAATACGTAAGAGAAATCAGTCCATTTGAAGATGCCCGGGAATCATTCACTTCCTCTCTTGCCCCGTTGTTCATTCGGAATAGAAAGTGTTGAAAAGTCCTACCTACGCACAAATATTGACGCGGAACATGTAAATATGTACATTCCTCCGGTCACTTTTTTACACATTCGATCAGCACTGCGGGAGGGTGAGCGAGATAGTCAGTCCAGAATGCTCCTTCCTCCATACCCTGTGGATGCGGAGAAACCTCCGGCAAATGAACTTTGAAATCCTGGAATCCTGCCTCAGCAAACGCGCTCTCGTATGCCTCCAGGGGTAAATAGTAGTTCTCGATCTGAATTGAGGAGTCATCGAGATAGACCGTCCAGACGATTGGAGCTCCTTCATAGGCGTGGTCTGTGAGCGTAATAGTGAAGCCATATTTCCGGTAATCCGCATGCCTGAAGGTGTAGAGATCAGGATTCCCGGTGAAGGTGACGAACCGTCCTCCGGGCTTTAAACGGCTCGCGAGCCCACGACACATTGCCAAGAGCTCGTCCTGGTTACGTGCGTAGACCAAGAGCCAGGCCGATACCGCGAGATCGAACTCCTGCTGAACTCCTTCTGTACAGGCATCTTCGACGCGGTATGAAATGCCCAGCGGATGATGCGCTTCCTGATTGAGAGCTAAACGAATCATGGCTTCAGAGAGATCAATGCCTACGACTTCACCCGCACCCCACTGCCGGAGTTTGCGTGTGTAGAAGCCTTCTCCACAGGCGACATCCACGACTTTTTTCCCTTCAATGTTCCCGAGACGCTTCAGTATGGAAAACGTCTCGATCCGCGAACGCCACGGATGCTCTTTACATTGCTTATATTGCGAGGCAATCGCGTTGTAGTCAGTAGTCATCAGTTTTTATCCGCTAGCCAAAAGAACGACATAGAAGTTACCACAGCCTGCCGCAATCCGCACACCCTCCCATCCGTCATGGTTCTGGGACTCTTTTAAGGAATGCAGCACGAGGACAAAAAAGCAGTTTGGGGACAGGACTATACACTACAGCGCAGCGTCGACGCGAAAGACAGGGTAGTCACCGGCAATCGCTTCGAACGCAGACACTGGGTCTTGGTGCGAGACCGGGAAATGCTGACGGCCACTGCTGGCAACCTGGCACCATGCCTTGAGGATTGGTGCTCGCTCTTGAGGCGGGATCTCAGTAAGCATCACTGGATACGATTGCCCACGCTTCATAAACGCCATCCCACCCACCGCCCGTAGGTTCTGTACCCATTCGGAACCCTCTCCTAGCATTGAGACAAGATAGCGATGCCCTTCGTAGTCGGCAGCGACGAGGACGACTGAGCGCAGTTGAGCATTACTCCGGTCCCTAACTTGTAAGGTAACCAGGGTTGAGGATGTAAGACCAAGGCTCGATAGCCAAGCCCAGATGCTGTTATGGAGGCTCCCAAAACGAGTCGGGCGCCACCCTCGATAAAACCAGCGAAGGTAACCGCGACGTTCAGCTGGGTCTTCGTGTGACGGCATCGGTACGCAAGAATTTAAGAAGATCCTCAGGACGCCATACTCGATTGTTCAGGCAGATACGCATAAGCGCCAGACTGGCCGCTTCTATCCAATGACAGAACACCACATACTCCGTGTGTCCCGCAAGCCGGTGAGCGATAGGTTCCACATTGTGTCGTGGGCAAGGTCCTTACCAAAGATTCGCCTTGAGTGTGATTCAGCCTAATCAGCTTACTCTGCTTCCGCCACTCCCACGGCGGTAGGGGGTGACGATCAACCCATAACCCTTTCCTCGTTTCTCGTGCTTCCTGTTCCAACCCTTCAAGGATCGTGTCACCTGGAGCATAGTTTCTGTACCACCAGCACCAACCGCGTTTGACTAGTTCGTGGTTCA
>Ga0187893_10009404_pt1 | contig 15029 bp, 10 predicted proteins | sample MA1701074metaG_FD_139574 | JGI IMG/M metagenome (GOLD analysis project Ga0187893, IMG submission 139574) | White microbial mat communities from a basaltic lava cave in the Kipuka Kanohina Cave System on the Island of Hawaii, USA - MA170107-4 metaG ...
ACGCGGGAAACCTCGGCCGCAATCTTTCGCGGACCGTACGTGTCAATTCATGTCCTCCCGGACCCACCGAATGCCTGTCCCGCGCAGCCAACGATCCAACCGGCCGCAAGTGGACCAACTTCAGTATCAATATGGGCCAGCGAGCCGGCGATGGCACATCCAACTACAACGGCTTCGAGGTCGAGTTGACCAAACGCTACGCGAGCGGTCTGTTCATCAACGTCAACTACGCCTACGCGCGCGTTTTCCGGCTGGAGGCGACGGCTTCCGATCCCGTCTCGAATCCCCTTTCGCATTACGACTACGGTCCGGTCCCAGCACAGCCACCACATATTTTCCACTGGAATTACGTCTACGACATTCCTTTCGCCAAGGGAAAAATCTTCGGCAACTGGCAGATCGCCGGACTCGGCACATGGCAATCCGGTGGCGCTTTGACGATCAGCGCCCCGAACGGCCAATCGCCGACGGGCGCGACCGGCAACCGCGCTGACAGAATCGCGGATGGCCGGATTGACCAGTCCGGCCGCTCCCGCGGCGACAAAGCGTTTCAGTGGTTCGATACCGCTGCCTTTCGTCAACCTGATTTTCTGGATCCCCGCGCGACCAGACCCACGCGGCGATTTGGCAACTCCGCCAATGGCGTTCTATATGGACCGCGCTTCTTTACCTACGACATGACCGTGCAAAAAACCATCCCGATCGCCGAAAAGTATCGTCTCCAGTTCCGAGTCGAGCTGTTCAATCCCTTCAATGTGCCGATGCTCGGGAATCCTGATACAAACGTCGCCAGCGCAAACTTCGGCCGCATCCGCACCTCGAACACCGCCTACACACCCCGCAACGTTCAACTCGGCGCGAGACTGGATTTCTAATGAAAGTATTCGTCCTCATATTAGCCGCTGCGTCCAATCCCGCGGCTGAACTATTCCATGACGATTTCTCCCGCTTCCCGCCCGGACTCCTCTCCCAGCCAATGGGACAGCTCAATGGCGCGATTCAGGAGTATCACTATATAGAGCACCGAGGCGTTCGGACGCATCCCTGGCGCAATCCCATCGCTCACGTTGATTCCTGGGCTGTTGGCGACGAGGAAGGGAAACCCTATATCGAGCAGCATCTCGTCAACGACATGCCCGGACGCACAATGCCTCTATTCGTCACAGGAGACGAGGAGTGGAGTGACTACACCGTCGAAGCGAGCGTCCGGCCGCTATCCCTCACGGAACTGGCAGGCGCTGTCTTTCGCTATCGCACCTCGCGCCACTACTATTTGTTTGCGCTGCGTGGTGGAAAAGAGGCGGTGCTGCTGGTACGGCAGCCAATCGAGAAGGAGTTCCGCCAAGCCGAATGGCGCCAGCTTGGGGCGGCGTCGTTTCTCTATGATACGAAGCGTTACTATCGGCTACGCGTGGAAAATGACGGCTCGCGCATGCGCGCCTCTATCGACGGTAAGTTTCTTCTGGAGGCTTCAGACTCCGAGGTCACCAAGGGTCAGGCCGGGCTGATGGCGAACGTGCCCACCCGCTTCCAGGATTTCGCGATCACCGTGTCCGCTGCCGCAAAGCTCGCGATCGAGACCCGCATCCAGACGCGTGAGAACGAGCTCGCCCGTCTTCGCGCTTCGAACCCGCGGCCTCGTCCGTGGAAGACCTTCACGACTCCGGGTTTCGGCGCCGGTCGCAACGTCCGTTTCGGCGACCTCGATGGCGACGGCCATACCGACATGCTCATCGCGCAGAACATCCCGCGCGTGCGCGGGGATGCTTTCGATCACATCAGTTGCCTCACGGCAGTGACTCTCGATGGCAAGATCCTATGGCAATCGGGCCGCCCCGATCCGCGCAACGGCCTGCTCACCAACGACAATCCGTTTCAGATTCACGATCTCGACGGCGACGGGCGCAAAGAGGTGATTCTCGCTCGTGACTTCCAGATCCAGGTGCTCGACGGTGCTACCGGCAAAATCAAACAACGCGCATGGATGCCCGAAGCCGCGCGCGATAACAAGGAGCGCCCTTACGAAATCAACAACGGCGACTCGATCGCTTTCGTGGATCAACAGATCCTGATCAAAGACCGCTACCGCTGGTTCTGGATCTTCAACAAAGACCTGCAACTGCTCTGGAAAGGCGAAGGCCAGACGGGTCATTATCCTTACCCGATCGATGTGGACCGCGATGGACGCCAGGAGTTCCTGATTGGCTACTCGCTCTGGAACCACACCGCCAAGCGTCTGTGGTCGAACGACACGATCTTGCACGATCATGCCGATGGAATTTCCGCCGGCGCCTTCGGCGCCGACTCCAACGCGCCTCCGCGGGTCTACATCTGTGGATCGGACGAAGGATTCTTGATGTTCGACCACAATGGCAAAGTCATGAAGCATGTCCGTCTCGGTCACGCACAGACGCAGAGTGTGGGAAAGTACCGTCCGGATCTGCCCGGCCTTCAGATATTCATCGCGAACTTCTGGCGCAGCCCAGGAATAGTGACGCTGTTCGATGCGGATGCGAATATTCTCGGGCAAAAGGAAATGACGCCCGGCTCTACGCACCTGGCTCCCGTCAACTGGCGCGGCGACGGTCAGGAGTTCGCGCTTCTTTCGGGAAATGTAAGGGAAGGCGGCATGATCGACGGCCAGCTTCGCCGAGTCGTGATGTTCCCCGATGACGGCCACCCCGACCTCGCCTACCATGTCGCGGACGTCACCGGCGACCCGCGCGATGAGATCATTTTGTGGGACCAGCAGCGCGTTTGGATCTACACGCAGGACGGCCCGCCTGCGCCCGGTCCCAGCGGCAAGACCTACGCGCCGCGCCGCAATCCGGATTTCAACGACTCCAACTATCGCGCTACCGTTTCAATGCCCGGATGGAAATGAGGATTTGCTGTGAGCCGCACGTGGCGCGGGCACTTTTGCCTACCGCGTCCCGACACGATAGCGACCGCGTCACGATGTACCGTCTTTGAGGGGAGTGGATATCGGGAAACGGAATCCAGCATCGCCCTACCGCCGCTCACCTCACGGCAGGCGACTCTATTTCTCGCCGAAAGCAGGCATCAGAACGCAACTTTGTGGCTCCGCAGTGTCCGGGAGTGGGTTCGCTCACAGGCTCGGTAGCATCCGGATTCGCTCAATTCTGTTTCAGCATCTTCTTCATCGGATGCTCCACCTGCTTGTACCCCGCGGGTATCTCAAACAATGACGCATCCACCGATGAAGAGAACGACAATAATTCGGTGGTCGCTTCCATGAGGAGCCCACCGCCCGCGGCTGGCTGTTGCTGAGGCAGGGGCTGCTGTGCAGGTGCGGGCTCGTCCTGCTTTTTCCTGCGGCCAAAGCCGCCGAATCCGCCTAACCGGCCAATGCTCTGCCCGATCGCCGAAGCGGCGCCCTCCTTGCCGGCTTCGCCTGCCGAAGGGCCACCACCAGAAGCGTTTCCCGCTGGCTGATTCTTCATCGCCTCCGCGGTTCCCGGTCCGCCCATCCTCATGATCGAGTAAATCGGAATGCCTGGAAACTCAGCCATCTTTTTTCCGGCTTCGCGAAAGGCGTCCAGCGCGCTCGATCCACCTTGTCCCAGAGCCATCATTTGCGCGGCGGTCGGCACGAACATCTTCGCGGCTAAGCGTGTCTGGAAATCTCGCACCGTGGCGTAACCGGGTATCTCGCCGATCCATGAATCAGTGATCATTTCCGAGCTCATCCCTTGACCGCTCTTGGCATCGGTCGCATCCATTTGCATCTTCATGATCGTGTGCTTGCCGGTAACGCCGGCCACCGTGCGAGTGTCTCCGGGAGTTTCGACCGAGACCTTCCACTTCATCTCGACATTCGGATCCTTAGCATCCTTCTGTCCACGTGCTGGAGACATGCGCGACGCCATACCTTTCATTGCCGCGGCCATTTCGGCGAAGGTGATCTGGCTGTATTCTTTTTTGTCGTTATCGATCTGCGTGATGATTTCGGATTTTAGATCGTAGATCATCGCCGTCCGATCCTGTGTGATCGCCATCCGGTCACCCTTGAAGCTGTGGGTCGTTGTCTGGGATCCGGCTGCCTGCCGGTTGAATCGTCCGGCGATACCAGCGAGCTGCTTCATGGCGCCGCCGGTGATCTCTGTCTTCTGTGTGTAGCTGAGGTCGGCCGCCGGCAGGGCACAGGTAGCGGCCAACGCAAGGAAAAACCGGTATTTCAAGTGAGTCTTTTCCTCCTTGCTTTGATCTTAGCTGGTTCGAGCGGTGCTGTACAATAATCCATTCGGGAGATATCGATGCCCGCCACCGCAGAGCCCATACTCACCGTTCGGCCGACGGCGAAGTTCATTCTGATGGCCTACATGGCGGTTGGAGCGCTGCTCGTTGGCGGCATGGCCGCGGCCATCATATTAGAGTGGCCACTCCAGGTTCTCTATGGCATGGTTATCGTCGACTCGGTCCTCTGCCTTTGGTGTGTCTTTCGTCACATGAAGCTGCGTTATACGTGCCTGACGGTGGCAGCGGATCAGTTGCGGTATGAAGAAGGCTTTCTCTCGAAGTCGACGCGTTCGCTACATCTGCAAAAGATCCAGGATGTGCGCGTCGAACAGTCGTTGTTCGAGCGCATTTTCGGAATTGGCACACTGACACTGGAAACGGCGGGAGAAACGGGACGGATGAGCATGCCCAACGTCGACCACCCGCAGCGCGTCGCCGATAAGATTCTCAGTCTCGCCCGTCAAAGATAGGATTCCCATGGCAAAACCCCTACAGGGCCGCGTGGCCCTCATCACCGGAGGCAGCCGCGGCCTGGGCCGCGCGATGGCAATCTCGCTGGCCCAAGACGGAGCCACGCTCGTGTTGGCCGCACGCGACAAGGAGAAGCTGGAAGAGACGGCGCAAGCCGTGCGGGCGGCCGGCGCTCCGGCGGCCGAGCCGTATGTCTGCGATGTCGCCAGCGAGCAGGACGTCGAAGCGCTATGCCAGCAAGTTACGTCCAAGTTCGGGCGTGTCCACGTGCTGATCAACAATGCCGGGATCAATGTCCGCAAGCCGATCCACGAGTTCTCTCTGGCAGAGTGGAATCGCGTCATGGATACCAACCTGACCAGCGTGTTCCTGATGTGTCGCGCGTTTCTCCCCCACATGAAAGGCGGAGGCTGGGGCCGGATTATCAACCTCGCGTCCATCATGAGCCACGTTTCGATCCCGGGGCGCACAGCCTATTCCGCAAGCAAGACTGCGCTGCTCGGCTTGACGAAAGCGCTCGCCCTTGAGCTCGCTTCGGATGGAATCACCGTTGTAGCGATCAGTCCAGGACCGTTTGCAACCGAGATGAACAAGGCGTTTATCGAGAATCCGGAGATTAACGCGCAGTTCCTATCGAAGATTCCGTTGGGACGCTGGGGACGCGTGGATGAGGTCGGCGCGCTGACGAAGTTCCTTTGTTCGGACGAGGCCGGCTTCATCACCGGCACCGATATTCTGATCGACGGAGGCTGGTGCGCCCAATGAGGCAGGCTTCGGCCCTTGCCCTCCTCGCGATGCTGCTGGTAGCCTGCGGCGAGGCGCGAAAGAAGCAGGTTGCTGTGATCCCCAAAGGCACCTCGCACATTTTCTGGCTTACGGTTCAGGCGGGGGCAGTGGCGGCCGGGCAGGAATTCAATCTCGAAATCCTGTGGAATGGTCCTGCGCTCGAAACAGAATACAGCCGCCAGATTCAAATTGTCGACTCGATGATCGCGCGCCGGGTCGACGGAATCGTTCTCGCCGCGAGCGATCGGAAGGCTCTCGTGGGCGTTGTGGACCGGGCGATGTCGAACGGGATCCCCGTGACGATCTTCGACTCCGGCTTGGACTCCAATAATTACATGAGCTATGTCGCCACCGATAATGTCGAAGCGGGCCGCATGGCCGCCCACACGCTCGGAAAGCTCCTCGGCGGCAAGGGCAAGGCCGGCGTGGTCATGCACGTACCGGGCAGTGTTTCCACCACCGACCGGGAGAACGGTTTCGACGAAGTGATCCAGAAGGAGTTCCCCGAAATTCAGATCGCTCAGCGCCAGTTCGGGATGTCTGACCGCGCCAAATCGATGTCCGCCGCCGAAAACATCCTCACCGCGCACCCCGATCTGGATGCCTTCTTCGCTTCCACGGAGCCTTCGACGACGGGAACCGCCTTGGCCCTGAAGAGCCGCGGTCTGAACGGCAAGGTGAAGCTGGTGGGCTTTGACTCTAACGAGGCGATGATCGAGGACTTGAAGGGCGGCACGATTCACGCTATGGTCGTTCAGGATCCTTTCAAGATCGGCTACGAGGCCGTCAAGACGATCGCTGACAAGCTGGCGGGAAAGAGTCCAGCCAAGCGCACGGATCTGGCTGCGGTCGTAGTCAGCCTCGCCAATCTCAACACGCCTCAGATCCAGAAGCTGCTGACGCCGGACTTGAATAAGCACCTCAAGCAATGAGCGATGTGATCGTTTCGGCCGCCGATCTGACGCAGTTCACGCACGATCTATTCGCCGCCTTGGGCGTACCGGAAGAGTCTGCGCGCCTGATGGGAGAATCGCTCGTGGCCGCCAATCTGCGGGGTGTAGACTCGCACGGGCTGCAATTGATTCCGTTCTACGTGGCGCAGTTGGAAGACGGCCGCGTGGACGCGCGCGTGGATGGATGCGCAGTCTCAGAGTCGGGCGCGATCATGGTTTACGACGGCTGCAATGGCTTGGGCCAGATCGTGTCGGATCGCTGCACACGTCACGCGGTGCGTCTAGCCAGGAAGTACGGTCTCGGCCTGGCGGTTGCGCGCGAATCGAATCACTTCGGCGCGGCGGCTTGGTGGGCGCAGCGGATGGCTGATCAGGGCATGGTTGGAATCGTACTCTGCAACGCATCCTCGGTTGTGGCGCCATGGCAGGGCAAGGATACCCGTTGGGGTACGAATCCAATCTGCGTCGCCGTCCCCGGTGGTGGTTGGCTGCTCGACATGGCCACGACCACCGTCGCGATGGGCAAGATCTACAAAGCCAATGTCGCCGGAGAGACGGAGATTCCACCCGGCTGGGCGATGGACTCCGAAGGCATGCCCACCACAAGCACCGCGGCTGCGCTTTCGGGGTTGTTGATGCCGCTTGGCGGATACAAGGGCAGCGGGTTGGCTATGATGGTCGAGATCTTGTGTGGCGTTCTCGGAGGCGGCGCGATGAGCACGGAACTCGGGGGCCTTCGTATCAAGACACAGCCGTTTCGCGTGAGCCAGTTTTTCCTGGCAATCGATGTCGAGCGCTTCATGCCGATGATCGAGTTTCGGGAGCGGATGGACCGCTTGATCGCCACCGTGAAGTCGTCGCGGCCGGCCGGAGGATTTGAGGAAGTGCTGGTGGCGGGCGAACCCGAATGGCGGCTGGAAGCAGAGCGTCTACGCTCGGGCGTGCCGGTGCCGGGGCTGCTGTGGGAAAGTCTTTGCCGGATCGCGGAGAGGTTGAACGTTGAGCAGCCATGATTTCACTAATCGGACGCTTGGCTGTCACAGCCTTGTAACGATCCGTCGCCAGACTCTTGCTATGACTTTCCACGCTTTGGCCCGAAGTGTCTTCCCGCTCCTACCCGCCGTCCACGCCGTGGCGCAGCTCTGCGAGCATGATTTGGCCTGGTTTAGGGCGCCTTACAAGCGAAATTTCCGGCGTCGTTGGTACTGCCCACACCCTTATACACTGCGACCTGCGGATACGGGCACAGAGGTCGCGTCATGTCCACGCGGTTGTTGGTTACGTGAGAGGCGATTATCTGATCGGGAGCCGTGCCCGATTCCCGCCACCGCTCCATCGCTGCGACAACATTGAACTGGTTGGGGCCAGGACCACCGCCGCAATGCGCCATGCCGGGCACCATGAAGAGCCGCAGCCAGTTTTCCTGCTTCGGTCCCATCTTGGCGAGCACACTGGAATAGTAGTTAACGCTGTTCAGCGGAGAGATTGCTCCACCAGACGCGCCATCATTCCAGCCGTGATAGATCAGGAGTTTCCCTCCCCGTGCCTTGAAGGCCGAAAGATCCGGATCCATGGCGTTCATGTAACCAGCCTTTTGGTCGGCGAGCGCCGTATCGCGGTCCAGGTCAAACGTACGCCAGTCCCAATTCGGGTCTTCGTGGGCAACGTACCTGAACATGTCTATATTTAGCGCCCCAGGCTCCGCAGTGGCTCCCGCCAGCGCCGCCCAACCCGCTTCGCCTCCGGGCGGCAAGCCGGGGTAGATTATTTCGCCGTTCTTTTTCTTTGCGGGCGCGTAAGCCATCTTCACGGCCTCAATCTGCGGTGCGGTCAGGCAGTCGTCCCCCGCACCCCCGTGGCACAACAGCGTCGAGGGATCGAAATTACACTTACGCGGGTCCGTCAGAAGCCGATCCTTGACTCCGTCGAGCGCGTCGCAGGACGCGAGCACGGCTCGATTCAACAGTGCGGTTTTAGCTGGCGGGACAGCCATCGCTGAGTCTTTGAGGACCGCCGCTTCCAGCGCGAGCCTCCACGCACACAAGCGAGTGTAGTTGTTCGCCGGAGCGCCTGCGATGATCCCATCGAAATCTTCCGGATACTTCTGCGCCGCTATTAGTCCTTGCCGGCCACCCGTCGAGCAACCATTCCAATAGGAGAACCGCGGACCCCGTCCGTAGTACGCAGTCATGATCGCCTTGGTCTTGACAGTCATCTCGTGCACCGCGCGATGGGAGAAGTCGACGACCTTCTCCGGGTGCCCCGCCGCGAAGCTGGCGCTTCTGCCTTCATGCCCCGTGTCCGTGGAAGCGGTCGCGTAGCCCTCTTGCAGCGCGGTTGCCATGCCTGAGTAGCTGATCGCTCCCACCCATCCGCCGCCGCCGATCGCTTCGAATTTTCCGTTCCAGACCGCGCTAGCCGGCAGCCAGACCTCCATCTTGATATCGGAGTCCAATGAGGGTTTCAGCGTTGCGGCCACGCGACAATAGGCCGGCAGGATCTGCGCGGCGGCCGTGGGCGGCGTGCCGGGATTCTGGAGTGGTCCGGCAGCGATCGACGCAGCCAAGGTAATCGCCGTACCAGTCAGCTTCAGCGACTTCAATTGCTCGCACGGTGTTTGCGCAAACGCCGTGAACTGTGCCGCGGCAACCAAGAAAGCAAATCTACACAACATGACCTCCTCCTATGATGCTCTGTCTACCACTTCACGATTCGTGCCAGGGGCTTCAGCGCAGATGACGATCAAACAAAGCATAAGCCGTCTGCCGCATCTCATCCGGGAAGTCATGCGCGCAATCGGGATGCTTCACTGTCAGGTTTTCCGATTTCCCATACAGCCTGTATACCTGCTGCGCGGCGGCGACTACCCGGTCTACGCTCTCCCATTTGAAGTTGTCGTCGTTGACGGGTGCGCTGAGAAAGCACACCCGCGGCGCGAGCGCACCGATCATCTCGTGGAAGTCAAAGGGAATGTCCGCCAGCCGGCTCTCGTATCGCAGCAGCTTGGGCATATAGCGCTCGCTCGTCCAGCCCTTGATATTACCGTCTTTGTAATCCAGATAGGAGTCCAGCCCGCAACTGGACACAACGACTCGAATGCGATTCTCGAATACCGCCGTGTACACCGAATTGTGCCCACCCAGCGAGTGCCCGATGGCCCCGAACGCGCCCTTCCGCACGAAGGGTAATGTCTCCAACAAATCGAGCCCTCGGATGTTATCCCAAACCGCTTTCATTGTGCCGCTCTGATAGCCCAGGTTTTTCAAGTTGGGTTGATACTCGGCCAACAGCGGGTATGAGGGCGCCAGAGTTACATAGCCGCGCTCGGCCAGCTCTACCGCATACTGGCGGTTGGCCCGTCCACCGAGCCCAACCACAACCTTGTGGCCGATCTTATTGTCAGTCGGATGCAAGCACAGGATCGCTGGAGCGCGCTGGCCTGAACGCAGCAGAGCCTTTGGGATGAGCAAATACGCCGGAACACGGCCGCCAGGCTCCGCAGTGTAAGTAATCAGGCGGCGCACGTAGGACCCTGCATCGACCTCCTCTTCCACTCGGAGGTTTAGCGGGGTGTTCTTCTCCCGCCCTGGCAACGGTCCCATTACTTCTTGCATGCCCCGGAGAATTTCGGTGCGCCGCTTGAGCCAATGGCGGACGGCGCCAACCGGTTTCAACCGGCCGCTTTCGTCTCGATAGACGAGCAAGTTGTTGCGGTCCAGCCGCCCCAGCCCGTTTTGCGCCAAAGCGAACCCGCCGAGTTCCCACCCGCTGGTCAACAACAGAAAAGTGCGACGGTCAATCATAGACTCATTGCTGCGACTCATTGCTGCGCTATGCCTGCCAGTGCGGCCCGGGCCACGCGAAGTACATTGCCGCCGAGAATCTTCCGGATGTCGTCGTCGGAGTGGCCGCGCATGACCAGACCGACCGTAAACATGGGCCAGTTGCTCCAGGAAAGGCTTGCGTGGCGCTGTCCATCGAGAGCGCCGGAAGGCCAGAAATATTCGAAGCGGGTGCGCGCCGGCGGCCGTCTAGGGATCTCCCTGTTGGCCGCCTCCTGGCGACGGGAATTATAAGCAATGTCGGTTCCAATGGCCACGTGGCCGGCGCCGAATCGTTTGGCGATATGGTCGATATGGTCGAGCATGGCGTTGAGATCGCGCGAGCGGCCCAGGAACGGCGGGATGCAGCAGATGCCTACGTAGCCTCCCGTATCAGCGATGGCGCGAACAACCTCGTCTGGCTTGCCGCGAATGTGATGGTGCACAGCGACCGCGGCGGAGTGGCTGGCCACGATCGGACGCCGCGAGGTCTTGGCAGCTTCGAGGCTGGTCCGCCAGCCGGAATGAGCCACGTCAACGATGATGCCGACCCTGTTCATCTCGGCGATGGCAGCGCGCCCCAGGTCGCTCAGTCCTCCATTTGCGGGCTCCGCGCAGCCGTCGCCAAGCATATTTCGGCGGTTATAGGTGACGTGCAGCATGCGCATGCCGAGTTGAAAGAGCACACGAACGTAACTCAGCTCGTCCTCGACCGACTCCCAGCGCTGAGTGAGTGGTACGCCATTTCCCGTAAAGTAGAGGCACCGCCGCTTCTGCTTCTTAGCGGCGGCAATGTCGTCCGGGGTAACTGCCTTGTGGACGAAATCGCGCAGCATGTCGGTGACATACGTGAACCGGGCCATCCGTTTGATCAGGCGCATCGGGTCTTGGCCCTCCTCGCCCGCGCTCTCGAGGATGCAGGTGACCCCAGCCGCATTCCAGGCGTCCATATACTCATTTCGCGCCGGGCTGGCGACGCACCCGGCCACGCGCATTTCTTCCGTCAGGTCATCTAACTCGCTCGACGAAGCGCCGGTCTCGATAGCCCGGCGGAGGACGTCCGGATCCGGCGCGGAGCGGGGAGAGAAGCCGTACGAGTCGACCACAAGCGAGTCGGCATGTAAGGCCAGGCCGTGCTCGAGCTGTTGGCGGCTGGGATTCAGAACGGCCAGGGCGGCCTCACGTGCTTGCTGGATTTGCAAATTAGGCGTGGAGAGCTGGAACGCAGCTCCTAAGGACAGGCCAACTAGCTCACGCCTGTTCATTGGCGGTGTCTCCTCTGTTTCAGAACTGCACCTTCATAGCGAATTGGATGATCCGTGGATCGGCGGCGGATTCCAGCCGCCCGAAGCGAGCGAGGTTGCTTTGGGTAGCAAACGGGGCGTTGAAATTGGGGCGGTTGAATGCGTTGAAAAATTCCGAGCGGAACTGAACCCGGTAGCGCTCACGGATAGGAATCGTCTTGACGATGGCGGCGTCAAGGGTGGCGAGGCCGGGCGCCTGGATGTGATTACGCGGGGCTGTGCCGAACGTTCCCATGGCATTCGCGTCGTACGCGGCGGAGTTAAAGTAGCGGGCGATAAGCTCTCCGCGCGACCGGCCACTATCAAGGTAGGGGTTGCCGACGATGTCGGCGTGATCGCGCCCGACACCGCTTTGGGAATTATCGCGGCCGGAAAGAACCGAAAACGGCCGGCCGCTCTGCAAGGTCACAATACCAGAAGCCTCCCAGCCGCCGGCCACATATCGAATGATCGGGGAATGCCTGGACAGTCTGGGCAACGCCCAGACGACAGAAGCCACACCGCGAAGGCGCACGTCGAAGTCCGAAAGTCCGCGATTGAGAAGGCGGCTGTAGGGGATGGCCAAAGAGGAGGACTGGCCAGGTGTGGGATCGGCTGAGTACTCATCGATTGCTTTGGAGAATGTGTAATTGACTTCGAACGTCAAGGCCGAGAAGCGGCGCTCGATTGACGCCTGGAAGCCGTGGTAGGTGGATGTGCTGCCGGAACGGCCCGTCAGGATCTGGCCGAAGTCGGCTAAGGGACGGCGATCCTGGAGATTGCGCGCGGTCGAGTTGCCGGGAATGTAGACACCGTAGTTGGTGTCGACGCTATGGGAAAGGTGCCGCCCCATGTTGCCGATGTAGCTGAGACGGGCGAGAAGGTTTCCGCCGATTTCCTTTTCGATGGTGAGGTTGAATGTCTGCATGTAGGAAGGGCGGAAATTGGGTTCGAAGTTGCCGACGAGGCCAAGCGGAGTCGTGAAGCCGGAGTCGCGCGCCGGGACGAAAGGCGCGAAGGAGGCCGGGAAGGGGTTGGGTGTATTCTCATAGGGATCGTTGAACTTGACCCCGAACCGATTGATCTGCGGCGAAAAAGGAGCCCCGTTGATGAAGCCTTGATAGATGGCGGTGAACTGGGGCATCCAGAACAATCCGAAGCCGCCGCGGACGACCGTCTTGTTCAGCGGCGTCCGCCAAGCGAAACCAAAACGCGGAGCCAACGATTTGTAGTAGGCGTCGAAGCCACCTTCCGGGCAGCCGGCGTCACCGCCGCTCAAGTAAGCCCTCGGCGCGCGCGGGAATCTGGTGGAAGACTGGCCGGGGCGAATGCATTGCATCCGGCCGAGCGCGTCAGTGTAGGGGAGCGTGGGGTCCCAACGGAGACCGAGGTTTACGGTAAAGGAAGAATGAACGCGCCAGTCATCTTGCGTAAAAAAGCCGAAGCGGCGTCCGCTCATGTCCTTGTACTCGCCGCCACCCTGGAGGAAGCTGTACACGTCGCCGAGGAAGAAGTCGGTCATGGGACTGCCGGTCACCGATCCGTCGAAAGTGAAATTCCCCATAGAGCGGAAGTCGTTCCGAATAACGTTGGTGGATCTGATGAATTCACCGCCGAACCGGAGCTCGTGGCGGCCGCGGCTGAGCGTGAGGGTGTCGGCGAAATACGAATCCCCATCCTCGATTTCGTAGGGCCAGGTGGTTTGCACGTTGAAGAAGCCGTTTACGTTGAAGACCGTGCCCGCCGGCTTCTTGATAGCGATGTTGCGGACGCCGGCGGTCTGGAAGTTAATCGGATATTCGAAGCCTCCCCAGTTGTTAAACCGGTTGCGGTAGCGCCAGGAAACGGTGGCGTTGTTAATAAGAGAAGCCGAAGCGGTAAACAAGTAGCTGCCAGAGACATGCCAGTAGGGCTGACTCTCCTTACGAAGCAGCGGCAGGGCGATGTCATTCGGATCAGCGATAAAGGGCCGCGTTAGCTCGGAACGGAAGAACTTGCCGGACAGGCGGTGACGTATGAAGTTCCAGTCGATCCGGCCAGTGACTTCATGTGAGTCGGCGATGTTGGGCGCGCCGACAAAGCGCAAGCCGTTGGCCGCAGGCGGCGTGGGGATGTACTTCAGGAAGTTGACCGACACCGGGTTGAAGCGCGAAACCGGAATGCGGGCGTTCGGAAAGGGCTGGCGAGTGGTGGGGTCGAGAATGGCGCGGTTCAAACCGGAGAAGTCGCCACTCCGATAGGCGGCGGGGGGAAGGAACTGCTGGCTGAGCGCGGGGTCGCTGCGGAGGTAGGTGCCCTGATAGGAGCCGAAGAAGAACAGCCTATCCTTGACAAGGGGACCGCCTAGCGTGCCGCCAAACTGATTGCGCTTGAGCGAGTCGCGGCGCGGGGCGAAGAAGTTACGGGAATTGAATGTGGCGTTCCGGACGAAGTGGAACAACGAGCCATGGAAGTCATTGGTGCCCGACTTGGTGATAACGTTCACGATGGCGCCCGTGGCGTTGCCATATTCGGCGCTAAAGTTGCTGCGCTGCACGCTGAATTCCTGCACGGCGTCAGGATTGGGAAAGGTCCCGCTATAGTTCCGATAGGTGCTGGTATTGTAGCCGCCATCGAGCAGATAATAGACACCGTTCTGCCGGCTGCCATTGACGGCGAAAGAGACACCCTCGCCTGTCGACGATAGGTTGGCAGTCTGGATCGCACCGGCCTGCAGCGCGATGAGCTGAGTCATATCGCGGCCGTTGAGCGGCAGGTTGATCATCCGCTGGTGGTCGACCACGCCGCGTAGCGTTCCGGTCTGCGCTTCGAGCAGCGGAGAAGCCGCCGTAACCGTGACCGACTCGGTGCTGCTGCCAACCTGCAGGATCGGATCTAGCGTCGGCTTATCGTTCACCGCCAGAGCGATGCCGCTTTGCACGTAGCCTTGAAAACCAGCGGCTTCGACCTGAAGCCTGTACACGCCCACGGGTAGCAGCGGAACGGAATAGCCGCCATCCGCGCCGGTGGTGCGCGATTCCAACAATCCCGTGTGCACATTCGTCAGGGTTACTTTAGCTCCCGGGATGACGGCGCCACTCGAATCCCGAACAGTTCCAACTATGGCTGCCGTTGCCTGCGCCGGCAGAGGCCGCGGAATTATCAAACCCGCCAGAACCAGAACCATACTGACACGCATTCCAGAGGACCTCCCGAGCTGAGGACCAGAGTCTATCACATCAGCGGACTCTGATTTTGTGGAGCGGGCCGTGGCCCAGAAGGGCTAACTTAACGTGGCGCACGCACTCGTGCGTGCCGCGTCGAGACTCTTCTCGACGCCTGCGCTGGACCAGCGATACTCTTCCGGTGTCTTGACCAATCCAGCCTTTACAGGATTATTCTCTATGTACACTCGAATCCGAGACAACTCCGCCTGGTTCCGCACCCAATAATCGTAGGATTCCTTCTGCCAGAAA
>Ga0187893_10009405_pt1 | contig 15028 bp, 9 predicted proteins | sample MA1701074metaG_FD_139574 | JGI IMG/M metagenome (GOLD analysis project Ga0187893, IMG submission 139574) | White microbial mat communities from a basaltic lava cave in the Kipuka Kanohina Cave System on the Island of Hawaii, USA - MA170107-4 metaG ...
CACGAATCCGTTCCAATACGAAGGCATCACAGGGCCAAACTATTGGAACCTTGACAGCACTATTTCAAAGAACTTCAACCTGACCGAGCGCTTCAAGCTCGAGCTGCGGTTGGAAGGCTACAACATGACCAACAGCGTGATGCCCGGCAATCCGAACCTGACAGTGACCAGCACCCAGTTCGGCGGGATCACGAGTCAGGTCAACTACGGCCGCGAGGTTCAGTACACCCTGCGGTTACACTTCTGATTCGAACCGGTCGTCTATCATGATCAAGAATTGCAGATTCACACTCCTTTTCTTTGTGATGGCTCTACTCAATGCTCAGGAGTATCGCGCGAGCCTTCTGGGCCTCGTGACGGACTCCTCTGGCGCGGCCATCACAAACGCTTCCATCAAAGTCACCAATATCGAATCGGGAGTGGCTGCGACGTCGACGACCAACAACGAGGGCTCCTACCTCATTCCATTCCTCATTCCGGGGCGCTACTCGCTGACGGTAGAGAACAGGCCGGATTCAAGGCCTTCGAGCGGAGCCCGATCGAGCTCCGCGTGAACGACCGATCGCGTGTAGATGTGGTCCTCGAAGTGGGCCAGGTTACCGACAGGGTTACGGTAGTGGCGGAAGCGCCTCTACTGGAGGTATCCACCAGCAGCCGCGGCCAGAGTATCGAGGCTCAGAAGATTACGAACCTGCCGTTGAGCGGAAGAAACCCGTTCGGCTTCACAAACCTCGCCGCCGGCGTGCAGTACACCGGCGCCTTAACAGGGTTTGGTCCAACCGACAGCGGCGCGATGTCGAGCTATTCCATCAATGGTGGAAGACCGGGACAGAACGCGTTCCAGATCGATGGACTCCCGGACCAATCCATCACCACGGTGAGCAATCTGGCGTATGTTCCACCGATTGAGGCTGCCGGGGAACTCAAGATTCAGACAAATACTTACGATGCGCAGTACGGTCGAACGAGCGGTGGCGTGATCAGCTTGTCAATCAAGCCCGGGACCAACACGTTCCACGGTGCTGCATACGACTACATGCGGCGTACACCCTTCGAAGCCAACTCCTACTCCAATAATGCGACCAATCAGCAGCGCACTCAACGATTGAATGACCAGTATGGTTTTGAGCTTGACGGTCCGATAATGATTCCCAAGTTGTACCGCGGCCGCGACCGGACTTTCTTCATGTTCGCCTTGGAAAGAATCCGATCCAAAGGTCCGTCTCCCTCCCTTGGCTCAGTTCCCACGCAAGAACAGAAGCAGGGCGACTTCTCCCAGACATTCACGAGCGCCGGGCGTCCCTTCGTGATGCACGACCCACTCACCGTTAGGCTCAACCCGGCCTTCGACGCGTCGAGGGCCGTCACCTTGACCAATCTTCAATTCATTCGCACGCCCTTCGCGGGGAATCGAGTACCACAGGGGCGAATGAATCCAATTGCGCAGCATGTACTGAACGACATTCCCTTGCCGAATCAGACCGGCGATCCCGTCACCCGCCTCAACAACTGGTATGCGGGGTTCGTGAGGTCGGAGCTCGATTACAGTAACTACATCACCCGCGTCGACCACAACATCAGCAACGCGTGGAAGGTCTTCGCCCGATGGAATTACAACTTCAGGAACGGCGGTCGAATCAATTACGATGGCTGGGATTCGCCTGCACGGCGCCAAACCCACCTCACGCGCCGGAACGATGGAGCGGCCCTGGACGCGGTCGGCACGCTCAGCCCGCGGACGGTTCTGAGTCTGCGACTCGGCTTTAACCGCTTTAAGGAAGAGTCCATCTTCACGCCTTTGGACGTCTCTTCGCTGGGGTTTCCCAAGAGCCTCACCAGCCAGCTTCAGATACCGGATAAATATCCCATCTTCACGTTTGAGAATTACCTGCAGACGAGCCTCAGTGAAACGGCCATCCTTCCCAGCGAGACTTATGCCGGACAAGCCAGTGTGCTGAGAATCTCCGGCAAGCATTCGATGAAGTTCGGCCTTGAATACCGCCTCATGCGCTACGCTTCCATCGGACGGGCCAACGGCATGGGCACGTACGGCTTCACGCGAAGCTGGACCAGCTCGAATCCGCAGGTGAACGATCCCAACGGTGGCAATGCCATCGCTTCGTTCCTGTTGGGCTACATGAACTCGGCATCCGCCGTTTTGAACTCCACACCCTACCTTACGTCCCGTTATCCAGTGATGTTCTTCCATGACGACTGGCAGGTCAATCGAAGGTTGACCCTGAATCTTGGCATACGGTGGGATCTGGAAGGGCCGCCGGTGGAGCGGTACGATCGCCAGAATCGCGGATTCGATTTCAATGCCCAGAGCCCCTTTCAGGTTCCGGGACTCAACTTCCGCGGCGGCCTGCTGTTCGCCGGTGTAAACGGACAGCCTCGTGGCGCCTTCAATGCGGATAAGAACAACTTCCAGCCTCGGGCTGGTCTGGCGTACACGGTGCTGCAAGGCAAGCCGCTGGTGTTCCGCGGGGGTGCGGGTCTCTATTACTTGCCGACGGTCGAGTTCGGCGGAGAGACGGGATTCTCACAAACGACGAACGCCCAGGCCAGCACTGCCGATTTCCTGCCGTTCCATACTCTCTCCGATCCGTTTCCGAACGGGCTGATCCGGCCTCCGGGCGCGGGTCGAGGCCTCGCCACGCAAGTCGGCGACAATGTTACTTTCAACGATCCCCGCCGCACAATCCCTAACGTCTGGCAATACTCAGCCGGCTTCGAGTATGAGCTGATCCCAGGCATCCTGCTCGAAGCTTCCTATGTGGGAAGCCAGACCAGGGAACTTCAGATCAGCAAGTCACAGAGCTTTCTCACCGTTGACCAACTGGCGCTCGGCACGCCATTCCTATCTCAGGTTGTGGCGAATCCTTTCTTCGGCGTCCTACCGTGACAACGGCCAGAGGCGGCCAGGCCACCATCCAGCGGCGGAATCTGATCACCCAGTATCCGCACTATTCCGGGTTGACAATGGGCCAGCAGAGCCTCGGAAAGAGCTGGTACAACTCGGTCCAGTTCAAGATGGAGCAGCGTCTGAAGCGGGGATTGACATACTTGATCTCTTATACGGTCTCGAAGACCATGGAGGCCGTGGCGTATCTCAACCCGCAGGATGCGGAGCTATCGCGGGAATTGACGGTTTTTGATACTCCGAACCGGCTGGTGCTCAGCGGCTATTACGAATTCCCCATTGGTCCCCGGAAGCAATGGCTGAGCAAAGGACTCCTTTCGCATCTTGTGGGTGGATGGCAAGTCAACTGGGTTAGCGTCATTCAGTCGGGGCCGCCCATGAGCTATCCGGATTACTACATCCACGGGAATCCGAAACTCCAAAGCGGCCAAAAGCTCGAGAAGTGGTTCGACACATCCAGGGATATCTGGATGCAACGGCCGGCCGACACTCTGCGCACGTCCCCGTTGCGCAGTCCCAATATCCGCCGCCATACGGCGCCGATCGTCGACCTGGCGCTGAACCGTGACTTCTTCATCCGGGAAGGCCACCGGTTTCAGCTCAAGGCCTCGGCTTTCAACATGACGAACACGCCCATCTTCGGGTTCCCGGCCACCGACCCGAGCTCACCTTTGTTTGGGGTAGTGCCGATCACGCAAATCAACAGTCCGCGCAGCGTCGAGCTCGGTTTCCGCTACGTTTTCTAGTGGTTCAGTTTGACGTGGCGCACGCCAGCGTGCCGCGGCGGTTTCAATTCGCTGGCGGACCAAGGGCTGAAGCCCATGGCAGACGTTGAAGCGTGCGCCACAACTGGGGTTTTCCCTAGGCTAGAAAACGATCTTAGATGCTCTACACTTCTAATCAATTGTGTTGTACACGCCACGCCATCCATTCGGGCTGGCCTCCCACCGAAGGACGATTGTACAGTTTTTGTGCATGCGGGTGACTCCCGGCTACGAAGATCGGCTCTGTACGATCCAGCCCGACAGCATGGTCGAACTCGAGGACATTGACGGAGAGACTGCAATCTTCTCGGCCTCTGGTCACTGGTATCTATGCCATCTCGACGAGTTTGTGGAGTCCACGCGGGCGCGCGATTCTTCGGCGGCTGTGGCATTCGAATTGCAGCAGTACCGATGGAGGCGAGTCAGCCGCGTGATGAGTAGTGATGAGCCGCCAGCGACGCGATCCGAATCCAAAGAGCGAACCATTCTGTGCAAGGAAGGCTTACGTCTCCTGGATGCGTTCGGCGTCGCCATAAGAGAGCTGTTGTTGCTTCACGAACAACAGTTCATGGCGGTGCTCGAAGGCGACCTGGACAGCAGTCGTTTCGATCTGCTGATCCACATGGCTAGCGAGAAGAAGCAGGAGGCCAAGTATGCCTATCTTCTTCACATGGACACGCATGGCTGCTCGACAAAGAATGCCGCTGACAAACGTTGAGCGAGAAAAAATCACAGATAGCGTTTTGAAGATCCAGTCGGTCCAGGTGTCACTGCGGGGAATAGATGAGAAGAAAATCCGAGACTTTGACGAGATTGATCGTTGTCTGCGGACAGCCCACCAGAACCTGCGTCTTGCCCTCGCTGATACATCACAAAGAGGGCAGTGAGGTGCCCGTACTTTCTTTCGTGCCTGTGGCCGTTGGATCGAGACCCCGGCGCTTCGATGCGAACAAAACGGATAAGCCGGCGGAGAACGCGATGCTCTTTGCCGTTCCCAGGCACGCCCAAGTCACGATTCTGCAAGCTTCTTCAGTTCCACCTCATCGATCACCGGAATTTCGAGCGCCTCCGCCTTCTGCAGCTTAGAGCCAGCCTTCTCCCCCGCCACCAGGTACGACGTCTTCCGGCTTACCGAGTCGGTCACCTTACCTCCGGCTCGCTCGATGAGAGCGTGGGCGTCTTCGCGGCTCAGCGTGGGTAGCGTGCCCGTCACAACAAGGGTGAGGCCCGCCAACGGTCCACCCTTCCGCTTGGCGACTTGGTGAGTGAAACGGAGCCTGGCCTCGCGTAGCCGGTCGACCAGTTTGCGGTTATGTGGATTGTCGAAAAACGCACGGATACTCTGCGCCACCTTCGGACCCACTTCCTCGGCCGACTGGAGCTTGTCGATACTCGCGTTCATGATCGTATCGAGGCTGCCGAATGCTTCCGCCAGAAACTGGGCAGTGCGCTCGCCGACAAACGGAATGCCTAGTCCTGTGATGAGCCGTGGCAGCGGCTTACTGCGTGACTGTTCGATTCCACGCAGGATCCGTTCGGCCGATTTCTCCCCCATGCGCTCGAGAGGCTCGAGCTCGGCCGGAGTGAGCTGGTAGAGATCAGCGACGCTTTTCACCAGGCCCGTATCCACCAGTTGATCGACGAGCGCACCGCCCATGCCGTCGATATCCATCACGCCGCGAGAACCAAAATGCAGTACGGTCTCCTTAAGCCGCGCCGGGCAATCCGGATTGAGGCAGCGGCTGGCGGCTTCGCCTTCGGCCCGCAACACCGGATCCTGGCAAACAGGACATTGTTTGGGCATCCTGAAACGCTTTCGTTCGGCGCCTTCCTTCACGACGCGAATCACCTTGGGGATGACGTCCCCGCTGCGATGCACCTCGACTTCGTCGCCGATCGCCAGGCCGAGCCGGCCGATCTCGTCTTCGTTATGAAGCGTGGCGTTCGAAACGGTGACACCACCCACCGCCACCGGACGCAGGCGAGCGACCGGCGTGATTGCGCCAGTCCGGCCGACGTATACCTCAATGTTCTCCACAACCGTAACAGCAGACCGCGACGGATACTTGTATGCCACCGCCCACCTCGGCGCTTTAGCGGTCCAACCGAGACGGCGTTGCTGGTCCACCGAGTCGACTTTGATCACGATGCCGTCGGTTTCGTATGGCAGCCCATCGCGCCGCTGATCCCATTCCACAATCCACGCCGCAACATCTGCGAGGCCGTCGAATCGGCGCCGCTTCGGATTCACCTTGAATCCCATAGCGGCGAGTTCTTCGAGCGAGTCCCAATGACTCTCGCGCGCGGGCTGCCCGTCCACCAGTAGGAAATAGGCGTAAAAGTCGAGTTGGCGCTGGGCGGTGATCGAGGGATCAAGAACGCGGAGTGAGCCGGCGGCCGAGTTCCGTGGATTGGCGTAGCGGGGAAGATTCTGCGCTACGCGATCGGCATTCAGCTTCTCGAAAGCCCGAGTAGGCATGACGACTTCGCCGCGCACCTCGAAGGCGGCGCGCTGCCCGCGCGAGTGCAAAGGAAGAGACCGGATGGTCCGAGCATTCGCGGTTACCACCTCGCCCGTACTGCCGTCCCCCCGCGTGATCGCCTCCGCCAGTACATGGTCGCGGTAAAGCACGGCCATCGAGAGACCGTCGAGCTTGAGCTCGGCCGTGTATTGGTAGGTTTCGCCCCGGAGCAGCTCGCGCACCCGCCGATCGAAGTCGCGGAGTTCGCCGTCGTTGAGAGCGTTGTCCAGGCTGAGCATCGGCGAGGAGTGTTGTGCTCGCACGAATCCCTCGCGCGGAGTGCCGCCCACGCGCTGCGTCGGTGAGTCCGGTGTAATCTTTTCGGGATGCTCCTTCTCCAGCTCCTGAAGCCTACGGAACAGCGCGTCATATTCCTGGTCGCTGATCTCAGGCTGATCCAGGACGTAATAGAGATACTCGTGCCGGTGGAGTTTTTCCCGTAACGATCGAATTTCCTTCTCGACGCGCTCGCCAGTCATGAACTCTTCATCTTAAACTGAGATTCTGACTCCTCTCATCTATAATCCGAACGCAGGCCGTCTCCGCCGGCATCCAGGACTCCTGTCGAAAACCCTTGACGTGCTCCGAGGCTTATTTCCCGATCTCGATCCGCATCCAACGTCCGCTCCCGACCATGCCACCGAGCTCGTTCAACAAGCGGTCTCCGGCGGGGCCTCGACGGTGCTCGCCATGGGCGGCGACGGCACGCTCAACGAAGTCCTGAACGGTATCGTGGGTTCACCGGTGCGGCTCGGGTTTATCCCCGGAGGCACCGCGAACGTGTTCGCATGCGAAACCGGAATCTCCCGTAACCCGATCCGCGCGGCGGAAGCGATTCTACGTTATTCCCCGGTTCGAGTGGCCGCCGGCAAGGTTAGTCCGGCCGGCGCCCCGCCCCGCCATTTCCTGCTCATGGCGGGCGCCGGATTGGACCGCGCGGTGATCGACAAGGTAGACCACGGGATCAAGAAAAGCCATGGCAAGGTCGCCTACTGGCTCGCCGGACTATCGATGTTTGGAGCGCGCTTGCCGCAGATGATCGTTCGGGTGAACGGCCACTCGACGAGAACCGGATTCGTGCTGGTGGCCCGCGTCCGCAACTATGGCGGCGATCTTGCGATTGCAGCCGGAGCATCCTTGGCGCGGCCGGATTTCGAAGTGGTCACCTTTAAGGGCAAGACAACTCTGCCCTACTTCCTCTACCTGACAGGCGCCCTCTTCGGCGCCGTCGAATCCCTCCCCGGTGTGTACGTAACAGGCACCGAAGTGATCGCCTTGCAGGGGCCAGCCGGGCAATCGATCGGGATGCAGATCGATGGGGAAGCCTATGGACAATTGCCCGCGACCCTGGAAATTGTCCCCGATGCGGTCACCTTGCTTGTGCCGCCTGGGTCCATTCGCCTGCGCGTGTAACATCGAGGCTCCCATAGGTGAGCCGTCGCCAAAGCCATTCCATTGGACCGTAGCGATGCTTCGAGAGCCACCATTTGCTGAACGGAACCTGCAATCCGTAGATCACGACCGTGGGTACCAGTCCGAGCAGCGGGCCCACTTTGCCGAAAAGACCGAATCCGTAACTGTAGTAGAGCATGGTACAAAGGACGGTTTGCAGCAGATAGTTGGTGAGCGCCATCCGGCCGACATAAGAGAACGGCATCAGCCGCCGGCGCCACACGGGATTCTGAAACGCGAGCACCAATGTGGACGCATAGAACAGACTTAAAGTGGGAGTACCGATGATAGATAGCAGCATGATGCCCGTTGCTATCGGCGACATCCCAAAGGGGTCCGGGTGATACTTGAAGAACAGAATATTCGCGGCGATACTTGCGGGAAAACCAACTGCTGCGCCGATGATCCGGCCCTTGCGCCACCAGATCTCGTGGGATTCAATGTCCCGGATCACGCCCTTGCGCCAAAGGTAGAGTCCAAACAGGAACAATCCCACAATCTGGGTCATGAACAGCGGTAGCATCCCGTTCAACGTAGCCCATTCCTGAGCACGCTTCCGGAAGATCTCGCTCCAGCTCCCGTGGGAATAAATCCGAACGGTTTCGGCCAGTTGAGCCGCGTCCGGTGTGGGCGGTGAGGGTATGTCTGCGCCGGCGAGCTTGGCTATCATGGCGCCCGCGAGTGGAATCATCAGGAACCAGTAAAGGCCCCAGCCCCAGCGCAGCAGGATCGACTGATGCCTGTCCCGGAAAAGCAGCAGTATGAATCCTCCCAATGCGTAGGTGAGTAGAATGTCGCCCCACCACAACCCGAACGAATGCACGATCCCAAACAGCAGCAGCACCATCAACCTGCGGATATAGAATCCACGACCCTGGCCGCGTGCAGCCGCCCGCTCCATCTGGATGGCAAACCCCAAGCCGAACAGCACCGCGAATATGGTGATGAACTTGCCTTGGATAAACGTATTGATGAATAGTTGCGCGATGCGGTCCGGCGGCGCGGTCCACATCAGGTCGGGATTGAAATAGGTCGCCGCGGGACTGTTGAATCCTCTCATGTTCGCCGTAATAATCCCAAACAGCGCCGCCCCGCGCAGCGCGTCAATCACCGTGACGCGATCTTCGCTCTGCACCGGCGCCATCGGCTCGGGTGGCGGTGGAGCCACCTCCGAGTCCATCCGTTCCGGGACTGGATCTGGCGAAGGGGTCACCTCTTGTTCCATGATCGTTACAGTGTAAGCGGAAACCGCGCCGGAAGAAAGCCCCCTAAGCATGGACAATCTCACACACACTCTGACCGGACTTCTGTTAAGCCGCGCAGGACTCGGCAAGCTGGCGCCGCGCGCCACTCTGATCCTGGTAATGGCCGTCAACGCTCCCGATATCGACATCGTCACTTCGCTTGGCGGCGCCCACACGTATCTCCACTATCATCGCCACTACACGCATGGGTTGCCGATGCTTCCATTGCTGGCGATCCTGCCTGTTTTGCTGGCGGGGTTGGTTCGCCGGCCGGCGAAATTCTCATTTGTGAAGGGATGGCTGGTTTCGATGGCCGGAATCCTGACTCACGTGTTGCTCGACTGGACCAACATCTACGGAATTCGATTGTGGTCGCCCGCTTCGGAACAATGGCTGCGGCTTGACATCACGTCTGTCGTCGACCTGTGGATTTGGGCGCTGCTCTTGTTGGCGGTTCTATGGCCGCTGCTGTCGCGGATGGTGAACTCGGAAATCGGAGCTCCAGTGAAAGCCGGTCCAGGACTCGCTCGCGCAGCGCTCATCGCGGTACTGCTCTACAGCGGCGCACGGTACTTCCTCCACGAGCGCGCCGTGGAGACGCTCAACTCACACCTGTACGAGGGACAAACACCACTTCGAGTGTTCGCACTGCCGCACTTCGCCAATCCGTTTCAATGGCGCGGGCTGGTGGAATTGGATCAGGCATGGGTACTCACCTCGGTTGACCTGCAACGCGATTACGATCCTTCGTCGGGCCGCGCATACTTTCAGGCGCCTAGTTCCCCAGCCGTCCACGCTGCTCGCGAGCATGAGGTGTTCCGGGCCGCACGCGACTTCTCATCCAGTCTCTTGTGGCAGGAAATGATATCGCCGGAGCCGGGCGCCGGATACGAAGTGACAGCTACCGACTTGCGGTTCGCGTTGCCTCAGGATGGCCGATTCCAGGCGCGAGCGCGCGTATCCTCGACAGGCAAAGTGGAGGAGGCGGAGTTCCGCTTTAGGGCGCCCGGCGGTCTGCCGCGGCCGAGGTAGGGACAGGTAGTGTAAATAGGGCAATGGGTGTATACTGCGGGCGATCGGGAGCAAATGGAAATCTCGGTCAAGAGAGGGGGCGCCATGAGTATCCGGCTTGACAGGTCCCAACGATCCACGCTGTGCCTGTGCGTTCTCTTCCTTGCGGCGGAAATCTCGCTGCACGCCCAAGTCGCGAGCATCACCGGTCTGGTAACGGACCCGGCCGGAGCCATTGTTCCGGACGCCACTGTCACCGCCGTCCACACCCAGACCAACGTCGTCACCTCGACAGTCACTACCAGTGACGGCTACTACACGCTACGCCCGCTTCCCCCAGGCTCGTACGAGTTGAAGGTTGACAAGGTCGGCTTTGCCTCGTTCCGACAGACCGATATCGCCATCACCGTTGGCCAGGTCGTCCGAGCGGATCTGCAACTGCAGCTTGCCGGCGTAGCCAGCACGGTCCAGGTCGAGGCGGTCGCGGCGCTGCTCGAAAGCGAGACTTCGACCCTCGGCCAACTGGTGGACAGCCGCCGGATCTCGGAGCTGCCACTGCGCGGCCGCAATCCCTACGCGCTGGTAACGATCATCCCGGGCGCGCGTGTGCCCATCACGTGGGGCGACGTACCAATTGACATGTTCACCGACGCGCACGCCGTCATCAACGGCGCGCGCGGCAACATGAATGAATTCATGCTCAACGGAACGCCGAACACGAACGGCATTCAAGGCGGTCCCAACATCTTCCCGAGCGTGGATGCGGTCCTCGAGTTCAAGGTCGAAACCAACAACTACAGCGCCGAATACGGCCGGGCCGCCGGCGGAATTTTCAACGTGGTCACCAAGTCGGGAACCAACAGTTGGCACGGTACCCTGTTCGAATTCCACCGCAATGAGAACGTCAACGCCAACGACTTTTTCCAGAACCGCGCCGGCAAAGGAAAGCCAGCTTACGTCTTCAACCAGTTCGGCGGCACCATCGGCGGACCGATTCGCCGGGACAAAACCTTCATTTTTGGCAGCTTCGAGGCCGCGAGAGAGCGCGAGGGGATTACTTTCAATACCCGTGTTCCCACTGCCCCAGAACGAGGCGGCGACTTCAGCCAGCTCCGCAACGCGCAGGGCCAGACGATTACCCTCTACGATCCGCTCACGACGGCCGATGTCGCCGGCGCACCGACCCGCCAGCCCTTTGCTGGTAACCGGATCGGCGCGATCCGTATTGACCGTGTGGCGGCGGAACTGCAGAAGTATTTTCCCGAACCTAACGCCGCCGGAGCCCCCTTCACGCTCCAGGATAACTTCATTGCGGGCGCGCCTAACCTGATTAACAAGACCACGTGGAACGTCAAACTAGACCATCTGTTGAGTGAGAAACAGAAACTGAGCGGGATGTTCAGCTTCGACCGTTCGCCCAGCATCCGGCCCAACGCCTTCGGCAACGAGGCGACCCCGACGCTCGGCCCGCAGCTATTCCAGCGCCGCGGCGTGGTCTTCGAGGACACCTACACCATCAATCCCACCTCCGTGCTTACTCTCCGCTACGGGCTGAGCCGCCTGACCAACGAGCGCGTGCCGTTTTCCCATGGCATCGATATCACGAAGCTTGGATTCCCCGCGTCGCTTGCTGCCGCCAGCCGGATCCCTTGTGTCCCGGTGATCAATATCGCTGGTTTCAACGGCCAATTCTCCAGACCAAACCTCCAGTCCGGCGGCGCTTTAAGTGGCTGCGACGTCATCTTCTTTGGCATCGACACTCATAGTTGGCGGAGCGAGTTGTCGAAGTTCAAAGGACGCCACTCGCTCAAGATCGGCTACGAGTACCGGCTCTTGCGGCACAACGCGTGGCAAATTACAGAGAGAAATTTCGATTTCACCAGCGCCTTCACGCAAGGCCCGGTCGCCAACCGGCCGACGCCGACCGCGGGCTTCTCTTATGCATCGTTCCTGCTGGGCTATGCCGCCACCGGCCTCAACCAGATTTCACCGGCGCTCGCGGCGCAGTATCAATATCACGCGGGTTACTTGCAGGACGACTTTCGCCTCAATTCCAGGCTCACATTGAATCTGGGTCTCCGCTGGGAATACACCACGCCGCGTACAGAGCGCTTCAATCAGGTCACGAATTTCGACTACGAAGGAGCCGTGCCGCTCACGGCGCCCGGGATCAACCTTCGTGGAGTGCTGAGCTTTCCAGGGACCGGTGGGTTATCTCGCGCCCAGCAGGTAAGCGACTGGAACAACTTCGGCCCCCGCTTCGGTTTCGCCTGGCAGCTTATGCCGAAAACGGTGCTACGCGGCGGATTCGGCATCTCCTACGCGCCCTCCCAGTACAACACTGGCGCCGGGGGCACTTCCGGTTTCTCGGCGAGAACGAATCACGTGTCCACGCTGGACGGCGTCACGCCCATCCGCCAGTTCAGCGACCCATTCCCGATCATCAACCAACCAACAGGCAGCACGCTCGGCGCTGCGACTCTGCTCGGGCAGGATGTGCTCTTCGTCAACCGGACCGAGCGCGTGCCTTACACGGAGCAGTGGAATCTGAACCTCCAGCACGAAGTGGTCAAGAACCTGCTGCTCAGCGTGGCCTATGTCGGCAGCCATGGCGTGAAGCTGCCGGCCGACCGTGTGTTGAACCAGCTTGCGCCTCAGTTCCTTGCGCGTGGCGATGATCTGCGCCGCCAGGTGGCGAATCCATTCTTCCGGCAGATCACCACCGGATCGATCAGCTCCGCCACGGTCCCGCAGGCACAGTTGCTGCGGCCATACCCTCATTTCAACAACGTCACCGCGACCGAGAGTAACTGGGGCAACTCGATCTATCATGCTCTCCAGGCGACGCTCGAGAAGCGATTCTCGGGCGGCTTCACCTTCCTCGCCTCTTACTCGTTCTCCAAGCTGATTGATGATGTGGGCGGCGCTTTCGCCGGCGAGGCCGTCGCCGCCACCGGCATACAGAACTTCTACGACCTTCGAAGCGAGCGTTCGGTCTCGCCCTTCGATCAAACACAGAGCCTGGTGATGAGCTACATCTGGGAGCTGCCGTTCCGAAAGGGGCACGGCATAACGAAGGTTTTCGACGGCTGGCAGATCCAGGGCGTGACGTCCTTCCAGCACGGCCCGCCACTCGGGATCAATCAAGGCAATAACACGACATTTGCACAGGCCGGCATCCAGCGGCCCAACTGGAACGGACAGGACCCCGGCCTCGGAGCCGCGACGACGGTGGACCGGTGGTTCGATACCAGCTTCTTCACTGCACCGCCACCATATACGTACGGCAATTCACCGCGCATCATTTCTGGCCTGCGGGGCGGCGGCACGCGGAATTTCGACTTGGCCCTGGCTAAGAAGACCGCGGTGAAGGAGAAATACACGATCGAGTTCCGTGGCGAGTTCTTCAATATCTTCAACACGCCGCGCTTCCAGGTGCCGGACACCAACTCCTCCAGCAGCGGCTTCGGTCGGGCCAGCGTCCAGATCAATAAGCCACGAACGATCCAATTCGGCTTGAAGCTGATCTTTTGAAGCGCATAGGGCCGTGAAGCGCGGGCCCAAACAGATGAGGAACTTCGCCTTTTGAATTGGTAGGAGGTTGGGAGTATTCTTCGGCACGATCTCCGCTACGCCATTCGGCTAATGCGCAGCCATCCCGGCTTCACCGCCGTGGCATTGCTATCCATTGCGCTCGGCATCGGCTCCAGTACATTGATGTCGAGTATCGTCGATTCGATCTTGCTTCGTCCGCTCCCGTATCGCGATCCCGATCAGTTGTTCATGATCTGGTTTACTGCTCCGAAGAGGCCAGGCGGGAGTTCTCCTGCCACTCCGGCAAACTACGCGGCCGTGAGAGAGCGCAGCCGGTCCTTCGAGGACATCGGAGCGGTGCCACGTGGTTTCCGCCAATTTCGAGTTCGGGGTCGATCGCTCCGCGGAAAAAGACACGATTTCCGGGCAGCAGTTCTCCGCCTCTCTTGCCAAGGTGCTCGGAGTGAACCCTGTGATGGGACGATGGTTCACGGAAACGGAAGCCAGCCCTGTTGTTGTCCTCGGTTATCGGCTCTGGCGGAGCAGATTCGGCGGCGCCAGAGACATTCTGACCAAGAGAGTGCGCATCGACGGCCAAGTCACTTCCATCATCGGTGTGATGCCAGACGGGTTCTTGTTTCTTGACCCGAAGACAGAGTTCTGGGTTCCTCTCCCGGTGGATCGCTACCGTCCCGATCCGAGCCGGTATCTCTGGCTAACGGGCCGGTTGAAGGCTGGCATTAGTCTTCCGCAAGCACAGGAGGATTTGACCGCTGTCGCAGCCAATTTGGCGAGGACATTTCCCGCTACGAACAAGGACTGGGGAATGCGAGCCGAACCGATTCGGGAAATCTACGTGGGCTGGCTGCAGAAGCCGCTCCTGATTCTGCAGGGTGTAGCCGCTTTGGTCCTGATGATTGCCTGTGCGAATGTTGCCGCTCTAGTCTTGGCGCAATCTATGGCGCGTAGCAAGGAGGTGTCGGTGCGTGCCGCCCTTGGCGCCACTCGCTGGCGCATTCTGCGCCAGTGCCTCACAGAAAGCGTGTTCCTCTCGTTCATTGGCGGTGCACTTGGTATCGGCTTGGCGTTCATCGGTCTGCGCCTATTCGCACTTTTCGCCTCTGAATGGTTTCCGCGCCCACACCCAATCGGACTGGACATGCGAGTCCTGGCCGTTACGGTGTTGCTCTCCTCGATCACCGGTCTGATCTGTGGCGCGCTCCCGGCGCTCCGTTTTTGCCGCCCGGATGTCATTGAGCCGCTGTCCACCCGTGGCGCCACGGCGGGCTCCCCGTCCGTCGGTGTCCGTCACCGGCTCCGCAGCGCTCTCGTCGTGTTCGAAATAGCAATAGCGTTGGTGCTTCTGATCGGCGCCGGACTATTGATCAACGCTTTTCTTCGCCTGTACTCCATGGATCCAGGCTGCGACCCACGCAATGCAGCCTTTTTCCGGCTCCGCGTACCTCGTGAGAGATATGTGAAGAACGCCGGATTCAGAGACGGCCGCCCCGTCGTTGAAACCAGCCCGCTGATGAATGCTGTCTTCGAGCAAGTTCGGGAGCGCCTTGCGGTAGTGCC
>Ga0187893_10009406_pt1 | contig 15027 bp, 7 predicted proteins | sample MA1701074metaG_FD_139574 | JGI IMG/M metagenome (GOLD analysis project Ga0187893, IMG submission 139574) | White microbial mat communities from a basaltic lava cave in the Kipuka Kanohina Cave System on the Island of Hawaii, USA - MA170107-4 metaG ...
GAAGCCGCAACTGCCGTCCGCGCGCGCGCGGATGCGGAAGTGGCCCGGCCAACCGGCGATGGTGTCGAACGGGTCGCGATCGGTGCCTTCGGCGGCGTCATCCGCTTCGCGAAACCATCTCGCAGCGCCCCGGCGAACGTAGGTGTCGCGCTCCGCCGCGGACACCAAGACGTCCCATCGCCGGCAGCAGCGCCCACACTGCGAACAGGTGAAGCGCTGCTCCGGATCGACGCGAAGTGCCACTCAGGGCCCGGGAACGCGGCCCGGGGTGTGTGGCACTCCAGCCGCGTCCAGCACCTGCTCGAACTTGCGCAGGTCCGCCTCGAGGGTGCGTAACGCGTTGACCTGTGCCGTCAGATCCTCGTTGGCGATCTCGAAGTTGCGCTGCTGCGTGCCGGTCGGCGCGCCCGACAATCCGCGCGCGCCCTGCACGGCCGAATTGACGCGATCCTGAATCGTCGAGGGATCGCCGGATTCGAGACCGCGCAGCGTTTCGTCGCCGCGCAGCGTGCGCAGGATGGCGACCACGCGCTGATCGAGACGGCGCGCCTCGTCGAGCAGCTTCAGATCGGCAGGGGAGTCCACCAGCGCGCGCTGAATGGCCTGCGTCCGGGTGCGCATCGTGTTGGCCTGTTCGAGTGCGCCGGTGAAGGTGCGCTGCAACTTGTCGACGCGGCCGTGATAATCGGCCGCCGCGGTGCGCTGCGCCGGTGTCAGCGTCACACCGGGATCCGCGGTTACCGTCAGCGTTTGCGGTTCGCCGAGCGGTGTCACGTTGCCAGCCGTGCGCCGCGACAACGCGATCCGGTAGGCGCCGGGCTGCACGAAGCTGCCGCCGCCCGTGGACACTGGGACGATCGACGGATCTGCATCGGGGTTGCCGCCGCCACCGCCGCCGCCGAATCCGCCGCCGCCGGTGGTTGGCGCCGATCCGCGCAGGTTCCACACGTAGCGATGGATGCCGCGTCCGCCGGGAACCGCAACACGGCGCACGACGCGGTTCGACGCGTCGGTGATGGTCATGAACGTTTGCGGTCCGTCATCATCCGCTTCCGCCGTCAGTTCGGTCTGCGTCGGATACCGCGGCGACGCGTTCTTGGCTTCAGCGGCGCGCGACGTGTCCTGGCGCTGCTGCCGCAGCGAACGCGGCGCCTCCTTGACCCAGTAGGTGATCATCGCGCCGATTGGCGGATTCTCGGCCATCCACAGCTGCTCGCCCTGCGATCCGCGCGAGCGGCCCTGTTCCGGGACTTCGATCATCGCGGCCTTGGTCGGGAAAATGTGCCCGTCGCGATCGAAGACGGTTTGAGCGAGCGTCCGCAGCGGTGAATAGTCGTCGAGCACATAGAAGCCGCGGCCGAATGTGGCCAGGACGAGATCGTTCTCGCGCTCCTGGATGGCGAGATCGCGTACCGGGATCGTCGGCAGGTTGTTGCGCAGGCGGACCCACCGCTTGCCGCCGTCGACGGTGAAGTGCAACCCGTGTTCGGTGCCGACGAACAGGAGGTTCGGATTGACGTGATCCTCCGCGAACGACAGCACGGGCGAGGTGGCCGGCAGGTCGCCGGCGATCGATTCCCACGAGCCGCCGCGGTTGCTGCTCTTGTAGAGGTACGGCTTGAAGTCGCCGTTCTTGGTGTTCTCATGCAGCGCGTAGACGACGTTTTCGTCGTGCTTCGACGCCGCCACTTCCTGCACGTAGACGCCGTAGTTGCCGTAGTCGGGCAGTCCCGGCGGCCGCTCGCTGCGCCGCCAGCTGGCGCCGCCATCGATCGACACCTGCACCAGGCCATCGTCGGTGCCGACCACGATCACGCCGTCGCGCCGGCGCGATTCGGTGACGGTGGAAATGTTGCCCCACGTGGCGGTGGATTGGTGTTGCGCCACCGCTTCGGGCGACCAGATCCGGCCCATCACCGGCAAGGTGTTGCGATCGGTCTGGCGGGTCAGATCGGGACTGATCGGTTTCCAGTTGTTGCCGCGATCGTCGCTGCGGAACAACCGGCTCGCGCCGAAGAAGAGGCGCGACGAACTGTGCGGGCTGATGATGAACGGCGATTCCCAGTTGAAGCGCAGCGGCGCCTCACCGCGGCCTTCGTTGGGGCGGATGCTGACGCGCTCGCTGGTGCGCTTGTCGAGCCGCACGATGCCGCCGTATTGCGACTCGGCATAGACGATGTTCGGATCGGTGGGATCGATGCGGACCACGAAGCCATCACCGCCGGTGACGACGAACCAGTCGTTGTTGGTGGCGCCGTTCGGGCCCTTCGACCGCGACGGTCCACCGAGGGTGCTGTTGTCCTGGGTGCCGCCGTAGATGTTGTAGATCGGCGAGACGTTGTCGACCTCGACGTTGTAGAACTGCGTGATCGACAGGTTGGTGAAATGCTTCCACAGGCGGCCGCCATCCCACGATTCATACAGACCGCCGTCGTTGCCGTCCATCAGATGGTTGGTGTTGTCGGGATCGACCCAGATTACGTGCGTATCGACGTGCTTGGCGCGGTTGCCAACCGCGCGGAAGGTGCGCCCGCCGTCATCCGAGATCTGCGGCTGCACCGTCGGTACGTAGATGCGTTCCGGGTCTTTCGGATCGGGATGGATATTCTCGTAATACATCGGCTGCGCCTGCACGTTGCCGCGCCGCTCCCACGTCTCACCGTGATCGTTCGACGCATAGAGCGCCACCGGGTTGTCGGCCGATTCGATCTTCGCGTAGACCAGGCCCGTTCGGGCGGGTGAGAACGCCGGCACGATGCGGCCGAGGTCGCCGCCCGGCAGTCCGGTACGAATGCGTCGCCACGTGGCGCCGCCGTCAGTGGATTTGTGCAGGCCGCTTTCTGGTCCGCCGTGAATCAGCGTCCAGGTGTGGCGCCGGCGCTGATGCGCAGAGGCGAGCAGCACGTCAGGATTCGTCGGGTCCATGATCACATCGCTGATCCCGGTGTGTTCGCTGATGTTGAGGATTCGGTTCCACGTGGCGCCGCCGTCGGTGGTCTTGTAGAGGCCGCGGTCTCCGCCGGCGCTCCACAACGGGCCGTAAGCGGCGACGTAGAGCACTTTCGAGTCGCGGGGATCGATGACGATGCGGCCGATGTGCTGTGAATCCTTGAGCCCCACATTGCGCCACGACCGCCCGGCATCGTCGCTGCGGTAGAGGCCATCACCCCAGCCAACGCTGCGCTGGTTGTTGGCTTCGCCGGTCCCCACCCAGACGATGTTGGGGTTTTTCGGATCGATGGCGACGTGGCCGATCGAATACGAGCCTTCGTTCTGGAACACGGGTGTGAACGTCGTCCCCGCGTTGGTGGTCTTCCACACGCCGCCGGAGGCGACCCCGATGTACCAGGTCTGCTTGTCGCCCGGAGGCATCACGATGTTGTTGATGCGGCCCGACATCAGCGCCGGCCCGACCGCCCGCAGCCGGAGACTGTTGAAGGTGGCCGCGGCCCAGGGGTCCTGGTTCTGGCCGCCCGGCCCGCCCTGTTGCGCGTACAGGCTGAGGGTGGCGAGGACGGTGACGGCGATAACAAATGTCAGTTTCTTCATGAGGGCTCAGATTATATTGGACCCGCCTTCGCACCGCGCCTCGGCGGGGCAAGGCCCGCGGGACGAATCGTGGTCTCGGTAGCGGTGAGGTCGTCATGGATCCCATTACCCGTCGCGGATTCGTAGGAACGTTGGGTGCCGCCGTCGGCGCCGGCTGTCTGCCGTACACACCCGCTTTCGCGAATGCGGCGGTCGAACCTGACCGAGTGGTCCACCTGTCGGGCGACGGCATCGGGATTACGCCGCGGGAGTACGCGGCGCTGCTGGATCGCCTTTGCCAGAACAGAGAAGTCGAAGACGACAACTATCTGCTCGGCGGCGAGGTGGAAGCGTTCGAGCAACACTGGGCGGCGCTGCTTGGCAAAGAGGCGGCCGTGTTCATGCCGTCGGGGACTCTGGCGAATCAACTCGCACTGCGCGTGCTGGCCGGCGCGAAACGGCGCGTGATCGTGCCAGAGGTAAGCCACATCTACAACGACACCGGCGATGCATGCCAGACGCTGTCCGGTCTGACGCTGATCCCGCTGGCGCCGGGCCGCGCCACGTTCACGGTCAAAGACATCGAGGCGGTGTTGACGCGCACGGCCGGCGGCCGTGTTGCGACCGACGTCGGCGCGATGGTGATTGAAAGCCCGATCCGGCGCCTCGCCGGGCAAATGTTCGATTGGGAAGAAGCCCGGCGCATTTCGGCCTTCGCGCGCGAGCGAGGCATTGCGACACACCTGGATGGCGCACGGCTCTTTATCGCTTCCGCATACACCGGCATTTCACCCGCTGAGTACTCGAAGCATTTCGATACGGTCTACGTGTCGCTCTGGAAGTACTTCAACTGCGGCATCGGCGCGATTCTGGCCGGACCGAAACGGGTGCTCGACGGAATGTTCCATGTCCGGCGCATGTTCGGCGGCAATCTCGCGGTCGGCTGGAACGCGGCGCTGGTGGCGCGCCATTTCATGGATGGATTCGACGCGCGACTGAAGAGTGCTGTCCAGACATCAGAGGCGCTGTATGCGGCGTTGGCCAAACATCCGCGCGCGGCGCTCGAGCGAATTCCCAATGGCACCAACCTCACCCGCGTCACGTTCAAGGGCGTGACCGCCGCCGAGGTGTCGCGCCGCCTCAGCGAGCGCGGCATCGCGATGCCGGGGCCGGCAGGCGCGACGGTGACGCTCGGCGTGAACGAAACATGGCACCGCATGAAGGCCGCCGAACTGATCGGCGCGTTTGAAAAATCGCTCGGCTGATCGATTTCAGGAGTCATAACATGACCGACTTCACTCGACGTTCGTTGGTCGCACTCGTGTTCGCCGCGTTCGTGGCTGCCGGTGGCCGCGCAGTCGGCGCCGATGATCCGGTGGTGGTGTCGCCCGAGTCGGTGGGCTTCTCGACATCCGGGATCATGGAATTCAAGAAGGCTTTCAGGGCGATGGTCGATCAGCAGCAGCTGGCCGGTGTGACCACGTTGATCGCGCGGCACGGCAAGGTGGTGCATTTCGACGCCTACGGACTGCAGAACCTCGAGACCAAGCAGCCGGTGACGAAAGACACTATTTTCCGCATTGCCTCGATGACGAAGCCGATTGCCGGCGTCGCGATGATGATGTTGTGGGAGGAGGGGAAGTGGACGCTCGACGATCCGGTGTCGAAACACATCCCTGAGCTCGCCGGCCTGAAAGTGGCGACGCCGAACGGCGAGGTCCCCCCAACCAAGCCGATGACGATGCGGCAGTTGATGAGCCACACGGCGGGCTTCGACGTCAGCGGCGGATACGCGGGGAAGAACATCACCGACCGCACCCAGCCGCTGCAGTCGATGATCGACAGGCTCGCGAAGCTGCCACTCGCCGTCCAGCCCGGAAGCGATTGGCGCTACGGACCCGTGGTCGACATCCAGGGTTATGTCGTGGAGAAGCTGTCGCGACAGCCGCTCGACGTGTTTCTCCGCACACGCATCTTCGATCCGCTTGGCATGACCGACACCGGCTTCTGGGTGGATGCCGCGAAGAAGGATCGCATCTCGAACATCCATTCCTACGGCAGCGACAAGAAGATCATGACGGCGGCCACGCAGGGCACCCCGACGCAGAAGCCGGTGTTCCTGTCGGGCAGCGGCGGATTGCTGTCGACCACCAGCGACTACTTCAAGTTTGCGCAGATGCTGCTCAATGGCGGCCAGGTCAACGGCAAGCGTTTCCTGAAGTCGTCGACGGTCGAGCTGATGCGCACCAACGTTCTCGAGCCTGGCGTTCAGGTTGATCTGTACGGGCCGAAGTACGTGCAGGACGGCATTGGTTTCGGCCTGGACTTCGCGATCGTGATGGACCCGGCCAAGGCGAACCTGCCCGACGGCAAGAACTCGTTCTATTGGGGCGGCGCGTTCGGAACGTGGTTCTGGATCGATCCGACCAACGATCTGATTGTGGTCGGCATGATGCAGAACCAGGATGGCAGCCGGCCCGATCAGGGGTCGCCGCAAGTGCGGCCGCTGTCGCGCAAGCTGGTGTACGCGGCGCTGGTCGATCCGAAGAAATAGCGGATCGCCGGTCAGATCATTTGATCTTGCCGTCGAGGATTTCGTAGGCCCGGCGCATTCCGTGATTGGGAATGATGCCGGGCGCCTTGATCGTCGGATAGTTCACCGATTGACCGCGCAGATCCACCGCTTTCGCCGCCTCCTCCCACGGAGTGCCGGCCTTGTGAAACTTCTGCGCCTGCGACCAGAAATCCCGAAGATACGCCTGCCAATGATCCAGTTTGGCCTTGCCGGTGAAGGCGCGGCCGTGGCCAGGCAGAACCGTATCGAAGTCCACCTGCTTCAAGGCTTCGATGGTGTCGATCCACTCGGTAAAGTGGGCGTCGCCCATGTACGACGGCCCTTCGATCAGCAGGTCGCCGGTCGCGATGATCCGCTCCTTGGGCAGATAGACGATCACATCGCCGCCGGTGTGGCCGCGACCGAGGAACAGCAGCCGGATCTCGCGCGAGCCGCGATGCAGCGTCACGGTGCGAGACAGGGTCATGGTGGGCGGCGTCGGCCGCACGGCGTTCGTGCCTGCGAGGTGATTGCGCTGAATCGCCAGCTGGTTCTCGATGCCGGCGCGTTCTTCGGGTGTCTTCGCCGACGCGAGCCGGCCTTCCAGGTTCTTGATCGTGTTCGGCACGCCGCCGACGAAGAACTCGCGTGCCGGCGAGTCCTGCGATTTTCCCGCAGCCATCTGCGCGCGAGTGTAGTCGTGGCCGATGATCTCCACGTCGGGTCCGTAGATCTGATTGCCGTGCGAATGATCGAAGTGGTAGTGCGAGTTGACGACCCAGCGGATCGGTTTCGAGGTGATCGCCTTCAACTCCTCGCGCAGCGCCCACGCGCCACCCGGGCTGACGTGCGAGTCGACCACCAGCACGTCGGTGTCGCCCTCGACGATCGCCGCATTCGACATCACGACGATGCTGCCGGTGCCGACGGCGTGGTAGACGCCGTCGGTGATCTTGTTGAACGTGAAGGCTGGCCCCTGGTAGCTCGTCCCCGGTGGCCGGGTGTTCGACGGCGATCCCTGGCGCGCGGTGAGCGATTCGGGTGCAAACGTGAGCAGGACGGCGCCGGTCAGGACGATGCTCGCGAGGCAGAGAGGTCGCTGGAAGGCCATAGCCGTGTATAATAGGTGAGTCTCTGCGCTCGGCCCTCGATTTCCTCCTGAAATCCAGCCATCCCCGTTAGCGAGCTACGTGTCGGCCTGCTGTGTGCGATCAGGGAACGCTCCAGGCAATTGAGGAGTATTCCGCATGTTTGTGTCTCTGGGCTTGTCGCCCGTTCTCTGTAAACCGCTGGCGCGGCTTGGCTACGCCACGCCAACACCGGTGCAAACCCAATCCATTCCGATCGTCCTGTCAGGCAGCGACGTGCTGGCGCGCGCGCAGACCGGCACCGGCAAGACCGCGGCGTTCGGGCTGCCGATGATTGATCGCCTGATGGTGCGCGGCGGCGTTCCCGCCACCGCGCGGAAGCCGCGCGGCCTGGTCCTCGTGCCGACGCGGGAACTGGCCGCGCAGGTGCACAAGTCGCTGGTCACCTACGGCGCGCCGGCGAACCTGCGCGTGACGGTCCTTTTTGGCGGCGTGTCGATCGTGCCGCAGAAGAAGGAACTCGCGCGCGGCACGGACATCATCGTCGCCACTCCCGGACGCCTGATCGACCATCTGGAGCAGCGCAGCGTCGATCTGTCGGCGGTGCTCATCCTCACGCTCGATGAAGCGGACCGCATGCTCGACATGGGATTCCAGCCGGCGTTGCGGCGCATCCTGCCGGCGCTGCCGCTCGAGCGGCAGACACTGCTGTTCTCGGCGACCTTGGCATCGGAGGTGATCGAGCTGGCGCATCGATTCACGCGCGAACCGGTCCGGGTTGACGTGTCGGAAGGGCAGGTGATGGCGGCCACGGTCGTGCATCGCGTCCATCCGGTCGCGCATCAGCGCAAGGGCGATCTGCTGACGCATCTGCTGAAAGCCGCGCCGGCCGATCAGGCGCTGGTGTTCTGCCGGACGAAGCACGGCTCGAATCGAGTCGGCGCGTATCTGGAACGGTCAGGTGTCCGTGCCGCCATCATTCACGGCAACAAGAGCCAGGGCGCGCGCACGCGCGCGCTCGCCGATTTCAAGGCGCGGCGTGTGAACGTGCTGGTGGCCACCGACATTGCGGCGCGAGGCCTCGACATCAAGGAGCTGCCGCTGGTGGTGAACTTCGATCTGCCGTTGGTGGCGGCCGATTACATTCATCGCGCCGGGCGCACGGGACGCGCGGGCCTCACCGGTCGCGCGGTGTCGCTGGTGTCGCCTGACGACAAGGATCTCCTGCGCGGCATTCAGCGGCTGTTGCCGGATCCGATCGAGCACGTCACCGTTGACGGCTTTGCTGTCACGGCCACGTCAGAGGCGGCGCCGCGGGAGGAGCGACGCCGTCAACACGGCCGCCACAGCGGGCGCCGCTTTGGCCGATCTGGTTCGAACCCGCGGCATGGCTCGCGTGGATCCCGCCGCCACGCGCGACCAATGCACTGACGCGCGTCCTCCCCGGCGCCGAGCGGGAAGATGATCTCAGCGCGGCTTCTTGTCGCCGGTCTGCTCTTTCTCCCGGTTCAATTCCACGATGTCGATCATCTCGGACGATGAGCCCAACAGGTGCCGCGCGAAGTAGTCACCGCGGAGCCAGTTGACGTAGCCCGACACCGGCTGAAACGAATGTCGCACGCCGGGCAACACGAACATGTCGAAGCGCTTGTTGGCCTTGATCAGCGCGTCGGCCAGACGATACGTGCCCGCCGGGTGGACGTTGTTGTCGATGTCCCCGGTGATCAGCATCAGGTGACCCTTCAGGTTCTTCGCCAGCTCGGAGTTCTTCTCGATGTCGTACTCGAAGGTGACTTTGCCGTCCTTTTCCACTTCCTTGACGCCGTGGTGTTTCTCGCTCCAGCTGTTGTTGTAGATGTTGTTTTCGTGGTTGCCCGACTCCGACCACGCCACCTTGAAGAAATCCGGGTAGACGAGAATGGCCGCCGCCGACATGAAGCCGCCGCCGGAGTGGCCCCAGATGCCGACGCGGTTGATGTCGACGAACGCATGCCGCTTGGCGAGCTGCTCGATGGCGGCCTTCTTGTCGGCTAGCCCGTAGTCGCGCAGGTTGCCGTAGCCGTAGTTGTGGTACCACTTCGATCGCTGCGGGTGGCCGCCGCGGTTGCCCACCTCGATGACGATGAAGCCGAACTGCGCGAGCGAGATGTTGTTGCTGCGCGGGTTGAATGTCTTGGTGACGCTCTCGGTCTGCGGACCGGGATAGACGAAGGCGATGATCGGGTACTTCTTCGACGGGTCGAAGTCGAACGGCTTGTACATCACGCCGTAGAGATCCGTGATGCCGTCGTCGGCTTTCACCGTGAACGGCTCCGGGAACCTGAAGCCGGCCTCGACGAGCGGCTTCAGGTCAGGCGTTTCCAGCTTCATCACGCCCACGCCAGTCATGTCGTAGAGTTGCGACTCCGGGGCTCCGTTGACTCGCGACGCGTTGTCGACGAAGAACCGCGCCGACTCGGTGACCGACACACTGTGCGTCGCGTCGCCAGGGTTGAGGATCTTGAAGCCCGAACCGTCGAGGCCCACCCGATACAGGTGCGTGTAGTACGGATCCTCGCCCTTTTCACGGCCCCCCGCCGACAGGTACAGCACGCGTGCCTTCTCGTCGATGCCCTCGATGGCCGTCGAGACGAATTCGCCCTCGGTGATTCGATTCTTCAGCGCTCCGGTGGCCGCGTCATACAGATAGAAGTGTCCCCAGCCGTCGCGTTCGGACCAGAAGATCATTTCCGTGCCGCCATTCACCAGCCGCAGCGGCTTCGACTCGACGTAGGTGTTGAGCCGCTCTTCGATCAAGCTCTTGACCTCGCCGCTGGCGGTATCCGCCACGACCACGTCCATGCGGTGCTGGTCGCGGCTGAGGCGGGTGAAATACAGCTTGTCGGGCGTGTCGCTGAGCCACTCCGCCGGCACCGGCCGGCGCGGATCGCGCTGAATGTTGTTGCGCTGCGGCGCGGCGGCGATCTGTACGCCCTGATCCGGGAACCGATCGTCCTTGACGGTCACGCGCTGTTTCGAATTTCGATCGAACACGTGGATTTCCGATTGCGGGATGTGCGCTTCGCCGGGCATCGAGTAGCGGTAGGTTTCGAGCGTCGGGCGAGGCTGCGCCAGCGCGTTGATCACCCACAGGTCTGCCACCTTGCGCGAATCACGGCGGACCAGCGCGACCTTGTTCGAGTCGCGTGACCAGATCAGGTTGACCGCCTGCATGCGACCAGTCGGATCGTCCATGTCGCGCTCCTCGTCGTCCTGCTGGCCGCCTCCTTCCTCGCGTTGTTGTTGCTGCTGCTGTTGCTCCTGTTCGCGCTGGTTCTGAATTTCGCGCGCCGTCCGCCCGTAGCTGTAATGCTCCACGCCGTCGGTGGTCAGTTGCACTTCGACGATGGAGGTGTCGTCGGCCTTCTTCAACGCCTTGGCAAAGTTGTCGGCGTCCATCATGAAGAGGTTGTCCTTGCGTGAGAACACCACGGTCTTCTCGTCGGGCGAGAGCGACGCCCAGCGCGGCAGGCGCGGGTTGTGCGGATCGGCCTCGAGCAGCGAGACCCGTGCCGTGACGAGGTCGTATTCGAAGTGCAGCGTCCGAGTGCGCGGCCTCGGTCGCGCCGTCGCGCCGGCGGCTGCCTGCCCGACCCGCTGCTGTGGGTCGTCGAGCTCGTCCGGTTGACGGACGGCCACCGCCTGCTCGGTTGTGGTCTCGCGCTTCGCTGGCGCGTTGATGACGGCGTCAGCCGGCACTGGCACGTCGAACTCGATGGCCGTGTCCTTCTTCACGAACCGCACGTTCGAAAACGGCAGGTGCTGCGCGTCGTAGGGGAGCCGGGTGATGGTGGTGAGCGTCGCGGCCATCTTCGCGTGATCGAACAGCGGCGCCCTGGTCTTCTTGATCGGATCGACGAACCAGAACCGCCGCCCGTCGCGGGTCTGATACGCGTACCAGAACCGGTCGCTGTGCTCGAGCCACCGTGGCGTGACGCTGGTGTCGAAGACGAGCTTGCCCACCTTCTGCGAGGTCCACTGCGCCGCGAGATCGTAATTGGGGGCAACTGGAACGGGTGGCTCGGCCTTCTGCGCGCCAAGCGATGCCGGGACGGTCAGCGCCAGGGCCAGCGTCGAGAGGCCGAATGCCGTGCGCGCCACGCGAGCGGATGCGAAGTGAAACATCGCGGTTCTCCTGGAAGGGGGTTCGTGCGCGGATTATATGGCTTTTGTAATTCGTTATTGGCTATTCGTTCTTGGTCACCGTGTCGCCCACTCGTAGTGGGCACGCGCGCGCTCGATGATCGCCGGGACGTCTTCAGCGAGCAGGTAGCGCTGCTCGACGAGCGCGATCGCCGCCAACGAGATTCGGCCGAGGTAGTCCTCGCGGCTGGCGTAGCGCTCGGCGATCGACTTGCGGCTGTCGCGCGTCCGTTCTCGATCGATCTGGGTCTTCGGCAGCGGCAGATACGACCCGATCTCGCTCGCCAGCCGATCGGCCGCGCCGATCGAAGCATCGCGATAATTCCAGCCGGTCTGGGTGGCCAGCGGTACGCTGATCTCAGGCAGCCGGATCCCGGCCCGGCTGTTGCCGGCCTCGTCTACCGCCGGCACGCGACCCACAAACGGCTTGCCGATGCGCGGCGGCTCGATCGAGACGATGCCGCGCGTCCAGTCGGGCCCGAAATCCAGGCGGTAGGTCGTCATTGGCGCCGACGGTCGGGGGAATCCTGGAATCGACGGCCAGCCTGGCGCGTCGGCCGCGATCAACGTGCCATCGGCAATCAGCGGATAGCGGCTTGCCGGTGGCTCCACGCCGCTCACCACCCATTGATCGAGCGCTCGGAACAACGCGCGGACGACGGTCGTGTAGACCAGCGGGTTCATGCTGGCGCGGCCCTTGAATTCCGCATCGCCGTACGGCGCCGGCGGGAACGCGCCGACGATGTGCGGCGCGGAGGCGATGAAGTAGATGCGACTGGTCGATGGCGGCGGCACATCGCGCGTGCCGGTGACGTCGGTGTGCACGAGCGAGCCCGCGCGATTGAAATATTCGGAATCCGTCAGCAGATGAAAAAACTTCGGCACGGTATTGCTCCGTGTCGCGCGCGCCAGCAAGCCGTCGGTCGCGCCCGTTTCGGGATCGGTTTGATCGGCGTCGGTGAACGGGAACATATCCACCGGATACAGGATGTTGAAGTGCTGGAGCTGATCGCGTGACTGCTGCCCGAACCGATGGTTGAACGAGCCGCGGCCGGCGCCGCCGACCTGATCGATCAGCCCGTCGAAGACGATGCGACCGTGTTCGTCTTCATTGGAACCCTGATACACGAAGTGGCGGAGGAAGCGGCCCGTCTGCGACACGCCCCAGCCAATAGCATGGGTGATGCCCGGCGACGGATTTCCGTCCACCGCGCTCGTGTGCTTGAAGAAACTGACGATGTCGCGCGTGCCGGCGAGGCCGACGCCGACGACGCGCGGATCGCGGGCGCGATAGACGACGTCGTAAATCAGCCCGGCCTCGAAGCCGCGATCGGCCGTGATGCTACCCGCGCTGCTGAATCGCCAGGTGTCGCGGGAAATCTCTCGTGGCGCATCGGTCGGCAGCGTGCGCACCAGCAGACGATGCTCACGGCTGGTGGGATCGACGACCGGATACGGTTGATGGCCGCGATCGGCAATCAACGCCGAAGTGAGATTCACACCTGGAATGAAATTGCCTCGCACCCAGCCCGTGATCGGTTTGCCGTTCTCGGTGGCGATCGGGATCTCCATCCGCATCCGCCCTTGTGGCACATCCCATTGCCATCCCATCCACAGCAGTGTGAAGCCCTGCTGCATCAGCGCGCCGTTGCCGAACTCCTCGCTGGTCGCCGGATCCGCGGAGTTCGCGGCATTCTGAAACACCGGAAGGATGCGCTTGGTACCGCGGTTGCCCGCTTCGTAGAACAACCGGCCGTTGCCGCGAGCGGCGTCGACCGGTTTCAGGAGATAGAAGTCGGCGGAGAACTCGACCAGGCCTTTCGCGTTCTTCGGCGCGAGAGTGAGGTCGACGATGATCGCGTTCTGCGGCAGCGCGGGGTCGAGCGCGAAGTGTACCGTTCCCGACAGTATTTCGTAGGGCCCGGCCGCACCGAATGGCCGGCCGTTCAAGACCGTTTCCCGTCGATCAATTTGCAGCCGCGTCACGCTCGCGTCAGCGTCGGCGGGAATCCAGAGACTGACGGTCAGCAGGATCGCCAATAGAGGAATCACGCCGGGATTATACGGGCGTGGCGTGGGTTGGTGGACGCTGAACAGATCAGCGGCGTTCGGACCGCTTCTTTGCCGGCGCCGCATTCCCCAGCCGCTGGAAGCGCGGATCGCTGCGCAACGCGGCGAGCTCGGGTTCGGCGAGGACGGCTTTCGGCGGGTAGCCGGCCCTGATCGCGCGCCCGAGGCCCATCATCGCGCGCTGGCGCGCCCCCGCCAGCTCAAAGGTCACCGCCATTCGAAACAGCGTTTCGGCCGGCAGGTCGGTGCGTTTGACGAGCGGTTCGATCGCCGCCATCGCTTTCACGCGCTCGCCGAGCCTGGCGAGATAGAGAGCGCGCCAGCTCTCGAGGTCCGCGCCGTCGCTGGCGTTGGCAATATCCTGTTCGACGAGCTCGATAGCGCGGCGATACGCAGCCGCCGCGTTTGCCTGTTGACCAGGCTCGGCGCGGTAGGCGTCGCCAAGTTTGCCCCAGTGCAGGTGACTCGTGGCCTCGGGCTCGACGCGTTGTACGACAGGTCGTGGAGCCGCTCGATCGGCGGAGTCAGACGCCGGCTTAGTCTCCGCTTGAACTTGAGATTGCGGCGGCGGCGCCGGTGTCTGCACAGCTGTCTGCGTTGGGGTAGGCGCGACCGGTTGGACCGCGCTGGTTTCGTTCGACGCGACTGGCGTCTCCCGAGTGGAACGCCACACGGCGAAGCCGCCAACGACGATCACCACGACCACGGCCAGGTCAACGATTGAGAACAGTGAGCGTCTTTGTGGCGGAGGAGGCGCCGCCGGCACGGCAGCCGCGACTGCAGTCGTGACCGGGGTGGTTGGCGGCGGAGCGTTGAGCGCCGCTTGCACCACGCTCATGTCTGCATAGCGGTCGGCGGGCTGTTTCCGCAGTGCTCTCGCCACCACGTTTCGGAGTGCGGCGGGGATGTCGGCGCGCAGCGACTCGACCGGCGGCGGCTCGGTGAAGTGCAGCTGTCGCAGCATCTCCGACATGGTCTCGCCGGAGAACGGCAGCCGCCCGGTCAGCATCTCGTAGAGCATCACGCCGAAAGAAAACACGTCCGACCGCGCGTCTACGGCGTCGCCGATCGCCTGTTCCGGCGACATGTACCCGAGAGTGCCGACAGTTGTACCCACCCGCGTCAGCGCCAGCTGCGTGGCGACGTCCGCGGCGGTCTTGGCGTCGCCGGTGCGCATGACCTTGGCCAGGCCGAAGTCCAGCACCTTCACCAGACCCTTGCTGCCGACCATGATGTTGCGTGGTTTCAAATCGCGGTGGACGATGCCGGCGCTGTGTGCGCGTCCGACCGCCTCGGCGATCTGCGAGGCGATTCGACGCACCTGTTCGATCGCCATTGGTCCTCGCTGCAATACCTCGGCGAGGGTGTGGCCGTCGACGTACTCCATCGCGATGAAATCGATGCCCTGGTCGCTGTTGATCTCGTAAATGGTGATGATGTTCGGATGATTCAGAGCCGATGCGGCGCGCGCTTCGCGGAAGAAACGCTCCTTGCGCGTCGCCGCGTCGTCGTCACCGGCGACCGGCAGCGTCTTGATGGCGACGTCACGCTCGAGCGTGGCGTCGCGCGCCAGCCACACTTCGCCCATGCCGCCGCGGCCGAGGC
>Ga0187893_10009408_pt1 | contig 15026 bp, 9 predicted proteins | sample MA1701074metaG_FD_139574 | JGI IMG/M metagenome (GOLD analysis project Ga0187893, IMG submission 139574) | White microbial mat communities from a basaltic lava cave in the Kipuka Kanohina Cave System on the Island of Hawaii, USA - MA170107-4 metaG ...
CCCTTCCAGGTTTCGGAACCCGGCTCCCCTTTGCTTGGAATTGTCCAGAAACGCCACAGCCGCTCTCCAGTCGAGGCCTTGTAGGCATCGACGAATCCTCGAATACCCCAGTCAGCGCCAGAAACACCGGCAATGATCATGTCCTTGACAGCCAACGGCGCCGCAGTCGCACCATAGTGCTGAGGCTCCTCTGGCATGACGGCCTCCCACACAGGACGGCCAGTGGTCCGGTTCAAAGCAATCAGGTGGGCGTTGTCAGTGACGGTGAAAACTTTGTCTTCGAGGAGTGCCACACCCCGATTTGTCCCCAGGGACGCGTCGCTCACAATTCCCGGCGTGCGTGGACGTGAATAGGTCCAGATCGCCCGGCCAGTGAGCGCATCCAGCGCCGAAACCTGCTGAGGGCCTGTCACGTACATGATTCCGTCGGCCACCAGCGGAGTCGACTCCAGTCCGAAGTAGCGCATGTTCTGAGCATAATACGGCGTGTCCGGTAGCAGTTGCTTCCACAGGGGAATCGAGAAGGCCCATTTCACGACCAGCTTCGTCACGTTCGTTGTGTTGATTCGGGCCAACTCACTATAGCGGTTTCCGTTCAACTTGCCGTTATAGGTCAACCACTCGCCGGGCCGGGGGTTCAAAATCTTCGAGAACTCCAGCCCCCCAGCCGGCGCGCCTTGGCCGCTTGCAGGCACTCCGGGTTTCACACCCGTCAGGCGGCTTAAGTAAGCGATGAGCCCTTGAAGCTCTTCGGGGTCCGCTTTCACCGGTTGCATTAGGGACTGTGCCTCGTCCTTAATTGCCGAGATCTGGTCTTCCTGCAGGAGGTGGAATCTTCCCTCAAGGTCCTGCACGCGAATATCAACTGTGCTCCGACTTCGCGCGAAGCCGCGCAAGTCGCGTCCATCGCGCAGTCGGACAGTTACGAGTTCGTAGCCGGGCGTGATACGCGCGCCTGGTTGGAGCAAAGCCTCTCGAATCTGTCCCACAGTCATATCGCTCGCGACATTCGAGAGGTCTGGACCAATCGGCTGTCCTTTCCCGTAAACCATGTGGCAGGAGGCGCACTCTCCACGGCCAAAGAAGTATTGTTCCCCGGCAGCAGGATCACCAGACGCCACGCTTTCAGCCGCCGGCCCGTTCAGCGAGCGGACGAGGGCGGCCAGCGCATCCAGCTCAGGCGCGGGCAGATCAAAGGGCGGCATACCCGTCCCGGGGATTCCTTTCTGGATGATGTCACGCAACTGCTGAACCGATCGGGTCCGCAGCCGACGAACCTCGGCAAGGGCAGGACCACGGTCGCTGCCACGTGCATCAGGGCCATGGCAGCCGCCGCAACGCGCGACGAAGATCTGACTGCCTTCTAGAACCTCCACAGCCCCAGTCGGCCGATTCTGTCCCCAAACAAGCGGCGAAGACGAAAGCACCATCACAACGCAACTGCCGGCAAACCAGCCAAAAGATCGCATCGTTACAAACTTTCTCCAGAATTGAGGATTAGTTGTCAGGGCTTATCACTTGACCACCGGCTAGCAACGACGACGGAAATGAGTCCAAGAGATCTCATTCCGTGCAGCCTTGTACAGGTCCCGTACATCGACAACTCACGCGCAGCGGCTCCCCTCTTCCCAACGCGGGAGAGGGGCTGGGGGGGTGAGGGGGGATACCTCTCTGCTGGATCAACTCCCTAGGCTCGGCTCTGGATGAGGATCTCAGAACACACTTCAATCGGTGGCCATATCTGACGGGGTTGCGGCAAATGACCGATGCTCGGGCGCCCGGCTACTTTCCAGGAAGAAAACCTAGCTGTCCTTCAATTTGAACTTCAGATCCTTCCTTAGCTCAATCCTTAGCAACGTGCCTTTCTTCAATTTCAGGTCTTTGCCCCCACCGCCAAACAGAATCCTACCGATGCCCTTGACGGCGGCGCCCGCAACGCCGACTTGCGTCATCCCCGCGACCTTCGTCCCGGCACTCCCGATTTTCTTCGCACCCGATTTGCCGGGCGATTCCAGTTCGTTGTCGTCAACCTTCACATTTTCTGCATTAACGCTGACGAGGCGGGCTTCAATGGACTTCTTGCCGGATGGAGTTCTGATCTCCTTAAACTTCAATGTAAGGTGTCGCTCGTCAGCGTCCTCGACCTTGCCTTTTACCTCGCTGCCGGCAGGAATGATCACCTGTCCGGCATCACCTCTTACCGGCTCCGCTAGATGCGTTTTGAACCCCTTCCCCTTCTTGACTTTCTTAGCTTCCAATTCCTGGTCGAGCACTAGCGTGAGCACCGTTGTCTTGGGAATCTGAATTTCCTCGGCATTCGCCCAGGGTGCCAGCAATAGGATCGAAGCCAGAATGATTAAACGCATCCCGTAACTCTATCTCACTCTGCCAATATCATGAAATCAGAATGGTAACGAAGAGTCTGCTTGCAGTGTAGAGTGACCTTGCGTAAATGTGTGTAGACAAGATCCCTCCAACCTGCGAGCTGACACGTGAGTCCACTTTCTCTATGATCAGGGGCGAACAAGCTTGTCTTGGCGCGCAACCGGGCGCACGAACAGCAGAGCCAGTTCGAGGAACGACTTCGCTTACCAGACGACGGAAAATGAGACATCATTGAAATCTACAGTGGAAGAGAATCGATAACGAATAATGATCCCTCGATTTCGAGGGACGAGTGAAGCAACAGCTTAGTCTCAAGGAGGCCAACAATTATGCTGGCAACGCAGATACGACAAAAGGAAGGTGCGTTTTACTTCATCGCTTACAAGGCAGCCGACCTGCTCGACCGGGTGCGCTTCACCAGCCGGTATTACTACGAAGGAGAGCGGATCGAGGCCGAAGCTCCAGGTGATGATGAGGTAGCCTCGTTTATCACTGGAATTGAGAAAAGTGATAAAGGCTTCCAACGCCTGCTCAACCGCCAGAAGGTGCGCCAGATTGTCAACTTCTACGAAACCGCCGTCAGCCAGCCATTGATCCCCGGCACGGTCCTGCTTTTCACGGACGAAGTGCTGGGCTTCGAGCCCGTAGGATCGTTCGCAGCGATGGGCAACCTGAGCGAGCCGCGAGGGAAGTTTCTGATCATTGACGGACAGCACCGTCTGGCCGCACTGTATTTCTTTCAACAGAAACATCCGGACCAGATTGACCAGATCGAAGTGCCTTGCGTTTTGTTTGATGGAAAGAGCAGCGACTTTGCCACCGAGATGTTTGTCATCATCAACTCGACGCATACGAAGATCAACAAGTCTCACCTCGTGGATCTGTATGAGAAAGTCTCCTGGGAGACCAAGGAAAAGAAGTTTGCCGCGCGCGTCGTGAATCACCTGTATGAAGAACCCGACTCGCCCCTGCGCTACCGCATCAACCGCCTGGGAGGCCGGAGCCGGCAGGAGAAATGGATCCTCCAGTCTGAGCTCTTCAACGAGATCCACAAGGTGGTGCAAAGCCAGTCGAAGTTTTTCGAGAAGCATTTCCACACGCGCGCGGACCGGGCCTACCCTCTCGTCCGTGATTTCTTCAAAGCCGTGCGTGAAGTGATGGAAACGGTTTGGGGTGAGAATGAGAAGTACATGTTCACCCGCGACGTGACGTTGAAGGCGCTGATCCGTGTGTTCGGAGACTTACTGCGCGCTGGCAAGGTGGTTGAGGCATGGAAGGAGGACAAGTCGTCACGCCCTTTCCGCGAAGCGATTCGTGGCTGGGCAGAGCTGAACAAGGAGTTTCGCGCGGAAGGCTTTTACGAGCGTTTCCCCGCCAAGGGCCAGGTGGAACGCGTGCGCCGCATTCATACCCGACTTATGGAAGCGCTGCGGTAGGGCTCAGGCAGAGCGAGCTGGACCCAGTAGTTGCTGGTTTAGAGTTCACGCTTTAGCGTGCGATAAGACAGGGACTCTACTCCCATTCGGTTCTGGAAAGCTTGCGGTGATTGCCAAGCACGCTGAAGCGTGAACTCTAAACTGAAGCTGCTGGCTGACTGCCAGAGGATTCAACTCACGGCTAGAGGGCGAGGGATGAAGATGAGTAAGAAACTTGCGGTTCTTGCCTTTGGAATAGTTGTTTTAGTGAACCCACATCTCATCCAGACAAACGGGAGAGCCACCAACGAAAAGCCTTTTCAGCCTTGGGTCAAGAAAGGTCGAATCATTGCGCCTGGTTTTGCAGGGCCTCAATCTCAGAGTCGTGTCTCCGCTCCTTCGGTTGTACGCTTGAGGAATGGTCAGTTGCGGATGTACTTCTGGGCCACGGGTAGAGGCCATCATTACATCTACGCTGCAGAGGGCTCTCCCAAGAATCCCTACGACTGGAAGCTTGTCAAGAAAGAGCCCGTTTTAGGGCCGTCACTTGTTGGAAATATCAACGACAAGGGACCCAGTTTCCCGTGGGTGATTCAACAGGACGGTCGGTGGCTCATGTACTACGTCACTTGGGGATCCTGGGCACCGCCCGATGAACTCTCCAACCGTACTGCGTTGGCCATCAGCGATGATGAAGGTATTCATTGGAAGGTGTTGAAGGAGCCCTTGCTGCCTCTCGGAAAGCCAGGAGAATACGATGCGGGCGTGACAGGTTCTGTAGCCGTTCTAAGAACCGGTCCGCAGACTTACCAGATGTGGTACACAGCGGGTGAACGCTACGCCATCCTGGACTGGATTCGCCCCGGGTTCAAGCGCGGCATCGTTCACATCGGCCACGCTGTCTCTCGGGATGGTATCGAGTGGCGCAAGAGTCAAAAGCCGGTCCTCTCACCGAGGCTGGACGCGGTCAAACCGTATGAAGCTGTGGTTTCAAAACCAGGAATAATTCTGATGAACGGCACGTATCATATGTGGCTGAGCGTTTTCACCATGCAAGAAGGAGGGGGCTATCGCCTCAACTACGCTCGCTTCAAAGATGGCGTGGATTGGGAGCGGTTTGCCGATGAAGAAGTGCTGCCTCTCACACCCGGAGGCTTTGACTCGACTCATCAGTCTTACGCAAATGTCATTGAACAAGGCGACGAACTCTGGATGTTTTATGTCGGCAACGCATTTGGCTCGACAGGGATCGGCCTCGCGACGATGAAGAAGTCACAATTGAGATGATTGGAATTTCTGGCTGGGCGTGGTGCTTCCTTAGGGATCCGCAAGTTACGGCTTTTTTCAGAAGAGCTTGAAGATCTGGCTAACTACCACTGCAGGGTATCAGATGGTCTTTTTGAGGTCTCTCTCGTTGTCTCTGTGCTTTGTTCTATTTCTGACGATCACGCTGTCTTCAAGCAGTCAGGGCTTTGTGGTGCTGCGCGGCGGCCAGTTCTTTGACTCCGTGACAGCCGAGCTGCGACCTCTCGGCGCGGTCGTCATTGAGGGCGAGCGCATTAAGATTTTGGTACCTCCTGGACAACGAGTTTCAATTCCCCGCGGTGCGCGAGTGATCGACACCCGCGGCAAGTTCCTGATCCCCGGACTCATTGACGCCCATGTGCATTTGGTGCACATTCTGAACAGTGCCCATATGACGGGCGATGAAATTCTGCCTTTGTATCTGGCCAATGGCATAACCACACTTCGGGATGTTGGGGACGAGATCGTCGCGCAGTCGCTGGTAGCGAAGCATAGCCGGACTCATCCGGATACCGCGCCGCGAGTCTTTCTGAGCAGCCCTTTGGTGGATGCAGATCCGCCTTACCACCGGCTAGCTGGTCGTGCCGTTAAAGAGCCCGACGAGATTCCGGCTTTCGTTGACGACATGCTGAGGTGGGGAGTGCAGACTTTCAAGATTTACGTCGGCACGCAACGGCCCGTGGGCAAACGACTCATCGAAGAGGCGCATCGTCATGAGAAATGGGTGACCGGCCACTTAGGCAAGTATCGGGCTCAAGATGCCGTGGAGGACGGGATCGACAGTCTGGAGCATATTTCGTCGGTTTTCGATTTTGTTCTGCCTGAATACAGGCCAGTTATGCCGCCTCTGAACGAAAGAGACCGCTATTCCCCGCAGGAGCTGGCTGATCTGCGATACCAAGTGCAGGTGGCTGAGGCCAACGCAGACATGGCGCATCCGCGCGTGCAGAACCTGATTGAGAAGTTAGTTCAGCGGAAGGTCGCTGTGGATCCCACGTTGGTCGTTTTCCGCAACTGGATGCTTCTGCGGGACCTGCCGGAGGTTCACGAAAACCCAGACGTGACGGCTATGCCGAAGCGGCTGCAACGGACCTGGCATGATTCCAGTCGAACTGGAGCACCGGCGCCTGAGAGCCTGCCTCTGCGACAGAAAATATTCCGCAAGCAGCAAGAACTCACGGGCCGGCTCTTCCGTTCGGGCGTCTCCCTGCTCGTTGGCACCGACGCTCCGGTAGCTTTCTGTCCGCCTGGTTTCGCCATTCACCAGGAGTTAGCTCTACTGGTGGAAAGTGGGGTGAGCCCTGCCGCGGCCTTGCAAATGGCGACGCTGAATAATGCCCGAACAGTTCAGCAGGATCAGAATCTGGGTAGCATCGAGGCTGGCAAGCTGGCGGATCTGGTGATTCTTGAGGCCAATCCTTTGGCTGAAATAGGAAATTCCAGAAAGATTCACAGCATCATTCGCGGAGGCAAGGTGTGCGATCGCCAGGCGCTGTTGAACCTTGTGCCTGCAGAGTAGCGTGTTCAACCCCTGCAATCATGCTTGCCGAGCGTTAAGCCTGCTACCAAGTTCTTCCCTCGATCTGCTGATCGATTGGTTTTCTTCCCATGACCTGGGTCTTTCACAAGAATCGGCCGCATTGTCTAATTTTGCCCGGGTCAGAACCGCAAATGCAGCAAGGTGGGTGATTGGCCGGGAGGAAGGGTGAGGACAAACAAGCTGTCGTACTCGGAACTGCCAAGGGCTACCGGTTCACTCGCACCGAATTGCTTCAGTACCCTCGGGACGGTGCTCCGGTGTCCCACAACCATCACAACTTCCTTCGAGTGTCTTTTCTGAATCTCCTTCACGACACCGTCAACGTCCGTTTGTTCGTAAGAGAGCAGCTTGATCTTTAGCAACTCAGCCAACGGAGTGGCGGTTTGAATCGTCCGCTTAAACTGGGTTGTGTAGATGGCACTGATTCCGAGGTCTTTCAGGACATGGGCCAGCCTCTTAGCCTGAGCTTCTCCGGTGGGAGACAGGACCGCATCGTGGCTATCATCGATCTTGTCGGCATGCCGAACCACGACTAGGGTTCGCTGGCCAAAGCACGGCAGCGACCAGACGAACAATAGCCCGATGAAGATACCGACGCTAGTAAGGTGTTTCGGCATCGATAGCGTCCTCCGCTTGAAGAGTGTTATTCATTTCCCGTACCCACAGGGGGAACCGCGAAGATGACCGGAGCTGGACTAATCAAGGGCGATGCCGCTGATGTTCAGCTCTCCCGCGTTCTAACAATGAGCCAAGGGCCGGACGGCAAAGCGACCGCTGTCGCCACGCGACTACCGCCGCTCCCTTTGTTATGAGGAGCTGTAAAACTAAAGTGAAAAATGTCTTCATCCGGCAATAGCGTACGCAGGGGGACAGCGGTCCCGCGCGCCCGCTCCACCTGGTGGAACGTGCGCTCCGCACAGGTTTTCGATACTGAGTTTACCCAGACTAAAAGTCAAACCTTAGAGACATTTGAAGCTGACGAGGTTCGCCATATAGGCTTGTGATCTGGCCATTTGCCGTATTACCTGTATTCGCGGTCGGGCTAGCCAGGTTAACGCGGTTGAACAAATTCATGGCCTCCATACGAAACCCCAGCTTCTTGCCTTCCACAATCTGAAAACTCTTCTGGATGCCAAAATCCACTTGGGCAAAGCCAGGTCCATTCAGGATATTGATTCCGGAGTTGCCCCAAACATAGATCGGCGGAGTGGCAAAGGCCGCGGTGTTGAACCATCTTCGGATGGTACGGTCACCCGCCGGCAGCTCAGCCGGACCATTCGTCGTGACCACATTGGCTCGGCTGGCATTGATCGCGTCGTTCATATCCTGGTTGGAGTTCACTGAGAAGGGGAACCCACCCTGCAAGATGACGATGCCAGAGCTTTGCCAGTCGCCGATGATGTGGCGAACCACCTTGTGCAAGTTGCTGGGAGTGGGGATGCGATAAACAAACGACGTGACCCAGCGCTTTCCATAGTCCAAGAAAGTGCGACCGTAGTCGTACATCGGATCATAGATGTTGGTTCTGCCATTGACGCCGAGGTTCTTCGACCAGGTGAAGTTGCTGTCGATTGACACACCGTGAACTTCTCGCTGTCTGAGCGTTACCTCCAAGGCGTTGTACCAGTAATCGCCTTCGTAGAAGGCTCCAAAGCCGTCGCCAAAGAGCGGGTAGGGCCGGCGGGATTGAATGTTGCCAGACCCGGGACGAGGATGATTGAACCGGCCGTTAAGCTGGAACGCAATGGACCGCGAGCCGTTGTAACCCACCTCAATGGCCGTCTTCTGAAAAGGGTTGAGTTGAAGGTTGAAGTTGTATTTCTCAGAGTACGGATCCGGGCGACCTGACTCAATCATCTGGCTGATTTCCGGGAACGGCGTCGCTACGACAGTGGCGAAGGACCCTGATGGAAAACCACTCCGAACGTCAATCGGAACGGCGTTTGAACCACTGAACCTCACCCGCACGTTAAATGGGGAGCCGCCGGTGTTGCTGTTGACGTTTGCATCCCAGCCGGCGAAGTAGATGCCAAAGCCGCCCCGAAGAACCATGCGGTCATTGAGGGAATAGGCAAATCCGAAGCGCGGGGCGAAGTTGAGATAGTCAGTTGCGGGAACCACTTGGTCTATAGGAACGTATCTGAAACCGACTGGCAAATCACCGTTGGGAAGCCCCAATGTCGTCAAGAGCGCGCGAGTGGTATCGGGAATGAGAATGGTTCCGCTCGTCAAATCGAAGTTCGTCAGCTTGTCCAGACGTTCACTCCAGTAGGGCAGCACTTCATATCGAAGGCCCATGCTCAGACTGAGCTTTCGCGTGACGCGCCAGTCGTCGTGGGCGAACCACGCGTAGCGCTGTACCCGGATGCGCGCCTTGTCGTAGTCATAGTAAGTGGTGAACTGGTTCGACAGGCCAAGGAGAAAGTCGGGTGTGCCCGTGCGAATGGCTTCACGAGTCGCTCCGACAAATGGCGTCGTCTGGTTTGCGTTGTACGCGGCTTCAACCCCTCCTGGCGCCGGCGCCCACGTATCGTTGCGGTGCCAGCTGACCTCTCCGCCAAATTTGAGCGCATGATTGGCTTTATGCCAGCTCAAATTGTCCATGAATTGAAACGAGTTCTGAACGATGTTGAAAGGAGAGGGGATCGTCGTCAACGCCCGAACCGGAGAGGTCCGTGTAATGTTCTGAGGGTTGATGTTGGGGAAGAAGGGCTTCACGTTGATGCCTGGGATACCAAGATCATTTGTGAATGTGTTGCCATTGATAGGCGAGTTTCCATAGCGCAGATAGTTCCATCCCATTCGAAACTCGTTTACCACGGCCGGGCTGAATACTCGCGTGTAGGTGAGTCCGGAGTTGGTGCCATTCAGCGTTCCAGTTCCGCTGATCAAGCCGTCGGGCATAAAGCCGTCACGGTCGCGATGCACCCACTGCGATGAGTATCGCAGTGTGAGGGTATCTTTGCTGGTGGCCTTGTAGTCGCCCTTCAGGTTGATGGAATCCAGAATATCCTGATTCCGGAGCGCCGTTTGAAAGTTGTTGAGGTTGGCAGGGTTGCTAGGGTCTTTGAAATTCGGGTCAGGATACAAGGCGATTAGCTTGGCCATGCCCGGCTGGATGCGACTTGCTGGGATTTGATTGTTCGGGAAAGGGTCGCGCTCAATCCGACCGGCGACCGTGGCACTGGGATGATTGGTAGCCGGGTCATAAATCGTGTAACCACTCTGGCTGAAGTCCCCTTGCCGTTCCAGAGGAGTCGGCACCCTCGCGTAGGTAATGACACTACTGGGTGCCCTCAAACCTTCGTAGTTGCCGAACAAAAAGACTTTGTTCTTGATGATCGGCAAGCCTGCGCCGCCGCCAAACAGATTTCTGCGCAAGGGCAGCTTCTCCGGGTTTGTCCCGGTAAAGTCGTAGGGCCGCGCGTTGAAAATGTCGTTGCGCAGATAGTCGTAAGCGAAGCCATGCAGCTCGTTGCTGCCGCTCCGAACAGCCACGTTGATGATCCCGCCCCCCGCCTTGCCAAACTCCGCTGAATAGCCACTGGTCTGGATCGAGAATTCCTGAATTGCATCCAAAGAGGGCTGTACACCCATGGCACCGCTGAATTCCATGTTGTTGGAGATGCCGTCCAAGATGAAGTTGTTCTGATTCGAGCCTTGAGAGCCGACCCCAACCGCACCGATGCCGGTCCCGCCTGAGAACTCGGCCACGCGACCGGTGGGAATCCATACCGTTCCCGGCGTCAAGACAGACAAGTAGAGGAAGTGCCGGCTGACAACAGGGAGGTTCTGCAACTGATCCCGCCTCACCACCGTGCTGACTTCGACGGTGTCGGTCTTGAGCAGCGGGGCTTCGGCTGACACGTCAACAGATTGCGTCACTTCGCCAATCTCCAGTTGCAGGTTCACACGCACTCTGGCTTTGACGGTGATCTCAACCGGTGGATGAATCGCTCTTTTGAACCCGGCCATCTCTGCGCTGACGGTATACGAGCCAAGCGGCAAGTTGGTAACTACGAAGTCGCCGGTCTCGTTGGTAGGTGTTGTTCTCACATAACCTGTTTGAACGCTCGTTATCTGCACGGTCGCTCCAACAATCGCAGCGCCGGAGCTGTCGGTGACCGTTCCCAGGATGCTCCCTTCCGTCGCCTGGGCGAACATCGGGTCCCGGGTAACGCCGGAAAGAAGAAGCAAGAGCAGCAGGAGTCCAACTGTTGCCCAATACTTCGTAGCCTGTTTCATTCCTCCCTTGACGGAAGGGCTGAACTCCACACACTTGGTAAGCAGAAGATTGCAGGATTGATCGTAGTTCAGGTGTTTCACAGTCCACCTCCTGGAATGTGGGTTCCTTGATAAGAGGATTCTTTGGCGAATTCCATGAGCCGAAGATTCAACAGGGAAGCGTTGGAACAACGTCAATCGCACGCTCAAAACGAGGAAAATGTGCAACGATGCTTCGTTACTGTGATTATCGATATATCTATGGTTCTGTCAAATTTTTTTCAATGTTGATCATGTAACATTCTGTTAACATGGGTTAAAAGGTGGAAATGATGATCGACCAGAATTCCAAAAACCGCCTGTTGCTGGGATGGGAACCTCGAGGAGTCCATTGAATGACGGAGAGCAAAGTTCTTAAGAAACTTAAAGCGGGCGATCTAGTTCGCGTAGCTGGAATTGGTCGGGTCATGGAACCATGGTTAACTGAAGCCGTCGGCAAGATGGGCTTCGATGTCGTGTGGCTTGATATGGAGCATCGACCGTTCGGCTATGAAGTGATCGATCCGATGTCACTGGCGTGCCGGGCAACGGGAATCGATCTAATGGTGCGCGTACTGAAAACTGGCTACTCGAGCCCGATGCGGGTTCTCGAATTCGGTGCCAATGGCATCATGGTGCCTCACTGCCGCAGTGCTGCTGAGGCGCGGCAGTGGGTGGAGTGGTGCAAATTCCCACCACTGGGAAAGAGAGGATTCGATGGAGTAGGGGCGGATGCAGACTACATGCTCGCGGCCCCGCTGGATCATCTGAAGCACGCGAACTCTCAAACCTTTCTGGCCTTGCAAATCGAGGACCAGGAAGCTGTCGAGTGTGTCGAAGAAATCGCTTCAGTCGACGGCGTAGATTTGCTGTTTGTCGGTCCGGCTGACCTGACGATCAGTTACGGCGTGCCCTTTCAGATGACTCATCCGCTCTATGAACAAGCCTTGGAACGGATTGCCGCCGCCGTGGCCAACAAAAGCAAGTGGTGGGGAATCGCCACTGGAACACCTGAAGCGGCGCAGAAGGCCGTGGATCGTGGGGCCCGAATGGTGACGTGTGGAGCGGATCATGTCTTCCTGGTCCAGGGATTCCAAAGAGCCGCCAGAGACTTTGGCGAGGTGAGAATTCGTTAACATCTACCCGATCGTGCCTTCAGTCAGTGGCCCGCAGGAGATGGTATACTCGCGACCCATGATTCTCAGAAAACACAAGTTGGATCGTTCGCTGCCAGTTCGCCGTCAAGCCGCCGACGTGGTGCAGGACGCGATCATGAAGGGTCTCTTGCGGCCTGGGGAAAAGTTGCAACAGCGCACGCTGGCGCTGCAATTCAAGCTCTCGCACTCGGCTGTGCGCGAAGTTTTGCTGGAGCTTGAGAACCGGGGGCTGCTCACCAAGAAGAAGAGCACCTATGCTGTCGCACATCTTTCTGAAGACGAATTCAATGATCTGAACATGATGCGCAACTTGCTGGAGCCCGTCGCTTGCAGGCTGGCAGCCCAGCATTGGCGGATGGAGCTCGGGCTGGAATTGGAAGATTGTCTAGATCGCATGGGCGAAGCCTTTCGTGAGCGCGATTTCCTAAAGTCTTGGGACTGTGACCGCGAGTTCCATCGCATCATTTGGAAGTATCAACCGAATCGCATTCTCGAAGCGCATCTCGAAAAAATCTCCACGCAGCTGTTTGCTTTTTACCTATCGCAAAGTGTTGCAGCTTCCTACTATCCTCACGCTCCAGTCGACAAGATCTTCCAAGAGCACCAGCTTGTCCTGGAGGTGCTCCGCACTCGTGACGGTGAGCGCGCCGAACGCGTCGTCCGACGCGTGTTGGAGCGTTCCAGTCGCCGAGGTTTCCGGTTGCTACACCCGATTTGGAGGGCAGAGAGGAAGGGGCTGGTTCAACCCTTGGCGAGGACCCTCGCTGCCGAGCACGAAACTTCTCGCGTCAGGGCGTAGCTTTGAGCTGTGCTGTTGGCCGATAGCCCAGACCAGCCGCCGCCCTTGGAGCCGACAACGCGCTTCAGGGTCTGGAGGCCACACTCAAGCATCCGTTGCATGTTCGAACCCAGAATCCCTTCCCGTCGCCACCACATGACAAAGATCACGCGGAGGAAGTTTTCAACGTTGTTGACTCAAGCGGCCGGAGTCGCGATCGCGAAGGCGAACGCGTTGGGGTCTCTGAAAGCAGCAGCTCGGCCGGCTTCAGCACATCGGCCGCCCATTCTTCGGGTAACGCGCAGTCCCCGGCTGGGATTGCCACCTGGGACGCCCAAAGGGCAGATTTGGAATTACATGCTCACATACCCTTTTCAAGTGGCGTCCACCGTGGGTGCCATCACTTGCAACATCAAACCCAGCTTTGGGCCTGGTCAGGATTTCGAGAATGGGACCGACATCATTCTTTTCCGCAATCGCCTCGAGGTCGATACTATTCACGCGATTCCCGTCACACGCAACGAAGAAGGCAAGAACCCGAATGCTGGAGACAAACCGGCGTTGCTCGTCAAATACCCCGACCCGGTGGGCTTTGTCCCGCTCGGTGCGAAACGACCTGACGGGACTCCTCACCCGCATGCCGGCACAGGTTTCGGCACTGCTCGCGCGAGTGCCTGGCCGTTGGACGACGCTGCCCTTGTGGAAACACCCGAGCGCCGCGGAAGGAAAACTTTCGAAGGCAAGCAGTACTACATGTACTGGGAGCTGTTGCAGTTCAAGTACGATGGCCGGAATTTTCAGGTGTCTGGCAGAGAAAAGCTTGCATCCGATGAACTCATTCCCGGATGGGTGATGTCATGCCCAGCTCTGACGAACGCGATTCCTGACGGTGACGACTTGCTGACGGCCATGAGCGGGGGCCGAAGGGGCCGGCCTCATGGCGCCGGAGTGGTTCGGTGGAAGCGGGTCGCGAACTCCTGGCGCCCGGTTTCCTTCCAGTTGGTAACTGGAGAAGAAGGGGCTTCCGCGACCACTGAGCTGACAGAGAAGGGTCATGCACAGCAGCTAGAAGGAGCGATCGAACCCAGTCTAGTTCGCGACCTCGACGGAGAGCTCCTCCTGAGCGCCCGCGGCCGAAGGAACACGGGCCATCCCATCCGCGTATGGAAATCCAGCAATCAGGGACAGAAATGGAAGCTGGTTATCTTCTGCGGCGGCATTTCCAGCGCTCCGGTGAGTCTGAATCGAGCCGCTGATGGGACCCCTTATATCGCCGCCAATCGTTATCAATATCAGACCCATCTGAAAGGCATGCCCAGCATCCCTTATTTTATTGGCCCCGATGGCAAACCCCGGCCCGATGGCGGCACTCGTGAAACGCTTGTCCTGTGGCCGCTGAACGAAGCCCGCAACGCGCTACAGATTCCAGTGATAGCGAGAGACTGCTTGGCGGAATTTGGTCCGCCTCCTCACGGCACATTGTGGAGCGTCGATCATCCATCCGCGATGACAGTTCAGTTGGCTGACGGTCGATGGCACAATCTGATCGGCTATCGCATCTTCGAAAAGGAAGAGAATACTCATTTCGTTGACCCGACACCCTACACCGGCGCCTATCTGGAAGAAGTTATCTCTGCGGGGGAAGCCCTGCCGATGTGGAATTTTTGAAGGGTTTCGAAAGGGGAGCAAACGAGTTCCTCACGACGCGCCATTCGAAGGTAGTCCGGAGCAAATCGCCAAGATGAAACGCCTTCTTTCCTGGTGGGCCTGTCCGCCAACCTGGGCACTACTGCTCGCTGTCGGAGCCCTCGTTCAGGCAAACTCTTCAATCCCCTTGCGTATTGGAACGATCCGGCAGCTCTTTGTGGATGAGTTTCTGATCGCGAGCAAGCAGAATGTCGACCTCAAACTCAACAGTCCGATCGCTCGCGAAGTAGTGCTGCGCGCCGACAAGCCGTGGGAAGGCCAGAGCATGACCTATCCCACCGTCTTCAAGGACGGCGACAAGTTTCGGCTCTACTACCGGGCCAGTGGCCCTCCACTCGGTTCACCGCCAAAATGGGAAGCGGGCGACAAGCGCCAAATGATCTGGAGCTTCACGGCCCTGGCCGAGAGCAACGATGGTATTCACTGGACCAAGCCCAACCTCGGGGTCGTCGATTTCCAAGGCAGCAAACAGAACA
>Ga0187893_10009409_pt1 | contig 15025 bp, 17 predicted proteins | sample MA1701074metaG_FD_139574 | JGI IMG/M metagenome (GOLD analysis project Ga0187893, IMG submission 139574) | White microbial mat communities from a basaltic lava cave in the Kipuka Kanohina Cave System on the Island of Hawaii, USA - MA170107-4 metaG ...
CGTCGCCTCGCAAGGACGCAGGAGTGAAGGAAATGCCGTGGCATTTTCGAGCGACGAGGACGCCGCGAGCGGCGTCGACAGCCGGCGAGATGCGCACGGCCCGTTTGACACCAGCTTCCTAGTCCGGCTTGCCCCGCGCTCGGCGGCCCTGCCCGTTGGTTCCGCTCGGCTCGACCCGAGGGCCGCTACCGTCCGACCATGACCGGGCCCGCGACTGAGATCGGCTTCGACACCAAGGTGGCCATTGTCACCGGAGGGGGCGGCGGCCTGGGCCGTTCCCACGCCCTGGAGCTGGCCCGCCGGGGCGCACGGGTCCTGGTCAACGACCTGGGCAGCTCGGTCGACGGCGCCGAGGCGGGCGGCGGCGCGGCACACACGGCCGCCCAGCGCGTCGTGGACGAGATCGGTGCGGCCGGCGGTGAGGCCGTGGCCAACTACGACACCGTGGCCACGGCCGCGGGTGGCCGGGCCATCGTGGCCGCGGCGCTCGACGCCTTCGGACGAGTCGACATCATCGTCAACAACGCCGGGATCCTGCGCGACACCTCGTTCAAGAACCTGACTCCGGAGCTGCTCGACACGGTGCTCGACGTGCACCTGCGCGGCGCCTTCCACGTGACCCAGCCGGCGTGGCAAGTCATGCGCGACCAGGGCTACGGCAGGATCGTCAACACCTCGTCCGGTGCCGGGCTCTTCGGCAACTTCGGCCAGGCCAACTACGGCGCCGCCAAGATGGGCCTCGTCGGCCTGACCCGGGTGCTGGCGGTCGAGGGGGCCAGGGACAACATCAAGGTGAACGCCATCGCCCCCATCGCCAGGACGCGGATGACCGAGACGGTCCTCGGGCCGTTGCCGGGTCGGCTCGGGCCCGAGCTGGTCACGCCGGTCGTCGTGTACCTGGCCCACGCCGACTGCGCGGCCACCGGCGAGATCTTCTCGGTCGGCGGGGGACGGGTGGCCCGGGTGTTCATCGGTGTCACCAAGGGCTACGCCGATCCGGCCCTGACGGCGGAGAGCGTGCGGGACAACCTCGACCGGGTCCGCGACGAGGACGGCTACGTGGTGCCCGCCAACCTCACCGAGGAGATGATGCTCGCCTTCAACGCCTTCGCCTGACCACGTTTCGCCATCCGGCGACTGTTCCCGGGGCTCGGGCCCGGCGGCGATCGCCGAATGGAGCGAGGTCACCGACGTCGGCCGGCGCGAGCGCTCACGGCGGTGACGATCGGGCGACCTTGAGAGCCCAGACGATCAACGGCACCTGGAGGGGCAGGCGGGCGAGCGAGAGCCAGCCTTCCGCGTCGACGGGCGGGAACGTGTCCGCCGTGTGCTGGAGGTTGGCTGGCCACACCACCACGAACAACCCCGCGGCGCACCACGCTCCCAACCGGCGGGTGCGAGGCAGGGCCACCAGCAACCCCGTGGCGATCTCGGCCAGCCCGCTCGCCCGCACCACCAGCTCGGGGGAGGGCAACACATCCCCCAGCAGGCGCGGCACGATGCGTTCGTAGAACCGCGGGATCACGAAATGCCCCACGCCCGCGACGACGAGCAGCGCGCTCAGCGCCATCCATGATCTCGAACCTGGCGTCCTGGCGGACCGCCCGAGCCCGAGCTGTGCCGAGCCGCTCATCCGCGCCAGTGTCACAGGCCCTGCGTACCATCGGGGCATGTCGTTGGAGCTGCCCCGAACGCTGTCGCCGTCGAAGGTGTCGTCGTTCACCGATTGCGCGCTGGCCTTCCGATTCTCGGTCATCGACCGGCTGCCCGAGTCGCCGTCGGTCGCGGCCACGAAGGGCTCGCTCGTGCACCGAGCCCTGCAGCACCTCTTCGACCGCGAGCCACAGGCCCGCACGATCGGTGCGGCTCTCGACGACCTGGCCCGGGCCGGCGCCGAGTTGCGCGACGATCCCGAGCTCACCGGCCTGCACCTCGACGCCGACGCCGAGGCGGCCTTCATGGCCGAGGCCGAGGTGCTGGTCCGTCGCTACTTCGAGCTCGAGGACCCGAGCACCATCCGGCCCATCGGGCTGGAGCTCATGCTCGAAACCGAGGTAGGCGGCGTGACGCTGAGGGGCATCATCGACCGGCTCGAGCTCGACGCCGACGGCCGGCTCGTGGTCACCGACTACAAGACCGGCAAGGCCCCGACCGAGCAGTTCGAGCAGGGCCGCCTGGGCGGCGTGCACTTCTACGCCCTGTTGTGCGAGCGGCTGTTCGGGCAGCGGCCGGCCCGCATCCAGCTCCTGTACCTGGCCGACCCGCTGGCCATCGTCTGTACGCCCACCGACGCCTCGAGCCGGGCCATGGAGCGCAAGGTCGGAGCCATCTGGTCGGCCGTCGAGCGGGCCTGCGCCCGTGACGACTTCCGGCCCCGGCCTTCCAAGCTCTGCGCCTGGTGCGGGTTCAAGGCGTTCTGCCCTGCCTTCGGCGGCGATCCCGACCTCGCCCACGACGGCGCCCACGACGGCGCCCACGACGGCGCCCACGACGGCGCCCGGCCCGCCGGTAGGGTCCCCGACCTTGCCCCTCCGCTCGCCCCTCCGCTCGCCCCTCCGCTCGTTGCCCTCCCCGGCCCCGTCGGCGTCGCCGCGTCCGGGAGCTGAGCGCCCGGCGACGACGCCGCCCGTTTCGGGTGGAGTCGTCGCCGCCCGCCGCCTGCGGTTACCGCGCGGGGCCCGGCGCCAGATCAGCCACTTCGATGCCCGCGTCGACCGGAGCCTCGACCGTGTTCGCGGCCACCGCGCCCTCGACCGGGTCATGTACGCCGCCTCCGAGCTGGGCGACTTCTCGCTGCTGTGGCATCTGATCGGCGCGGCTCGAGGCGTTCGGTCCGAACGTCTCGCCGCGGAGGCGGTGCGACTCTCGATCGTGCTCGGGGCGGAATCGCTGCTCGTGAACGGCGTGGTCAAGTCGTTCTTCAACCGCACCCGTCCGGCGTGGGACCAGCCGCGCCCCCACACGCTGCGCCAGCCGCGCAGCAGCAGCTTCCCCAGCGGCCACGCCAGCTCGGGCTTCACCGCCGCCGCGTTGTTGGGCGAACGCAACCGGGCTTGGCCGCTGTACCTCGGCCTGGCCACGGTGGTGGCGTCTAGCCGGGTCTACGTCCGGATCCACCACGCGTCGGACGTGATCGGCGGGGTGGTCACGGGCGTGGTCATCGGCCGCGCCGCCCGCCGCCTCTGGCCCCGTCCCGAACCCCAGCCGACGCCTGCTTCGCCTCCTCTCCGCTCCCGCTGACCCCGCCGGAACGTGTACGTCACCGACGCCGGCGACATCGTGGCCCGCCGACTGGCGGCCGTGCAGCTGGTGGCCACGGGGGCAGCGACCCAGATCGAGGTCGGTGCTGGCTTCGAGGTGGGCGAGGCCACGGTGCAGGATGAACGACGACGATCCACGGGCGCGAGCCCGCTCCCGCCCGGGGGCGGCCTCGGTCGTCGGCCCGTCTTCGGGCTATGCCCTCACAGCCGCCGGCATGTTGATGCCGAGCGGGCGCTCGGGGACTCCAGCGAGGATCGGTCACAACCTGCTGTTCCGGGGTGAGGCGGCTCGGAGGTTGCGAATCGAATCGGGTGTCATGAGCGGTCATTGGGTGGCACCTTGCACCCCTCCGGAGCAGGGCTTTCGCGGTCTGCTGGCGAGTCACCGGGGGTCACCGGCTTGCACACGGCTGCGGTCAGGGGCTCGAGTCCCTTCGAACACTGGACTGGACTGGTGGTGGTTGCTGGTCAGCGGCCATCGTGCTGGCCACCGGCCGCACGAACAAGGCCATCGCCGCCGAGTTGGTGATCAGCGACAAGACGGTGGCCCGCCACGTGGCGAACATCTTCACCAAGCTCGACCTGTCGTCCCGGTCGGGAGCCACCGCCTACGCGTACGAGCACGGCCTCGTCTGATGATCTGAGCGCCGGACGGGCCTCTACACAGAATCACCCACGCGGGTGCGGCCCTGTGTTTGCATGGTTCGCCCGAAGTCGGCCCGCCCCGTCTTCGGTCACCATGTTCTCCAGGGAACCGGAGCGGTTCCGGGACACATGAGAGGAGCGGACGATGGGTGCAGCGAGGGAGACGATCGACCGGATGACGGCGGCCATGGTGAACCACGACGTGGCCGCGCTGGCCGCGGCGTACGCCGAGGACGCGGTGGCGGTGACGCCCGAGGAGGGCGAGCTCAAGGGTCGCGACGAGATCGTGCGCTACCTCGGCGGGCTCCTCGCCGCCATCCCCGACTTCACCTGGGAGTCGCTGGCCGAGCACGAGTCCGGCGACACCTCGATCGACGAGGGCTGGGTCGTGGGCACCAACACCGGCCCCCTGCCCCTGCCCGACGGCTCGACCATGCCGGCCACCGGCAGGGCCGTGCGGGTCCGGGGCTGCGATATCGCCACCGTGGCCGGCGGCGTGATCGTCCGCCACCACTTCTACTTCGACCAGATGGAGCTGCTCAGCCAGCTGGGCCTGGCACCCGAGCAGCCGTAGCGCGGGTTCGGTACCGCCGGCCGGCGTGGGCTACCGGCCGGCGGTGGCGCGTCAGCGGTCCGCCACCTCCGTGAGAGTCAATGCGATGTTGTGGCCGATCAGCACCCGCTCGATGAGTGTGAGCGGCCGGATCGACGGACCGCGTCGATGTGAGCGAACCGGCGGAAGGGCACATGGTGGATAGGCAACCGCGCTGAGGCGACGCTTGCCAACCGGGCTACGCCCGGCTATCACCTACAACCAGATGGTTATAGATGAGTTGAGCGCGCCGGAGACTGACAGGATCCTCCACGCCCTGGCCGATGCCACCCGCCGAGACATCGTCCGGACGGTGCTCGTCCGGGCGCACTCGGTCTCCGCGCTGGCCCGGCAGTACCCGATGAGTTTCGCCGCGGTGCACAAGCACGTGGCCGTCCTCGAAGAGGCCGGGCTGGTGTCCAAGCAACGGCGAGGCCGGGAGTCGCTCGTGCGGGGCGACATCGACCGGCTGCGTGACGCCCGCAGCGCACTCGACGCCTTGGAGCTGCTGTGGCGCGACCGCGTCGCAGAGATGGACCAGATCCTCGCCGAGGATCCCTGAAACAGGAGAGCCCCCATGCCCATCACTCGTGTCGACAAGGACCTCGATGCCCACACGATGACCGTCATCGCCGAGTACGACGCCCCCGTCGAGCGGGTCTGGCAGCTCTACGCCGACCCCCGCCAGCTCGAGCGGTTCTGGGGCCCGCCAACGTGGCCGGCCACCGTCGTCGACCACGACCTCCGCCCCGGCGGCCGGGTCACGTACGTCATGACCGGGCCGGAAGGCGAGAAGTCAGCCGGCTTCTGGGATGTGCTCGAGGTCGAAGCACCCCGTCGGTTCGTGGTCGACGACGGCTTCGCCGACGACACCGGCCAGCCGAACCCGGATCTCCCGACCACCCGCATGGAGCTCGAGCTGGCCGAGCGCGCCGGCGGCGGCACCACCATGACCGTGTCGTCGACCTTCGCCTCCACCGACGCGATGAAGCAGATGATCGAGATGGGCATGGAGGAGGGCATGCGCGAGGCCATGGGCCAGATCGACGGCATCCTCACCGAGGGCGCCTGAGCGCCAGCGTCGTGGCGAGCCGGTGACTCGACCACGACGACTGAAAGAGCAGACGATGACCTCGCCAGCCCCGCTGAGCTGCAGGGCGCCGGCGGGGTCGTCGTCGATGCCCTCGGACGCGAGGGCTGTATGCGCTTGTGCATCGGCGAGCAGTCGTGAGGCCACCTCGTCGGAGGGAGTCACACGTTCGAGCTCGCCGTCGGTGATGAGGCGCTCGATGCCGGCACGGCCGCGTTCCCAGCTCATGGCGCTTCCCGTCGCGGGCCGTCGAGCTGCCGCAACTCGGTGGCGAGCGGTGAGTCATCGGCGGATACGAGAACGAGGACGAGTGGCCGTGAGCGAACCTCCCTGATGAAGCTCTCGCTCTCGGCGTCCCACTGAGCACGTGTTCGCACAGTGGCTTGGACCGGAAACCCGATCGTGCGCTCGACGCGCTCCGCGGCGTCGTCCACCGCGTCGCGGTTCGGCGAGCCGATTACCAACACGTCGATGTCGTTCGGTGCCCGGCCGGGATGGCCGAGGTACCGCGCTGCCCAGGACCCGAACAGCGAGACCGCCTCCGCCCCGTCGATGCCCTGGAACTCGCGGGCGATGACGGCCGGTGCACCATAGGTGGAGAGGACCAATCGGCTGAGGGCGTCGAACAGCGGGTGGTCGGGGTTTGCCCGGACGAGCCGGGTCGGGCCGACCTTCTCGGTCGTCACGATGCCCGCGGCCTCGGCTCGGCCGACCTCGCGGTGCACGGTTGGCATGCTCGACCCGGCCCACTCGACGAGTTCCGAGAGGTTATAGCGCTTGCCCGGATCGGCGATGAGGCGCGCCAGGATCCTGCCCTGAGTGTAGGACCGGAGGATGGGGGCGAGAGATGGTGCCGGAACTTTCATAAACCGTAGACAAGTATACGTTTGTCGGAAGCGGAGAGAAGCGTTCTGCGCCGGGCCGGTAGTTCGGGGATGCGGGTGGCGCCGGGCATCGGGTCGCGCTTCGAAACGTGGTCGATGCGCCATCCCGACGCGTCGGCGCCGACCTGCACCTGGCCGTGGTCGGCCGTCACCACCACGACCGTGCCGGGAGGCCAGCATCATCGGCGAGGCGAATCGACTCCCAGACGAAGGCGCCTTGGCCGCTGTGCAGTCCTCAGATGCTCTGCCCCACCCGCAACCGGTTGCCGCTGGGGTCGACGAGGTGGAACTCCCGCATGCCCCATGGCTCGTCCCGCAGCTCACCGACGGGCAGTCCGGCGGCGCTCCAAGCCGCATGAACGCCGTCGATGTCCCGGGTATGCAGGTACAGCTCGCCCCGGTCACGGCTCGCGGGCCTCAGCTCCACCAGGTGCAGCTCGACGCCATCGCGCTCGGCGAGGGCGAAGTCGTCGCCCAGCCGCTCCACGCGGAAGCCGGCCGCTTCCCAGAAGGAGGTGGAAGTCGCGAGGTCCTCGGTTCTCAGGACGGGCACGGCGCGCACGAGAGTCCGGCTCCACGTCGCCAGCCAATCGGCGCAGCCGGCGCAGATCGCCACCTCGGGATGGCACAGCATCCGGGCGAGCTGGTCGACGGGGACGTTGGCCCCGCAGCAGTAGCAATCGCCCTGGTTTGCGGCCGTCGAGGTCAACCCGCGGCGCCCGCTGCCGCGTCGACGGGAATCGAAGCGGTCGGGGCATCGTCGCAAACTCCGACCGCCGAGGTGTCGCGCCGGCGCCGCTCAAGGCGGTCGACCGACTCGAAGAGCACGCAGCCCACCTCGTCCTCGCGACCCAGCACCCGGTTCGTAATCTCCGCCATCATCGGCATCACCTCCGGGTCCGAGCGTACGCCTTGCCCACAGGGGGAGAATCAAGGCCGCAGTCCCTCGGGTCGGCGTCGCGAAAGTCCACCTGGCATCGACCCGCGGGCGAGGCGCTCCGCCGCCCAGCGCAGCAGGGCGGCCGGGGGTCGACCACCCGGGTCCCGGCTGTGGCGCGTCGGCTGCGCCTGGCCGGCGTAGCCGACGTCGGCCGCCAGGGCGGCGATGCCGACGCCCACGGGATCGAGGGCGTGGGCCTGGCCCGGTCGGGCGACCAGGCTGTCGGCCAGCGCCTCGAGACGGGTCGTGGCCCCCGACATCGCCATGACGTGGTCGGCGAGCGCAGCTTTATCGCGCGGCCAGAGGTCGTCGACGCGACATGTCGGTGACGAAGCCCGGTGGCGCCGGCGTCCACCAGCGCAGGGGCGGCGCCGGTGCGGAAGCGCACACGCCGACCGTCAGCGCGCCCGGCGCCACGAGCAGCGTCGTGCTCCGGGTGGCCGGACCGCCACCGTGACTCCGCCTCGTTGAGTTCGGGTGTCGAGCGGCCCGCCAGCGAGCGATCGCCACGGATGCCCACGTCTATCCTCTCGGTTCATGCCCACCTCGACGCCGGTGTCGGCCGATCGAGATCGGGGCATCGACGTGCGGGCTTCGATCCGCAGCGCTCCCCTGCCGGTCAAACTGACGAGCTTCATCGGTCGGCGTGAGCAGGTGGCGGAGCTCGCCGGGCTCATGGACGACCGTCGGTTGGTGACGATCAGCGGAGCGGGCGGGTGTGGCAAGACGCGTTTGGCGGTCGAGGTGTTGTCGGGGGCTGCGGCACGACGGCCCGACGGTGTCGGCTGGGTCGACCTCTCCGCGGTGGCGGAGCCGTCTCGCTTGGGCGACGTCGCCGCCGCCGCGATGGGCGTGCTCGTCCGCCCCGCTTCTGATCCCCAGGTCGCGCTCGCCCGCGGCCTGCGTGATCGCCGGGCCGTGATCGGCTTCGACAACTGTGAGCACGTGCTCGAGCACTGCGGGGCCCTGATCGATCACCTCCTGCGCGCCTGTCCGGGGATATCCGTGCTGGCCACGAGCCGGGAACCGCTCGGGATCGCCGGCGAGACCGTCTGGCGGGTGCCGTCGATGGATGAACGCGACGTCGTAGCGCTGTTCGTCGAGCGCGCCCGGGCGGCGCGTTCGGACTTCGTCGCCGGTCCCGCCCACGACGAGGTCATACGGAGCGTGTGCCGCCGTCTCGACGGCATCCCGTTGGCCGTCGAGCTCGCCGCCGCCTGGATCCGCATCCTCAGTCCCGCGCAGATCGCGTCGGCGCTCGACGACCGGTTCCGCCTGCTCGTAGGAGGCCCGCGCCGGGCGGTCGCCCGCCACCAGACCCTGCTCGCCTCTGTCGAGTGGAGCTACGACCTCCTCGGAGAGGACGCTCGCATCCTGCTGCGGCGGGTCGCCGTGTTCTCCGGCGGGTTCAACCTCGAGGCCGCCGCCGCCGTGGGTAGCGACGAGCGACTCGCCCCCGCCGCCGTACTGCCCGCGCTGGGACGCCTGATCGACTCCTCGATCGTCGCCGTCGTCGGCGAGGACGCCGGCGTGTCGCGGTACCGGGTCCCCGAGACCATCCGTGATTACGCCACCGCGCGCCTGACCGAGGCGGGCGAGCTGGCGCGCCTGCGTGATCGACACCTCGCCCACTTCGTGGCGGTCGCCGTCAAGGCCGCGGACGCTCTCGAGCACGGCGATCAGGACGAGATCCTCGACCGGCTCGAGCAGGAGCACGACAACTTCCGGGCCGCGCTCGACTGGGGCCTGTCGGTGGCCGGACCGGCACGGGGGCGGCGCCTGGCCGCGGCCCTCGTGCGCCTGTGGTTCCTCCACGGCCACGCGGGCGACGGCATCGAGGCCCTGCAACGAGCCATCGGTCTCGCCCCCGAGGACCGGACCAACCTGCAAGCGGAGCTGTGGAGCGGCCTGGCCCTCCTCGCGGTACCCGCCGGTCGGATGGAGCTGAACGTGCAGGCGTCGAGCCGAGCACTGGAGATCGCCATCAGCAACGGGGACGACCGCACGCTCGCCCAGGCCAACGCGTATGCGACCTACGCGCCGTTCTACACCGATTACCCGAGAGCCGAGGAGCTCGCGCTCGCCGCCCTCCGCCACGGCGAGGCGGCCGGGGAGGTCTTCGCCGTCGACTTCGCGCCGCTGTTCCGCACCGTCTCGCTCGGCAACCGGGACCGCTACGACGAGGTCTTCCCCCTGGCCGAGGAGGTCTACGCCCGGTGCGCGCCTCGCAACGAGCGGTTCTGCGCGTCGGTCTCCCGCAACGTCATGCTCTACGGGGCGCTGCTCACCGGCGACGTTCGCCGGGCGATCGAGCTCGGGCTCGCCGCCGTCCGAATCGCCCAGCCGCTGCGTGACTACTTCACGACCGGCACGACCATCACCGATCTGGCGTGGGCCCACGGCGTCGCCGGCGACCTCGACGAGGGCCGGCGCCTGATGGATGCCGTCGTCCGCTCGGTCGACGACGCCGGACCCGACGTGGACGCCGCCGGCATGCCCGTGACCGTCGGCAAGCTCCACCTGTGGGCGGGCGAGCTCGACCGGGCCGTGGAGTGGCTCGATCGAGCATCGCCGTTCGCCGACGCCGGCACCGACAACTGGACCTCGATGCGCGCCCTGCCGTCGCTCGCCGGGGCCCTTCGGCGACTCGGTCGCCGTGACGAAGCCGGCGCCACCGCCGAGCGGGGCGCGGCGATGGCCGAGCGTCTCGGCACCCCGCACGCCCGGGCCGAGTCGCTCGACGAGCTGGGCCACGCCCTCGCCGACGACGACCCGACGCGGGCCGAGGCCCGGTACCACGAGGCGCTGGCCATTCGCGTCGCCCACCGGTTGCGGACCCACACCGCCGACAGCCTCGACGCCCTCGCCCGCATCGCGGCGACCTACGAGGATCACGCCCAGGGGGTTCGCCTGTTCGCCGCCTCCGATGCCGCCCGGGCCGAGAGCGGCTACCCCCGGCCCCTCGTCGACCGGGTCTCCCACGCCACCGCCGAGTGCGCCATGCGGGCCGCGCTGGGCGAAGCGGCCTTTGGCGAAGCGCGGGCCGAGGGATCGCGGCTGACCCTGGACGAGGCCGTCGCCTACGTGACCCGCGCCCGCGGCCCCCGGGAGCGCCCGTCGACGGGATGGGCCAGCCTCACCCCGACCGAGCGTGACGTCGTCGCCCTGGTCGCCGAGGGCCGGACCAACCCGCAGACCGCCGAGCAGCTCTTCGTCAGCCGCGCCACCGTCAAGACCCACCTCTCGCACATCTACGCCAAGCTCAACGTGTCCACCCGCGCCGAGTTGGCCGTGCTGGCCACCCACCGCCGGCAACTCGACGAAGACCGGTGACCCGGACGGGGCCGAGCTGACCGAAGCCGCCGAGCAGGGCCTAGGTCACGCAACATCACCCGGCTCCGGACGATCTCTCCCCCACCTGGCCGATGGTCCCGAGCGGCGCGGCTGCGACCGTGAACGGGCAAACGGTGTCCGCGTCGGCCCCGATGACGGAGCCGGCAGCCGTCTGATCGAAGCAAGGAGCCGACGATGACCCCTCGAAGTTCTCACCGTGGATGGCCGCCGCCGCTGATCGCCGCAGCGGCGGTCACCATGTCCCTCCTCGTCGCCGGGATCGCCGCCGCGGAACCGACAACCGGAGCGCACGCCGTGGCCCCCTGGGCCCGCCACCACGCCCATTCGCTGGCCACCGTCGACCCGGCCGAAAGCCTGGCCGATCTGGCGCCCCTACGCCGATCGATCGGCGACGCCACCGTCGTCGGCCTGGGCGAGTCGATCCACGGTGCCGCCGAGCAGGTCACCCTCAAGCACCGCACCCTGCGAATGCTCGTCGAGCAACTCGGCTTCCGGTCCGTCGCCTGGGAGGAGGACTGGACCACCGGCGTCGAGATCAACGACTACATCCACGGCGGCCCGGCCGACCTGGCGCAGCTCATGAGCAGCATGAGCCCCCAGTACCAATCGCGACAGGTGGCCGACGTGCTGCTGTGGCTGCGCGACTTCAACGCCGACCGCTCCGACACGGTCAGCTTCGTCGGCGTCGAGTACTACTTCACACGCGGCTCCGCCTACGAGGCGGTCGACGCCTACGTCGCCGCCGTCGCCCCGGATCGTCTGGTCGAGCTGCGCGAGCGCCTGCAGCCGATCCGACCGACGAGCGCCGACCCGTTCGCCCACATCGCCTGGTACCAGAGCGTCCAAGACAAGGCGCCCTTCATCGATCATGCCCGCGCCGTGTTCGCCCTGGTGGACGACCTCGGCCTCGCGACGGGTGACCGGGCCCACGCCCTCGCCCTGCACAACGCGCGCCAGATCGTGTCGTTCTACGAGCACTACAGCCTGGCGTTGACCGACAACGTCGTGTACCGCGACGCCCGAGCCGCCGAGAACCTGCGCTGGTGGCGGGACTACACCGGCGACGACATCGTGTACTGGGCAGCCAGCGCGCATACCGCCAACGCCCCGCCTTGCGCATCGCCCAGCCTCCCGGCCCGGACCTGCGCTTCGCGAGCGCCGGGTCGTACCTGCGCCGCTGGTATGGCGACGAGTACCTGTCGATCGGTTTCACGCTCGACAACGGCACCGTCAGGATCGGTCCCGACGAGATCGCGCCGCTCCCGCCCCCGGCCCCCGATTGGTTCGAGCGGCCGCTCGGTGACCTGCGCTACTCCGCCTTCGGCCTCGACCTGAGGGCGAACGCCCCTGCGCCGGTCAGAGCATGGCTAACGGATCCTGTCCGGACGCGCGGCCTGCCTGACGCCGGGCCCGACTCCTTCATCGACGGCGGCACGCTCGGCCAATGGTTCGACGTCATCGTCCACACCCAAGAGGTGCAGCCGGCATCGGCGCCCTCGAGCGACGGTTCATTCTGACCGCGAGGTCAGCCTGACCCGGGCTCCGCTCGGGTCGCAGCGACGAGCTGTGACGTGACCCCCAGGGTGCCCCATCGATGACTTTCGCGGCGGGCGGGCGTCGTACGTCGCGCGGACCAGATGATCGGAGGAGCACATGTCGCGACTCGTTCTGTACATGTCCATGTCCGTCGACGGTTTCATCGCCGGCCCCGGTGACAGTGCGGACAACCCGTTCGGGACCAACGGACAGCGGCTGCACAAGTGGCTGGGCGACGGCGGAGACGACGTGGGCGGCTACCGGCCGGGCGATGCACCAAGTCGAACGGTGTTCGACGAGATGATGTCGACCGGAGCCGTGATCACCGGCCGACGCACGGGGGACTTCGTCGACTACTGGGGCGGCGACCATCACCACGGCGTGCCGATCTTCGTCCCGACGCATCACGCACCCTCGGGCCCTCACGTCGGCGACGTCCGCTTCGTGACCGATGGCATCGAATCGTGCGTGGGGCAGGCCAAGGCGGCCGCCAAGGACCGCGACGTCATGCTGCACGGTGCCCGTACGGCACAGGAGTGCCTGCGGGCAGGCGTCCTGGACGTACTGGAGATCCAGCTCGTCCCGGTCCTGCTGGGCCAGGGGCGACTGCTGTTCGACGGTCTCGGGCCCGACCACATCGAGCTCGAGCCGATCCGGACGCTCGAATCGCCCAGCGCGCTGCACCTTCGTTACGAGGTTCGGTACGCATGACCGCGCCGATCCGTCTCTACATGGCGATGTCGCTCGACGGCTTCATCGCCGGACCGGACGACCGCGACGGTCAGGCGCTCGGCCGCGACGGCGGGCGGCTGTTCAACTGGCTCGACGATCGGATGTCCGACGGTACGAACGGACAGGTGTACCGCGAGGCCATGGCGACCGGCGCGGTAATCTCGGGCCGGCGCACGTTCGAGCTGGCCGGGCGCTGGCAGGGCGACCACCACGACGGCGTGCCGATCTTCGTTCTCACCCATCGCGTCGACGACGGGGATGTTCCGCCGGGCAGCGCGCGGTTCGTCACCGACGTCGAAGACTGCGCCGAGCGGGCCCGGGCCGCCGCGGGCGATCGTCCCGTGCTGGTGCACGGTGCCGGCGCGGCGCAGGCGCTGCTGCGGGCTGGGCTCCTCGACGAGATGGAGATCCAGCTCGTACAGGTCCTACTCGGCGGCGGGCGACGGCTCTTCGACTCGCTCGGCCCCGAGCACATCGAGCTCGAACTGGTCCGGCGACTACAGGGTCGGGACGTGACGCATCTCCGATACCGCACGGCGTCATGAGCTACCGCGGGCCCGGTCTCGCCGGCGACCCGGCTTGAACACGGACAGGCCCACCGCGCTGAGCAGCGCGGCGATCTGGAAGCTGGTACCCAGGAGCGCTTGCCACTCGGCCCGCGTCCGAGCGGCCGACGTCACCGACTCGCTCAGGAGGACGTCTTGGGCCCGACCGACGACCAACGCGCCGGCGAGGATGACGGCGATGGTGAGGCCGAGCTTGGCGATGACCCACGGGTAGCGGAACACGCCCCACCGGGTCCCGCGCCCCAGCAGGACCCCGGTCACGAGCGCCGCCATGCTCAAGGGAATCCCGAAGCTGAGGCTGAACATGCTCATGATCTCATAGGAGACGCGTGCGCCCGCCGGGTCGTCGTTCATGGCCTTGATCGTGATCGCGCCGAGCGCGAGCCCGTCGCCCAGGAGCGCGACCGAGACCGCGATGTGCGCGGTGAGCAGCGTGTTGCGCTTGCGACGCGACATGGTGGCGCGCCGCTCGGTGGGCTCGGTGCCAACCTCGGGCGCCCGGCGCGTGTCCGTCGGCGGGCGCCGGTGCCCGACAGTGGTCGTGGCCGGTCCGGTGACGGTCGAGACGCCGCCCCACGCCTGCTCTGGCGACGTCTCGACCGGGAGCATCCGGCGTGGCCGCGGATCGTTCATGGTCGTCTCCTCTCGTCGTGTCGACCGTCGGTGCCTGATCGGCGTGTCGGTGCGACGGAAGAAATCGTCCCCCTGCGCCGGCCCGCGAACATCGCCCAACTGGTTGACTTTCCCTACCGCGCCGGCAGGTACCCGAAGGCGCCGCTCCGACCGCGACGAGCGGCCCGATGATCGTCCTACGCGGTGATCGTCCTACGCGGTGATCGTCCTACGCGGTGATCGTCCTACGCGGTGATCGTCCTACGCGGTGATCGTCCTACGCGCTGATCGCCTCGAGCTGGGCAGCGAGCCAGGCATGGCCCCAACCAGGGAAACGAGGTACCGGCCGCGGCCCCACGCGAACCCGGCGACAAGGGTGCCGTGGCGTGCGCATCGCGCTCATGGCTCGGGAGCCACCGAGTGGCTCAACGGACGACTCCTCCTGCGGCCACCCAATCAGCCTGGTCGACGAGCTCGACCGAGGTGACGAGATCCAGCAGGGCGGCCTCGTGCACGTCGTAGCTCAACAGCACCAGCGTGCGGGATCGGAGCATCCGGCCAAGGCCACGACGACGGCGCCAGCGAAGATGAGCCGGGTGAGCATCCTCGGCAGTCTGGCCCGTGCGAGGTCGAGCCCGGGTCAGAGAACTCGGCCGACGCCCGCGGGCGCCAAGCGGCCTGAGGTCGTCTCGGGCAGCCTCAGGTGTCGATGAGCATCGACGCCATCTCGGCCACCCGGTCGCGTCCCTCGCTCGGCCAGCCGCACACGAGGTAGGTGAAGCCGCCGTCGCGCCAGGCGTCGACGACCCGGCGC
>Ga0187893_10009410_pt1 | contig 15022 bp, 23 predicted proteins | sample MA1701074metaG_FD_139574 | JGI IMG/M metagenome (GOLD analysis project Ga0187893, IMG submission 139574) | White microbial mat communities from a basaltic lava cave in the Kipuka Kanohina Cave System on the Island of Hawaii, USA - MA170107-4 metaG ...
CCCAGGGACTCGGCGATCACGTGGGCGACGACGCGGGGAAAGCGCCGCAGCGCTTCGGTTCGGGTCATGCGGAAACCTCGAAAGGGACGGGGCGGCCTCCCCTCTTGCGAGGAGAGGCCGCCCGCGTTGAGAACTGGGTCAGGCGGCGACGGTCTCGTCCGCCTCAGCCTTGGAAGAGGCGGGGACGGACTTCTTGGACCACGACGCGATCGCCTCGGAAGCCGTCTTGATGTCCGAGATCCCGTTCAAGACCTCGCACACCGTCTCGGGCTCCGCCTGGCGCTCCAGGAGAAGGTAGTTCAGCTTCTTCCACTGAGGCCAGGTGGCGAAGGACTGGTCGTAGGAGAGCCCCTTCTTCAGCTCCTCGATCTTCCCGACGAAGTCGGTGGACCCGAGGATCTCCGGGGTGATCTCCTCGCCGTGCCGCCGGAGGAAGTACGTGTAGAGCATGCGCTGCTTCTCGGTGGGGGGCTTGTTGGGGTCGATGTCCTTCGGGTTGAAGGTATTCCGACGCTTGCCCCACCAACGGAAGCGGGAAGGTTCCGGCGAGGGCGCGGTCGCGGGCTTCGGCCTGGCGGCCGGCGGCTGAGGCTTCTCAACCACGGGCTTGGGCGCAGTCGCGGGCGCCTTGGCCGGCACAGCCGCCTGGACCTTGCCCGTCGAGGGCGGCCCGAAGCACATGAGGACGCCGCGGGCGGACTGCCCGTCGTCCTTCTTCGACTCGATGCGGAGCCGGTCGCCCCAAAGCGAGAGCGTCACCGACTTCCCGATCGCACCGGCCCCCAAGAGGTGCCGGAGGTAGTCGGAGTGGAAGCTGACGGCGAGCCCCTCGCTGGCGCCGCCGGGCTTGCCGACGGCCATGTGCACGTCCCGGGGCTCGGACTCGAATCGGACTCGGTCCGGGAAAAGGGTGATCCGGACGGACTTCCCCACGGCAGCGGCCTTGAGAACGTCCTGAAGGTACTCGCGGTCGCACGTGAGGGTCACGGGATTGCCCTTGCCGCTCCAGAGGTTGGGCTTCTGGGTGTCGGGGTACTGCGCGTCGATGGGATCGAACGCCACAGGCGTCGCCTTCTTGCCGTTCTTCACCGTGATCGCCGGCTTGGCCTTGTCGCCTCCGACCTCGACCACCGCGGCGTCGCCGAGCTCCTTCGAGAGCTGCTGGGCGACCTTGGCGGGCAGGATGAAGGGTTCGGGGGCCTTGTCCGTGGAACCCTCGGTCGGCGTGCTGATCTCCACCAGCATCGAGCCGTTCGACGCCGCCGTGAACTTTCCACGGGGGTTGACGGAGATGCCGGCGAGAGCCGGGATCTTGGATTCCGCCGAAGCGATCCGGTGGAGGTTCAGGTTCTCCTTCGTGAGGTGGATCGTAAAGCACCTGAAAGGGGACGCCCCGCCCATCCCTCGCGGGATGGGCGGGGGCGTCGCTGGATGGCTACTGCTGCCGGTGGGAGCGGCCGCGGCCGGGGTTGTCCCCGCCGCCGAGGAAGGCGATCGTCTGCGAGGCCTCGCGCTTGGTGAGGTCCGCGAACGCCTTCTTGAACCGGATGTCGGTCAGCTGCTCCACGTCGTCGTCCGTGAGCCCCGCCTTCTCGGTGAGGAGCTTCACGAACTCGACCTGCTTGGGCGAAGCGCAGTCCGCGCTGGGGCTGGCGGTCTCGGGGGCCGACTCCGGGGCCGGCTCGCCGCCGCCCTCCGGGTCGCCCAGGATCTCGCCGCAGATCTCGAAGCCGTGGATGAACTTCCGGCCGCCCTTGGCCTGTGCGAAGGCCAGGTCGACCTCCATCCCGACGACTTCCTTGCCGGGTCTCTCGGCCTTGAAGTTCCGGTCGTAGTCGTACCACTCGCCGGCCACCTTCATGCCGCGCCCGTTGACCTGCTCGACCGTGCCCTTGACGGACTGCAACTGCAACTTCGCGGTTTCGGACATGCCTGTGCTCCTGAGACGCCGGGGGACGAATCCCGCGAGCGTCTTGACGGACAGCCGCCGGGTGAGGATCGCGGCGATTCCGAACCAAAGGATTCGGAGCGCGACCCACAGGGCCTGCCAGATCCGTCGACGTATGATGATCGCCTGCACGGGAGTCATGCGACCTCCTCTAGCAGGCGTGACGGAGGGGGTGGAGTTCCTTCAGCGGCACGTACTTCGGCGGGACGTAGTAGGCCATCAGCCACTTGGGGTTCACCATCGTGTCGACGGTGTCCGGGTGGCGCCGGCGCTTGGCGTAGTCCCACGCGAACTTGGAGCGGACGGTCGAGCCGGGCCTCAGGAAGTTCGACCAGAGGACCGTGCCCGAGCGGTTGGTGGAGGGCTTGATGACGGCCCACCACTTCGAGCGGTCGGCGGACAGGTGGACGAGATCCTCGACCTCGCCGCGGTAGCCGACCGCGCCCGCGTAGAGCCGCTCGTACATCCCCGAAAGGAACCAGTCGAGGTGCCTGCGGTACGCCCTGGGAAGGACCTGGGTGCGGACGTTGCGCATGGTTCGCTCCGGATGGAAATGCACCGTCCCCCTGTCGGCGGGGACGGTGGGTTCGTGGGAACGAAACACACCGCCCCGGGACCCGACAGGATCCAGGAGCGAGGGACAGGGGGGCCGCCGGCTAGGCGGCCTGGGCCTGGCGCGCGACGTCCATGCTGGAGGGGACGCGGAGGCCGAGATCGATCTCGAGCTGGACGAGTTCCTCGTAGGCGACCGGCAGGGGGTTGATCCCTCCGGTCTGCCACTGGACCATGCGGAGCACCTGGAGGGCGTCCTCGCGGTTGGTCCGGTGGCGCATGAGCCTGGGGAACTCCCGCTCGGCCATCTCGATGAGGAGAACGGTGAGGTAGAGGTCGCTCTTGTTCGGGATCATGTCGACTCCCGCCCGTAGGGGCGATCTGGGGACAGACCGCCCCCCTGCTCGGGGGCGGTCGAAATCAACCACCCGCAGAGCAGTGCGGGAACGGGGGGCTCGGACTACGCGGCGGCGGCCGGCTCGGCGAGCTCGATGCCCAGCGCCTTCGCGGCCATCTCGGCCAACTCGCGCCGCTCCGCGGGCGTGAGCTCCTTGAGCTCCGCGAGCGTGAACGGGCGGCCGCCGTCCGCCTCGAAGAACAGCTTGAGCACCTGGACCGACGTCGGCTTCTCCACGGCATCCTCCTGCCCCTGTGGGGCAAATGAGGCCGCCCCGCTGCTCCGGGGCGGTCGGTTCAAGAACCACCCGCAAAGCAGTGCGGGAACGAGAGTCGGTGTGGGTTGGGGACTACACTTGCGTTTTCGGCTGACCTCTCACGCGCACGCCTTCTCGTCTCCGGTCTCGGAGGCGAGGGTCTCGGCGACGCGGTGGAAGTAGGTGAGCCGTCGGCGGAGGTCGCCGGCCACGATGACGTCGTAGTTCACCTGGGCCAGCGCCTCTTCGATCGCGTCCATCGCGAAGGCCGGGCCAACAACCGCCCATCCCTTCGGCGGGACCGTGACCTTGGATTCGCCCAGCAGGTGCTCCACGTACGCGGAGTTCACCGGCAGGCACACGCGGCGCAGGTGGAGGGAGAGGGTTCCGTGTTCGTCCCGCTTCACGTAGAACCAGTTCCAGTCCTGGTCATCGGAGGCCAGGAGCAGGGCCAGCCCGCGGCGCTCTTCGCCGAGGTCGGCTTCGAGCTTCTCGCGGTGCAGCGGATGGGTCTCCGTGGAGAGGCGGCGCCGCAGATCGACGATGCGATCGATGCGGCAGGCGGTCAGCGTTTCGGCGATGAAGTTCATGTCACGGTCCTCGGTCTGGAGTTCAGGCAACCCGCCGGAACATGGAGTCTTCCAGGGTCCGGAGTCGGAAGCGGTAGCATTGCAGGCTCTCGCGGCTTCGCCGCGCGAGCTCGGCAAGGCCCATCGCCTCGTATTCCTCGGCCTGGCGCTCCCACTTCCGGATCTTGTCCCGGAGCTCCTGGGCTTCCGTCATCGGTCCTTCCGCGGGCGAAACTTCGTCGCGGGACGGTCCAAGCAGGGCGCGGAGCATCCGTTCGAGGAAGTGCCTCATGGCTACCTCGCGGGTCGGGGACGACGGCCACGGGGCCGGCGTCGTTCGGCGAACAGCTCGGATCGGCAATCTGAAGTCGTCGGCACGCACCTCCTGAAGAAAGGCATCGTCCCAGACGAGGACGATGCGGACTTGGTCTATCCGCAACGCCCCGCCGGTCATGCCGGAAGGAGCGGTCGACAAAGGGAAGTTAGTCGGGCGTCTCGGAGGATCGCCCGAAGGGAAAAAGGGGTAAGGGATTGAAGTTTTCATGAACCCGGTTTTCAAAGATCTCGCTGTCCTCCCCCTCGCCCGGAGGCGGGGGGGGGGGACGAGCCTGCTGGGCCCGCGTCCCCTTTCGGGGGCGCGACCCGGCGGGCTCTTTGGTCAGGCCGCGTCCCGCTCGTCCCTCCGGAGGGCGTCCGTGGCCGGTCCCAGCCACTCCCAAACCACCCGCGCCTGGTCCTTGAGCCCCGCCGCTTCGAGGGTCTTCATGAGCTTGAGGGTCCGGCGGAGGGGGTTGAAGGGCTTCACCGACTCGGGCAGGAGGACCGTCCGGGTGATCATGTCAACCAGGACCTCGGCCTCGAACGGCGAGAGGGGGGCTTCCCGGTCGGCGGTCCCGGCGCCGGCGAACCACCTGAGCCGCGGGAAGCGGACGACGTCGCCCGGCAGGCCCACGGTGCCGCCCAGGACCACCCACAGCCGGCCGCGCGGATCGACCTTCCGGAGCTCCATCCAGTCCCGCCCCTCCCTCACCATCCACTTCTCGTTCGCGTCCGCCATCCGTATCTCCTTTCTGGTCCTCCACTCTTGAAGGCGTACTGACCCCCCAAAGGGCACGCGGACCGGCGAAAAAAGTCGATACGATTCCCGGACCCAGGCCCTCCAGACTGCGACCAAGAGCCTCTCGCGCGCATCCCCCGGGGCGAGAGTGCCTTCCGTCGCCTCTCAGTTCATCCTGGTGTGGTAGCATGCCGATGCGGAAGACCCGAGAAGAGGCGAACCCCAACCATGCTGTCCGACCTGGTACGGAGAGGGCTGGCGGATCTTGCCCGTGAGATCGGAGCCCCTGACCTATCCAAGCACCCCAGGGAGGTCCAGTGGGCGCAGCTGCGCATCTGGGCCGTGCGGTACCGGCTCCTTCTCGAGCAGGGAGGGGAGGACCTCGGCCACACTCCCGAGTTCAGGGGTGTCTACCGAGCCATCAGGACCCGGATGGCGGGCGTCTACCCGGCGGGAAAGGGCCGGTACATTGCTGGGCTCGGGAGGGACGAGAGCCGGGACTGGACCAAGGAGCTCGAGGACGCGAAGCGCGACTATCAGGAGATCCTCGACCGGCACGCGCGGTATACGAAGACGAGGGGACTCCTTGCCGAGATCGAGTCGTTTCTCGCCGGAGGCGACCCGCGGAACGAGGAGGAGGAGCGGCGACTCCATCACCTGATCCGGGACGCCGCCCGCCACGAAAACCTGCGCGGCGAGCTCGGCGACATGCTCGAACCCTACAGGAACATCCTGCCGTCCGAGTTCGACTTCCTGTGGGCGAAACCGACGGCCTCAGAAGCGCCCCAAGCCCGGGAGCGGCTGTCGAACTACGACATCCTGTGCAGGATTCTCCGGCGGCTCGTTCAGAACGGCATCATCGGGGAGAGGTACTGTCCGCTCGACATGGTGACGCGGGGCTTTGAGGGTGCGGACCGGGGGCGCGCCAAGGAGGCAGTCGATCTTCTCCTGGACGAAGGCATCCTCCTTGGATTTAAGGACGTGACGACCGTATCGGTCGCCCCGAAGTGGGTGCCGAGGGTGAAGAAGTTCCTGGACGGGGATCCGCTTGAGAGCGACAAGGTGGACGGGTGGGCGGCGACATGATGGGTCGAGCAAGCCCGCGATCTATCCGTCGGCGTACGCCTGAGGGGTTGAACGGTCGCTGTGATCGCTCTATCTTGTCAGAAGGACGCCAGTGGCCAGTGGAGGGGCGGACAATGAACGTGAATGTCGGGGATAGAGTGCAGGTTGATCTAACGGGGCTGAATCCGGTGCTTCAGCGAGGTTGCATCATGCCCGCGGTAGTTAAGAGGATCGAAGGTGAGAATCGAATTGTCGTCCAAGTGACCCCCGTCAACGGTCAGAGTGAGTTCACTGTCGATCCGAGTCGCATTGTCTCCGTCCGATGAGTGCGCCATCAAGACGATGGTTCAGAAGCCCTGGGGCCGCACGACGGCTGAGCAAACTACCCAGATGCCTTTGACGGCCCGATGGAGCCCAACCATCGGGCCATCCGACATCCGGGATATACGCCTCCGAACAAGCTCGTACCGTACCTGCGTCGCTGATGTAGTTCAATACCTCGGCTGGAGGGAGCGATGGCAATAGCGGCGGAGCGAGCGCTGCTGGAGATCCTCGAGCGTGCGATTGAGGGCCATGCCGAGGAAGTCTCCCTCCAATACGAGCAGGGAGGCACGGAGGTGTGCTACCTCCGCGACGGATGCGGCGTCGGATCCTTGGTTCCTGAACGGGGGCTGATCACGCATGTCGTCTCCCGAGCCAGGCTTGGAGCCCGCGAGCGGGGAACACTTCGCCTCCCTGTCGGGGGGCGCCTCCACACGATCCTGGTCGAGGCGTACGAGAACTTCGGGGAGACGGCGCTGCGCCTGCGTTTTGGCGAGGCCGGGGCCGGCGGAGGCGCCGTCCCGAGGAAGAGAGGGAAGCGTAACCAGACTCGCCGCCAATGAAGGCTACGCGATTGGATTCACTCGGGACCGAAGGGCAACCCCAACGTCGTAGCCGCTCCACACGTCTTGTTCGCGCTGGAGGTTCGTGCCGTGTTCGCCGTCCCCTTGAGGAAAGTTGACGGATTTTAGCGCGCCGACGAACGTGCTGACTTCCGATCTTCCGTAGCCGGCCAACGCGAGAGCGGCGCCAGCCGTGTAGTCCGACGTCATTTCGCCCAGTTCGATGAGCACCCCGTCACGGAAGACGCGACCCTGGAGAATCAGCAGGTGGTGTCCCATTTCGTGCGCGATAAAGCCAGCCAGGATCGCAGGGGCGTGGATACTGACGAAACGCTTACAAAGCTCCCACAGGGCGATTCCATTGACCACCACCTTGCGGCGGTTCGGATCGTAGAGGGCGAGATTCCCGGAAGCGCGAACTTCCAGCGCAGGCCGACTCTTTGTCCCAGTCACGTGGAGCACGAGATCGAGCACGTTCTGTAACACGTCGTTGGTAAACAAGTCTCGTCCCTCCAAGATCCACGCCATTATACCCATCGGGCGGGTGAGGCGGTGCCGTGGTCGTGCGTGACCCCCCGAGGGGCGTAACGGGCCGAGATCAGTCAGCCTGGCCTTGCTCTTCGACGGTCTCCAGAAGATAGGCGCAGGCGAGCTTGCACGCGTTCAGGAAGCCATAGCGCCGGCCCCGCTTCTCCAACCGCTTGGCGGAGGCGAAGAGGCCGGCGTTGATCCCAAGGGCCTCGACAACCTGCTTCTGGGTGATCCCTCGGCCTCGAAGCTCCTCGACGAGCGCCTCGAGCGACGTGCCTTTGAGGAACTTCGAGATGTCCCGCAGCGCGCGGACTTCCGTGCGGTCTCTGCCTGCTATCTCCTTGAAAAATCGGGGGGCTCGCAGGTACGTCAGCCCCAGCGCCGCTGCGTGCTTGCAGTCCATGTCGTCCGCGGCGGGGCAGCTGCACGCGCACTCCAGGACGTCCCCCACGCGCCTGAGGATGGTCGTGTAGGTCCCGTAGTTCCCGCTGACGATCCCTCGGATCTCGCTGGGGCTATGCTCACGGCCCCCGAAGGCCTCCACGTAGTCCTGGGCACGGCTCCATGTCTTCGGATCGAAACACTCCCGAAGCTCTTTCTCGGTCAGCGCGAACGCGGACCGTTGAGAGGGTTGGCTGGTCGTGCTCCGGGCCATCGGAATCGCCCTCATTGTAGGACCGGGCGGATCGGCGTCCAGCCAATGATCGGATTCCGGCGAAGCGGACAGGCAGGGGGAGCCTGTCGGATCTTGGCGGGAACGTGTTTGGGCGCCTCTTTCAAGAATCGTATCGACTTTTTTCGCCGGTCCGCGTGCCCTTTGGGGGGTCAGTACGCCTTCAAGAGTGGAGGACCGATGAATCGAGTGGCACTGGACGGCGGCGGAGGAGACCCAAGGACTCGAACCCTTCCTGGGCGGGAACCGGCTCCCCGTCCCCCCGGCACGCCACCGAGCCCTGATCCGGTTCCGGGCAATGGAGACCCGAAGTCCGCGTCTGGCAGCCCTTCTTCTGGAGGCCGCATGAGCCAGGACAACGCCAAAGCCAAACCCAAGGCGGACGCCCGCTCGCCGGAGCGGAAGCCGCCCCCTCCGAGCGGCACCCCGGGCGGTGGGGCGGCACCTGTCCCCCCGCCCCCCAAGATCGAGGTCAACCCGATGCTCCTCTCGCAGAGCCTCGCCCGCGACCTCCAGCGCATCCCCGAGGCGGAGTGGTTCAAGATCGAGTCCGTCCCCTGGCGCGTGGGGTTCACGCGCGACATGGCGGAAGGCATCCGCTTCGTCGACGCCGTCGCCAACGTCGTCAACCAAGCCGGGGGACTCTTCGCCTCGCAGAACCTCGACCGACGGCGGGACCTCGAGCAGAGCTCCCAGGAGATCGTGGACGCCTTCCGGGTCTTCGTTCGGACGACGGTCAAGGTCGCCAAGAAGCTCAACCTGACGAACATCCTCGAGCGGTACTGGCGGCTCCTCTCGGCCTACGGGACGCCGCCGAAGAAGGCGGACGCCGCCAAGGTCGGGACGAAAGCCGACGGCCCCCCCGCCGAGGCCGCGTAGCGCAGTACCTGCTCTCTGACAATCTGGACTCGTTCCCCCTTCCCCTCCTTTCCTCCTTCCGGGGGCTCCCTCGTCATTGACGGGGCGAGCCCCCTCCTTTGACCCTCCGGGCGGCGCCCGACCCCCGATCGCCGTTCCCGGCCCCGCGTCCGCGGGGCCCCCGGAATCTGGAGCTGCCAACGAACCCTCAGCACCTCCTACCCCTCTCTCCCTCTTCTGGAGCCGACGGCCCTCGGCTCCAGAATCTCGGGGCCCTGCCGGATGGCGGGGCCGGGATGCGCGACGGGCAACTGTCGGGGAGGAACCATGGCCAAACGGAGGGGGAACTCCGGCGGATCTGGGAGGGACAGGACCCGGCGGCCCGGAAGGTGCTGTCCGAAGCGGGCGCTCGCTTGCCCCGGGAAGTACAGCGACCCCCTGCTCCGGGAGACGGCGGTGCGGCTCAACGTCGCCCTCGCGCGCGCTCGGAGACGGCACTTCCAGGCGATCCGGTTCCTGCTCGACCTCTGGCGGACGATGGCGCGCATGTCCTTCGAGGACGTGCTCCACGGCCGACCGCCCCAGGACCCGCGACGGGCGTGAAGATTTCCCCCCGGCCCCGCGCCGGGGGGATTTCTGTGCGTCCCTCGAACCCCTAATGGAGACTCGACCGACGTGAAGACGCTGGCATGGATGGCGGCCCTCCTCCTGGCCCTGGCGGGCCTCGTCTTCGCGCAAGACTTCCGATCGACCCGCGGCGAGACCGCCACGGAGCTCGCCTTCTTCTTCTCGGACTCCACCCGGGACTTGGAAACCTCCACGCGCGCGCTCCGCGCGCTGCGGCAGAGCCACCCGTCGCTCCGCATCCGGGCCGTCTTCCTCGCCGAGGACTTCTCCTCGCTTGCCAAGCCGTCCGAGGAGTTCGCCCGGGGCATCCGCGAGCTGAAGTATGTGGTGGGCCAGGACTTCGCCGTGCAGGTCTATGACGAAGACGGCCTGGCCCTGGCCCGAGATCTCAAGCTCGACCGGCTGCCCGCCTTCTCAGTCATCGCGACGACAGGCGACCGCCGCCGCGCCTACGTCGCCTACGGGGCGCGCCCCAACCTGGAGGAACTCGTTCGATGTGGAAAGTGATCGCCTCCCTCCTGACCCTCCTGCTCGCTTCCTCCGTGGTCGAGGCCGGGCAGGACGCTCAGGCGAGACCCCAGTTCTTCACCCGGAAGACCGTGGACTTCTGGGGGGACGGGAGCCCGACCCCAGCCGGCGCCGTGGAGCAAAGCCCGGCACGACCCGAATCCATCTGGGCCGAGCCGATCCGCCTGCCGGATGGACGGTACACGACCTACCTCCCCCCGCGTCCGGTTCTCGAGTTCCTCGAGAACCCGACCCGCGAGAGCGCCCGCAAGTACCTCGACTGGCAGGCGGAGCGCATGGAGAAGATGCGGAAAGCCGCGGCGCTACTCACCGCGATCCAGCGCGAGAAGTCGCCCAAGCCCCCGGAGGGCGACATCGCGGCCGGCGCTCCGGTCGCCATCACCTACTTCAAGAAGGCCGGCTGACCCGCCTGCGCCCGGCAGGACGTCGTCCTGTCGAACCTGAAGGAGCGATTCCCCCAGCTCGTCGTCAAGCCCCTCGAAGTCGGCGAGGAGCCCGAACTTTGGCGGCGCCTGGGCGTCACCGCCGTCCCGGCCCTCCAGATTGCCGCCCCGGGCAGGCGATCGGTCCTCCTGCGCGGTTACTCCGACGCTGGCAAGATCCTGAGCGCCATCCAGGGAGCACCTCATGAAGGCAAGTAGCCTCCTCCTCGCCTGCGCGACGGCCCTCTGGATATCCGGCCCAGTCGCCGCGCAGGACCTCTTCCAGCGATCCGGCCGCGACGGGTCGAGCAACCCTCTCACGATCTCGGAGTACCGGGGGCGCGACCGGCTCGATCTTCGGATGTCCGCCGACGCGACCAAGCTGGTCGGCTCGCCGGATGCGGGGTCGTCGAGGGTGGGCGTCTCCGGGTACCTCGACTACGACTTCGCGTGCGGCCGCTTCGACATCCGGTCCAACCTGCGCCAGCTCCTGAGCAGGGAGGCGGCGGAGGACTTCCTGGAGGACATCGTCGACGGGCTCCTCGGTCAGCTCGCCCACAACACGCTCGTCCTGGTCTGCGAGGCCTCCCCGACAGTCTGCCAGGCGCTCCAGCACTACCGCATCTCGGCCAACGCCATGCTCGGGATGCAGTACGACTGGTGCCAGGCGGTCGAGTCGGCCGTCGACGACTCCGCCCGGAACACGAGGGCGAAGGCGATCAAGGATTGCATCGAGGAGAAGCGCGCCCGGGGCATGACCCTGGACCAGGCCCGCGAATCGTGCGAGCACCCCGACAAGATCCGCGGCCTGGACGGGCGGTTCGTGAACGAGATCGACATCCTCGAAGAGATCCGCCGCGCCTTCAACCTGCCACGGGTCGATGAGGACGTCCTCGTCGGGCTCATCGGCTCGCTCCGGTACTCCCCCCGGGGCGGCGAGGGCGAGATCCGGACTACCGCGGCTCTCGACCGGCACCGGAGCCTCATCGAGCAGTACCGGCGGGCGTGGGACCAGGCCATCCAGCGCGGGAATCCCACCGACGAGGACTTGGCCGCCTTGTCCCCCGACAAGGCCGGCCGCGTCACCGCCATCGAGGTGGCCGAGATCGCCGCCCTGTCGCCGGGTCGCCGGGAGGTGGTCGTCCGGTCCGTCGCTTCGTCGGCGGCGCTCTTCCAGCTCAGCCTCGAGGTCGGCAAGGTCGTCAAGCTCCTCGACGCCGCCCGCAAGCACCCCACCGCCGACCAGGGGTTCGTGAGCAGGCTCGAGAAGGAGCGCGAGGATCTCGAGCGACAGCTCGCGGAAATCGCGCGGCTCCATGAACTCCAGGAGCGCCACCATCGGACCCTGCTCGACGCGACCTCCCTGGCTCAGGCGGACCGCGCGAAGAAAGGCACCCGGGCGATCCTGGCCGAGGTCCAGAAGGACCAGGCCAAGGAGATCCTCAATCGCCATCCCCGCTGGGGCTCCTTTCCCGAGAAGGCCCAATGCTGCGACGTGAACCGTCCCGCGACGAACTCCAACCGTCGGGGGAGTTCCGACCGATGAATCGTTCCGGCTTGACGCTCGTCCTCCTGGTTGGCTGCCAGGCCGCGGGCGGCCCACCGGCCGGGACCCCGGCCGAACCGGTCCGTCAATGGGTCCTGGTCGAGCGTCCCTACGACGAAGTGGAGCCCTGGATTCAGGACTCCGGGGACGCCGACCTGGCCGGGAACGCAACGACCCTCGTTTTCGAGCCCGTCGAAGCGGAAGGCGACGAACGCTTTCGCCTGATGCTTCAGGTCAGCCGCTGCCGCCATCGCCTGCGCTTGACCGGGGATATCCCCGACCGCCAGCAGGTGGGGGTGCCCGTGGAAGTGACCCTTTCGATCGACTGCGACCCGCGGGACCTTCACCGGGTCGACATCGTCCCCACGCGCTCCGGGGTCCGCGTCCTCGGAATCCGAGGCGCGCTGGGCGAACTACCCCACCTGTCCGGCTTCACCGTCCGCGGGTCCGCGAGAGTCTCCCTGAGGTTCACCGCCGATTCGCAGGGCCAGGGCGGGATCAAGGCGATCCTTTCCGAAGTCGGCCGGGGGGCCATTCCGCGCGCCGGCCCCAAGTAGCCTGGATTCACTTTCGCCGAAGAGGCGAGAAAGGAGATTGATCGATGTCGGAGAAGCTGCACGTCGGTTCCGCGTGGGAGGAGGCCACGGCGGGCGACCCCTCGAAGACGTACTACGGGGTCGCCCTGGACCTCGGGGGCCTGGTCCCGCCGATCCACTGCCGGATCGCGGGGAACTCCAAGCCCAAGGGCGAGCGGTCGCCCTCCCACTACATGTTCTTCACGCCGCTCGACGGCGAGGGGCGCATGGTGGGCTCCTTCTGGCCCCGGAAGTCCGGGAAGACGGAGACGACCTACCTGACGGGCCTCATCGAGGTCAAGAGGTTCGGCCTCGTCGAGCTCCAGGGCGGCGCGAAGCTGGACCTGCGGCTCGCCGGCGGTACCGTCCGCGTCAAGCTCGTCGCGGCCAAGCCCTCGGCCGCCGAGGACGGCAAGAACCGTCCCACGCACTACCTCCTCCGCATGGTGCCCCTCGCCAAGAAGGCCGGGGACGAGGCCGTCGAGGCCGAGGTCGAGGAGGAGGTGATCGAGGAGGAGCAGATCGCCTGATGCCTTGTCGCCGGAGCCCGCGGCGGCGGCGGGGACCCCAGCAAAGTCCCCGGCCCGCCGGCTCCGGCGGTCGAATCCGACGCTCCGGTGTCCGCCCGCCGGAGCGGGCTTATCGGAGGCGGTCATGAATCCCATGCGAAGCGGGACCTACGATCTGCCGTCCAGCCATCCCTATAGCAGCACTCGGGTGCTCCTCCGGTTCCTGCTGGCGGAGGCCCTTCGCGAGATCATGCCCGGGACGACGGAAGAGGTCCGCGACCTTGCCTCCCGCCTCCTCATGCGGAATGCGACGCTGGCTTCCCTTCGCAGGGAACGGGAGCGAACCCCCGCGAACAGCAACTGGAGAATAGAGCTCCTCGAGGCCGGGACCCGGAAGCTCAGGAACGCGGTCGAACGCGAGCTCGTCCGGCAGGGGGTGACGCATGAAACGCTGGAGCGGGTCAAGGGCCTCTATCCCCTGGCGGAGGACATCCGGCGGGATGAGCAGTTCTCATGGGAGCTCCAGGAGCGGCACGGCTGCAAGAAGTGCCGACACTGTTACTCGTCGTGGGAGCACAGCGGCAGCGGGACGGTTCCTGACGGCGCCCGCGGGCCGTTCTGCGATGTCTACGGCGACGTTCCCGCCTTCTGCTTCGACTTCAAGCCGACCCGCTTTTGTAGCGGTTGCGGGAAGCGCATGTCCCCGATCCGGGTCGCGGAGGCGGGTCCCGTCCCCGTGGAGTGCAAGACGTGCAAGAGGCGACACCGGGCGGCCGGAGCATCAACGTCAAGGAGGCCTTGCTCATGAGCGGGAAGTTCAAACTCGTGGCGCGACTCGGATCGGCCGGGGAACGATACCCTCACCTCCTGGTCGACGCCCACGGCTGGGTCCTCCGGCTCGGGCCGCACTACCGCCTGGACGAGAAGTATTACTCCAGCCTTCCCGCCGCCCTGGAGGGGATGGCGGCGCATCTCCTTCGCCGTCGCCTGGGCCAGGAGCCCGCAAGCGGCCTCGAGGCCCTCGCCCGGAAGGTGAGGGAGGAGCTCACGGGCTTGCGCGAGATGGCGACCCGGTACCTCGAAAACCTGGGCAATGTGCAGCAGCCACGGCCCGTGGACGCTGTGCCCGCCCTCGGGTGGGCCCGTGGGTCCTCGAGGGAGGATTCCGGCCCTGTGACGGTTCACCCTGCGCCGAAGCGGACGGTCGGTGGACCGAGCGGCAAGACCTCGGCCAACCAGGGGTCGGGCGAGCCCGTCGCACGACCCACTTCCCCTGAAATGCCGCGCCTGTGAAGGTTCCAACGATTCGGCGGCTTTAGCGCCGCTACTGACGATGGAGGCAGGACGACCATGTGGCAGACCCCCGACGGCATCCGCAAGCTACAACGAGCGGAAGCTCAGCTCGTCCGCGTGGCGGGAGCCCTTCTCTACGACGAGCTCAAGCTCCGCACCGAGCCCGACCAGTTCGGCGCAAGGGCATTCGACCGGCTCAGTCGGGAAGAGCAGAAGTTCGCGGTCCTGGCGGTGGCCCAGCGCCTGACCGACGACGGTCCTCCCTTGCCCTTGGACGCCTGGGCGGAATCGACGGTCTGGGCTATCTTCGAGTACATCCACCACCAGATCGCCTATGAGATCGGGGTGTCACAGGATCCCGACGAGAAGCCCTGGTTGACCTTCCGCCGCCTCGTCCGGGACGCGCTCGCCGAGGGGTGGGTGGCGGACCAATCCGCCATCCCGTCCCTCGTGTCCACGGACCTCCGGGACTGGGACTTCGCCGTGCTTTACCTCGCCGATTGCATCCTCTGGGACCGCGACTTCCTGGACGAGGACATCTACGACGTGTGCGCGAGCCCGCCCGACTACTTCACCGCAGAATGCCCCGACTGGTCGCCCCACCAGAAATGTGACCTGCTGGAGTTCTACAAGCAGGCGGTCGCCGAGGCCAACAAGCTGGCCGCATAGTAGAACTTCGAGATCCCCCAGGTAACCAGCGTGCCTGCAGCGTAGAGGCACATCCGGCTCCCC
>Ga0187893_10009412_pt1 | contig 15020 bp, 10 predicted proteins | sample MA1701074metaG_FD_139574 | JGI IMG/M metagenome (GOLD analysis project Ga0187893, IMG submission 139574) | White microbial mat communities from a basaltic lava cave in the Kipuka Kanohina Cave System on the Island of Hawaii, USA - MA170107-4 metaG ...
CCTCGAGCCAGCCGTCCGCGCCCGGATTCGCGTCGAACGGGTCGGCGAAGAGCGCCGGCTCGCGAGAGCCGGCGTCGAGCTCGCCGCGCAGCGTCGCCAGGTCGGGGCAGTCGATCGCGGCGCTCCCGATGGCGTCGAGAAGGCTCACCGACGCCGCCTTGCGCGCCGCTCGGGGCGGCGCCGGGCCGGCGCAGGTGGCCGCGCTCCACACCGTTACGACGGCCGCCCCGGCGGCCAGCCGTGCCGGGATCATCGCGTGTCGTCGCGTCGCAGCTCGACCCACGCCTTCATTGTGCCGTCCCGATCAGGAGCTCCCGGCGGGCGCCGGCTCGGCCGCCTTCGTCCCGGGAGCCGGGGTGCCGAGCAGCCGCTTGCGCTGCTTGGCGATGTCGAGCGCCGCCACGCGGTAGGCCTCGGCCAGCGTGGGGAAGTTGAAGATGTTCTCGACGAAGGTGTCGACCTCGCAGTCGGCGAGCAGTCCCATCTGGCCGACGTGGATCAGCTCGCACGCCCCCTCGCCGATGATCTGCACGCCGAGCACCCGCTTGCCGCCGGGGTCGGCGACCAGCTTGAGGAGGCCGTCCTCGATCGCGCTGATCTGGCCGCGGGCGAGCTCGTCGAAGCGCGCCCGCCCGACCAGCGCGCCGCCGAACTTGCGGCCGGCCTCGGCCTCGGTGAGGCCGATCTGCGACATCTCGGGGATGGTGTAGATGCCGGCCGGGATCAGCTCGGCGCCGTGGCCGAGCGCGATGCCGAGCGCGTGGCAGATGGCGCGCCGCCCCTGCTCCATCGAGGAGCTGGCGAGCGAGGGCGGCCCGATCACGTCGCCCACCGCGTAGACGTGCGGGACGGCGGTGCGGCAGTCGGCGTCGACGTCGATCAGGCCGCGCTCGTTGGCCTTGAGGCCGCACTTCTCGAGGTCGAGCCCGTCGAGGTTGGCGACGCGGCCGAGGCAGCAGAGCAGCTTCTCCGACTCCACGAGGGTGCCGTCGTCGAGCGTGGTCACCACCTTGTCGACGCCGTCCCACTTCACGCCGGCCGTCTTGTGCCCGCCCAGGAAGCGGCCGCCCGTGCGCTGGAACGCCGTCACGAAGCGGTCGACGATCTCCGGGTCGACGAACCCGAGCGGGCGCGGGCCGCGGTCGATCATCGTGACCTTCACGCCGAGCGCCCCGAAGATCGAGGCGTACTCGCTGGCGATCACGCCGGCGCCGAGCACGGTGAGCGACTTGGGCAGCCAGCTCATCGAGAGGATCGAGTCGCTGTCCAGGATCTTGTCGTGGTCGACCGGCACGTCGGAGGGCGTGCGCGGCCGCGACCCGGTGGCGATCACGATGAACTGCCCGCGCACGCGCCGGGTCACCCCGGTCACCGTCTCGACGTCGAGATGGCGGGCGTCGACGAAGCGGGCGCGCCCGTGCATCTTGATGGTGCCGTTGCGCCGGAGCTGGTCGCTCATGAAGCGCTCGTGCGCCGTGACCACGTGCTCCATGCGGGCGAGCAGGCTCGCCACCTCGAGGTCCTCGCGCATCGCGACGTCGAAGAGGCGGCCGGTCTTCTTGGGGAACTCGGCGAAGGCGAGCGCCGTCTCGCGCAGCGTCTTGCTCGGGATGGTGCCGCGATGGACGCACGCGCCCCCGATGTTCTCCTCGCGCTCGATCACGAGCACGTTGCGTCCGGCCTTGGCGGCCTGGATGGCCGCCTTGTGGCCGGCGGGGCCGCTGCCGATCACGACCACGTCGTAGTCCTCGACCGGAGCGGCCGTCCCGGGGGGCGCACGATCCTTCGGCTGGTTCACTGGAGCGCCTCCGCGGCGGCGGCGACCGTCGCCTTCCTCGCGACCAGCGCGTCGAGCTCGTCGCGATACAGGTTGAGCGGCGTGAGCATGGGATGGAGGCGCAGCGCCTCCTCGGTGACGGTCTTCGGCCCGACCGCGAAGTGGGCGAGGTCGTCGGCCATGTTGGTCATCATCGCGGTCTGCCCGGAGGAGCGCGCGTCCTGCGGCCGGTGGTGGCACGCGATGGTCTCGACGATGCGCTCCGGCAGCTTCCAGCCCTCGACCAGCCGCGCGCCCACCGAGCCGTGCATCTCGTCGAGCACGTCGTTCACCAGCCCGATCTCGACGCCGATCTTCTGCTCCTTCTGCACGTCGGCGAGGAGCTGCAGGAGCACCGGCTTGCCGGCGTCGTGCAGAAGGCCGCACAGGAACGACTCCTCGACGTTCCAGCGGCGCAGGCGGGCGATCTCCTGGGCGTAGGCGGCGGCGGCGACGCAGTGGCGGAACAGCGCGCGCACCATGGCGTCGAAGCCCGGCACCTTGAACACCTTGGACTGGCAGGCGACGAGCAGCGCGATCTCGCGGATCTTCTTCATCCCGAGCCGGCTCACCGCCTGCTGCAGGCTCACGATCGGCACGGTCGGCGCGTACAGCGGCGAGTTGGCGATGCGCAGCACGTGTCCCGCGAGCGCGGCGTCGCGGTGGATCATCGCGGAGAGGCTCTTGGCGTCGCAGTTCTCGTCCTGCGTCGCCGCCAGCACGCGGCTCGACACCTCGGGCAGCAGCGGCAGCTCGAACTGGCCGGCGGCGATGCGCTCGAGGAAGCGCTGCCGGAAGCGCGCGATCGTCTCGCCGACGCCGGTGATGCCGGCCGTGCCGGCGCCCTGGACCTTCGTGCTCTCGGCCATCCGGGACTCCTCCGACCCGTCATCGGCAGGGAGGAGCCCCGGACTGCACGGCGCGGCCGCCGCCGGCCGCCGCCCGGGGGACGGCGCCCTGCGGGGGATCCGGGCTAACGGCCGGCCCCCTCGACCAGGCGGTGCTCGCGGCCCGGAGCGAGCCCGTCGAAGCGCTCGCGCCGGCCGCCCGGCCAGCGCACCTCGACGTCGACGGGGCCGGTCGAGCGGCCGAGCCCGAAGGTCGGCGCGACGTCGCACTGGCTGAGGTAGGAGGAGCCGGTGCGCACCTCCCGGCGCCGCTTCGTCCCGCCGCTCTCGAGCGTGATCGTCGCACCGAGCGCGTCGCGGTTGCCGCCGCTTCCCTGCAGGCGCACGCGCACCCAGCCGTGGCCGAGCCGCTGGTCGTTGCGCGCGAGCAGCGCAGGGCGGCCGTTCTGCGTGATCACGAAGTCGAGGTCCCCGTCCTGGTCGAGGTCGCCGGCCGCGACGCCGCGCCCGACGATGCGGCGCGAGAGGACCTCGCCGACCTCGCGGCTCACGTCGGCGAACATGCCGTCGCCGCGGTTCCAGAACAGCTGCGTCGGCTGCTCGTAGCTCACGTCCTTCTGCACCTGCTGGATCTCCGGCTCGATGTGGCCGTTGCAGCACAGGAGGTCCTGCGCGCCGTCGAGATCGAAGTCGCAGAAGAGGACTCCGAACGTGAGCGAGAGGCTGGTGGGGGTGGCGATGCGCGCGGCGCCGGCGCGATCGACGAAGAAGACGCGGTCGCCCGCCTGCGTGAACATCGAGACCGGCTCGCGCGAGAAGTTGCCGATGGTGACCACCAGGCGGCCGTCGTCCCTCGGCTCGCCCACGTCGATGCCCATGCCGGCGCGGGCGCGGCCGACCTCGTCGAAGGCGATGCCGGCCTCGTTGGCCTGCTCGAGGAAGCGGCCGTCCGGCTGGGAGAGGAACAGGTAGTTGGGCTGGGTGTCGTTGGCCACCGCGATGTCGGGGCGGCCGTCGCCGTTCACGTCGGCCACGGCGCAGCCGAGCGCCTTGGAGTCGGCGCGCTCGATGCCGGCGGCGCGCGTCACGTCCTCGAAGGTGCCGTCGCCCCGGCCGCGGTAGAGGCGGCACGAGTCGGCGTCGTACTTGGTCGGAATGGTGTAGGCCTTGGTCGTGCCGTTCAGCGTGTCGAAGACGTCGTTCTCGATCGACCAGTGCACGTAGTGGCAGACGAAGAGGTCGAGCACCCCGTCGACGTCGTAGTCGAGCCAGGCGGCGCCGGTGGTCCAGGAGGGGTGGGAGCGCCCCTCGCGGTCGGTCCAGCCGGGAGCCTGCACTCCCGCCGGCCCGGCCACGTCGACGAACCGGCGCACGATCCGGCCGTCGTCGCCGGTGCGCGCGTCGTTGCGGAAGAGGCGGCCGGGACCGAGCTCGGTCACGAAGAGGTCGGCGTCGCCGTCGCCGTCGTAGTCGGCGGCGCACGCCCCCATGCCGAGCAGCGTGACGTCGAGACCGACCTGCGCCGTCACGTCCTCGAAGCGCAGGCCGCCCCCGGCGTTGCGGTAGAGCCGGCACGTCGGCGCGGGAGCGAGCGTCTCGTGGCCGGGCCACTCGCGACCCTGCACCAGGAAGAGGTCGAGCAGGCCGTCGCCGTCGTAGTCGAGGATCGCGACGCCGGCCCCCATCGTCTCGGGCAGGTACTTGCGCCCGAATGCGCCGTTCACGTGGGTGAAGTCGACGCCCGAGCCGGCGGTGGCGTCGACGAACTCGACCTTCGGCGGCTGCGCGCCGCCCGCCTCGGCCGGCACGAACTTCGTGTACTTCTCGGCGGCGACCGGCGCCGGCTTCGGGGGCGGCGCGTCCTCCCCGCACGCCGCGAGCGCGGCGACGAGCGCCGCGGAGAGCGCGCCGGGCGCGGCGCGCGCCGTCGCGGGGAGGCGCCCCGTCGAGACGCTCCACCGCCTCATGGACTGCCCCGGCCCGCGGAGACGCGCGCGATCTCGTGGGCGTGCACCGGGTTGGTCTCGAGGTTCGCGTGCGGGTCGACGTGCCGGAACGCGTTGGTCAGAGCGAGCGCCGACTCGTCGATCTGGTACTTCTCGTAGGCGCGCTCCGCCTCCTTCGCCTCGGCCGCCCGGCCCAGCGCCCGCAGGATCAGCATGCGGTGGTAGTGCGCCTCGCGGTCCTCGGGGTCGATCCCCAGCACCTCGCGCCAGGCGGCGAGCGACTCCTCGAAGCGCTGGTCGAGGTAGAGCGTGCGTCCGAGCCGGCGCCAGGTGTCGCGATCCTCGGGGAACTCGTCGAGCACGCGCCGGAACGCCGCCTCCGACTCGCGGTAGCGGCCGTCCTCCTGCAGCGCCCAGCCCCACACCCACGCCGTCTGCGGGTCGCCGGGCGCGATCTCCTCGCAGCGCGACAGGAGCTTCAGCGTCTCGGGGACGTTGCCGTCGGTGAGGAGGCTGCGCGCCAGGTTGCGCCAGCCGTCCACCCGCGCCGGAGCGATGCGCTGCACCTCCTCGAAGCCGGCCTGCGCGAGGCGCGTGTCACCCTTGAGCAGCATGGCGATGCCGTAGTCGTTGGGGCGGATCCACTGGTCGGGCGTCGCGTAGATCGGCGACGCCGCCGGCCGCGCCTCCTCGCCCGCCTTCGCCACCTGGAGCGTGATCCGGTCGCCCGCGATGAACGTGACCGGCATCTCCGGGACCGGCTTGCCCTCGAAGATGAAGTCGACGTAGTGCTGCTTGAACTTCCTCCACTTCAGGTTGGCCCGGAGCTCGAGCTCGCCGCCCGCCGCCTCCTCCGGCACCGTGAACCGGTAGCGCACGACGTCCGAGGTCGAGGGGGCGATCACGTTGGCGTAGAGCGTGACGTGGAAGTCGTGGGGGTTGCGCAGCTTCGCCTCGCTGCCGTCGTGCGCGATGATCACCGCGCCGTAGCGGTGCGCCGCAGGGTCGAGGTGGCGGTCGGCGCCGATCCAGCCGCTGTGCAGCACGACCCCCTTGCCCGGCTGCTCGACCTCGAGCTCGAGCCAGCCCTCGTTGCTGTCGTTGGTGCCGCCCGGGAAGGTGTGGCCGACCCCCTTGTTGCGCACGACCACGTGCAGCTCGACCAGCTCCCCCGGGACGAGCAGCGGCCGCGCGAGGTCGAGCGCGGTCACGAGCTCCCGCTCCTCGCCGTCGGCGCCGAGCCGCCGCAGCGCGAAGAGGTCGACGCGCATCTTCTCGTCCTGCAGGAAGCGCTCGATCAGGTCGATGGTCTCCTGGTCGCCGCGCAGCGCCGGCAGCGCGGTGTTCACGGCGAGGAACCGGTGCGAGCGCACCATCCCCTTCTTGGCGGAGACGTCGCCGCGGATCGCCGGCTCGGGCGGCATGTGGCAGTCCTGGCACAGCTTCTTCACCGGCGCGCCGGTGAGCGGGTCGCGCGGCCGGTAGAACGTGCGTGCGGCGTTCTGCGCCACGCCGCTGTCGTGCCAGTTGTCGTACTCGTTCTGCCCGCGGAACCAGCGGTACTTGTTCACCGGGACGTCGAGCGCCACCTTGTGGCAGGTGGAGCAGAACTCGCTGGTGCGGAAGAACGGCTTGAGCATGCGGTCCTTGTGGACGTTGGGCTTCGCCTTGATGATCACGTCGCCGACCGCGCGCAGCACGCCCGCGCTCGTCTCGTCGAACAGATAGGGCGAGTCGGTGTCGTCGGGGATGTTGTAGGCGCCGTTGCCGGTGCGGTTGTGCAGCGCGTCGATCGCGTGGCAGGAGAGGCAGGTGAGCCCGGCCTGCGCGTTGGCGCCGTCCTGGTCGAAGTCCTTGCCCACCTCGCCGGCCAGCATGAGCGCCGGCTCGTGGCAGCCCGAGCACCACTGCGACGGCTCGAAGCCGATGTCTGGCCGCTCGCGCATCGCGGTGAAGGCCTTGCGATAGAACGGGTTGTTCATCGACGAGAAGCGGTGCGCCGAGCGGCTCCACTGCTCGACCACGTCGGGGTGGCAGCGCCGGCAGGTGATCGCGCCGATCTGCACGTCCTTCACGAAGCCGTGCTCCCTCACCTCGCGGTGGAGCTGCTCGTCGTCGGGAAGCTCGCCGCGCGTCACCACGCGCGAGGCCATCCACCCGCCGGTCGCGGTGGTCGCCGCCGACGGGAAGAAGCGGCTCGAGCGCGGCACGTCCTGGAAGCCGACGAACGGGACGAACGGGTCGTCGTCGTCGTTGCGCAGGAGCTCGTCCTTCTTCACGGTCTCGATGACCGTGCCGTGGTCGATGGCGATCGCGCGATGATCGCGGCCCGGGATGGTCGCGACGTGGATGGCGGTGCACGCGAGCGCGATCGCCGCCATGCCGCCGAACGCCTTGCCGACCGCCCGCCACGCCGGCGCCCACATCGACGTGACCCGGTGCACGACGTACACGAGCGGCATCACTCCCGCGAGCGCCATGTGCGTCCAGTACTCGCCGCGATTGTCGCGGCTGTTGGCGGCGTAGACGATGAAGAGGCCGGTCCAGGTGAGCCCGAGCATCGAGACGAGAAGCGTCGCCCCGGTCGCGATCGCGACCTTGTGGCGCCGCGTCCAGGCGCGGCGCAGGTGCCAGCAGGCGAAGACGATCGCCAGCGGCGCGAGCACGATCCCGAGCGCCGTGTGCAGCAGCACCATGAACTGGTAGAAGCCCGGCAGCGTGTCGACCGGCAGCTTGAAGCGCGCGGTCGACTCGGTCGCGCGGAAGAGCAGCAGGAAGCCGGCGTCGGCGATCAGCGCCGCGCCGCCCCAGACCAGGATCCGCAGGAGGATCCGCTGCCCGCGCGTGAGGATGCTCTGGCTCATCGGTCTTCGGTTACCTCGTGCGGATCGAGCGCGCCGGCCGGTGCCGCATCATCGCTCGATGGGACGGAAAGATCCGGCGTGGGAGTTCGCCTGGGATGGCACCGGCCGAGCCGAACCGCCGCGGCGGAGGGCATGAGGCGCCGGGCACTTCATTCCCGTCGCAAGCCGCTGCCGGAGCGAGGGTTGCGACGACGGCCAGGGCACGGCCCCGGAGCGGGGGCCGGGCCCTCGCGGCGCGCCGCCGCGCCGCCGGGACGAAACGACCTCGTGCGCGGCCTCCGGTCGGGTCGGTTTGTCCCGCTCGTCAGTCGGACTCGCAGCGGTCGCCGCGCTCCTACTGCCGGTCGGGGTCGCAGCTCCGCGGGCGCCCCTTCCATCCGCAGCGGCAGGGAAGCGGAAGGGGGTCGTGCCGGAGCGTGGCGGCCCCGATCTCGAAGGGAAGGACGCGCAGGCGCGCCGCCGGCGGCGCTCCGGTCACGCCCCGAGCGTCTTCAGGAGGAAGGCGTAGACGTCGGCCTGCTCCTCGATGACGTACTTGGTGGGTTTGCCGGCGCCGTGCCCCGCGCGCGTCTCGATGCGGATCAGGGTGGGGGCGCTCCCTCCCTGCGCGGCCTGCAGCGCCGCGGCGAACTTGAACGAGTGGGCCGGCATCACGCGGTCGTCGTGGTCGCCGGTCAGGATCAGGGTCGGCGGGTACTTCCGGCCGGGCTGCAGGGTGTGCAGCGGCGAGTACTTCACCAGCCACCGGAACTGCTCGGCGTCGTCGGCACGGCCGTACTCCGGCGCCCATGCCGCGCCGATCGTGAAGAGGTGGTAGCGCAGCATGTCGAGCACCCCCACGGCCGGGATCGCCGCGCCGAATAGCTCGGGCCGCTGCGCGAGGCAGGCGCCCACGAGCAGCCCGCCGTTGCTGCCGCCCTGGATCGCGAGCTTGGGCGTCGAGGTCCAGCCGGTCGCGATCAGGTGCTCGGCGGCGGCGATGAAGTCGTCGAAGACGTTCTGCTTGTTGCCGAGCATCCCCGCCTGGTGCCACGACTCGCCGTACTCCGAGCCGCCGCGCAGGATCGCCTGCGCGTAGACGCCGCCGCGCTCGAGCCATGCCAGCCGCTGCGTCGAGAAGCTCGGCGTCATCGGGATGTTGAAGCCGCCGTAGCCGTAGAGCAGGCAGGGGTTGCGGCCGTCGAGCTTCACGTCCCTGCGGCAGGTGACGTGGATCGGGACCTTGGTGCCGTCGCGGCTCTTCGCGAAGACGAGGCGCGTCTCGTAGGGCTTGAAGTCGAAGTCGAGCCGCGGCGTGAACCACTGCTCCGAGCGGCCCGTCTTGAAGTCGTAGTGGTAGATCGTGGGCGGCGAGGTGAAGGACGTGAACGTGTAGAAGGTGTCGGTGTCGTCGATGCGGCCCCCGAAGCCGCCGGCCGTGCCGATCCCGGGCAGCTCGAAGTCGCGGTCGAGGCGTCCGTCGAGGTGGAAGAATCTGATGCGCGTGCTGGCGTCGTGCAGGTAGTTGAGGACCAGCTGCCCGTTCACGGTGGAGGCGCTGTTGAGCTGGTCGGCCGCGGTGGGGACGATCTCCCTCCAGGCGGCGCGCGCCGGATTCGCGACGTCGATGGCGATCACGCGGCTGCGCGGGGCGTCGAGGTCGGTGTGGAAATAGAAGACGGTGCCCTGGCTGCCGACGAAGTTGTAGCCGGCGTCGAAGTCGTCGAGCAGCTTCACGATCGGGGCGTCGGGCGTCTGCAGATCCTGGCAATAGACGCGGTTGCGCCGGTCGGTCCCCTGGCTGACGTCGATCACGAGGTAGCGGCCGTCGTCGCTCACGACCGGCCGGAACAGCCATTCCGGCTGGTCGGGCCGCTCGTAGACCAGGCGGTCCTTCTCCTGCGGGTCGCCGAGCCGGTGGAAGTAGAGCTTGTGGTTCCGGTTGGCCTGCTCGAGCTCGTCGCCCTTCCTCGGCTCCGGAAACCGGCAGTACCAGAAGCCGGAGTTGTCGTGCGCCCACGCGGCGCCGGAGAACTTGCACCAGACGAGCCGATCGGCCGTGTCGGCCAGGGTGACGAGGTCGCGCACGTGCCAGGTCATCCAGTCCGAGCCGCCGTCGGAGGTGGCGTAGGCCACGTAGCGGGCGTCCTCGCTCGGCGAGAAGCCGCTGAGGGCGACGGTTCCGTCCTTGCTGAGCTCGTTGGGATCGAGGAGGACGACCGGCTTCGCGTCGCCCGGGCCCTGCTTGAAGACGACCGATTGCGGCTGGAGCCCCGGGTTGCGCGAGAAGAAGAGGACGCCGTTCACCTTTCCCATCACGCCGCGGCGCTCGTAGTTGTAGAGGTCGGTGAGGCGCTGCACGAGGCGGGCGCGCCCCGGGAGCGCGGAGAGCCAGCTCTCGGTGACCTTGTTCTGCGCCGCGATCCACTCCTCGGTCTCGGGCGAGTCGATCGATTCGAGCCAGCGGTAGGGATCGGCGACCTTCGTCCCGTGGTAGTCGTCGACCTGCTCGACCTTGCGGGTCTCGGGGTAGGCGAGCCGCCCGGGCGCGCGCGGCGGCGTGGCGGTGCTCGACGTCATGGTGTCCTTCGAGGCGGCGTTCTCGGGCGAGTGGCAGGCGGGCAGCGCGAGCAAGGCGGCGCAGCCGGCGGCGGCGTTCCAGCTCACCACGGCACGGAGCATCGACATTCCGGGTCCTCCAGGAGCAACGAGGCGGTGCCGGCCGGCGCGACGGGGGCCGGCGCGGACGGAGAGGATGGCCGAGCGGCCCTCGAGCGACAAGCGGTCGGTCGACGCACGCCCCCTTCGACGAGGAGCGCGCGCCGCATCGCGCGCGTCTCGCCGGCCGGATCTCGCTCAAGTCGACACCCGCGCCGGTCGAAGAGCATCCGCAACAGAGACCTTGAAACCGGCTCCCCGTGAAGGAGCCGGCCCCCCCGGCCGACCCTCGCGGCCGGGTCGCGGCGGCAACGATGCCGCCGGAAGCGCACGCGGCGCGACGTCGAACCCGTCGCGCCGCGGCTTTTTCTCGGTCGTTCCGTGCCTGCCGAGCGCGTCGTCGGACCGGGTGTCGAAGGATTCGCGCGCTGCGTCAGGTGAGGCCGCGCTCCCGTCCGGGCGAGGGCGGACGAGCTCCCGGGGCGGTGGACGGTGGGGGGGACGATCGCTACGGCCGGGAGCCGTCGATCGGATCGGCCGCTTCACGCTCCGCCGCCCGCGGCCGCCGCCGGCCGAGCGCTTCCGCGAGGAGGTCGGCGACGAAGTCGGCGTTGCGGCGCTGCTCCTCGGGATCGGGGGCGTCGTGGGGGCGATGGGAGTCGGGGTCGGCGAGGAGGTCGCGCAGGCACGCGGCGATCGACTCGGGGGCGGCGGGGCCGGCGAGGCGGCGCAGGCCGAAGCGGTGAACGTGAAAGTCGGTCTGGCGCTGCTCGCGCGGGTGGCCCGGGAGCGGCAGCGCGAGCGTGGGGACGCGCAGGCCGGCGCACTCGGAGAGGAGCGAGAGGCCGCCGGCCACGATCGCGGCGTCGGCGATGGCGAGGTAGCGGCAGAGGTCGGCGGCGGGCGCCGTGCGCGCGTCGTCCACCGCGAGCTCGGGACCGCTGAAGAGCCGGATCGTCAGGCCGTCGCGCGGTGGACGGGCGAGCGAGTCGGCGGCCGCGATCGCCGCCGAGAACGCGGGCGCCGCGAAGGCGCTCCCCGCGGCGATCACCAGCAGCTTCCCGCTGGCGAGGCCGAGATCGTCGCGCAGCGTCGCGCACTCGCTTCGGTTCAGGCGGGCGAGGCCCGAGATCGGGCCGGTGTAGCGGAAGAAGCGGCGCGACCACACGCGCAGCTCGGGCGAGGCGAGGTAGCCCGGCTCGCCGACGAAGAAGCGCAGCTTCGCGCTCGCCACCACCGAGCGGCGCAGGAGAGCGGCCGCCGCGCGACGCGGGAGTCCCGTCTCGACCGGCGCGTCGAGCAGGTGGTCGGCGAGGAAGGCGACCTCGAAGCCGCCGCGCGCGAGCACCGGCGGAGCGGCGAAGAGCCCGTCCACCACGACCAGCTCGGCCTGGATCGCGCGCGCCGCGCGCAGCGCCTCGCGCGCGTGGCCGGGCGCGAGGCGCCGCGCGGCGAGCTCCGCGTCCACCGCCGCGGCCGCGACCGCCTCGCCCGGCGGCAGCACCGGCGCGAGCGTCGACTCGACCGGGAACGACGTCGCGCCGCGCAGCAGCGCCGCCGCGGCCGGCCCGGTGAGGAAGTGGGGCTCGAGGGCGGGGAAGAGCCGCTTCAACTGCTCCGCGATCGCGAGGCAGCGCCACGCCTTGCCGGTCCCGATCGGCTCGAGCACGAACAGGACGTTGCGCATCGCGTCAGTCGGCGAGGTCGTCCTCGGCGCGCGCCGCGTCGAGGTGCATGGCGTCGACCAGCCCGGCGAGGAGTCCGAAGGTCAGCCCCGCCGCGTAGAGCGTCATCGCGTTGTGCGCCTCGCGTCCGTCGGCTCGCCCGGCCAGCGCGATCAGCAGCGCGCCCGGGAACGTCCCGCAGATCGCGCCGAGGACCATCCGGCGCACGAGCCGCAGCCACGTGCTCGGCGAGCTCTCCCGGAACATGCGCAGCAGCCAGAGCGCCGGCAGGCTGAGCAGCGCGAAGAGCGGAGCGACCAGGAAGACGCCGCCCAGTCCGCCCATCCCGTCGCGCCCCTCGGAGCGCTCGCCGAGGTGCCACACCATCGTGAACGAGAAGACCAGGAACGTCGCCAGCAGCCAGGTGTCGAAGTAGGCGCGCAGCCGCAGGCGCCGGCGACGCGGAGCCGGGGACGCGGGAGGAGGAGGTCTGGCGTCGTCGCTCAACGTGCGTCGGAGTGTAGCGACGGGATCCAGTCGAGCAGCCCGCCCGCCGGGGAGGGGCGCATCTCCATCGGCCGCGAAGTCATCCCCGCCGGCAGCGGGAACGACGGGAGCGACGGCAGCGACGGCAGGTACGGCGCGATCCGGGCGCGCATCGCGCTCGCCTCGCCGGCGAGGCTCGCGACGACGTCGATGGGGGCGCGCGCGTCGGCGCCGGCCGGGAGCACGCGCGGCAGGACGGGCGCGAGCAGCGCCACCAGCAGCGCGAAACCCGCGGCCTGCGACGAGATCCGGAGCCAGCGCCGCGACGCCAGCCGCAGCGGAGCCGGCGCCGGCGTCGCGCCGTCCGACCGCTCCCGCGCCAGCGCGCGCTTGAGCATGAGCCGAGCCTCGGCGAGCTCGCTCGGGCTCGGGCCGGGATCGGCGCGCAGCAGCGCCTCCACCCGCTCCGTCTCCTCCTGTTCGCGTCGGTCGTGATTCATGGCTCGTCCGTCCGTTCCCGGCCGCCGCGGCTCCCGTCGCTCCCGCCGGAGTCGACGTGGAGCTCGCGTCGCAGCCGCTTGAGACCCTGATAGTGGTTGGCGCGCGCCGCGTCCTCGCGGATGCCGAGCACCGCCGCGATCTCCGCGAACGAGAGGTCCTCGTAGTGGCGCAGCAGCACGACCTCGCGTTGCCGCTCGGGGAGCCGCGCGAGCGAGCCGCGCATGCGCGCGAGCTCCTCGGAGAGCTCGATCGGATCGCCCTCGCTCTCCGCGGTGAATCGATCGAGGTTGTCGAGGCCCGCCGGCCCCGGCCGCGCCAGCCGCCGTCGCCGGGCGCGCCGGATCGTGATCCGGAACAGCCAGGTGCGGAATGCCCCCGGCGAGCGGAGCTGCGGCAGCGCTCGCCACGCCTGCAGGAAGACCTCCTGGAACAGGTCCTTGCTCTCCTCGATCCCGAGGAGCCGCTGGCAGAGGTGCAGGATCGGGCGCTGGTAGCGGTCGACCAGCCGCTCGAACGCCCCTTCGTCCCCCGCCAGGAACGCGCGCACCTCCGCGGCGTCGTTCGCGGAATCGAAGGGCTTGGCCGGCACGGTCATCGCGCTCATCATTCCAGCCATGGAGAGGTGCGCGCACCGGCGCGCGTGAAATCCCCGGGGGCCGCCCCGGGGGGCGGTGCGGGTCGGGGAGTCGCAAGCTGGACGCAACTACCGAAGGCCGGGTGGTTCGGATCGACCGCAAGCAGATCCACGTCGCGCTGGGGGCGGCGGCGGGAGGGGCGGGGGAGCGGATCATTCCCTGCGTGGTGCGCGGTCGCTTCTTCGAGGGGCAGGACGAGGATCCGGAGAGCCGCCCGGTCGCGGTCGGCGACTACGTGAAGGTGGCGCTCGGCGGCGAGGAGGGGGCGCAGGGGACGATCGAGGAGGTGCTGCCGCGCCGGACGCGCATCGCGCGCCCCCGGCCGCGCGCTCCCGGCGCCTGGCAGGTGATCGCGGCCAACGTCGACCTGCTCGTGATCGTCGCGTCGCTCCGGGAGCCGGCGCCGAGGCCGGGGCTGATCGACCGGCTGCTGATCGCCGCCGAGTGCGACGGGATCGAGCCGCTGATCGTGCTCAACAAGGTGGACCTCGGCCCGGCCGCCGCGGCGGAGGAGCTCGCGGCGCCCTATCGCGAGCTCGGCTACCGCGTGCTCGCGACCAGCGCGAAGGACGGCCGCGGAGTGGAGGAGCTGCGCGACGCGATGCGTGGGAAGACGGCGATGATGCTCGGCCACTCGGGGGTGGGGAAGTCGTCGCTCCTGAACGTGCTCGATCCGGCGGTGGCGGCGCGCATCGGCGCGCTCGTGGCCGGCGGGACGAAGATGGTGCGCGGCGCCCACACGACGACTTCCGCGTCGCTCCACCGGCTGCAGTTCGGCGCGTTCCTGGTCGACACGCCCGGCGTGCGCGAGTTCGGCCTCCCGCCGATGGAGCGCAACGACCTCGCCCACTGGTTCCGCGAGCTCGCGCCGCTGATCCCGCAGTGCAAGTACGCGACCTGCACGCACGACCATGAGCCGAACTGCGCGGTGAAGGCCGCCGTGGAGCGCGGCGCCGTCCGGCCCGAGCGCCACCGGTCCTACCTCAAGCTGCTCGCCGAGCTCTCCGGCGCCGGCCAGCGCATGCAGCGCCACGACGCCTACTAGGGTTTTTTCGGGGTCGGGCGGATGCAGCGGACGAGCGCATGCGCTCGCCGCTGATCCGCCTGGGGTCGGGCCGATGCAGCGGACGGGCGCACGCGCTCGCCGCTGATCCACCTGGGGGCGGGCCGATGCAGCGGACGGGCGCACGCGCTCGCCGCTGATCCGCCTGGGCGTCGGGCCGATGCAGCGGACGGGCGCATGCGCTCGCGGCTGATCCGCCTGGGGGCGGGGGGATGCGGCGGACGGGCGCACGCTTGTCGCTGATCCGCCTGGGGTCGGGGGGCGTGGAGTCTTCGTCAGCGGAGGCCGAACAGGCGGTCGTGGCGGTAGTAGACCTCGAGGCAGAGCGCGTTGATCGCGGTCGAGTAGACGCGGCCGCCGCGGCGGCCCCACGGATCGACCTGCGGGTCCCACGAGCCGTCCTCGTCGCCGCCCCGGCGCTGGCGGCCCACCACCGGCTCGAGCAGCGCCGACTGCCACGAATCCCACGCGCGGCCGCCGAGCTGCCACATCGCGTGGGAAACGAGCGAAGCGTCAGGCCCCGGCCTGACGCTTCGCAGAGTTCTCTCTCTCTCTCTCTC
>Ga0187893_10009415_pt1 | contig 15014 bp, 11 predicted proteins | sample MA1701074metaG_FD_139574 | JGI IMG/M metagenome (GOLD analysis project Ga0187893, IMG submission 139574) | White microbial mat communities from a basaltic lava cave in the Kipuka Kanohina Cave System on the Island of Hawaii, USA - MA170107-4 metaG ...
TCGTCGTCGGCGGCGAGCTGCCCGCGCCAGACGAAGCGCGCATCGCGCAGGCGGCCCCGGCCGCCACGCGTTTCAGGGTGCTCCGCGCGCCGCGCGGATTGGGCAAATGGGGTCAGGCACGAATTGCTCATCCGACCGAGCCGCCGAGCTCGCTTGCCGGCCGCGAGGTCGGCGTGCTGTCGGCGCTCGCGCATCCGCGCGCGCTGCGCGAGACGGTGGAGGCAATCGGGGCGCGCGTCATCGCCGAGCGCACGTTCGCGGACCACCACCTCTACCGCGCGAGCGATCTCTCAGGGCTCGCCGCGCAGGCGCCGCTCTGGGTCACGAGCGAGAAGGACGCGGTGAAGCTCGATCCGGCGTGGTGCGGCAGCGCCAACGTACGCGTGCTCGCGCTCGAGACCTCGGTCGCGGAGCCCGAGAAGTTTCTCGCGTGGCTCGACGCGCGGCTCTAGTGCGGGCCCCATCAGCGAGCGCACGACGCCTGGCTTACCGTGCGCCGCCTTCCATCAGGAGCCGCGAGAATGATCTCTGCTTGGGACGATTTCCCGATCCATCAGACCGGCGAGCCGGTCCGCTTCGTCGCCACGAGCGATCGCAACTTCTACGACCGTTACTACTTCAACCTGCACGGCTGCTCCGACGAGCTGTTCCTGATCATGGGCATGGGCGTCTACCCGAACCTCGGGACGCAGGACGCGTTCGCATGTGTCAGACGGGGACCCCACCACCGCGTGGTGCGCGCGTCGCGCGAGCTCGGCGACCGCAGCAACCTCTCGGTCGGGCCGTTTCGGATCGAGGTGCTGGAGCCGCTGCGCAAGCTGCGCTTCGTGCTCGAGCCGAGCGAGCACGCGATCGCGTTCGACGTCACCTGGGAAGGCGCGATGCCCGCGTGGCAGGAGGCGCGCCACTTCATCCGCAATCGCGGCCGCGTGCTGTTCGATACCTCGCGTTTCGCGCAGACCGGCACCTGGGCGGGCATGCTCACGGTCGGCGGCGAGAAGATCGCGATCACGCGCGATCGCTGGTGGGGAACGCGCGACCGCTCGTGGGGCGTGCGGCCGGTCGGCGAGCCCGAGCATCCGGGCATTCGCCAAGGCACGCCGGTGATGAGCGGGATGTGGAACTACTTCCCGATGCAGTTCAGCGACCACTCGCTGCTCTACATCTGTCAGGAGACCGCGGCGGGCGAGCGCGAGCTCGAGGAGGCGGTGCGCGTGTGGGCGGACCCTGCGCGGCCCGCGGAGCAGCTCGGCCGCCCAGAGTGGCGCCACGAGCTCGCGCCCGGCACGCGCTTGTTACGGGCTTCGACGCTCGAGCTGCCGGAGGCGCCGGGCGGCGGCTTCGCGGTGAAATGCACGCCGCTGCTGCCGTGCATGATCTCGATCGGCACCGGCTACGGCCTCGACGCGGACTGGCGCCATGGGATGTATCAGGGGCCGCTCGTCGTGCAGGGCCTCGAGCGCAAGCACGACGAGGTCGCGCCGCTCGGGCAGTACGGCGTCGTCGACCAGGTGGCGCGCTTCGAGTACGCGGGCCGCGTTGGCTACGGGCTCTACGAGCACGGCTTCTTCGGCGCGTTCCCGAAGTGCGGGCTGAACGGGCCCGGGGACGTCGCGAAGTAGGCACTCATCCGCGCCGCGGGTACCGCCACGTGTGCAGCGCGCTGCGCAGCTGCTCGCGGCGCAGCGCGGCCGCGAGCTCGCTCGCGAGCGCCGCGTCCTCGCCGGCGTACGACGCGACGAATGCGCTGCGCTCGCCCGCGCTGAGCGGCGCGCCGCACTTCGCCAGCGAGCGCCACAGGCGTGCAATCTCGCGCGCGCGGCGCCGCGGCGGGACCGGCGCGTCGATGCGCGCGCGATCCAGATCGATCAGCCGCGCCCGCACGTCCCCGGCGTGCTCCGCGATCAGCACGTTCGTCGCATTCAAGTCGGCGTGGCGTCCGCCGCAGTCGTGCAGCGCGCGCACCGCGCACGCGGCGGCGCGCAGCGCGCCGGAGCGCGCGGCGGCGAGCGCTGCGCTCGCGAGCGAGACGCCCGGCACGCGCAGCGTGCCGATCGCGCACTCCCAGAGCGGGCCTGCGCTGCGGCGCGCGAGCACGAACGCTGGCTCGGGCACCGGCGCACCCGCCGCTAACAGCTGCTGCGTCACCGCGAGCTCGCGCAGCCCGCGCTCCGGCCCCCAATAGCCTCCGCGCAGCCGCGTGCCGAGCAGCGGCGCGAGCAGGCCGCCGTGTCGCAGCGGGCGCACGACGACCTCGCTGCGCGCAGCCTGCATGCGAAGCGACGTCGCCCCGGCGCGTCCGCCCGCGAGCAGCGAGCCAGCGGCCAGAGCGCGCGCGATTCCGTCCGCGTCGAACAGCCCGAGCGCTCGCGCGTCGGCTGCGAGGGGCGCGCGCACCCAGCTGATCGCGTCGCGGCTCTCCGCGGCGACGAAGCCGGGCGGCGCGCTGCGCGGTTCCATCAGGCTTCCGCACTGCGCGCGCGCCAGAGCCGCCAGAGCGCGAGCGCGCCGAACAGCGCGTTCGGCAGCCAGAGCGCGAGCGCCGCGGGCACCATCCGCTTCTCGGCGACGGTTTCCGCCGCAGAGAGCGCGACGTAGTAGGCGATCGCGATCGCCGCGCACAAGAGCGCGCCGCGCGAGCGCCCGCCGCGCGCCTGCGCGAGCGCGAGCGGCACCGCGAGCGCGACGAACACCAGCGGCGCGAGCGGCAGCGCGCGGCGGCGATGGAGCTGGATCTCGTAGTCGGCGCGTGTTGGCGCGCTCGCGTCGGAGGCGCCGAGCGGCTGCGTCGCCAGGCGCGCGATTCCGGCGCGCAGCTCCTCTTCGCTGAGCTCGCGCGGCCGAAAGCGTTTCGAGAGCAGCTTCACCGCGCTCACGTCGAACGCGTAGTCGAGCCCGCGAAACGCGATGCGCTGCGCGCGCTCGGCACCCGCCCGCGCGCTCTCGAGCTGGATCTCGCCGTCGCGCAGCTGGAGGTGCGCGGTGCGCGTCGCCGCGTCGAGCGCGAACTCCCCGTCGCGCGCGGTGACCACGAACGGGCGCGCGGGATCGGTGCGATCGGAGACGAATACGCCGCGCAGTCGTCCGTCGGGCTCGCGCGCGTCGACGAGCACGAGCCGCTCGCCGGCGCGATCGAGCGCCGAGAGCACGCCGGGCTGGATCAAGCCGCCGCGCCCCGCGACGCGCGCGGCCACCTCGACCAAGCGCCGGCGCGCGGCGGGCTCTTCGCGATTCAGCAGCACGTACGTGAGCGCGCTCGCCGCGAGCGCGAGCACGAACACCGGCGCCGCGAGCTGCGCGAGCGACACGCCGAGCGCGCGCGCCGCGCGCACCTCGCTGTTCGCCGCGAACTGCCCGAACGCGACGAGCACGCCGAACAGCAGCGCGAGCGGCAGCACGTAGCCCGCGAGAAACAGCGTCACCGCGCCGAGCAGCGCGAGCGCATCCCCCGCGCGCACGCCGAGCCCGAGCAAATCCTCGAGCTGCCGCAACAAGTTCTGCACGACGAACAGTCCGCCGAACGCCAGCAGCCCGATCCCCGCATAGACGCACACCTCGCGCAGCACCATCCGCCACAGCCGAACCGCCACCCGCATCGGCTCATCCTAGTCGCGCCGGCTCGCCCGCGTTCGCCCGCTGGAAAGTGGCGCGAGCGCGCCTCGACGGCGCGTGAGCGCCACCTCTCCCCAAAAGACTCACGCTCGTCAGCCAGGGTTCCACGACCTCCGCATGCCTCGAACCGCGAGAGAAGGCGCGCGGCCGCGGCGCGGGGAGCCGCAGCGCCGCCCGAGCAACCACTCGCCGGAGGTCGGCCGAATGCAAGTACGTCCCCAATGCAATCGGGTAGAGTGCCGCGCTCGCCGGGCGGCGCGCGCCGCTGCGGTCCGACCCAATCACTCGAATAGGCGGCGAGGCGCAGAGTGATCCGCTCGATGACCGGCTTCGGCCGCGCCGCGTTCGAGGCCGAAGGCACTTCGTTCGCGGTCGAGCTGCGCAGCGTGAATCAGCGCAACCTCGACGTCTCGGTGCGGCTGCCGCGCAGCTTCGGCGGCCTCGAGCCCGAGCTGCGCAAGCTCGTCGCGCAGCGCTTCGCGCGCGGCAAGGTCGACGTGGGCGTCGCTGGCGGCGGCGCGCCGCGCCCCGAGCTGGAGGTCGATCGCGTGCTCGTGCAGCGCTACCTCGCGCTCGCGCGCGAGCTCTCGCGCGAGCCCGGCGTCGTCGACCGCGTGTCCGTCTCGGAGCTGCTCGCGATGCCCGGCGTGCTGCGCACGGTCGAGGCGCCGGCGCGGGAGGAGGCGGCTGCGGCGCCGCTCTTGGCCGCGGTCGCGGCTGCGGCGGACGCTGCGCTCGCCATGCGCGCAGCCGAAGGTGCGGCGCTCGAGCGCGAGCTGCGCGCGCGGCTCGCGAACGTCCTGGCGCTGGTGGCCGAGATCGGCGGCCGCGCCGGCGAGGTGCAGCGCGCGGTGCGCGAGCGGATGCGGCTGCGCGCCGAGCAGCTGCGCGCCGAGACTGGGCTGCTCGACGAGGCGCGGCTGTATCACGAGGTCGCGCTCGCGGCCGAGAAGCTCGACGTCTCGGAGGAGCTCGCGCGGCTCGCGAGCCACGCCGAGCAGTTCAGCGCGGCGTTCGCGAGCGCGGAGCCAGTCGGCCGCCGCCTCGACTTCCTCACGCAAGAGCTCGCGCGCGAGGCGAACACGCTCGGCGCGAAGGCCGGCGACGCGCCGCTCGCGCAGCGCGTCGTCGACCTGAAGGGCGAGATCGACCGCATCCGTGAGCAGGTGCAGAACGTCGAATGACGGGACCTTCGAGTGCGTGAGACCCCGGCGGCGGAGCCGAAGCTTCTGAACGTCGGCTACGGGAACGTCGTGACGCGCAGCCGCGTCGTCGCGGTGGTCTCTTCGCAATCCGCGGCGAGCCGGCGCATGCGCAACGACGCGGAGCAGCGCGGGCTGCTCGTCGACGCGACGCAGGGCCGCCGCACGCGCTCGATCCTGGTGATGGACAGCGGCCACGTCGTGATGTCGGCGGTGAATCCGGAGACTGTGGCGGCGCGGCTCGAGACCGGCGAGGAGGGGCTCGTGTGAGCGCGCGCGCCGGGATTCCGTTCGTCGTCTCCGCGCCGTCCGGCACCGGCAAGACCACGGTCTGCCGCAACGCGATCGCGCGCGATCCGGGTGTCGAGTTCTCGGTCTCGCACACGACGCGCGCGCGGCGCCCCGGAGAACAGGACGGGCGCGACTACTGGTTCGTCACGCGCGCCGAGTTCGCGCGCATGATCGCGGCGGGCGGCTTCGTCGAGCACGCCGAGTACGCGGGCAACCTGTACGGGACGAGCTGGGCGGCGCTCGACGCGCCGCTCGCGGCGGGCCGCGACCTGTTACTGGAGGTCGAGGTGCAGGGCGCGCTGCAGCTGCGCGAGCGCCGCCGCGACGCGCGCTTCGTGTTCCTGCTGCCGCCCTCGCGCGAGGAGCTGGTGCGGCGGCTGAAGGGCCGCGGCACCGACACCACCGACGAGATCGCGCGCCGGCTCGCGGTCGCGGACGGCGAGCTGCGTGCGGTGCGCGCGTTCGATTACGCGATCGTCAACGACACGGTCGAGCGCGCGACCGACGCGCTGCTCGCGGTGATCGCCGCCGAGCGCGCGGGCGACACCGCCGCGGTTCGGGCGGTCTTCGGCCGCGCCGCGGTCGTCTCGAGCCTCGCGGACGTCCTGCCGATCGACTGAGCCGGCCATCGCGCGAGGTGATTTGGGTCCCGGCTAACTTGAGCGTTTCTCACGGAGGCGGCCGAGCGGCGTGCTGCGCTTCAACGACATCGCCGATCGCGTACTCGAGTACGCCCCGGACAGCGATCTCGAGCTGCTGCAGCGCGCCTACGTGTTCACGGCCAAGGTGCACAAGGAGCAGAAGCGCCACTCGGGCGAGCCCTACTTGATCCATCCGCTCGAGGTCGCCGGGATCCTGGTCGAGATGCGGCTCGACGCCGTCACGATCGCGGCCGGCCTGCTGCACGACACGGTCGAGGACACGCTCGCGACGCTGGAGGAGATCCAGACGCTGTTCGGCGAAGAGGTCGCGTTCCTGGTCGAGGGCCTGACCAAGATCGCGAAGGTGGAGTTCACCTCGGCGCGCGAACGGCAGGCCGAGAACTTCCGCAAGATGCTGGTCGCGATGTCGAAGGACATCCGCATCCTGCTGATCAAGCTGGTCGACCGGCTCCATAACATGCGGACCATCGAGTTCCTGTCCGAGGACAAGCGCCGGCGCGTCGCGCAGGAGACGCTCGACATCTACGTCCCGCTCGCGCACCGGCTCGGCATCTACTGGATGAAGCGCGAGCTCGAGGAGCACTCGTTCCGCACGCTGCACGCGGAGGCGGCCGCGGAGCTCGAGCGCGTCGTCACGGGGCGCAAGGTCGAGCGCGAGGGTTACGTCGCCGAGGTGAACGAGATCCTGCAGGCGAAGCTCGACGCCGCGGGGCTGCGCGCCGACATCGCGGGGCGCGTGAAGGACCTGTCCTCGATCCACGCGAAGATGGAGAAGCAGGGCGTCTCGCTCGAGAAGATCTACGACCTGGTCGCGTTCCGGATCATCCTCGAAGCGGATCACGGCGCGGCGTCCGTCTACCACGCGCTCGGCCTCGTGCACGCGACCTGGCCGCCGGTGCCGGGGCGCTTCAAGGATTACGTCGCGCTGCCCAAGGCGAACGGATACCAGTCGCTGCACACGACCGTGATCGGGCCCTACGGCGAGCGCATGGAAGTGCAGATTCGCACGCGCGCGATGCACGAGCTCGCCGAGATGGGGATCGCCGCGCACTGGCGGTACAAGGGCCACGAGGGCGACGCGCGCGACGACCAGAAGTTCACCTGGCTCCGTCAGCTGCTCGAGAGGCAGGGCGAGCTCGCCGACCCGCACGAGTTCCTCGACGTGGTCAAGGTCGATCTGTTCCCGGACGAGGTGTTCGTCTTCACGCCGAAGGGCGACGTGTTCAATCTGCCGACCGGCGCGACCGCGCTCGACTTCGCGTACGCGATCCACAGCCAGGTCGGCGACCGCTGCACGGGCGCGCGCGTGAACGGCATGCAGCGCCCGCTGCACTACAAGCTCGCGAGCGGCGACACGGTCGAGATCCTCACCAACGCGCAGCAGCGGCCGAAGAAGGACTGGCTCGAGATCGCGATCTCGGGCAAAGCGCGCAGCCGCATTCGCCATGCCGTGCGCGAGGAGGAGAACGTGCGCGCGCGCGAGATCGGGCGCGGCGTGCTCGACAAGGCGCTGCGGCGTGCCGGCCTCTCGCTCGCGCGCACGCTCGAAGAGGGCAAGCTGGACGAGCTCGCCGCGCAGAAGACGAAGGGCGTGGTCGAGGACCTGTTCGCCGCGATCCATTATGGAAGGCTCGAGCCCGGCGACGTCGTGAAGCACTTGCGGCCGGATTGGCGCGAGGAGGCGGCCGCCGCGCAGGCGGCTCCGCCCGCGGGCGCGGTGAACCGGCTGCGCTCGGTGTTCGGGCGCCGCGACAAGCCTTCGGGCACCGGCATCCGCGTGAACGGCCACAGCGACGTGCTGGTGCGCATGGGCCAGTGCTGCAGCCCGATCCCGGGCGACGAGATCACCGGCTTCGTCACGGTCGGCCGCGGCGTCACGGTCCACACGCGCGACTGCCGCGCGATCTTCGCGCTCGATCCGAGCCGGCGGATCGACGTCGAGTGGGACATGGAGGCTGGCGTTCCGCGCCAGGTCGCGGTGAAGGTGATGACGCGGGATGAGCCGGGGGTGTTGGCGAAGTTGACGAAGGTGATCTCCGCCGCGCAGGTAAACATCGGCGGGGCGCAGGTGACGACACATGAGGACCGCACGGCGTCGCATTCGTTCAACCTGTGGGTGACGGATGCGAATGCGCTGAATGAGCTGATGAAGGAGCTGGCGAAGGTGAAGGGGGTGCATTCGGTGGAGCGGGTTCGGAACTAAGAAGTGAGAGCGCCGGCGTCGAAGACTCGCCGGCGCGGAGTCTCGACGCGGGGCACCGGCGCGGCGGGGGCGCGGGGCCGGAGGGTCGCGACTCTGGGCCTTTGCGGCGGGGCGTGCGGAGTTGGGTGTCGGCGACGCGTCGCGTTTGGGCGTCGCTACGCGGCGCGGCCGTGAGTTCGGGGCGGCGGGGGATGCGGCCGCCTCGGCGTGATCACGGCCCTCCGCTGCGACGCCCGTCCGGCCCCGCGCCCCCGCCGCGCCTCGTGCTCGGTTCGACCTGCGCGGGCTTGGGAGGAGGAGTGCGGCGACGGCCGGATCGAGCGGCCGTCGCCGCAACGCTTCGCGTGGCTCGCGGGATCGAGGAGTGCGCGCGCCGGGTCGAAGACTCCCGGCGCGGGAGAAGACTCGAGGCGCTGCGGGGTTGTTACGCCGCGAATTCTTGCGCGCGCATCAGGTCGGCGTAGGCGGCGCCGTGGGACATCAGCTCGTCGTGGGTGCCGAGCTCGGCGACTTGGCCGTCGCGCAGGACGAGGATTTTGTCGGCGTGGCGTACGGTGGAGAGGCGGTGGGCGATCACGAACGTCGTGCGGCCGGCGAGCAGGGCGTTGATTGCTTCTTGGACGAGCTTTTCGCTCTCGGCGTCGAGCGCGCTGGTGGCCTCGTCGAAGATCAGGATGTCGGGCTTCTTGAGGATCGCGCGGGCGATCGTGATGCGTTGGCGTTGACCGCCGGAGAGAGCGGCGCCGGCTTCGCCGACGTCGGTGTCGTAGCCGGCGTCGAAGCGCACGGCGAATTCGTCGACGTGCGCGGCGCGTGCGGCGGCGAGCATTTCGGATTCGCTCGCGCCGGGGCGGCCGTAGAGGATGTTCTCGCGGATGGTGCCGGAGAAGAGGAACGGGTCCTGCGTGACGACCGCGACGTGGTCGAGCCAGGAGCCGCGCTGGATCGCGCGCAGGTCGACGCCGTCGACTTCGATCGCGCCGGCGTCGGGGTCGTAGAGCCGCAGCAACAGGTCGGCGAGCGTGGTCTTGCCGCTGCCGGTCTTGCCGACGATCGCGACCATCTCGCCGGCGCGGACGTCGAGCGAGATGCCCTTCAGCACCGGCTCGCGGCCGTACGAGAACGAGACGTCGCGCAGCTGCAGGCCCTGCTTCACGCCGTCGAGAGAGCGCGCGCCCGGCGCATCGGGAATCTCCTCCGCCGCGTCGAGCACTTCGAAGAAGCGGGCCGCGGAGGGGACCGCTTCCTGGAGGCGCGTCCACGCGCGCGAGAGATCGCGCATCGGCCGATACGCGCGCGCCATCAGGAACACGAACGGGATCAGCGTGCCGGCGGTGAGTCCCCACACGCCGGCGAGCAACGCGACGACGCCGACCAGCAGCACGAACACGCCGATCGCGTTCGAGAGCAGCTCGACCGCGGAGCGCGCGAGCGAGCGGCTCGTCACGACGCGCATGTTGCGGCGGAAGTAACGCATGTTCTCGGCGGCGAAGCTGCGCGCCTCGCCTTCCTGCGCCTTGAACGCCTTCACGATCTTGATGCCGGCGAGGATCTGCAGCAGGCGCTGCGTGATGTCGGCCTGGCTCTCCTGCCGGCGCTCCGCGCGCTTGCGGATGCTCGAGCCGAACACCGCGATCACGCCGGCGAGCAGCGGCGCCGCCGCCGCGACCGTGAGGCTGAGCTGCCAGTTGAGCACGAACAGCGCCGCGACCGTGATCGCGAGCATCACGGCCGACTGCACGATGTCGACGAAGAATTGGTCGAGCGCGCCGTGCGCCTTGCTCGTGTCGTTCAAGATGCGCGAGAGCGTCTCGCCGCGCGACGCGCGCTGGTGGTAGCCGAGCGGAAGCGCGAGCAGCTTCCCGCACAGGTCGCGCTGCAGGTCGACCAACGCCCGGCCGAGCACGTACTGCGAGAAATATTCCTGTCCGAAATGCGCGACGGGCACGATCAGCGTCAGCACGAGCGCGATCGCGAGCGGCAGCTCGAACTCGCGCAGGCTCTTCAGAAAGCGCGCTTTCTGCTGGGAGCTGAGGTCGGGCGCTGCGGCGGAGGGCTCGCCGCGCAGCGCACCGAACAGCTCGCCGAGCCCGAGGTCCGCCTTCGCCCCGGGAATCATCACTTCGTCGATCAGCGGGCTGAGGATCAGGATGCGGCCGGTCTGCGCCCCCGCGAACGCGCCGGCGCACGCGATCGCAGCGAGCAGCGCGAGCCCGTACGGGCGCGCATAGCCGAGCAGCCGCAGGAACGCGCCGCGCTGCGCCGGATCCAGCGCGCGCGTCGCCGGCACTAAGCGAGCTCCGCGCGGATCGCGTCGCCGGCTTGGCAGCCCAGCAACAAGTCGCCCTCGACGCCGAGCGCGGCCGCTGCCTCGCGCGCGGGGCGGAAGACCGGACGCCGCCCACCGACCCGCAGCGGCGGCAGCGCGCTCAGGCTCGCGCCGCGCTCGGGATCGACGAGTGCGGCGTCGTCGTCCCAGCGCGGGCGCTCCGCGAGCGGCGCCGCAGTGATGCGCGGATCGCCCTCCGGCACGAGCGCGCCGAGCGCCGCGCGCAGCTTCAGCGCGATCTCGGGCTCGGCGTTCGCGTCGTCCGGGCCGACCGCGCGCGCGACCAGCTCTGCGAAACGCGCGCCGCGCGGCGAAGGCAGCACCGAGAGCGCGACGCCGCCGGGCAGGCTCTCGCTCTCGAGCAGCGCGCGCGGCGCGAGCGGCTCCGGAATTGCCTCCGCGATCGCGCGCAGATGCAGCGCGATGCGACGCGCGCTGGGCGCGGGGCCGTCGAGGAAGCGCGGCACTTCGAAGCCCCAGCGCCGCTGCGCCGCGGCGAGCTTGCCGACCGGCGCATTGATCACGACCGCGCGGCCGATCCAGACGTCGGCCGGCTGCTCGCGCGCGATGCCCGGATGCTCTCCGACCTCGACGAACTGGAACGCGCCCGCGAGCGGCCGGAACTCCGCGTGCAGCGTCGCGAGCCGGCGCTTCAACAGCGCGCGGATACCGCCGTGCGCGTCGGCCGCCGAGGTTCCGCCGAGCAGCGGGCTCCCGAGCAGCCGCGCGAGCGCTTCGGGCGCGGGCTGTGCGTCCGCGAGGTTCGAGAGGGCGCGCGTCTGCAACGCGAAGAAGCGCTCGAGCGGCGGCGCCAGCTCGCGCATCCCGCCCGGCAGCCCGCGCGCCGCGACCTGCAGCGACGGGCGCTTGCCGGCGCGCAGCGCCTGCGCGCGCGCCGGGTCGGCGGCGAGCAGTGCCTCGCCCTCGGCGCGCGCAGCTTCGGCGAGGCGGCGCAGCAAATCCTGCGCGGGCTCGGGCTTCGCGAGCGCCCACGCCGAGAGCTCCTCGGCCGTCACGTGCGCATTGCCGACGTCGACGCGCGCGTCGGGCAGCAGCACCTGATAAGCGAGCTCGCTCGCGACCAGCTCGCGGCGGTCGATCACCGGGATGCCGAGCGAGCGCAGGCATGCGTCGACGATGCCGTCGCCGAAGCCGCCCGGCAGAAAGAACGGCTCGCGCACGAAGTCGGGCAGCTTCGCGGCGCTCTCCTCCTCGATGATCAGCACGCGCAGGCCGCTCATGCCGAGCCGGATGGCGGCCGCGAGCCCCGGCAACGCGCCGCCGAGCATCACGACGTCCCAGCGCCGCGCGCGCAACGCCGCCGCTTGCGGAAGGCCGCGGCTCACTTGCTGCGTGCCGGCGCGTCCTCGAACAGCACGCCCGCTTCGCCCTCGGCCTTCTTCTCGATCACGCCGATCCGATACGCGCGCTCGCCGAGCGCGCCGAAACGGTCGATCACGTCGCTCGCCTGGTCGCGCCGCACGACCAGCACCATGCCGAGCCCGAGATTGAACACGCGCCGCATCTCGTCCTCGAGGATCTCTCCGTGCCTCTGCAGGAACGAGAAGATCGGGGGGCGCGGCCAGCTCGCGGGATCGATCCGCGCGCGCACGCCCTTCGGCAGGATGCGCGGGATGTTGCCGTCGAATCCGCCGCCGGTGATGTGCACGATGCCGTTCACCTGGAAGTCGCGCGCGACGTTGAGCACGGGCTTCACGTAGATGCGCGTCGGCGCGAGCAGCGAGGCGGCGAGCGACGTGTTGAGATCGGGCGGAACGTCGCGCAGGTCGAACTTGCCCGCCGCGACGCCGGCGTCGATCACCGAGCGCACGAGCGTGAAGCCGTTGCTGTGCACGCCCGACGAGGCGAGGCCGATCAGCACGTCGCCCTGAGAGATGGACGAGCCGTCGATCACTCTGTCGCGCTCGACGACGCCGACGCCGAAGCCGACGAGCTCGAGCTCCCCCTTCGGGTAGAAGCCCGGCATGCTCGCGGTCTCGCCGCCGAGCAGCGCGCAGCCGGCGCGGCGGCAGCCTTCCGCGACGCCGCGCAGCGCCTCGGCGCCGAGCTCCGGATCGAGCTCGCCCATCGCGAGGTAGTCGAGGAACACGAGCGGCTCGGCCCCCTGCACGACGATGTCGTTCACGACCATCGCGACGCAGTCGATGCCGACGGTGCCGAAGTTCCCGAGCTGCGCCGCGAGCTTCAGCTTGGTCCCGACCCCGTCCGTGCTCGCGACGAGGATCGGATCCTTGTAGCGCTCGGGCGTCTTGAACAGGCCCGCGAAGCCGCCGATTCCCGCGAGCACCTCGGGCCGATGCGTCGCGCGCGCGATGTCCTTGATCGAATCGATGAAGCCTTCGTCGCGGTCGAGATCGACGCCGGCGTTGGCATACGCAGGGGCGGATTTCGAAGGCGGGACGGGTGTTTTCTTCGCCACGGCGAGGGTTGATTAGCAGCTCGGGGTGCGGGTAGCCCGGCTCCGCGCATCGACGGTGGGATGGCGAACCGACGCGCGGAACCGGGTGTTTTCCGCCGGAGCCGCTCGGCTCCGAAGACTTCGCCTCGCTGCGCGCTTCGCTCCCGCGTTGGACTTCGCTCGGCTCCGAAGACTTCGCCTCGCTGCGCGCTTCGCTTGCGCTAGCGCTCGGCGCCGCCCGCCGACGCGAGCGCGCTGATTCGCCCGAGCGCTCTCCCGACGAGCTCGAAGCCGACCGCCGCGACGAGCCCGTAGAGCACCGCGTCGCCCGACGGCAGCACGAAGCCCGCCTCGAGATCCGAGCGCGCCCAGCGCATCGCGAAGTCGAACAGACTCAGCGCGAAGAGCACCGCTCCGATCGCGCGCACTGCAAGGATCTCACGTCTGAGCATCGCTCTCTCCTCGTTCAGCAGGGGTGGATGTCGGGGTCGTCGCAAATCGTCACCGTGCCCCGCCCGAAGCCGCCGCCGAGCCCGCTCATGTCGGGCAGCTCGAACACTCCGAGGTTCGGCGGCACCGCGAGCGTGGGGTCGATCGTGACGGGGAACTGGAGCTCGTGGAATTTCTCGAGCGTCCGCAGCTCGAAGTGCCGCTGGAGCGCGATGATCGCGGCCGCGACCGCCGCGCCGCCCGCCGCGACGTTCTTCGAGACGACCGCAACGCCGACGAGCACGACGGTCAGCGCGATCGCCGCGTTTCGTTCGATCCGCTTCAGCTCGATCGCCTGGTGGTCGTCGAGGCCGCCGCCGTGTCCGGGGTGCAGGCCCGACACGTCGCGGAACTCGACCGGATTCCCGAGCGTGTACGCGTAGAGGTTCAGCGGGTTCCAGAGCGGATCGGGGCTGAGGAACCGACCGCTGCGCGGGTCGAGCGGCCGCGCACCGAGCAGCAGAATCTCTCCGGCGCTCGTCGAGATGTGCGTGCCGCTCGCGAAGCCGACCTCGGGGATGCTCCCGCCGGTCGTCACCGATTCACCGAACGCGCCGTAGCGCGTGAGCGTCTCGAGCTGTCCGCTCATGTTCGAGACGAGCCGGGTGTTCCCCCGCTCGTCGTTGTGGCGGAAGCGGTGCTGGCCATCGAGCGCGACGCGCACCGGCCCGAGATCGATCGCGATCGGCACGTCGGCGGCGTTCGCCTCGACGGCGCCGCCGAAGCGCCAGCGCCGCAGGCTCCCGTTCGTGCTCAGGCTGCGCCGCCGTCCGAGCGCGTCGTAGGTGAGGCTCGCGTCGACGTATCCGTCGGTCGTGACCGAGGTGAGCTGGCCGGACGCGTTCCACGCGAAGGTCGTCACGAAGGGCGAGGGGCTCGCCCCCAGCTGCAGCGCGCGTGACGTCTCGAAGCCGGACGCGTCGTACGCGTGCGTCCAGGTCATCCCGATGAAGCCGCGGTACTGCGTCGTGAGGGCGCGGTTGTGCTCGGCGTTGAACGCGATCGTCCGCGAAACCGGAATCGGACCGAACGGGCCGTTCACGGTCGATCGGCGTTCCACGAGATTCGAGAGCGAGTCGAACGAGAGCTGCTCGGCGAAGCCCGCCGGATCGATCAGCTGCGCGAGCCGGCGGTCGGCGCCCGCGGGAGCCGCGGCGCCCGCGTAGCGGTAGGTCTGCGTCAGCTGCGCGTCGAGCGCTCCCGAGTTGGAGATCACCGTGCTCGACCCTTCGAGCGCGGCGTCCAGCGTGCTCCCGATCGTGTGATCGCTCCGCTCGAGCCGCGTCGCGCCGCGGAACAAGTCCCACGCCGCGACGCGACCGTGCTTCGTCGAGCGCTCGGTCTTGCGCACGAGCCCGTTCGCGTACGTCTCGCTGTTCAGGCGCCCCGCGACGAGCGTGCGCGCGACGAGCGTCTGGCCGAGCGCGGCGAGCGTGACCTGCCGGTCGGCGCCGTCGTAGGTCGCGGTCAGCGCCGCGAGCGCGCTGCCGTTCGGCATCCAGAGCTCGGTCTGGGTGAGGCGGGAGCGGGAGTCCCACGCGAAGCGCGTGCGCTCGCCGAGGGTGTGGCGCACCTCGGTGAGGCGGCCGGCTGCGTCGTATGCGTAGGACTCGTCGAAGCTTCCGTCGGCCGAGACCGCGCTCACGAGCTGACCGCGCGCGAAGCCGAACGAGAGCTCCGACTCGACGGCTCCCGCGAGCAAGCGCCGAAGCGCGCGGACGCGGCCCGCGGCGTCGTAGCTCTGCTCCGCGCGCATCCCGTTCGCGAGCTCGCTGAACGTGAGCTGGCCCGCCGCGTCGTAGCCGAA
>Ga0187893_10009416_pt1 | contig 15012 bp, 15 predicted proteins | sample MA1701074metaG_FD_139574 | JGI IMG/M metagenome (GOLD analysis project Ga0187893, IMG submission 139574) | White microbial mat communities from a basaltic lava cave in the Kipuka Kanohina Cave System on the Island of Hawaii, USA - MA170107-4 metaG ...
AAGGAGGTGGACGTGATCGGTAGCCCCACGGGGTTGGTGAGCGATGCCATCGCGGAGTATACCGGTTACCTCTGCCCCTCGGAGGCAGAGCCGATGCTGCCCTACTACTTGAGCGGAGTGGATACTTTTGCCTGGCGCACCGGGATCCCGGATAAGTCTCGGCCCGAGGCGCTGACAGTGGGACTTCGCCAGATCGGGAACTGGCCGTTCAACACCTGGGGTGGGCTGTTTCCGCGCATGGGCTTTCTGGTGCAGACCGATGACGCCAAGGTGGGCGCCGTGACCTCCCAGAGGGCCATCGACATCGTGCTCCAGCCCGGCCAGCCACATGTATACGTGCCCTTGGGCTCCGAGGGGTCTACCGAGAGGCAAGTCGGCAGGACTGAGGCGGATACCTCGGATGAATGCCTGATCAGTGGTGGAAAGTGGAACCCGCAGGATGAGGGTCATCCCGAAGGTCCGGGGGTTTGCGAACAGCAGCTCTCGGTGCTGTGGCTGCCGCCGGGAAACGAAAAAAAGCTGAGCTGGCAGATGGTGAGCCCTCTGCGTTCCAGCACTTGCGAAGCTTTCGGCGCTCCGGGCCATTGGTCGGAGGGCAAGGTCTCGCCCACCGGGGACTATGGTCACCTCTACTGGCGCTGCTACGAGTGCTGCATGCCGGTTTCCGGTGGGGTGTTCATCGCCGACACCGAATGGGCCGGCTGCGAGTAAGGAGCCAATTATCAGGGCACCGATATGAACCGCTTTTGCCTTTGTTTCCTCTGTCTTGCCTTCGCATTAAACCCTCTGCGTGCATTCGCCATCGAGGTCACGCCGATGCCGGGGGGAAGCCGCTGGTACTATGAGATCGGCGGCGCCAAGCCCCTGTCCCTGCCGCCCACCAACCAGTTGGTCTTCGGGGCGGAAGCCTCCTTCGGCCATGGGCTGGGGGACACCTGCCGCAAGTTCGATCCCGCCGCCGCCCTCAAGGCCGCCTTTCGCGGCACCCTGGAGCAGATCGAGGCCTTTGCCGTCAGTACGGCCTCGAACGCCCTGATCGGGCTCCCGCTCTATCTGCTGGCCCAGGCCGATCCCCAGCTCTATGACCTGCTCAAGGACGGCCTGTGGAAGGCGGATGCGCTCTTCCGGCTCTCGGCCAAGACCTGCGAGGAAATGATGCGCGACATCGGCGAGGGCCGAAACCCCTATGAGGACTTCGTCATCCTCTCCCGTGCCAAGGATGTGCAGCTCCGGGCAAACAGCGGGCTCGATGATCTCAACACCGCCATTCGGGACGCCAACGGCGACCAGGGCCTACCCTGGGTCAACGGAGAGTGGCGCGGCGGCCGCAACGCCCCCCCGATCAACATCATCAGCGACACGGCAGTCGCTGGCTACAACGTGTTGGTCGGCCGCAACCCCGCCGATCTGGGTGGAATAGGCGGAGAAGCCAGCACCCAGCCGCTGGTCGCGATCTGGCCCTCGGCCGCCGATTGCGCCAACTGGATCACCGATGTGCTCGGGGATGAGTCGGTGCGCACCTACGACGCCGGAGCGCGCTCCTCCCGGCCCGGCCGGGGGATCCTGCCCAAGCACGATGAGATCGTGAGCGAGGTGCGGGCCGCCTTTGAGTCGATCCTCCCGTCCGAGACCCCCCTGAGTGCGGAGCAACTCAGCGCCGTATCTGCACCCGGGATCCAGATCACCCTGGATCTGATAAAACGCCTGCGCGTTTGCCCAAGGCCGAGGCGGCCATTGCCGCGGCACGGCTTGCCGAAGAAGTGGCGATGGCGCGCACCATCGAGCGCGGGCTCTACGCCAAGCGGGTGCTTCTCTCCGGGCGCCGCGAGCCGAACATCGCCAACTCTCCGGCCAGAGATGAGATCGACCGCGCCATTTCCGAGCTCAGCGAGGAGGTCGAAACTCTCGTATTCGAGGCCGACGTGCGGCATAAGCTCGTCTCCCACACCGCACGCAACGTGCTGCTGTTCGGGGAGCAAGAGAGCTCGCGCTCGGCGGACACGGAGGTATCCCCTCAGGCCGACACGGAGATCTTGCAAAAAGGAGCCGTCGGTCAATGAACGGATCCGCCCCTGCATATCGTAAGGCAAGCCGGCGCTGGACCAGAATGATCGCATTCGGCGCCCTCGTGATCCTCGCCTGTGCCCTCATCGCCGGTTTAGCGCTTTTCATATGGAGCCGGTTTGAGACCCCGGATCGGATCGCCTCCCGGCTGCAGACGGTAGAGCCTTATCTGGCCATCTGGCGCCTCGGGCTGATCGCCCTGGTGATCGCCTTTTGGCGCCCCTTGTGCGAGCGCATCGCGCGCTGGCGAGGTCTCGCCGATTACGAGATCCACACCTTGCTCGCCCACCGCTGGACCGTGGCGGTGGTCCTGCTTTTGACCGAGCTCATCGTCGTGCAACGGCTGCCGCTGGCCGTAGCCGCCAGACTGGGAGGGGAGTGAGATGTCGGTCAACAGCCCGCTCGAGCTCTTTCTGATCCTCTACGGCTGGCAGCAGTATGCGAACTTCTGGTCTCTGCTGGCCGACACCGGGATCGCCTTCGTGCCTGTGGGTTTGATCGTGGTCCAAGGGATCCTGAATTCCGCCCAGTACCATCGCGGGGCATCCGCGATCGCCGCGGGCTCACGCCTGCCGGTTATGGTGCCGGGCACCCTGGCCCTATTCGTCCTGTCCTTTGCCGCGACCCCTTATTTGAGCTTGAGCCCCACGGTGCTGCAGTATCAGCCACCTTGTGAACAGGGCCCACCAGTGTCACCTGGGGCGACCAGCACCCTCTATGACGGAGCACTTGGCGATATCGTGCAGGAGACCCGCGTGCCGGCGTACTGGGGTCTCATCATGGCGGTGTCAGCCGGCTTCAACCGCGCCGCTATCTCCGCCATCGGCTGCCCGGATCAGCTCGCCCCGGCGAAGCTGGTGCTCGATCAGACCCTGGTGCACGACGATGATCTCCTGCGCGAGATCGGGCTCTTCCAAGAGTCCTGCTATCTGCCGGCGCGGGCCCAGTATTACGGCGAGAAACCGGTGCTCGGCATCGTGATGAATCAGGCAGCCGACTGGATCGGATCGAAGATCTACCGCGACACCCAGGGCTATTACGACACCTTAGATGCCCGCGATTTCGTCAAGGGCTGGCCTGTCGATTTAAGCCGGGAGACCGACAGGTACTACCGCGATGTGGTGGGCGAAAATCCGCCCTGGGGCATACCCCGGTGCGAGGAGTGGTGGGAGGATCCCGAGCGGGGCCTGCGCCGGAAGCTCCTCAATCAATACCAACCCTCGGTGCTCGATACGGTGATGAACGTCGTCTCGCCGCAGTCTCCGGAGGAAAGGGAAGATGCCATCCTGCGCAAGCTCATCCAGACCGTGCGGGCGTCCTTTCCGGTGGCGAGCAACTTCTCGGGCCCCGCCTTCAACGACAGTCCGTTCAGCCTGTCGCGGCTGTTTGCGGTGCTCGGCTTGAAGAAAGAGCAGCTCTCGTTTTACCCCCAAATGGAGGCGATCAAGGCGGCGCTGCCCATCGCCAAGCCCTTCATCCTGATGGGCATCATCATGTTGCTGCCTTTTTTTCTCCTCGCTTCCGGCTACCGCCTGGAGGCACTCGCGATCGCCACCATCGGCTATATGGGACTCAATTTTCTCTCGGTGCTCTGGCACATCGCCGAGGTGCTGGAGGAGCGGCTGATCAAGGGCCTATGGTCGGATCCGATGGACTACCTTTCCGTCTCCGTGCCGCAGATCCTCTCGGGGAGAGGCTTGGAGCTGGAGCTCAAGCTTGAAGTGCTGGAGATGGTGCTGCCGCTGCTTTATCTCGTACTACCGCTTTTGTTTGCGATCGTGATCACCTGGGCCGGGGTGAAGGCGTTTGTGGCGGTGTCGGGCGTGACGCAGGGGTTGACGGGGGCAATCGCTAAAGGAGGTCGGGATGCGGGCGATACAGTTCAATCCGTTGCTACTAGCAGAATTTTGAGGAAGTAGTTATTTGAAGTGGTCATCGACCTTAGAGCCACCAAAAACCAAATCAGAATCCTTTGTTATGCCGAACGGGTTCGAGTCAATGTCGTTGAACGTGCTTGGATTCCCATGCTTAATCGCATTACTTATCAAACGATATTCGAGGTAATCGAAATCACTCGAATCGTCGTTTTCGGCCTTCGGAGCAGCAGCGTCACGAGGGTCTATCGGAGCCCCAACTTTCCAGTTTGAGCCACTTGCTAACACTCTGACCATACTGACCAACGACACAGCGAGTCCTATTCCCATGGCAACAAGACCACCGACCACCAACACAACGGCAGGCAGCTCCATGATGGAGCCACGAAAGAACTTAATGAGGAGCCCACCGAGTATAGCCGCCGCCACACCGGCAATCGCGGCATTGGCGCTCGCAAGCCCTGTCTTTGTTCCTGATGCGCGCGTGAGGGTAAACCGCCGCAACAAGAGCGCTAGGGCCAGCGCGCCAAGCAAAACGGCAAAAAACTCATTGTCCGCCATCTTCTCTACCTAAGCGTTTCGGAGTAACTGACATGTTCGATAATATATTCAAACGATTCAAAGGGGGTAGCCAGAATAATGAACCCCGCGGACCTTCACTCGCTCCCGCTGGGGCCACCGAAGTTCAACCGGGCGGTGTGTTGCTCGCCCCGCGTATGGGGGAGGTCAATCGCCTCGCTTCGCTCGCCGCGGTGCCGGACGCTCATTTCAGCGCCTTGTATTTCGGGGCCCTGGAAGCACTGGCCGGCTTCGCGCAGAACCTTCCTCTCGCAGAGAATCTCTCGGCCAGTATACTCGATGCTGCCTTGCAGCGCGCCGTGGGAGCGCTTTCCCGGCGCCGAGGATATCTTCTGCCCAAGGGCGCCGCGAGCGAGATCATCGCGAAGAAAGCGGATCTCTGGACTTACGCCGTGTTTACCGCCGCTATTCTGCCAGCCCTCCATGAAGTTTTGAAACACCGGGTTTGGCTTTATGACTCGGCGGCCCTGGAGATTGGACTCTGGGAGCCCTGGCGGGGTTCGATGGTGGAGTGTGCTGGGTGGTATAGCGTGGCGGATGCCGGGGGAACCGAGGAGCACCATCTCCCACCCTACGTAGTACCAATGCTTGCCGATGTCGTGCTACCAGAAGAGGGGTTGGCGTGGCTATGGACCGACCGCGAAGTGATATGCCACTGGCTAAGGACTATTGCTGGCGACCGAAAAACCGCAAATGTTTTGTTTGAGATAGTCGACCCGCCACAAACCAAGCACGGAAGGGAGCCTGCAATCCGCTTGGTTTCGGGGAACGCCGAAGACACAGTCGACGACGCTGAAGCTTCCGAGTCACGTATGGTACCCGAACCCATCGATCTCCCGCGCGCAAAACCAAAGCGAAACAAAAAGCCCTCCGCAGGCCACGACAAGTTCCTGTTGTGGCTCAAGGCCGGTTTTGCCGATGGCATGCTGGGCGTGAACAAACGTGGTGCTGAGATCCACATTGTGCCCGAAGGTTTGTTTTTAGCAACTCCTGATATTTTCAAGAGCTTTGCCGGCGTGAAATGGAACGATGCCCTGAAGGCTTTCTTAAAGCTCGGCCTGCATGTTAAAAACGAAAACAACGAAAGCCCGTACTTTTTCTATCAGCTCGGAGGCCCATCACTGTCTAAGGGTGTTGTTATCGCCGATCCCAAGGTCGTCTTTGGGTCTGAAAAGCTTCCCGAGCCTCATGGCTTGCTCCACTCGGAGCAAAGCACTTGAAATAGAGCAAGGAGTGTATTCGCGTTTTCCCCCGAAGCTATTTGCAAAACAGACAATGTGCGTCTCGCATCTCGCTGTTGCCAAAATGACGCTGCAGCCTTTGACGCTTTTCACAGAACCTTCGCGATGCAGGCAAGTCCGCGATACCGACAGAGCGCGTTCGCGAGCTGCATCTGGCATGGGGTCTTGCACTCCAGTTCGAACAGGCGGGGACTCGCGACAAGGATACACGCACATCACGCGCGCGACGTTGTATAGCTCCCATTTCTTTGGACACGAGGTAAAGTGATACGTGAGGTTTGGGTATGGAGGTTGGAGATGTCCAAGAAAGTCGAGTTGAGTGCCGAAGAGCGAGCGCAGCTAGTGTTGCGGTTTCTGAGCAAAGAGGAGCCTGCGACACAGATTGCACGGCGTGCGGGGATTGCCGAGCAGACGCTGTATCGGTGGCGCGATGAGTTTATCAGCGCCGGCAAGCAAGGGCTTAATGGAGTTGGTGCTGAGAAGGTGCAGGCCAAGGAGAGGGCGCGGTTGACCGCGCAATTGGCCGAGCGCGACCAGGTGATTGGGGAGCTGACCATTGCCAACCGCATTTTAAAAAAACTCTCGGGCGGCCTGAGCTGAGTGTAGAGCTTCGAGCGATGGTCGCATAACCGTGACGTTGGCATTCCGCCTCAATATAACTGGCAGAGCCTCAAGTCAAAACGGGGCGCGGAACTGGAAGGGCACTACATCGAACTGATGCGCGCTCTCGGCACGGAGAAAGGCATGCTTGGGCAGATCTTCACCAAGGCGCAGAACAAGATTCAGGACCCCGCAAAGCTTTTTCGCCTGATCGACATGGTCGATGACACCGACTGGGTGATGATGGGCGCGGACATCAAGGGCGATATTTATGAGGGTCTGCTGGAGAAGAACGCCGAGGATACGAAGTCCGGCGCGGGACAATACTTCACGCCGCGTGCACTCATCCGCGCGATGGTGGAATGCGTGCGGCCGGAGCCTGGAAAGACGATTGCCGATCCGGCCTGTGGCACCGGCGGGTTTTTCCTCGCCTCTTACGACTTCATTACCAACCCGGATAACTATCAGCTTGACAAGAATCAGAAAGCCTTTCTGAAACACGACACGTTTTATGGCAACGAGATTGTCGCCAATACGCGCCGCCTCTGCCTGATGAATATGTTCCTGCACAATATCGGCGAGATCGACGGCGGGGTGTCGATTTCTCCGAATGATTCCCTGATTGCGCCCAGCGGTCAGAGTTTCGACTACGTGCTGGCCAATCCGCCCTTCGTTAAGAAAAGCTCGATGAGCTTCACCAACGACGAAGGCGAGCAGGAAACCGACGACCTGACCTATAACCGCCAGGATTTCTGGGCCACGACCTCGAACAAACAACTCAATTTCATACAGCATATCCGCACGATGCTGAAAACGACCGGACGCGCTGCCGTCGTCGCGCCGGATAACGTGCTGTTCGAGGGTGGAGCGGGCGAGACGATCCGCAAAAAGCTTTTGCAAAAAATGCCTCTAAACTATTCTCAGTCTCTGTGATCTAATGGATTGTGATTGTAATGAGAAAGTGGGGACATCCAGTGAAGAGAGCAGAGATCAGTTTTTTCGAGTGGCAGAAGCGCTTCGCGAGCGATGAAGCGTGTGCGAGCTTTTTGGCGCGGGAGCGCTGGCCCGATGGGTTCATCTGCCCACGGTGCGGTCAGGAGAAGGCGCACCTCATCACCACCCGCAGGCTGTATCAATGCACAAGCTGCTAAGAATCTACCGCCACCCGGACTTCCCGTTCATTGACGTTGCACCGGGGCACACGGTTCCGCGACAAAGCTACACCGCCCGCCGCGACATCCCCTATGGGGAACCCACGGACTGCGAGGAAGTGGACGGGGCCACCTGGCTACAGACCCGGCGCGGACACCGCGCCCCGGCGCTCTATGAACAGGTTCTCGTGCAACAGGATGGCTATCGTATGACGCTGCTCTCGTTCGATGAGGATGCCGTAGAAACCCAGGAAGAAGAGGACGACCTTCGTGATTCCTGGACACCGCGATTTCACCGCAGATAAGACATAAGCCGTCCTTCTAGGTTGGTAAACAGAACCTACGCGCCGGCAAATACGCTGACGTGCCGCTGACCACCTTCCACTTGAAATTGATTGCATACCGCATATATACTATATATAGTAGCTCCATGATACGGAGCTTTCGGCACAAGGGACTGAAACGGCTTTTTGAGGACGACGACCGCAGCAAGCTTGGCGCCCAGGATGCGGACAAAATCGCCCGAATCCTCGCCCGTCTCAATCGCTCCCGCGCGCCGCAGGATATGGTGGCCCCCGGCTTCCGGCTTCACCCGCTCAAGGGGGACTGGAAAGGCTTCTGGGCTGTCACCGTCAGGGCTAACTGGCGCATCGTTTTCAGGATCGAGAATGGCGACGCCTGCGATGTAGATTTGATCGATTACCACTAGGAGGGCCGCAACCATGAGAATGAAGAACCCGCCCCACCCCGGCCGGCATGTGAAGCTGGATTGCCTCGAGCCTTTGGGCTTGAGCATCACCAAGGGAGCCGAGGTTCTGGGCGTTACCCGTTTGACCCTGAGCAATCTGGTCAACGGCAAGAATGGCATAAGCCCGGAAATGGCGATAAGGCTTTCCAAGGCCTTCGGCGGCAGCGCGGACGTATGGCTTGGGATGCAGATGGATTACGACCTGGCGCAGGCGGAGAAGAAGGCGACAAGCCTCAACGTTACGAAGGTATGGCCGGATGCCACACCCCGGCCTGCCGCCTCATAGCCAAAGCCAAGATAGTACAACCCCAAAATCTGGCCCTTCAATCTCTGTTAGGGGTTAACAACATATGGCCCACGTATCAGTAACGTTGGATAGGCGCGGGAAGCTCGAATCGTTCACAGGAGATATGGCTCATGGTATTGAGTTTAGTTACTCGTATGACGGGAACATAAACAAAGTCGTTCCAGGTCCAGCATCTGCGATGCTTTCTTTTGGTTCCTGAAAATTGATGGTAGCAGAACAACGTTCTGAATTGGCTTTTTTCTAGCAAGCGGCCTGATGCCAAGGGGAGCAAAAGGGCCAAGGAAAGCCGCCGCAAAACGCGGCGGGTTGGCCCCTTTGTTTGAAGTTTTATCTCTTAGTAGGTTTAGTTTCGGTAATTTTTGAAGTCTTACCGGAAGGATAGTTACTGGTCTTCGAGTAGGTGCTGCCATCGGAACGTCTTGTTGTTTCTGTTATACCTGTTAAGCGTCCCTCTTTGTTCCGGTGATACTGTTTCGACTTACTGCTCATCTTTCTTTACTCCCATAGCAGGGCTTGCGGAATTGCTACCCTGAGAACAAAGGACCAATGGCAACCCCTAAAGTTTCATACATAGACAACAGCACAAACCGTGACTCCCGCTAAACCCCGATCCGCTCCACTTCATCCATAGAGATTTCATCGCTGCGCCGGTCATAAAGGCGCGTCGTTTTCGGATCGGAATGCGCGGCCATCTGTGCGCATGTTCCAATCTGCCTTCCGGGTTATTCAGATAGGCCGTAATGCCCGTGCCGCGGAAGGTATGGTTGCACACCCCAGGCGTTTCGATCCCGGCCTGCCGGGCGCCGCGCTTGACCATTTCCCATGCCCTTTGCCGGTCAAGTCGGCTCCCGCCCAGCATTTTCGTTTTTCGATCAACAGCCCGGAAGAGGGGGTATCCTTCTCCCCATCCAGCCCCCCCGCCTCGATATATTCCTTGAGCCAGACTTTCAGGTTCTGCTGGCAAGGCATCTCGTGATGCTTGCCGCCTTTCTCATGCAGCCGGACCCACAGGCTTTCCTGTTTCGGATACACGTCCTTCACGTCCATTTTGAGCGCCGCGGATATCCGCGCAAAGGTATAAATCATCACCCCGACCAACGCCCGGTCGCGCTGCCCCACCACCGTATCGGCCGGAATGGACCGTATCAGCCGCCGCGCTTCATCGGGCGTCAGGATCGGCGTTTTGCCTTTCGTATAGGAATGTTTCGGGCCGCGCACAACGGCCGCCGGATTTGCGTGAATAACATGGCCGCTCACCAGCCAGTCGAACACATGCCGCAGCGCGGCGAGCCGCTGCTTGACCGTCTGCGCCCCGCACGACCGCGTTTTAAGCTCGACCCAGGCCGCAACGTGGACCGGTTCAATGTCGATCAGATCGCCGATCCCGCATTCATCGCACCAGCCGAAGAAATCCGCGACGGCGCGCACATAGGCTTCGCGCGTATTCGAATTCCTGATCCGGGCGGCGAAGAATTCGATGAAACGTTTTTGCGTTTTGCCGCCGGCCCTTGCGATGACCGCCGGCACCGCCTTTGTCCCGGCTAGATTTTCCAGAACCTCGCCTTGAGATTGCTGCGGAACTAAAGACGATGGATCGGGACCAAGATTGGGAGCCGATCCAGATGATCGGCAAAGCTGGGGCCATGTTCGTGTCTGGTATTTCCTCGCAACGCTCCTCAGGTTCGCTCATTTCGTCCGCGACGGCTGGGCAGACCTCACCCGCCATGAAGTCAGATAAGATCGCAATCGTGAGCACAGCATTCGATCGTCTTATCGCTCCGCTTGACCAGCGCACTTTTTTCTTACGCTATTGGGGAAAGGAGCACCTGATTTGCCGAGGCAAGTCTGACCTGCATAAATCTCTCTTTTCATGGAGTGCACTAAGCGACGTTCTCTCTACACACAGAATAGAGTACCCCCGTCTACGCCTTTTACGCGGCGGACAACTTATCCCTCACGAACAATACATAACCGATAGAGTTGATCGAGTAGGAAACCCCTATTCCTCGCAAGATTCGCAAGCTGTAGCAGCACTAATGGAAGCGGGAGCAATGCTACACATCACATCCATCGGAGAGACTTGGAAACCGCTTGCAACTTTTGCGGGGCAACTCGAACAGCCACTTTGCGGGCGAGTTCAGGTTAACCTTCATGCGGGACTCGCCAAGGCCAAGGGGTTTCATACTCATTGGGATGGGCACGATGTTTTTGCGGTGCAGATCAACGGCAGAAAAAGATGGCGGCTCTTTGGAATTACTGCCGAAGCACCGCTCGCGATACCCCCAGAAGAAAAACGAGGTGCGCCAACTCATCACATATGGGAAGGAGTGCTAGAACCAGGAGACATGTTGTATTTGCCTCGTGGGTATTGGCATGCGACCCAGTTTATTGACGATGCTTCTCTACACCTGACATTCGCGGTTCAACATCCGACGAGCATTGATTTCATTCAATGGCTGCTTAAGTACTTAGCAGAAAATGCTGCAGTGCGGAGAGATATACCAGCCGCCATCTTTGAACTGTCGGACATCGGAGGGCAGACAAGAGACACGTACATACAAGAACTCGGAGCTTTGCTGCTCAATGCAATTTCGCATGAGTCATTGACCCGTTTTCTAATGGAATATAGAGCGACCCTTGGGAGGGTCAATCACATCCAGCTAACAGAAAGGAGTAGCTATGAAAACCGTTGAACATGATTTGATTAAAGACCGTATTGCTTCCCTTGATCTCGAACCAATCAAATTCAAACTCGTTAAAGAACAGGCGTTGACAGAGGATCAAGTGCTGATCCTTGAAAAATGGTACAGGCGCTTTCTGTTTCTGACGTTCAAGCACAAGGAGCAGCCGATAGTGGTTTCCCAAGCAATTGATAACTTCTGGCACCAACACATACTCGATACCCGGAAGTATGCGGACGACTGTAGAGCAGCATTCGGTGAGTTTTTGCATCATTTCCCATACTTCGGCCTTCGTGGTGACGAGGACCAGCGAGCACTGCGTCTTGCGTATCAGACAACACTCAAATTTATGCGAGACGAATATGGAGAAACACCGGAGGACGATTTCAAAGTTTTTGGTAGCGCCGACGCGACGGCGGCAGAATTGCCCAGCCTCTGCTCTGACGGCGGACTCATCAAGGGTGCCCGTTCCTATTTTGACCAGCGGCCTCGTCTCACTCGGGACGTCTCCATGTAGTAGCTAGCAACATCCCCCAATTTCCAGCAGCTAGCGCCGTTATGTGGAACTGCGATGAACGCAGCGCGATTATCATCTCGCGGAACGGCCAAGTGTTAAGAATCTACCGCCACCCGGACTTCCCGTTCATTGACGTTGTACCGGGGCACACGGTTCCGCGACAAAGCCACACGGCCCGCCGTGACATCCCCTATGGGGAACCCACGGACTGTGAGGAAGTGGACGGGACCACCTGGCTACAGACCCGGCGCGGACACCGCGCTCCGGCGCTCTACGAACAGGTTCTCGTGCGACAGGACGGCTATCGTATGACGCTGCTTTCGTTCGATGAGGATGCGGTAGAGCGCCAACAAGAAGAGGACGAGCTTCGTGACTCATGGACACCTCGCTTTTACCGCAGATAGGGCATGAGCCGTCCTGCTATCAATCTCTCCTCAGTGCTTAAGCGTCTCCCCTGCCGGTGCCCGTCCGGCCTGTCCCCGTCTTGGATGTGTCGCTATTCTTTATCCCGCTGCGATGTTAAGCGGAATCTAATAACTGCTACTGTTGTCTTGGCCCCTTCGGCCCATCCGTCAAGACCAAGCCCTTCGGGCGGAAATCGCGGGACCGTGCCTCGCCCCTAAGGTGCGGGGCTGCGGCCGCACCACTCCCTATGCGATTTCCGGTCAGTGACGGATTTCCCCCGCTTGTTTTTTCGCACCCATCGGGGTGCATGCGGACCCCTTCTTTCAATTCTTTTTTGATCGGAGGGCTTTGAGGGGCCGCGAACGGTTCGCGGCTCAAGCGCTTAACATCATCGACGAAAAGGAGTTCGTTATGACTATTCAAAACATTTGTCTCTCACAGCTTGTTCCTTCCAAATCCAATCCCCGCCGGGCTTTCGATCCGAACGCCATCGAGGGCCTTGCGGCGAGCATCCGCACGGACGGGCTGTTGCAAAATCTCGTGGTCAGACCGGCGAACGGCAAGGGCAAGCGCTATGCGATCATTAGCGGCGAGCGGCGGTACCGCGCGCTCAAGTTGCTGGAAGAGCGCGGCGAACTGCGCGACGGCTTCACCGTCCCCGTCGAAATCCGGCAACGCCTGAGTAAGGACGAGAGCCTGCGCCTGGCCGCCGTCGAGAACCTGCAACGCGCCGACCTCACGCCGCTCGAACAGACAGAGGCGCTCACCAAGCTCGTGCACAAAGGGGTCACTCTGGAAGAGGTGGCGGCGCAGACGGGCTTATCGCCCACGACCATCAAGCGCAGGCTCGCACTGAACGGCCTGTGCGTAGAGGCGAAGGCGGCGCTGGACGCGGGCGAAATCGCCCTCGCGCAGGCCGAAGCCCTGACCCTTGGCGGCGATGGCATGCAGCGCCGCATTCTCGAAGAGATCGGGCGCGGATACGATCCGTGCGGCGCGGCGGACATCCGGGCGATGCTGCTGAATGACCGCCCGACCGTGGCGCTGGCTGTCTTTCCCCTTGAGCGCTACACCGGGACGATCACGACCGACCTCTTCGCGGAAGAAGAAACCAGTTATTTCGACGATGCGGAGCAGTTCTTCTCCTTGCAGGAGGAGGCCGTAAACGCACTGGCCCATCACCGCGCCAGCGCCGCATGGGTGGAAGTGACGGGAAGCTACCGCATTCCGGACTGGCAGTACCGCGCCGCGGACGACGGCGAACGGGGCGGCGTCCTCATCGACTTTTCGCCTTCTCGCCCCCTTATGCGGTCGAACTGACGCCCGAACGTGCGGTCGTTGTCCTCCCGGCGCAAAGATCATCGGGCCTCGGGAGTACCGGCGGTACAGGCAGAACCCGTTCCTTAACGCAAACCCCTCGCCGGAGGCCCGGCCGGTGGCATTCGGATTCCTTGCAGGGTCCGGCCTGTATCTACGAATGCGGCCTGTGCGGGAAAAAATTCCCCCGCACGACTCAGTTCGGCAGACTCAATCCGCACAAGATGCCGAGAGGATTTCCCTGCTCGGACCGCACGGGATTCCTGGTCGAAATCAGGTCTTGAGTCCCCTTAGCTCGCTCTAAGCCCTGTCGGACCCTTCTCATGCGTTTCCCGGCCAGGCCCGCGCTGTCAATCCCTCTGAATGGGGCTCTCCCGGCTTTCCCGTGCCAAGCGGCGCTGGCAGCGGTTGCTGTCTCACCCTCGTCTCCTTCTACCAGTTGGCTTGCCTCGATCTCGTGTTCGGGAATTTTTCGGGATTCAGTGCGGCACTGTTATGCACAGTCAGGCACTTACGCAACAATCGCCCCGGCATGTTATCAATGAAAACAATATGTTATAAGCCAATAAGCGCTCTCATAATGCTGAGGTCGGTGGTTCGAGCCCACCCATAGCCACCAACAATATCAAGCACTTACATCACCCGCGCGAACACGCAGCAAAGTGAGTTCGGGACTTTTTCGGGAGTTTTGCCCGCAAACCCGCTCGGCCGCCTCGATCAAATCCACGATCTCGGGCGCCGAATAGTGGGTGGTGATATCGCCATTTTTGTGTCCCAATAGTACACGGCGCGTCTCCAGTGACACCCCGCCAGCCCGCAAACGGCGACCGAAGGTATGCTTCAGATCGTGTACCCGAACATCGGGCAATTCCGCTGCACGCCTCGCCCGCTTCCAAGCGGAGTTATACATACGCCCAACACCACGTCCGCGATACGTGAACACATAAACGTCGTGTTGGCCACGCACCTCCTCGATCACCGATCGAGCCACCCGGTTTAACACCACCAACCTGTCCTCTCCGTTTTTTACCTTGCTCCCCGGTATCGCAAATACACTGCTTGCGAGTTCCGGGATACCGATCTCCCAATCCCACCGTAAGCCGCACACTTCTCCTTCGCGAGTTCCCGTGTTGACCTTAAACAAGGCCATCCGTTGCAGATGAGCGGGCAGTTCGCGAAACAGGCAGTCCTGCTCGTCCCACGATAACGGGTGCGGCACCCGCTGATCCTCCCAATCTTCCAATGGAATGAGTGGCGGCGTTTCAAGCCACGTCAATCCATTATCGTCACGCCACAGCCGCGCCGCCAAGTTGAGAACCCGCCGCACCACGGCGAGCGTGCGATTGACCGTGGCCGATTTCACGCCGGCCTGCCTTCGGGCCTCAATGAACGGCCTCAGCGTGCCTATGTGCACTTGTTGCAGGGGCAGTTCGCCAATCCATGCATCGACCGCTCTGAGGTCCTGAGCATCCCTCCCAAGACTCCTTTTCCGTGTCTCATTGAGGTATTTCGTCGCGGCGGCGCGAAA
>Ga0187893_10009417_pt1 | contig 15011 bp, 8 predicted proteins | sample MA1701074metaG_FD_139574 | JGI IMG/M metagenome (GOLD analysis project Ga0187893, IMG submission 139574) | White microbial mat communities from a basaltic lava cave in the Kipuka Kanohina Cave System on the Island of Hawaii, USA - MA170107-4 metaG ...
AGTCAGCGCGATTGGTGATGGCAGCGATGGAGCCGTCGGGTCGCGCGTAGCAGAGGAGGTTCGTGGGTGGGAGGCGCTCGGCGGCAGCGCACGAGCCGAGCGCGGTGGTCAGGAACAGAAACGCGAGCTTCATCGGTTTGGCTTGCCCGGCAGTGTAGCGGAAGCGCCCGCCGCGCGCAGCCTTGAAATCCAGCGTTGTAGCGGCGAACGCCCCTTCGCCGTCACTCACAGCTCCTTCGGAGTGGATGCAGGAGCTTCGGACGCGGCTGCGGGGAAAGCGCCACTGTCTCAATGTGTCCATCTCGTAGCAGGCGAGGTAACGAGACACAAACTTCCACCTGAGGGCAGGTAGGGCGGAGTGTCCTCACCCCGCCGGCCCAAAGGAGGCCGTCTGGCGGAAGGACGACGGCGCGGTGAGGACACCGCGCCCTACCCACGACAGGCGATGCATCATCGCAGTCAGGTTGCCCCCCGCGCGCTGACCCTCTGCCGATAAACTTTGAAGGAAATGCGCCCCTGTGGCTTCATCCAGCCTAGCGGTACGGTCAAGATGCGCCCTATGAACTCCAACCAAGGGCTTCGTGCTTGTCGCCGGCGTGCTGGTTCTTCAGCATCCGAAGCCGTGAATCGCCGACGCGTTTTCTGGCCGTTGCTGTTGCTGCCGGCTTTGTTTAACGGCTTGTCCGCAGCCGAGCCGCCGCACATCCATACGAGCCGCACTTCACCGAAGGTTCTTCCGCTGCCCAAAGGCGACGACGTGTTCCACTTCGTCGTCTTCGGTGACCGGACCGGCGGGCCGGCGGAAGGGATCAAGGTTCTCGCGCAGGCCGTCGAGGACGCCAACTTGCTCGATCCCGATCTGGTGATGACCGTGGGCGATCTCATCAACGGCTACAACCAGACGACCGAGTGGATGAAGCAGATGGAGGAATTCCAGATGACGATGGGCAAGCTGAAGATGCCGTGGTTTCCAGTCGCGGGAAACCACGACATCTACTGGCGGCGCAAGGACGCGAAGAATCTCGAAGTGAAACCGCCGCGCGAGCACGAGGAGAATTACGAGAAGCACTTCGGACCGCTCTGGTATTGGTTCGAGCACAAGAACACGGGCTTCATGGTCATCTTCTCGGACGAGGGACATCCCGACGGGCGCGAACGGAGTTTCAACGACCGCGAACAGCAGCAGATCAGCAAGACGCAGTTGAACTGGATCGCCGCCGAACTGGAAAAGATGAAGCGGCTCCGGCACGTCTTCGTTTTTCTTCATCATCCCTTTTGGTGGGGCGAGCGTTATCCGGCGAACAACTGGGACGAAGTCCACAAGCTGCTCGTCGCGAACGGCAACGTGCGCGCCGTGCTCGCGGGCCACATTCATCAGATGCGCTACGACGGCGTGCGCGACGGCATCGGCTATTACGCGCTCGCGACCACCGGCGGCTCGCTCACGCCCGGCATGGAATACGAGTACTTCGGCCTGTTGCACCAGTTCAACGTCGTCACCGTCCGCAGCAACGGGTTTTCGATGGCGTCGATCCCCGTCGGTGGTGTGTTCGATCCAAAACAGTTCACGCCCGCCCGCCATTTGGAAGTCGAGGCGGCGCGCTATCTCCTGCACGAATTCGTCTCGCCGCCCATCGCGTTGAATCTCGATGGCTCAGCCAGCGCCGTTTATCAGGTCGCGGTGACGAACCCGTGCCTCCTGCCCATTGAAGTCACGTTGCTGCCGAAAGCGGACAAAACCTGGATCGTCGCGCCGGATCACCGGCACGCGAAGCTGGAGCCGGAGGAGGGAAAAGTTTTTGAATTCTTCTGCGCACGGGAATCGACCAATGCGCTCAAGGGTTACGAAGCGCCGGAGTTCGAACTGCGTTTCGACGTGCTCACGCCCGAAGCGCGTCTCGCCATGCCCGCCCGGAGCCTGCGCGCCCGGACTCAACTCGTGCCGCCGCGCGCGGGCTGGCCAGCCGTGAAGACCAACCAGTGCTTCGTCTTCAACGGCACCAACGCGTGCCTCGAAATCGGGAACGAACAGACCGATTTTCCCGACGGCCCGTTCACCGTCGAAGCTTGGGTCCTGCCCTCATACGACACCAACGGCGCGATTGTCGCGAACATCAAAGTGGGCGGCTTCAGCCTGGAAGTGGCTGGCACACCGCAGTTCCGCGTGCAAACCGACGACCGCTCCGTGAACGATCGCCGCTTCTCCAATTTCAAACCGCCCATGGTCGCGAAAGCCAGGGAACGACTCACCGCCGGCAAATGGACTCATCTCGCGGGTGTGTACGACGGCCGGCAGATTGCGCTGTTCATCGACGGCCGCAAAGCCGCCTCCACCAACGCGACGGATGCGCGGCTGAGTTCCGACAAATCGCTCTACATCGGCGCGCGTCCGAACGGGGCGTTCAACACGCACAACTTCTCCTATCCGCTCATCTACTGGCGCGGCGCCGTGGACGACGTGCGCATCAGCCGCACGGCACGTTACATTCGCGATTTCATTCCTGCGCCGAAGCTCGCGCGTGATGCTTCGACTCTCCTGCTTATTTCCCACGACCAGCATTTCGGCCCCTTCGTGCCAGCCGATTCCGTGCAGCCGCTTCAGGCGACGATCAGAGGGAACATCAGCGTGATGGCGGCGGAACGGTAAGCCCGAATCTTTTGGCCGCGAAAGAACGCACAGAACGCAAAGAAGAAGTTCGAGAATGGAGAGACTCTTTGCGTTCTCTGGCTTCTTTCGCGGCTATTCATCCCCGATACATCTCCGGCCTCAGCACGCCCACGAAGGGCAGATTGCGGTAACGTTCGGCAAAATCGAGTCCGTAGCCGATGACGAACAGGTCGGGGATGATGAAGCCCACATAGTCTGCTCGCACGCGCTCGACGCGACGGGACGGTTTGTCGAGCAACACGCAGGTGCGGATGCGGCGGGGCCGAAGCCGGCGCAGCATCGCGTGAATGCGCTTCATCGTCCGCCCCGTGTCGAGGATGTCATCGACGAGCAACACGTCGCGTCCGCGCACGTCGAGGCGCAGTTCCTTGGTGATGACGAGTTCACCGGACTTCGTGCCGGAGCCGTAGCTAGAGACGCCGACAAAGTCCAACCGCAGGGGCAGCGACAAATGCCGGATGAGGTCGGCAAGGAACATCACGGTGCCGTTGAGGAGCGAGACGATGACCATTTCGCGTCCGGCGTAGTCGCGCTCGATCTCGCGGGCCAGCGCGCGGACACGGCGGGCGAGTTGCGCTTCGGTGATGATGATGCGGTCCACATCGGCGCGCCAGCCGGCCGGGACAGGAGAAGCGGCGCGGCCGGAGATGGCGGGAGCGGACATGTTCAGGGAAGGCGGCGAGACTAAATATGCTTCGAGTCCGCGTGGTCTTTCTCCGTGTAGCCGGACTCCTGCCGCTTGAAGTTCACTTCGTTTTTCTTCACGTAGGCGTTGAAGACATCGTCCGCGCTCATGCCGAGCACCTGCGCCAGGCTGATGAGGAAGTGAAAGAGGTCCACCACTTCGACGCGGGCGTTCTGCTCGTCGAACTTCTGATACTTGGCCCACCACTTCCACGGCACGCTGTCGGTCAGTTCGGCGATCTCCTGGGACATGGCGCGGCAGTAGTTGAGGACCCACTTGGTCTTCTCCTCCTCGGTCATGCCGGCGGTGTTCACGCCGATGCGCTGGTTGAGGGACTGTTGCATGCGGAAAAGTTCGCGAAGCTGGTCGGGCGGTTGCATGGGCGGAGCATTTCGGCGGCAGTCAGGCGAGGCAAGAGCAAAGGGGCGATTGCCTTTCGCGGCCGTTTGCGCGTTAATGCTCCGGCAATCTCGGAAACATCCGGCCTTCGGAAGCCAGTTATGAAAACGAAACGTCTGGTCGGTCATTGCCTGCTTGTCTCCCTTCTCGCCTGCCTGGCGCCGGCACAACAAACTTCGCCAAACACGGGAGCCGCCGTTGAAGAGTTCTTCCTGACCGGCGCGGTCGAGACGCCAACAGGCAACGGGCAGGAAAAGCGCTGGGTTCCAGACGACACCAAACTCGCCTTTGCCTGGTCGGACCGGCCCTTTGCCGTGCATGTGCCGTTCACGATGGAGACGGAGACGCGCCTGCTCACGCAATATGCCGTGCCGCGGCCGGGCGATCCGAAGACGCCGGTCGTTTACGCGAAGGACTACGACGTGCGGGTGTACTTTCGAGGGTTCGCCTACACCAACTCCGGGGAAGTCCGCGCGTGCCAGCCCTCGTTGCATACCGCCGGCCTCTACCGGTTCGATGGCCTGCCGGTCTATCGCGAAGGGCCGAGCAATCGCCTCTTTTTTCTTGAGCGCCTCCCGATCCCGAATCGGCAGGCGTTCCCAAATTCGACGCCGTATCCGTACGGGCTGAATGGACGCCCGGCGGCGGCCGTGGGGCGCGTGGGCTTTTTCCTCGTGTTGGACCCGCGGGAAGCCCCGCCCTTGCGGACGCGCGAGAGTCCGCTGGGCTCCGGCATGGACACAGATGAGTGGAAGTTCCTGGGCGAGCGCACGGTGGGCAAACTGGTCGTGGCCCTCAGCCAGCGGGGCCAGCCGGCCACGGAACGGGAGTTCGAGATTCCCATCCGGCAGAACGGCTGGATCGTGCGCGAATCGAAGGTGAACGTCAGCGGCAATTGGGAACGGACGTGGAAGGTCACTTCGGGCGTCGCCGAGGAATGGTATTTCCGCGATCTGGGCAACGAGGCCAAAGGCGCGACGGTCACAACGCGGCATCGGGTAACTACCGGCAATCCGTACGACCGGAACAGTTACAAGCAGACGGAAGTCGAATGGACGCTCCAGATGCCGTCGCGCGTGTTCGACCATCTGGGCGCCGAAGGCAGCTTGCGGGTCAAGCAAACTTCCGGCGGCGCATTTCCCCAAGGGGCCAAATACGGCCTCCAACTTTACGGCAACGGCGGCGCGGCCAGTTTCAAGGCGCACCGATTCAGTGGACCTACCAATGCCACCGCCGCGGCCGGCGACGCTGCTCTGCGCGAAGTGGACTTGTTCCCTTACCGCGAACTCGGCCACTTCAACACGATGGATGATCGCGCACGCAGCAAGGACGCGAACACGGGCCTGCACGCGGATGCATGGCGCGTGGACATCCGGCCCACCCAGCGCGGCGGTTTCACTGTGGGTGGGGACGCATCGAATATCCTTCCTTGGAACTGGCCGCCGGCCCAAGACGCGGGCCGGCATCGGCTCTTCACGGCCAGCGTCAACTACTACGCGGGAGACACGCCGGACAAACCGTCCAAGCTGATCGAGTTCTTCGCCTCGCGGTTGAGCGACGTGGAGAACAACCGCGTGGGCCGGACTGGCGTGGATCAGCCGGCGATTCCCCTCACCCGGAGTAAGGATCCGTACTTGCCTTGGTTTCTCAAGTACTCCGAATTTTTGGAGAAGCAGGAAGACCTGATGAAGGAGAACAAAACTGCGATGGCGACGCGCGGCGCGGACCTCAACGCCTCGCGCCATTCCGCAAAGATTCTCAGGCGGGCCGTGGACGCCGCCCGCGATCCGGTGGCCGGGGCGAGCGCGAGCGTTTCCGAGGAGCAATACACCCGCCTGCTGGCCCGGCTGCGCGAGAAGAGCCAGGAGATTCGGACGGACATCGAGGAGATCGAACGCCTGGGCGCGCAGTCCGAACAGGCGCTGAAAGACATCCTTGCGGAGATCAAGCGCGCCGACGGCCTGTTTCACGACCGGCATCCTGAAATCGAGGGCTGGCTGATCCCGTTTCAGGAGCGGCTGGAGCGGCTGCCGCTCGAAATCGCCGCGACCACCGGCGACTACCAGAAGTTCGAGAACGCGCTGGACAAGCTGCGCATCGAAAGCCGGCTGCCCGGCGTGCAAGTGGCCCGGGCGCAGATGCTCATCGAACGCGACCGCACGATGGACGCGCTGTTCGCCGTGCGGGATGCCCTGGGGCTGGAACCGAATCATCCTGACGCACGGCGGATGCTCTCTGAACTCGAGGCTGCGTGGATCAAATCCGCGATGGCCAAATCCCACGGCGCCATCGGCGAGGCGCGCGGCGCGTTCTACCGCTACCTGGGGGAGCGCGGCTTCGGCCCGAACGATCCCAAGCTCAACTGGCTGGGCCAGCTTTGGGCGCCGTTGCGGCATCTCAACACCGAGACGCTCTGGGTCGCGTTCACTTCCGGCGGCACCTATTTGCTCAGCAAGGCAATGTCCGGCGTGGACAAGGCTTCCGAGGAGGAACGCGCCATGTCCGCTTATGTGGATTCCATGACGCGCGCCTACCTCGGCCTGCAAACGATGCTGCGTCTCTGCATCAAGGGCTACAGCCTCGGGGAGATCACCAGCATGAAGACTTCCGATCTGGCCACGCTGTTTCCCGATCCGGCGCACGCGCGCGAACTGGGTCTGTGCATCCAAGAGGCGATCAAAAATCTGCCCGACGTGCGCGCGTTGGTCAGCGACGACCGCGTCAACTTCCGCGCCGCCGTCGAGCACGGCTATTGGAACGAAGCCGATGTCGGCCACACCTGGGCGGAATGGATCGGGGACATTTCCAGCCCGAAGAACGTGCTCTTTCTGTTGCTGCCCAGTTCAACGGTCACCGTCGGCGGGCGGATGGTGAACGCCAGCACCATGGGCGCGCGCGGCGCGGCGGGAGCGCGCACGGCCCTGGTGACCGCGCGGGGGGCCGCCCAGGCGGCGCCGAAAATCATCTCAGGCACGGAATACCTGGGTTCCTTCATTGGCTGGAATTCCGCTGTCCAGAAGGTTGGAAGCTGGCGAAGCGGCAAGGCATTTCTCAAGTTTCTGGAGACGCTCGACCGCGAGGAGAAACTGCTCGATCCCCTCGAAAAGGTCGTCTGGCACACCACCAAAATGCTCGCCATCATGACGGTCCTGGGCACATCCCTCCACACCGTCGAGGAAGTGGCCGGCCCGCGCGCGGTCATCCTGGCGGAGGCCTTTCTGGTGTTCGCGACTGACGGCGCGCTGTTACGGAAGATGCTCCGGATCGGCGGCATGAAGCCGCCCGTCGTCCGCGCCCTGATCGCGGAACGGTTCATCCCGACGGCGCAGGCCCACCAGGCGCGCATCGCCGGGAAACTGAAAGAGAAAGCCCAGCTCCGTCTCATTGTGGCCAAGCGGCGTGCCAACATCGCGCTCTCCGGCGAGGAACAAGCCCTCCTCGCCGCCGGCGCCGCGCCGAAACTGCTGCCGATGCACACGCCGGACGCCCCGCCCTCCCATCCCACCGGAAATGCCGCAACCGACCAGGAAATCCTCCTCGAGTCTGCCAAGAAAACCGCCGGTCCCGATCCGGACGCCGCGGAGGAAATCCTGACCACCGTGGACGCGATGGAAGAGCGCATCGCAAAACGCCGCGCCGAAGTGCAGAGACAGATTGAGGATGCGGAAAAGCTGCTGAAGGAACTCGACGAGGCCGAGCGCATCAAAACGCCGGGGCCGGTCCCCACCGGTGAGTCGGTGGGCGAGCCTTTGCCCGCATGGTTTCAGCATGGAGCAGATCACCCCAGTCCCTTGAGCCACAAGTCCCGCATTCCCGAAGTGCAGAAAGCGGATGAAGCCCTGTTCAACGGCAAGACCGAAGAGGCATTGCTGCTGTATGAGGAGGTCATGGCCACGATCACGGCCGGAGGCGACGAGGCCCTCATGTTGGAAAGACGCCTGCAATTCGCGCGCCAGCTCCTGCTCACTCCCAAGATGCCGCGCGGCAAGATTACCGTGTCGGACGAAATTCCGCCTGAACTGGCTGAATTGATCCTTGGACGCGAAGCAGTCTGGCGTGGCCGGCGTGTCCCTGATTCCGAACAGGGCTCGCACACGATCTCGTACGATTGCGGCGAGTTCCGCATCAAGGAACTGGAGACCGGACTCTCACCGAATGGCCAGGCCATGATCCAGCCGGATCATCTCAGAAGGGCGGCGGAGGCCGAGTTGGTGGCGGCGGCGCTGGCGCGCGAACTGGGACTTCCGGTCCCGGGGATCGCCGTCCGCTATGTCCACGATGCGGCGGGGCGCGTGCAAAAGCTGCAAATTCTCTACCGCACCGTCCGGGGGCAATCGGTCAAGCGGCTGACGCCGGAGGCCGTGTTTCACCTGCGGGAGCAGTTGAGCCAGTTCGAAGCGCTGGCGAACTGGATCAACGACTTCGACCGCCATGCCGGCAACTACATGATTCAGGACGGCGTCGTGGTCGGCATTGACTGGGGCTTGGCCGATCCCCGGGGACATCGCGTCGGCGGATTCAAGCCCGGCGCCACCGGCCCAAGTGAGCCGGCCAACATTCCCAACGTGCTTGAGGGCCCGATCGTGGATGGCCACGGGCGCGACCACTGGATCCGGCGCGTCCGTCAGAAAGAGGTCGGCCGGGGCAACAGCCCCCCGGGGATTGCAGGCGTCAACCGGCTCATCGCCCAGGAATGTCTTTCCCACAAAGCCGCCCAGCCCATGCTGGCCAAGATTGATCAACTCCTGGCCGATCCCGCCCGCCTGAGGGCTCTCCTCGACCGGGTTTATCGCCAAGTCTCTCCGATTCCGAATCGGCCCGGAATCCCCCAAGCCCAGCTCGATCACATGGAAAAAGTTTACCAGGCGGCGGTGGACGAGGCCATGGCCAACCTCAGTTGGCGGCGCAAGCATCTGGACAAGCTGCTCGATGGATTGGACACCCGCCGTTACGAGTCCATGTCCATCCTGCCGCCAAGAAAATCGGGTGCCAGTCTCCGTCCTGAATTCTGGAAGCGACCTCGCTTCGGAGCGCGGGCCTACAAACCCGCCGCCGTTTCCGATCCTGCTGCGTTCCCCGCCCTGGCTGCATGAATTACGCCCCCGCCATCTGGCTTGCTCTTACCTTGTGCCTGCTTCCGGCACTGGCCGGGGAGGAAAGCCCGCCAGTCTGTCAGGCGCGCCTCAAACAACTGTCCAGCGCGATCAAAACCTACAAGCTGCTCCACGAAAACCAGCCCGTGCCCAAACTCTCCGACCTTTACTATGAGGGCCTCCTCGACGATCTGAAAGTCTTCACCTGCGCGGCAGGCTCCAACCACATCGCCGCCGCCGCAGCGATTGACGCCAACACTGACTTCACCCTGGACCTGCTGTCTGGCGGATCGCCGTTGCTCATTCGCGAAAAAGCCTCGCACCATGAACCCGGCCACGTGCTCGCGCTGTTCCCCGACGGCCTCCGCCTCGTGCCCTTCAAAACGCCGCCAGCCACAAACACCACCGCCGCCACGAATACCATTGCCATCGCCACCAACACCCCCGCCGCCGAGGCCCACGCGCTCGGCCAGGGCCACTACGCGCGCGGACGCTGGCGCGAGGCCGAAGCCGCTTTCCGCGCCGCCGCGCAACTCGAACCCGCCCACGCCGGACATCACTTCTGGCTCGGCAGCGCGTTGGGCCAGCAGGGACGTTGGGCCGAGGCCGAAGTGGCCTACCGCGAATCCGTCCGCCTCAACCCCGCGCACTCGCCCAGCCACGCCTGGCTCGGCTGGGCCTGCCTGAGCCAGTCCAAATGGACCCAGGCCGAAGCCGCCTACCGCGACGCCATCCGGCTCGATCCCCAGACCGCCAGCCTGCATGTCAGCCTCGGACAAACCCTCCGCGGCCAATCCAAATGGGACGAAGCCGAATCCTCCCTTCGCGAAGCCACGCGCCTCGAACCCGCCAACGCGCAGGCCCACCTCGAACTCGGACACGTCTTCGTCTATCAAGGCCGCCCCACGGAAGCCGAGACGTCTTACCGCGAGTCCATTCGTCTCGCTCCCGCCAACCCGTGGGGACACGGCGGACTCGGTCACGCCTATTACGCCCAGGGCCGCCTCGCCGACGCCGAAGCCAGCTACCGCCAGGCCATCCGCCTCCAACCCACGTTCGCCCAACTCCACGCCGACCTCGCCGATGTCCTCATCCGCCTTAACCGTCGCGACGAAGCCCGCGCCTCGGCCCAGGAAGCCCTCCGCCTCGGCCATCCCGACCATCCCGCCTACCGCGAACTCGGCCTGTCGCCCATTGCTCCAAAGCAGTGACCCTCTCTGCTCTCACGCCTCCAGCAATTCGCGCGGCGCGACTTCGATCTTCGCGGCAACCTCGTCCGGGATGTTTGCCGCGCGCATCGCGCCGCTGTCATCGTAGCTGACGCACACGACTGTCAGCCGGCCGCGCGCGACTTCCTCCGGAGCCGCGCCGCCGAGTTTGCGGAAGCGAATCTGGTAGCTGATCGCCTTCGATCGCTTTTCCGCGACGAGCAGGTGAATCTCGACAAGGTCCTCGAAGCGCAGCGGCTTGGCGTAATCGCACGAGGCGTGGACGCGCGGCCAGCCCACCAGCGGCACCCGTTGCCGGTCGCAAATGGAAAAGCCGAGCGAGCGGAAAAAGCCGTGCTCCGCCGTCTCCATGAACCGGAAGAAGTTCGAGTAGTGCATGATGCCAGCCATGTCCGTGTCGCTGAACTCGACGCAGCGCTGCGCCTTGAACTCGTAAGCCATGGCGGGAGCGTAGGAGGCGGCGGACGGAATGGCGATGGGAAATCAGTGATGCCCCTTCGGTTCCAGCCCCGTTCCAAGGCGGTGCTGAAGACACCGCAGTCCAGACGCTGGCGCGAAAAACCGGGTGTCCTAGAACCACGCGAAGCGTCTGGACTGCGGCGCGTTCACCGCCGCTTTTCCCCGGAAGCGTCTTGTCGGCGCGGTCCAGAACCTCTGTGCCAGTTCGCCTCTCCGCCACTAATGATTGAACAAAAACTCCTTTGTGTTGATCAGCGCCCACACGATGTCCTCGTAAGCGAGGCGGCGGCCGTTGACGGCGTTGCCTTTTTCATCGCTGCTCTTCGCGGCGCCCTTGTCGAGGTGGGCCTTGGCAATTTCGATCTCGTCGGGCTTTGCGTCACGCGAGAAGGCCCAGCGATAAAGGTCGCGGATTTTCTCGTCGTCGCTGCGGTTGGATTCGCCGGCAAGCCGGGCGGCGCGGCTCTTGTCGGAAGAAATCTTTTCCTGGATTTCCTTCGCGTTCAGCAAGTGCAGGCTTTGCGCAAGGCTCGCGTCCAGGCTGCGTTCGCATTCGCAGGAGCTGGCGCTGTCGGGTCGGCCGAAGACCTGGAGGAAATAGCTGCTGGCGTTGTAGCTGTTGTCGGGCAGGCAGACGGCGCGCGTGCCGGCGGGCTGGCCGGCGAACTGGCTTTCCGCGCCCGTCACCGCGTTCACCGCGTCGAAGAGGACTTCGGCGGTGAGGCGCTTGGGATAGAAGCGCGAGAAGTTCTGCTTGTCCACGCCGTTCCATTTGTTCGGCGTGGCGGAAAGCTGGTAGGTCGATGAACGCGTGATCGTGCGGACAAGATCCTTGAGGTCATAGCCGGATTCAGTGAAGCGCCGCGCGAGCGCGTCGAGCAATTCGGGATTCGTCGGCGGATTCGTCTCGCGCAAGTCGTCCTCCGGCTCGACAAGGCCGCGGTTGAAGAAATGTTTCCAGTAACGATTCGCGAGCGAGCGGGCGAAGTAGCGGTTGTCGCTGCCGGTCATCCAATCGACGAGCGCCAGGCGCGGGTCGTCATCGGGCGCGAGTGCGGCGGGCGCGGCGCCGAGTCCGGCGGGCTTCACGGGCTGCTTTGTCTTCTTGTTCGTCGTCTCGGCCGCGCCGCGCCGGTGGAAGATGACTTCCTCGCCCATCTGCGAGCCGGCCTTGCGCCCCACGCGGCTGAAGAACGCGCCGTAGCTGTAGTAGTCCTGCTGGCTCCACTTTTCGTACGGATGATGGTGGCATTGCGCGCACTGGAGGCGCTGGCCGAGGAAAAGCTGTGCGGAATCCTCAAGCTGCGCGGTCATCGAATTTTCCTGCCGGTACCACGCTACAGGCGGATTGTGCGCAAGGTCGCCCGAAGCGGCGAGGACTTCGCGGACGAACTGATCGAAAGGCTTGTTCGCCGCAAGGCTGTCGCGAATCCAGCCGTGGAAGGCGTACGTGCCGCGCGCGTGCGTGCCGTCGCCGCGCTTGTTGCGCAGCAGCGCCGACCATTTGTTGGCGAAGTAATCGGCGTAGTCTGGGCTGGCGAGGAGGCGGTCGATGAGACGGTCGCGAGCGGAAGTTTGTGAATGGGTGAGTGGGTAGGCCGGTGAGTGGGATGTAAAAGCAAACCCGGTTCCTTTCCCACTTACCGGCTCACTCACTTTCCCATCTACAGTTTCTTGATTCACGCACTCGGCTAAAAACACGCGGACCTCGTCCGGCGTCGGCAACCGTCCCGCGATGTCGATGGTGACGCGCCGGATGAAAGTTGCGTCATCGCACAGTTCGCTCGGCGGCATCCCGACAGCGCGGAGTTTCTTAAAGACGAGTTCATCGACGAAATTGCGCGCGAGCGGGAGGCTTTCGACGGGCGCGCCGAGCGGGATGGTCGCGCGAAACGTCGCGACTTTTGCCTGGTAGCGCACCATGACCGCAACGTCGCCGGGCTGGTTGAGCAGACGCACGTAACCTTCCTCGTCTGCGCGGGCCATATCTTTGTCATTCGGTTCGTAGAGCGCGCTGCGCGTCACGTCCTCCTTCGAACCGTCGGTGTAGTGAACGAGCACGACGAGCTGCTGCTCCGTGCCGAGCGCCATCGTGCGTTCCTTGGGGAAGACTTCAATGCGCTCGACAGAAGGATCGCTGGCCTTCCCGTAGGGCATGCCTTGGGCAATCCACCGGACGAGCAGGCGGTAATCGTCCGAATCCGTGTCGAGCCGTTTGCCGCCGCCGTGCGGCAGCGTCGCGGTCGCCTTCATCAGCAGAAGGCTGCGCTCGGGCGCGGCGGGGAACAGCCGGCGGCTGCGCGCTTCCTTCACGAGGTGCTCGTAATCTTCGGCCGGCTCGAAGCCCAGCAGCGAAAGGCGAAACCCATTTTGCCCGGCGCTCTTGCCGTGGCACCCGCCGCCGTTGCAACCGGTCTTGGTGAAGATGGGAACGATCTGGTTGGCGAAGTTGATTGGCAGCCGTTGCTTCACGCCTTCCACGGTGACGGAGAGCGCCGCCGGGATGCCGTCGGACGTCTTCGCCGTGATGGTGGCCGTGCCGTCGGCGAGCGGCGTGACGAGTCCTTCGCGAGAAATTCTTGCCACATTCGGTGGCGCGATCTCGTAGGCCACAGCGCGGGTGAAGTCGCGAAGCGCGCCGTTGTCGAGCATCGCGGTGGCGAGCAATTGCTGGCGCGCTCCGGCGCCGCGCAGCGTGAGCGATTCGCGGTTCGTTGCGCCATCGTCGGTCGCGAAGTGGAGCAGGAGCGCCGCGGGTTTCGGAGGCGAGTTGAGAGGCGTCTCGGCGGCGCGAAGGCCACACAGCGCGCCGGACACGATGCAGCACACGACCACAGGCAGGATCCGCCGGCGCAAGGTTCTTGAACCTTTGCTCATTGCGTGTTCAGACGGCGGCATGGCCCGGAAAATTCTTCTGTTCTTCAGGCGAAGACTGGCGGTTCTGAACGCGGATTGGAAGTCCGCATCTCTGCGGAGGCAACAGGCCAAGTGCGCCCCGTTCAATCTCGCCTCGGCGCGCGCCAGGATTCCTCGCTTCGCGCCTCCGCGAGCGGCGGCTTCTCCTGCGGCGCGGCCGACTTGCGCTTGAGGGCGAAGCGGACGCCTCGCCGCGGGTCCGTCTGCACCAGGAACGGATTCACGCCTCCGACCGCCATCAACACGCGCAACCGCCAGACCAGATTGATCAACGCCTGCTTCTTGTAAGTCTTGTGCATCCGCCGGCCCAGCAATCGGGCCAGTTCCGTGTGCGTCTTCCAGCCGACCAAATCGTCCGCACTCGATGAGGTGTTTGAGACGAGCGCCAGCAACAGCCCCGTCAATGTTGGCGGCAGCGCGAACTCTCGCCCGCCTTCGACGCGCACCAAAGCGGCGCCGTCGATGTCCTCCTTGATCTCCAGCTTCGACACGCCGGCTGCGGCGGCAAGGCGCAGCAATTCGACCGCGTCGCAACGCTGCCGACGGCGCGACCGGGGCGGGCTGAAATCGTCTCCGGCGCCGGTTTCTGCGCCGCGCAAAAGTTCGCGCACTGTTTCGCGAAAGCCGTAAAGACGTTCCTCGGCGCGATTCAAGGCGCGCCGGAGCGACTCGGCTTCGCGTTCCAGCCTGCGCAACGCCCGCACCAACGCGTCGCGATTCGGATTCGGCTCGTTCATGGCTGCACCCTGAGCGGCGCGCGTGCCAGCACGGCGGTCGTCCGCCGCATCGCGTTGAGAGAGAGGCGAATCAAAAATGCTCCGTTGAATTGCAGAAGTTGAGTTACGCCCGCGGATTTGGCGAATGGCGCATCGGCACGGCAAACTCGACCGAAGTCTCCGCCGCTTCCGGGGCGCGCTTGCCGCTCTGTGCGGTTCGGGCTAATCCTTGGGCGGTGAAGAATGAATTCTCCGACGCAGCTCTCGTGCTGGTGGGACACGGCTCGACGATCAACGCCGAGTCGAGCGCGCCGACGCACCAGCATGCGGAAGAATTGCGGCGGCGCGGCATCTTCGCGCAGGTGATCGAATGTTTCTGGAAGCTGGAGCCGGCCATCTGCGCGGTGCTGCGCGGTGTGTTTGCCCCGCGCGTGTTCGTCGTGCCTTTGTTCATCAGCGAGGGCTATTTCACGGAGGAAGTCATCCCGCGCGAACTGGGCTTGTGCGGACGCGACAAGAAGAACTTTGCGCGTGCGCAGCGCCGCGGCACGCAGACAATTCACTACTGCGGTCCCGTGGGAACGCACGCGAGCATGACGGAAGTGCTGCTGGCCCGCGCGCGCGAGGTGGTCGCGGCGCATCCGTTCCCGCGCGCGCCGCGACCGACGGAGACGACGCTGTTCATCGCTGGCCATGGCACGAGCCAAAACGAGAATTCGCGCAAGGCCATCGAGCAGCAGGTGGAACTCATCCGCGCGCGCGGCGAATACGCCGCGGTGCATGGCGTGTTCATGGAGGAGGAACCGCGCATCGGCGACTGCTACGCGCTGGCGGCGACGAGGAACA
>Ga0187893_10009418_pt1 | contig 15010 bp, 12 predicted proteins | sample MA1701074metaG_FD_139574 | JGI IMG/M metagenome (GOLD analysis project Ga0187893, IMG submission 139574) | White microbial mat communities from a basaltic lava cave in the Kipuka Kanohina Cave System on the Island of Hawaii, USA - MA170107-4 metaG ...
TGTCGCCCGTTTCACGGGCTTGCAATTCTGATCGAATTAACCCAGGGTTACGCCTTCGGCTTCACCCTGGGCTATATTCTGTCGTCCGCTTCGCGGACTCACAGATGTGTAGATGCCAAAGGGCGAAGCCTGCGGTTTCACTCGCGAGGTTTCGCCTGCTCCTCGATCTGCGATAGGTTTCGAGGCGCGCGCCTGAGCCACTCACGCATCAATTCAGGTCGCCTCTCAGTGGCCGATATTATGGCGTCGATTTCTTCAGGCGAAAAATAGTTTCGCTTCTTCTCGCCGAGCTTTTCCTGCGGCACGTTTCTATAAAGCCACGATCTGTACTGCTTGAGTCCTTCGCCGTACCCGCGCGAGATGGCCTGCAAATCGGCTGCGCGCTCGAATCCCGCGGTGAAATCTCGCGAGATGAGGCGAATCAATCCGAACAATCGCAATCGATTTCCTTTTTTGTAATAGAGCGCGTGAGCGAGCTCGTGAGCGATGATGGCGCGAATCGCCTCTTCAGGCGCGTTGCGCCCGAATACGTCCGGGTTGACGAGCAGAATGCAGCGCATACGTCCGAAGAAAAACTGAGGCCACCCGAAACGCGACCGAAAATAATCCGATGAACTATCGAATGTCTTTATTTTAATCTCGGCGTTGCGAAGCTCAGGGAAAGACCGGGCGCGAATCTCTTCGACCATCGAGCGCGTGCGTTCAATCGCCTCTGTTTTCGGATCGGAAGCCGCAGCAGACGGAGACAGAATGAACAAAGTGATCAGTATTGACGGAATCAGTTTCGAGGAAGGCGCAATGATGATCCTGTCTGCTGTCATTGTGTAAATCCTGTTCAGGAAAGATGCCCGCCGGAGCGTTCTTTGTATTCGATCATGAGCTTCACCAATTCTCTGACCGTCGCCGGACGAACGCCCCGACTGCGGTTGGCCGCGCCTATCTCGAAGGCCAATCTCCACTGCTCGAATAAAACGCGATAAGCATCGAAGAGGCTGTTTCGCGGATCGTAAATGTGAGTCGCTTCCGATGTGACTCCGTTCAACTCGATGACCTTGAAATTATTTCCTTCTTTGAAATCCTCTATCGCGCGCGCGCGGATGTCGAACCGCCCATAGTAAAAACCCGCAAAGCCGCGGCTTATCCTATCGATCACGTCTTCGAGCCTTTCGGTTTTAACCCACTCGCCGTCTAAAAAAATCGCGCCGCGGCAATGCGTGCCAAGCTCTACGAGTTGCACCCTTTCGCCCTCGGCGGGCGTTTCCCACAAACGATCTTCATTTTTGTTGAGATAAAAGCGCGCCATCGCTACGGCTCGCTCGTCTGCGAGTATCAATCTTTCGAGCGCGCTTCTTCCATCGCCCACAACGACAGGGAATCGTTTTTCGGTTATGGAAAAAATCCGGCCTCGCTCTTCGTCAGGATGACGGTAATAAAAAACTCCGAATTCCAGTCCCGCGACGTACTCCTGAATTATCGTGTCGACCGAAGAGCGACTGAGATAATCTTCCATCGCTTCCCACGATCTTATGACCGCCACGCCCGACCCGCGCTGGCCTTCGTTCGGTTTCAGCACGACCGGGAAATCGAGATCGTTTTCCCTCATAAACTCGCGCGCCCGCTCCACCCGTTTCTCCTTGTCGAGCGCGGACTCGATAAGCCAAGCGCGAGCGACATGCTCTCGGAAACCGGAAAGGCCGTCGAGTATCTCGATCTTCGATTCTCCGATGAAGCCGCCCGCGGGCATAGCCGGGTTGGCTGCCGTGAAAACCGTAAGACTGCCATGGCGCAGGGCGAGATAAGCGACATAACCGATCACAGGGGGATAGAAAATCCACGTCGGCCAGAATTCCCATCGCTTCATTCGCTTCCACTTCGATAAGAGAAGCCTGCGGCCTCGATAAGTCGACATCCGTACTGCGAGCTTCGCCACGATGCAAACCATAATGATCGCTATCACAGCCTGAAGGAAAAAGCCTCGCCCCGCGAGCAGCGCCGATCCCATCAACTCGCCGCCCAGAAAAGCCGACACTGCGACGAGCAGCGGAGTCCACACGACCCCGGCGATGAGGAAATACAGCGTGAACCACCAGAAACTTGTGTTCAAAGTCCCGGCGGCGAAATAAGTCGGTAATCGCATCCCCGGCACGAAGCGGCTCGCTGCAATCACGATCAGGCCCTTTCGCGTAAACCACGCCGAGCTTCTTTCGACATCGCGCTCGCGGACGAACCATTTGAAAGGCGCTCGCCTGAGCGCGGGACGACCGAAATAACGGCCCGCGAGAAAGAGCAACACGTCGCCGAAGAAGATGCCGAAAAAACATGCGAACGCCGCAAGCGTGTAACTTATTCGCCCCTCGGCAACCATCAGCCCCGCGCCTATCGATGTCAAATCCTCGCTCACGAGCGTCGCCGCGGCCAAAAGCGCGATCATCACCAGAGCCGTCACTCCCGCCGCTTTCGGCAGGTCTGACGGGTTGAAAGCCATCTGTGACCTTGTGATGCGCGCCGCGTCAGCGGTCGCGCGCCGAGAGGCGCGGCCCTCGTCTGCGCGATTGAGAAAATCGAGAATCGACAATGCGAGCATCGCTCCCTTGCCGAAAACCATGAAATGATCGTCGTCGTAGAGCGCGATTTCGCTTTGAGGCATGAGGCGATGATGTTCGCGTGCAGCTTCTACGGGAACCAGCACATCGCGGTTGCCGTGAATGATGAGCGTCGGATGATCGATTCTATCGATGATCTCGCGCAGAGGTCGCTGATCGGAATCATAGAAGTTGCGCGCATAAGGGACGCCGAGCATCGCGTCGTCGAGCCAGCCAAAATGCGGCGTGCCTTCGCGCATCAGCCACAGAACGGATAACTGCAAACCGTGAAGCGCGCGATTGAGATGGTAATCGCCGAGCAATTCCATCTCCTGAACGCCGATGGACGAGAGCAGCGTGAGCGAAAGCGCGCGATCAGGAGCGCGGTCGATGAGATTGAGCGCGACCCCGCCGCCCATGCTGAAGCCGATGAGGTGAGCGCGTTCTACTTTGAGCGCGTCCATCAATTGGAGCGCGTAATCGGCGTGCGCGCGAATGGAGTAATCCGAAACGTCGCGGGTCGAGTGACCGAAGCCGGGGAGGTCGAGCGCGATGACTCGATATTTTTTCGCCAGCGCGGGAGCGAGCGAATGAAAATCATATTTAGTGCCTGGGCTTCCGTGAAGCAGCAAGATCGCCGGGTGATCTTTGTCGTCTGCGGGTCGATACTCGCGATATGACAGGCGAACTTGTTTCGAAGTTCGCTCGTCCGAGTCGACTTCCTGAACTGTCACGAATGGGTCGCCGTTGCCCGCGATTGTCGAATCAAAAAATCGCGTGATGTGTGACACCGCGAGCAGAACGAAATATGCGATGAGCAGAAACCTTCGCCATCGTCGCTTCGAAAGGGGCTTCTCTGTCGCATTGCCGGTCATCAAGTTTGTTTCGATCTTTCAATCGTTATCGATTCATCAGCATTTTCAAAAGACGCCGAGCAGGGCGAGTCCGCCAAATAGAAAAACCGGATGGAATCAGCGGCGACTTTGATATAGCTGAAGCTGACCGTTCGCGCATCAGTGCGGTGCATACAAGGAGAATAAGGGCCGCGAGCGGGCGCGTGGCTTTTGTGAAAATTCATAAGCAGTCGCGCATCGACTCTGCCGCCCCATACGCGCACGAGGTTTTCGAAGAGACTTGCGCGCGCATCCCTCGCGCCCGACGGATCGAATGAGGAAGAGATGAGCGGCATCGCCCGTTCGCCGCCTCTCGTTTCCATTTCGCGGCCAGTCCATTCGATCAGCAGACAATTTTCTCCCGGTTCAAAGACGGCGAGAGTGAACGGTTGAAATTGTCGCAGGTCGATTCCTGCGACGCGGTTTTGCGCTTCGATGCGCGAAGCCGCATCGATCAGACTTTTCACCAGCAGCCCGCGGCTCGTGTATGAGCGAGCAAGTCCGTTGGGCTGATCTCCGTATCGATTCAACAAACACAAAGCGACGCCGAACTGATTGACTCCGATCCACGTGCCGCCGTGATCGCCATCCGAGGGGGCTATGAATCGGACTCCGCGCAACTCACTGACTGCGGGCGCAGAAGCCTGACTGCGGGTGCGAAGCTCATCGCGGTTGCACATCAGATCGAATCCATCATTCTGATGCGCCCAACTTACCGTGCACATTGCGCTCTCCAATGCCTGAGAGTCGAAGGCGCGACGCCGAATTCCTCGCCCGGTTCGATTCCTCTCACGCGAAGCGAGAGGGCGACTATAGCGTAATGATGAATCGTGTGACTGAGCAAAAACTGAAGCTCGCGCTTCATCGATGAGCGACTCCAATCGGCACTGGCCGAGCTTTCGGAAATCACCTCCACTTCGCGCTCGCCGTCTTCAGGCGCAAGGCTTCGCAGCGTTTCGATCATCGCTTCGATTTTTCCAATCGCAAAGAGGCGATTCGTTTCGACCGCCGCATTTCTTTCTCTCAGGTCATAATTGATGCGGCCCGTCTCAAGACCTGATGCGAAGCAGGTATAAAAATCCATGCAGTGACGGAAGTGACTGCCTATCCCCATTTTCGTCAAAGGCGCGTTGGCAGTCGAGTACGCCTCGTCATCTATTGCCGAGATAAGACGGAGTGCCTGCATAAGAGCATCAACATTATCGTCTATAAGCCTGTTTGTGTGCTGCACGTTTCCTCCAATTCGATTACGGGTATGAATTGCTCATTGACTGCGCGCCAAAGCTGGCGGGCGAGCAGCTTGCGATCATTCTGCACTATAGGCTCATCTCCGAAACTCAAGGTGGCTTCGATAGAAGAGAGTTGAAAGAGTCTGAACAGATGATCGGCGAAAGTCATATCGCCCCACCAGCAAACCGAAAGATGCGCGGGCGTCTCTCCCATCGGTACACGGTAGCTCAGCGCCGAGTATGAAACCGGAAACTCCATCTTCGCCGCTGAATGAAGCAGGGATGGATTGAAGGGCGCGACCTCGGCTCCGGCTGTGCTTGTGCCTTCGGCAAACAGGACGACCCCGCGCCCCGCGGCGAGAGTCTTTTCAATAAGAGAGTTGACTCGCACAACGTCGCGACGGCTCGCGCGGTTTACGAAAATCGTGTCGACCTGTCTGCACAAAAAGCCCACCACAGGCCAGCCAGCCACGTCCTGCTTGGCTATGAATACGCAATCGAGACAGGCGGCCAGAACGACGACATCGAGATAGCCAAGATGATTCGACACAAGAAAGAAAGGCGGGCGAGGCGGCACTCCGCGCAGATTGATTTTTATTCCAAGCAGTAGGGCTGTGCCTCTGGCCCACGCGCGAAATAGAGAATCGAGCCATCGCGCTTTTTTCGAAGCGGGCAGAAAAAATTTGACCATCACGATAAGCGCGCACACCGAGAGAGTGAACGCGATGAGGGCGAGGGTTTTGACTGAAGCGCGCAGGAACTTCATGGAAAGATCACGCTCCGAAAAATACCTTGCGTGTTTGCGCGTCCATCTCCGCAATATCGAACAGGACGAGGTAATCGATAGTCCTGAAGAGGCGGTCGATGGCGGGCGGCCCGCATACTCGCGCGCCGAAGCGCAGATAGGTTCTGAAAAGCTTGGGGATGACGGCCTGGATTTCATCCGTCATCGAGTCATCTGCGACGCATTCGAATCCCGACTGCGGACGGGCGCTGAGAGTCGGATGCAGGTGATGGCCCTCTTCGAGCAGGCGCATCACGCGCCAGCCTTCGCGCTCGTCCTGGCTCGTGAGCGAGCAGCAGCCGAAAAGATATCGCTTCCTGTTATGCGCCACATACATCGCCAGCCCTTTCCACAGCAGAAAGAGCGCCTGCGTGTTGCGATGAGAAAGCTCTATGCATGCGCGGCCCAACTCTATAGAATCCGCAAGCACAGGGACGGGAAACTTTGACAGATCGAACTCGACTGCCGAATAAAAGCCTCGGCCCGCTTCGGCCATCTCGCCCGTCTGACAGCGATAGGTTCCGATGATGCGACCTTCCGTAGTGTCTTCGACGATGAGGTGATGGCAGAAGTGATCGAATTCGTCGAGGTCGCGCCCAGTTTGAAACGAAGATGCGAGACCTTCTCCGAGTTCGAGATTGAAAACTTCGAAGCGGAGACGGAGGATTGCGTCCAGTTCTTCGCGCGAGCGAGCGAAGCGCGCACAGTATCGGCCTTCGCGAATCTCGCCCTGCGGCAAAGCGTCAGTGAAGACCGGGTAGGCCGCTGTTGGAATGGCTTTGACAGATGCACGCTCCATGACAAACTCTGGGCAAGTATAGTTGAAAACAGTGAAGGCGCAAGCTCGGCTGCCCTGGCTCCCTCTGCTCGAATGCAACCGAGCTTCCCATCGACTTATATTTCACAAGCGCGCTGATTTATTCCCGCTCCCACTACTTCGATCCGAGATTGAACCGTATGCCGATGCGAACCAGCGCGGGCGGGCCGATGGTTCTTATGGGCGTGCGCCCGACGTCGTAACGCTCGTTGAAAACATTTTCCACCGCGCCGAATACTTCCACCCCTCCCCTGATGCGCCGCGAAGCGAGAAGATCGAGCGTGAAAAATTTATCGAGCGCGAAATCATTTCTGTCATCATCGAACTGCGAACCGATGGCCCGCCCCTGAAAGCCCAGAGTGATGATGCGCGGATTCGAATAACGCGCCTGAAAGGTGAATTGATGGCGAGGAACCTGCGGGATGAGCAAGCCTTCGAGCGAGGTGTTGGCGGGAAATTCCAATACGGTCGCATCGACGAACTGATAACCGCCTGAAATAAAAATATCACTCGTCACTCTCGCTTCGGCTTCGACTTCCAATCCGCGCGAGCGCGTGCGACCCAAATTTTCGCGCCTGCGCGTGATCAGCGCGGGCGTGACATTGATAGTGACATTAGCGACGGGTCTTGTGACTTCGCTCCAGAAAAATGCGCCGCGAATGTTGAGCTTTCGATTGAAAGCGTAAGCGTGCGCGCCTGCTTCGCCGCCCGCCAGTCGCTCGGCTCGAAGGTTTTCATTCGCAAGAGTGAAAACATTGCCGACCCGAAATGACCTGTAAAGCTCGTTAAGTGTAGGCGCGCGAAACGCTCTGTAACCCGATCCGGTCAGTGAAAAATTATCCGTCAGTTTGTAGAGCAAAGAGAGACGCGGGCTGAAGGCTGTCTCGTCGCGGTCATCGAAGACAGTCACTTGCGTAGGGCCGGACGAGGCGAGAGGTTGAGAGGTCGAGAGCGCGTCGAAATTGCGCCAGTGATCAACTCGCGCGCTTACGGTCGCGATGAATCGATTCGTTATGCGAATGATGTCCTGACCGAAGAAGCCCGTCGTCTGCTCGCGCCCGCCCGCGCCGATAGCCGACGAAAGATTTCCCGCTATGAAAACAAGCTCATCGCTCGCTCCGCGCACTTCCCGCCCGTCGATCCCCGCGACCAATGTCTGGCGCGAGCCCAACGGGCGCGACCATTGAATTGTAGCGCCGGTTTGCTGGGCCGGGACGCGCTGGCTTCGCGTGATCGTCTCGCTGTTGCGGTCGGCGGCGACAGCCGAAAAATCCTGATCGAAAACCTGAGTGCTTACATAACCGCGAATCAGAAACGATCCCGCTCGCGCGGATTGCAAGTCCGCGCCGATGGCCAGATGACGTATGTAGGTTTGGTTTTGTTGAATGGGCGTGCCGTTTTCGCGGTCTTCGCCGAACACTGATCCGTTGAGGAAAACGCGCCCGACTGAAAAAAATCTTTCAAGCGTGAGGTCGAGCGTCGTATGCGCCGAGCCTGCGGCGGTATCTACCCGTCCGCGATCCTCGTCGTCGACGATGATGTAGCCGTCGGTGTGAGAAATTTCGCCCGACAATCGCGCGCCAAGCTGACCGACTCGCCCGCCCGCGAAAAACGATGCGTAAGGAGTCTTCTGATTTCCGTAAGAAGCTTCGACGGAGGCATCCAGATCGCGCGGCTCGCGGCGTATGAAGTTGATCGCTCCGCCGAGCGCGTCAGTGCCATAGAGACTCGACTCTCCGCCGCGGACGAGTTCGATGCGGCTGACAGATTCGCGCGGTATGCGATCCCAGTAGACCCATCCGCCGAAAGGATCGTTGAGCGGAATTCCATCCGAAAGGACGACTGCGCGACTCGCTCCGCTCGCCCCGACTCCGCGAAGAGAGACGCCCTGAGTAGTAGGATTGGCGGTGCGGCTGCCCGATCTTCTGAAAAGAGAAAACCCGACGGTCTGCCGCAAGGCATCATCGAGCGTGAGCGCGGCAGTAGTCGAGAGGTCTTCGCCCGACAGCACTACGAGGCTCGCGCTCGTATCGCTCACTCGCGTTTCGGTTCGCGCTGCGGTGACGATCATCTCTTCGGATATGGGATCAGGCTCAAGCACGAATTCGAGCGACTTGTCCTGCTCGCTCCATTGTTTCGAGAGAGGCGCGAACCCCTGCGCTCGAATGGTGATTTTGCCCGCCCGCGCGGAAACGTCGAGGGTGAAGCGGCCTTCGACATCGGTTTTCTGAGTGGTTGAAAAAGAGCCGCTCGTAAAAGCGACTTCAGCGCCGATGACAGCCGCGCCCGTTTTGTCGGTGACGGTTCCTTCTATGCGGAGACCGTTTTGAAAAGCCGCGGAGTCGAAGCAAAGAATCAAAGCAAGAGCCAGCGCGCGCATAAATGAATTTCTATTCATGTTAAAGGGACTACCTCCGATCAATTCTTTCGGCGAGCTTAGGATGGCTAATTGCGACCAATAAATTTGTCGTCATTTCACAAATCGATGCAGCGCCCTTCTCGCAAGTCCTTCAACGCTTCCTCGGCAAGTTGGTCGAGTCGGCCCGCAGCCACGTCTTTTTCTAATTGCTTATCCCAAAGGCTTGCATCGAATCTGGCAAACCATTCGTGAAATGCCGTCAAATCCTCTGATGAGAGATTGCGTATCGCATCTTGAATATCCTGAACTGTACTCATACGGGGAGATTACTCCGTTTGCTCATTCGACGCAAAATCATTTCAAGCGATTTCGATTCACCAATCACATCACTTGCGAGATGCTGTCATTAGGGACGATCAGCGAATAGTTCCGGGTCTAATTGCTTTGATAGCTCGTCATAAGAAGCTCGTGCCAGACTCATCGCTTCAAAGTATTTACCTATAGGGCGCGACCATTTTTGACGTTGCTCTTCTTTTCGAGGTATAGGAATGACGACCTCCCGATAGCGGCTCCCTAAATCCTCGCGGTTCATTTGCATCAGCACAAGGAACTTGAATTGATCGTGGACGACTTTCAGCGACATAAGGGCCAGGAGAAGCCATGGGTCTAAACGGTTAGCTGCGTCAGGCACTCGCCAGATAGCGATTTCCCTTGTGAGAATCACTTGAGTTTGCCACGGCATTATTACGCCGAATAATCCTATATTCTTGCTGGCTCTGGTTGGCGTTACGAGATCGTAAGGTTGTAGCATCTTACTCCTCCGCAATCTCGTTGCTATCTCATCAGGGATGGCATAGTTAGGATTCTCAATAACCCTCCAGTTCTTGATGTCGACGACTTTGACATAAGGAATATTGCCGCGCCCATGAAAATGAGAACTTGGACTTCCATGACCGTCAAAGACCTGTAGCTCATCGCTTTCGATCAGTTCTCCGATTGAAACCACCTCGCAATCGTTCGACTTTGCGAACTCTTCAAGCGTCTTCAGGTAGGGGCGTCGCCACCAATATGAGGCCACAAGAACTCCGCGAGCAATAGAATCTTCCTGATTGAATCTGAATAAGAGCTTGGAGTCGGATTCATTCGATTTAAGGCTTAACAATTGCGCTGCCTCCTGCATTTCGTCGTCGCGCTCAATGGTTTGTTTTCCATCAACGAATTTAAAGCGCGGGCGACCGTGTTTATCTTCTCCGAAGGTTTCGCAAAATGACCCGATTATTTTGTGTTCTTTATGCGGATGCGATTTCTTGAGTACGAGTACACTCGTCTTTGCTCGGCAGTGAGGCTCGAAAGCTTCTATCGGCACGTTTATGGAGTGCGTTATCGTGAATTGGGAGAGCCACTGTACGAGCCACGCATAAGAATCCGAGAAGAGATAAGTATCGGGCAATACGATGGCAAGTCTTCCGCCTGATGGAAGCAGTCTCATACATCGTTCAAGAAAGATCAGGCCAAGATCTCGTTCCGTATAATCGCCGGTTGACTGCCAAACACCGTCAGTTTTTTTTCTCTCTTTTGAAAGCTCATAACCTTCTTCGCGCCCTACCTTGGCCGGAACCTTTAGTTTTGTGCCGAAAGGCGGATTGGTGATAACGACATCAAAGGCTTCGTCTCGTATAGTTGCCAAAAGACCTGAAGCCCATTGTTTGGGACGTATCGAATCCGCTTTGTAAACATGCGCGCTGCCATCGCCGAGCATCGATAGATATGCTTTTGATAAGCGAATAGATACTGAATCTTTGTCTATGGCGAAAAGCTGCTGAGTCGACCATTCTTTTCGAGCTAAATTCACAGCACTCTCATTATCTCCCAACGCAAGTTTAAGCTGCTCGATAATGTGGGCAAGCGCCGTCGCTAGGAACGACCCGCTCCCGCAGGCAGGATCGATAACGCGATCTTCCGGGCGTGGATCAATGGCTGCGACGGCTATTTGAACGACTGATTGCGGAGTGAAATATTGTCCCTCTTCACCTTTATAAGCTTTGCCCCGGATGACCTGAAATGCGTCGGCCACGGCATCAGTGTCATTGGAAAGCAATCGGTAATTCTGAAGAGTCTCGACGACATAATAAATACTGTCATCATCAATTTGGAAGCGGATTTCTCTGTCGTTTGCGCCGAAGAGTTGGGAATTGCGAGCGACTTCATTATTCAGAAGGTCTCTGATTCGGCTCGCTGTCTTGTTGGCATTATCGTCGATTTGGAAAACGAGAGGTTTCTTTGGGGTGAACTGATTTTTTTGTTCGTCCAGTATTTTGAGCAGAAGAAGCAAAGAAATGTCTGGTAGTATTTCCTCATCACGGTTGACATTCTTATCAAGCGTCGCCAGTCGATCTCGAATACGGTTGAAGACGGGGACGAGTGAGCGAGCCTTTCGGAGATCAGAGAGAGTGAGTACCTTCGCGCCGACCGGAACGAGAGGGTCTTGAGGTGTTGGGATCGGAGTTCCATCAGGAGCGATCTGATAGCCAGTAGTCGTTTTGTAAATGACGGCATGTTCGATGCCATTGAACCAAACCCCGACTCGCGCGTGAGGCTCGCGATCCAGATAAATCTTTAGTTGCTCGATCCCTGTCTGAACATCTGGACGTTTGCATTCGCAGAGTATGATCACATGCTCAGGGTCTCTGAGATGCCTTGCGTCATCGAAGATTGAGATATCCACAGGCCATTCGCGCTTCGCGGAAGGACTAGAAACCACTCGCCATTGTTGAGGACGCGATACGATCTGCGCAGGATTCCAACCGGCTTCGTTAATGAGTATTTCCAGAAGCGGCTGCGTCGCGTTAATCTCTTCAGGGCCAGCAGAAATAATGCGGCCTGAAGCTTTGTCAATGGTGTACTTTACCGCTTTCTTCTCAGCCTTTTCTGCATTGTCTTCGTTCAAGCCAGACTTGGCAGTTCTTTTTTTAGCCAATATTAATACCCTTTTCCTTTGCTCTTAACCGCTGCTGATAACCCTCAAAGCGATCACCTGTCTTCATAGCGACAATTGACAAGATAGATGATGAGATAGCAATATCTTCTCCCCCCGTCCCCTATCCTCTATCTCCCATCTCCTATCCCCTACTTCCGATACGTCACGCGCCAAATCTTGTTCGCTCCGTCGTCGGTGATGAGCATCGAGCCGTCTTTCAAAACCAGAAGTCCTACGGGACGGCCCCAAACTTCCGGCTTGTCTTCGCCCAGCATCCAACCAGTCAGAAAATCATCGTACCCGCCAACAGGCTTGCCGTTTTTGAAACGTATGCGGATGATTTTATAGCCTGTGCGCTTCGCCCGATTCCACGACCCGTGCAAAGCTACGAAAGCATCGTTGCGATACTCCGAGGGAAACATTCTGCCTTCGTAAAACACAAGCCCAAGAACTGCCGAGTGAGCCTGTATCAAAACATCAGGCGCTATCGTCTTCGCTACGAGATCCGCTCGCTCGCCCTTGCGTCGCGGGTCTTCGTTCTGTCCGACGTAGGCGAATGGCCAGCCGTAAAAGCCGCCCTCTTTGATGGAAGTCACGAAGTCGGGAACCAGATCGTCGCCTATGATATCGCGCTCCTGCACGGCTGCCCACAGCACACGGGTTCCGGGATAGAAAGCCAGTCCTATCGCGTTGCGCACGCCGCCCGCGTAGATGCGATGGCCCGTCCCGTCAGGATTGTATTCGGATATGGCCGCGCGCATCGGGTCAGGCTCGACATCGACGTTGGTTTTCGAGCCGACGCTTACGTACATCTTCTTTCCGTCGGGGCTGAATATCACATTTCGAGTCCAGTGTTCGCGATAGCCCTCGCCCGGAAGCGCGGCTATTTTTTCCGGCGCGCCTTCAGCCTTCGTCTGTCCCGTTTTGTATTTGAATCGCACGACGGCGTTGGTGTTTCCGACATAGAGGTAATCCTGCCAGAAAGCCATGCCGAAAGGCTGCATGAGTCCTTCGGCGAAGACGAATCTTTCATCAACCCGGCCATCCGCGTTGCTGTCGCGAAGCACAGTGATGCGACCGGCCTGATGTTCGGAGACGAACACATCGCCGTTCGGAGCGAGCGCCATCCATCGCGGGCGTCGAAGATCGCCCTCGGCATAGGTTTCAACCGCGAACCCTTTCGGCACGGTGAGACTCGCGCCTTCGGGTTTCGGAATGACCCGCGAAGGGTTGACCGCGTTAGGCGTGGCGTTGGGCTGCGGCAGGTCTTTGAGCGTGATGTTGTGATGGCCGAGCGGCGTATCTTTGGGTGTCTCTTTCTGCGTCTGAGCGCAGGCGATGATGACGAACAGGGCTATAAGGCTTGTTGCCGCGGAAAGAAAAATCCTTGCAGGTTTGATTCTCACTGTTGACCTCGTTTCGAAGTGTCTGTCGGTTCCACTGACGCGAGAGCATTTTCTCACGACTCTGTTGCAAATTCGATTACTTGCCGCCCGTCTTATCCGCCTCCTGCCGCTTCTGTTCCGAAGGGCGATGCTGATAGCACAATCCTCCGCCCAGCACTTTGCGCTGACACGGTTTGCCTGATCGCGTCACGGCCCCGCACTGCGATACGCCAAGGCGCGGAACCTTCGACTCATACGAGCGGCTTTCCTGCGAGCGATCTTCATCCGGTTGTGCTGAAGCCGTCTGACCTGAACTCAAATCGACCGGCGTGCCGATTGCAGGAACCGGGCGATCAGGAGCAGTATATCGCCCGATAAGGAAAGCTATAGCGGCGATGATGATGACGCCGAGAACGAGCGTCAATCTCCGCATCTGAAATGGCGGCGCGCATCGGGCGCACAAAGTCCGCGGCGACAAAAACGACCTGCCGCTCACGATCAACTTTTCTCCGCACGATGAACAGAATTTCGCCGCTCGCATAATTTGAAACGCGAATCGCTCAGGCAAAAGTTTTGCAGTGTGGAGAATTATATCGCGGCCAGCCACGCTTTTACTTTTGCCTTTTCACTTTCGCCCGTTCCTACTTGCCCGCCGCCTGTCCGTTATTCTTCGCCTCCCAGATCATCGTGTCAGGCCAGTGATTCGATTTCAGAAAACCGAGATAATCCTTCTGCCCCTTCAGATGATAGCCCAGAAAGGCGATGCTGTAAGAGTTGATGATTTTGTATGTCGCCTCCATCGGAGTGTACTCGATGGGTTCGCCCGTGTCGCGACGTTTTCCGCTGCCCACGCCGTCACCATAATTTTTATTGATCTTGAACATATCGGTGAACGAATAGTGTCCGCCTTTTTTGATCTCGATCAGATAGGAAGGCCCCTTGTGCGCGGCATGATTGTCGCGTATGCGCGCGTTGCCCGCGGCGCGTATGGTCATATCTTCCGTGCCGAGCATCAGCATCGAAGGAACCGTCAGATTGGTGTGCGATTCCGGCGCGCCCGACATCGCCACGACCGCTTTGAAGCGCGGGTCCTGATCCGCGACGATTATCGCAGTGTAAGAGCCGAACGACATGCCAGCAGCGCAGGCGCGATCCGTATCGATGCGCGCGGCGAATCGCTTGTCCGCGCCTTTGTCCCACGCAATCATCTGATCGAGCAGAAAGCTTAGGTCCCGTGGGCGATCCTTCGCGGAGTTCTCGCGTTCGCCGTTTTGATAGGGAATCACGCGGCCATTGATTATCGTGGCCCGCGCGTTGGCGGTGTGATCGGCTGAGACGACGATGTAGCCGTGGCTTGCCAGATAGTCGCACCAGAAAGTGTTTTGAGTGCGCGTGCCTCCGTTGCCGTGCGAAAAAACGACTACGGGGAATCGCCCTCGTCTCACATCGGCGTCGCGGACCGAATCGTTCCAGAAATTTTTATCAAGTTCATCGAGCGAAGTTTTGAAACCCAGCTTCATCAACGCATCGATCTGAGATCGGGCCTCAGCGGGAATGAAATCGGAATACTTGTTTTTAGGTTTCTGCCGCGCATCATCAGTGGCCGGATACCAGATTTCAGTAACGAGCGTCCGCGGCTCTTTGGTGAAGTTATCCGTCCGGCTCTTATCGATAAAAACAGTCGAGGTTATCCCGACCGGAAACGGTCCTGATGTGAGCGGATCAGGAACTTTGTAGATGGTCGCTTCGCCCGTTCGCGTGAGAGGCGCGATCATCACGACGATCATAAAAAACAACACAGCCAGTTTCATCACAGAGCGCATAGGAAACCTCCTCTGGCAAACAGTTTTCAGTTTTCAGTCGTAACTACTCAGCCCGATAGGGCGGGTAGGATAGGTTGTCCGGCAAAAACACTCTTGAGTGCTGTTAGAACATTATGACCTTGCTTGCTCATCGTCGAAATATATCCTCGGATGCGACAGAA
>Ga0187893_10009419_pt1 | contig 15007 bp, 8 predicted proteins | sample MA1701074metaG_FD_139574 | JGI IMG/M metagenome (GOLD analysis project Ga0187893, IMG submission 139574) | White microbial mat communities from a basaltic lava cave in the Kipuka Kanohina Cave System on the Island of Hawaii, USA - MA170107-4 metaG ...
GGGAATAAGTACAGCGTCTCTCGATCCACTGCTTTAAAGTGTGCGCTCATGCACTTAATACGCACCGGACGTCATTCACGTTACCTGCGATCGTAAAGTCCGACAGGCTGCTAGCAGGCAGAAGCTGGAAAGGCACCCGTGCGCCATGTGAATCTCGACCACTTCAAACCCGGCATTCAGACTCCGCTGGGCGGCGGCGGCGAACTCCGAAATCACCCCTTCAATCTCTTGCGCGGTCATCTCTCGCGGCACCGGGTAGAGTTCCTTCACGTCATTCAATGAGTCAGTCCGTTTTGTTCACTCCCGCAGAGATCGAGCACGGGTCACCATCTCCTGGAGTACCCCGAGAGTTTGGACCCCCGACAGTCCCACGCGTCGATCAGCCACAAAGGCAGGCACTCCGTGGACGCCCAGGTCGGCGCCCTCCTTCTCGTCTTGAAAGACGCTCGCCACATACTTCCGAGTCTCGAGTGCCTCCCTCAGAGCCCGTTCATCTAAAGCCAAGTCCGATGCCAGCCGGAGCAAGACGGTCAACTGCCCGATGTCTTCACCACGTTCAAAGAACGCTCGAAATAGCCCGGTGTGGTAGTCCTCAAAACGGCCTTGGGTGCGGGCCCAATGCGCAGCCTCATGGGCACGCCCTGACCTCGGCTGCACCGGCGGAAGCCGAAGGGTCATGCCGAGACGTTCGGCCAATGGATAGACGGATTGCTTCCAGGCACGGGTGAGATAGTCTCCGCCCGGATCGAGCGTGGGTACCGGTTCGGGCCTCAGCTCAAAGGCTTTCCAAATGATAGCAACCTCGAGGTCCGTTCGCTGCAGTTCACGCACAGCCGGCTCCGCCAGCCAGCAGAAGGGTCAAACGTAGTCGGAGAAAATCTCAATGCGGGTCCGTCTCATACTCGTTTCTCTAAATGGATTAGACCTCGATCCTCGTCAGCCATGGGCGGCTGTTCCTCGTCCTGCCAATTACAGAGTAGCACGCACGGGAACCAGGTTCGTCTGTAGATTAAACGCTGAAACCAGTAGCCGTCGGGAAATATCTGAGTGAAAAACAAATCCGGGTTTCGGTCGAAACCGACCCTGGTGGCATGGAATTTATGACTACACCAAGGGTGAGCGAAGCGGTATACCGTTGTTGGAGAGCTTAACGGGCCTGCCGTTAGGTGTGTGGTATTCCTTGGAGGGGTCAATACCGAGACGATCGTAGATTGTGGCAACCAGGTCCTCCACCTTCACGGGATTATCTTTGGGTTCTCCGCCTAAAGCGTCCGAAGAACCGTAGACCTGTCCGCCCTGAATGCCCGCGCCGGCAAGGAGGACACTGAAGACTCGAGGCCAGTGATCCCGTCCAGCACTGGCGTTGATTTTGGGGGTCCGGCCAAATTCACCGGCGACCACGACCAATGTGGAAGCCAGCAACCCTCGCTGAGCGAGGTCTTCCATAAGAGTGGCAAAAGCCGCGTCGAATTCCGGCAGCAGCATTCGCTCACAGCGTCTGAAGTTGTCCTGATGGGTGTCCCAAATCGCCCGGGCAGAATTGACGGTGACGAAACGCGCTCCCCCCTCGACGAGGCGTCTTGCAAGCAAACATCCCTGCCCTAGAGCGGTACGGCCATATTGATTCCGCAGGCTTTCCGGCTCCTGTGAGATATCGAAGGCCTTCTTTACTGCAGGTGAACGAATGATGTTCTCGGCTTCTTGAAAAAAGCGATCGCGCGTTTCAAATTCCCCATGAACATCACGCTGGCGAAAAGCAGCATCCAGTTTCTGCAGCAGCCAACGACGATCAGCGATGTCGCTCCAGTCCATGTCGACGGGCAGTTCCACATCCTGAACCCGGAAACCCGGGGCGCTGGGATCTCCGCGCACCCAGAAGGGGGCGTACGCGCCTCCCAGAAAACCTGGCCCCATCGCATGATCCAGCGAGGCAGAAAGCACGTACGGCGGAATTCCTTTGCGTGGACCTAACTCCTTGGCAACCACCGAGCCCAACGCAGGAAAGTCCAGCGATTGAATCGGCATGTAGCCCGTCATCAAAAAGTAAACGCCCTCAAAGTGCAAAGCTGTGCGCCCGGTTGCAGATCGAATGATGGCGAACTTATCTGCCTGCCGCGCCGTTTTGGGAAGATGCTCGCAAATCTGGATGCCTGAAACGTTGGTAGAGATCGGTTTGAACGTACCCCGAACATCAGAAGGCGCCTCCGGCTTCATGTCGAAGGTTTCATGCTGCGGGGGACCTCCATCGAGAACAATCATGATGCACGACCGAACCTCATCGGCCGTCCCAGCGATCGCTTTCAATCGGAGAAAATCGCTCAGGCAAAGCCCCATCGTCCCCAGGCTGCCCACCCGGATGAATTCTCGTCTGCCCCATAGCTCTTTGACGGACCGAGTCATCTGACTCCCCTTGAACTAAGTTAGTAGAGCGCCACAAACCCTCGGCGGCTATCAATCAATGGTTGTAAAGAAATTCGTTTCCATTCAACAACGCCCACAATACGTTCTGAAGTCCCCTATCCCGTGTGGCGGCTCGTGCGACCACGGTCAGACAGGTTTGTTTCTCCTCCGGCGTCGGAAAACGAGAGAGCGCAGCCAGATAGAAGTGCTCCACAATCTCAGCATCGTCTTTGCCCTTCCGCACAAGCCGGGCCAAAGTTCCCCGCTCGTCGGTGAGCTTCTTGTTGACTGTATCGCCCACCAGCATGTGCATCGACTGGCGAAGAGAGACGCTTTCCTTGCGTTCGCAGCGGGCAGCATCACGTTTTGGCCGATCGTAGATATCAAGAAACATTGAGGGGACCCCGGGATCGTCAATATTGGCAGAACGAATGCCGGGATAGTAAGCAAGAAACTCCTCGGGCACTCCGGTGATCTGAACAATGGAATCGAGCAACTGCTCGGCTGTAAGCCGGCGCAAGTAATAGCGCGAGTAGTTCAGATCGTCCTTAGCATTTCCCGGCTTGGGAACTGAGGACCGCTGGTAGGAAGTCGAGTTGAGCACCGTTCGCATCAAGTGACGGAGGTCGAACCCATGCTTGACGAAATCAGCAGCCATCCTGTCCAACAAGACTTCGTTTGTTGCAGGATTGGTTACCCGAATGTCATCGACTGGTTCGATGAGACCGCGACCCATCAGTTGCCGCCAGATACGGTTGACGGTGGCACGTGCAAACCAAGGGTTCTGAGGGGAAGTGATCCAATCCGCAAGCACTTTCCTGCGGTCCTCGAGCGGACGGATGATGGGCTCACTGCCATCGAGTAGGCGCGGCTTCACGATCTGCCTGCTTTCGGGGTGCCGGTACTCTTGATCGAAGACGAGATAAGTGATCGCCTCAACCGGTGGCGGGCGTCTGCCCTTGGAGCCAACCTGAGAGAAAAAAGCGGTCAATCCAATGAAATCGTCCCGTTTCCATTTCTCCGACGGGTGATCGTGGCAGCGTGCGCATTCCAAGCCCACCCCCAAAAAGACCTGAGAAGTCACTGCGACCAGATCTTCCGGCGTGCGCGCGAAGTAATTGACCGCACCCGACTCCCATGAACTGCCCGTCGCCGTGAGCAACTCACGCACGAACTTATCGTAGGGCTTCTTCATGCGGAACGATTCCCGCAACCAATCTTGCAGGTAAGCCGTACCATCATGAACCACGAGAACTGAATTGGCCAGCAGATCTCCCCACTTCAGCGCCCAGAACTCGGCGTACTCGGGGCGCTCGAGTAAGGAGTCCACCAACGTGGCGCGTTTGGCGGGAGAAGAGTCGCTCAGAAAGCTGCGGACCTCCTCGGGTTGGGGCAGCATGCCTATTACGTCGAGATACGCGCGACGCATGAATTCAGCGTCGGTCGCCGGGCCTGAAGTCTCAATGCGCAGTTTCGAAAGCTTGTCGAACACCAGTTCATCGACAAAATTGGCCGGAGTCAGTTCCAAACTCCGAGCAGGCTTGTCTGCCGCAACTCCGATGCGTACCGCAGCCACCTGCCCCAGCGAGCGGACCATAATAGCGGTTTCACCTTCTTTTTTTGCTGAGATCAGACCCTGAGAAGTGACCTCGGCCACTTCCTCGAGATTGGAGGTATAGCGGACTTTGTCCGTAATATCCTCGCGGCTCCCGTCGCCATAGTGGCCGATTACGAGGATCTGCTGTTGCGCGCCCTTGCCAGCAAGAATTCGAAAAGATTTCGGAAATGCTTCAATCCGCGCCAAGCGTGGGCTGCCCGCTGCGCTGCGCGGGACTCCAGACTGGATCCAATGCAACAAAGTGCGGTATTCCAGATTGGAAGCATCTCGTTTCAGCAGTTCGCCGCCGCCATGAGGAATGACAAACGTCGGCTTCTCCAACAGAAGGCTTCGCTCGGGCTCCTTGAGGTTAATACGTCGGCCGTTTGAAGCCTCGACAACAGCATGGTAATCAGCCTCTGGATCGTAACCAAAGAGGGACAGTTTGAATTCACTCTGGCCGTTGAGCGCGCCATGACAGTTGGTGTTGTTGCACCCAAGCTTGGAGAAAACCGGCGCGACCTGGGTGGCGAAATCGATCTCCAGAGTCCGTCTGGGCTGGACCACCACGACGGCCTCAGATTGAAAACCAGCCAGGGTAGCTCGCAGTTTCACAATCCCCTCTCTGCGGGCTCTAAATAAGCCTGGCGAAACGGTCCGCAAGACATCAGGGGTATCGAGGCTGATCGATACCTGCTGCGTTACATCGCGCTCACTTCCGTCGGCGAATGAGGCTGTGGCAAGAAATCGGTGAGTGTTGCCGGCACCAATGATAGTGCCGACGGTAGGCACAAGGGTGAGTTTGCGCAGGCCGAGCCACGACACGGGTTTCGGAGGGGTATTGACCATCGTCTTCACGGAAGCGGCCCAGCACGATGCGCCCGCAGCCAGCAACAAACATGCCGTCAAACTCAGTAGCTTCTTTCGCAATATTCCGCAACAAAGCTCAAATCCTTGGACACGGAGGGGCAGCCGGTGGCCAGGGTCGTGTGGTCTCAACGGCGACAGCCAAGGCAAGCCAGCGGCGGAATTGTCGCCGTTCGAACCAACACCGTGGCCCGCCGCGGCGCATCCCCTCCTTGTCCAAAGACGGGATTTCCGCTCCGGCCCTGTCGTTTGGCGACACAGATTAAGTAGCGTGAATCTCATGGCTTTCCGAATGATTGAAAGAGTCAGCAACCGTGTCTGCTTAGTGCTTGACAGCGATCCCAAAGCCGCGCGTGAATTCGACAGATTGTTGGCCTTTGAACTCAGCCACACCCTTCAGGGCTAATCGATACCTTCCTGCTTTGGCCTTCTGGCGGTCGCCAACCAGCGCGACCAAAAGCTTGTCGCGCTCCGTGCTGTCTAGAACTTTCAGCTCAAGGCCTTCCGGAAGATTCTCGACATCCAGCTTTACGGGTGCATCAAAGTCTTTGGCACGTTTGATCATCACCGGGAATTCCAGTTGATTGCCCTGGTTGAAGTCGAGGACGAATCCTCGGAAGGGCTCTTCGACGTCGAGCGAGAACAGCGCCGGCTCGACAAACCTGAGTTCTAGTTCGGTCCGGGGAATCTCGTTATAGCCGGGGCCGTCGTCGGCGAGCAGGGGCGGCAACGCCGCAATCTGAGACACCTGATTGCCATTGATTTCAGCCGTAGCCACCACCTCGATTCTTGCTTCCAGTTGGCTGCAGATTGCGAGATCCGAGCCGGTCGCTTTCTGCTCGATCTCCAGTGCGGCCGATTCCTCTCCGTATCCGATCGTCAACGGATTCGCCACAAGACCTGCGGGCAGGTTGCGAACCGTCACGTTGATCCTTCCCTTGAAGCTTTCCTCGAAAGAAACCATGACAGGTATCTTGGCTACGCCACCACAGGGACCGCTCACCTGTCCGGTCCCCACTCCAACGCGGAAGCCTGGCTGTCGCTTGCGAATCAGCAACCGATACCCGTTTCCTTCGCCACCTTCCATTGAGTTATCGAGCAGTTGCACGATGTAGTCTCCGGCGGCATCAGCGTCGTTAGGGTTGGCTGAGATGAACGTGTGGCTCAACTTGGAGTCGAGCATATCCTTTCTTCCAACAGTAGTGTAGAAGGCCGGGCATTTCTGGCAGCGGTCGTCTCCGAAGGCGGTCGTTTCGCCGTTCGCCCGGACCAGTGCGAGATTGGGATCGGTCATGAAGGAGCCGAGACCACGCGCGTCTATTGCAAATGTGAGGCTGTCGTCCTGGTCGACCTTGATCTGAAAATGGTCACGGTCGCCCGGCGTCTGGGTTTTTCCGTTGATGATCACTGGCAACTTGACCTTCTGCGTTTCCGTGAGGCTGTCGTTCGGCTCAATTTCAAGAATTTCGTCGGTATCGCTGACGGCGAACGCAAGCGGCGCGAGGTTTCCGGACTCATCCGGAAAGCTTAGGTAGCGAACGCCGGTCTCGGCATCGGGCGCTATTTTGATTGAAACCTTGAACTTGCAGGCGCAGGGATCCGGTGTCGGCGAGAGAGTGGCTCTCACGCCCGATCCTGTAAACATGGGACTCGCCTCGGCATCGAGAAAATCCGCCCACAAAGTTGCTTCCACACTGCTCCCTCGTTTCCCACCCAGGGGGAAGAGCGACCAGAGCATCGGACTCCTTCCAACCGCCAACTGATATTGCCAGTTGATCGTGCTGTCGTCGCTCACGACCGTAAAGAAGTCCGCGAAGCGGCGCGCCGTAACCGCCAGCAAGTAAGTGCCTGCCTCTGCAAATCGGAAGGTCAGATAAGGATCTGTCCCAAACCTCGAATGGTTGTGAGCGAGTCGCCGGCCTTCTGCGGTCAGCAAAGATATTGTCACGTGCCCAGCTGCCTTGTTGCGGGCACTCATCACATTGAACGCCAGCGTCTCGCCGGCCTTTGCGCTAAAGCGAAAGAAGTCCGTGTCTGTTAAACGGGCCACCCGGCCTTCCACCACCGAGGGAACCGGAAGTTGCTGAGCTTCCTCGAAACGGTTGTTGGGTTCCCGTTCCACCTGGCTCGGCCAGCCAGTTACTCGAAACAGAAATGGATTGGAAGTCCCACGAGCTGTTTCCAGGTAAAAGATGCGAGAACCAGGTCGAGCGGAGGGCAATAGTTGCAGCTTTGCGGTCAGCGACAGAACGTTCCCTGCCTCGATCGTTCCTATCACGTCCTCGCACTCACAGCGCAAGATGCCTTTGGGATCGAGGAAATCGCCAGCTAGTTCCAGCATCACCGCCTGGCCTGCCTGACCGCCAAGCGGAAACACCGAACGAACAGCCGGCTGGCGGATTGGAAGTGGTTGGACAGCGGCGTCGCTGGCAGCGGCAAGCCAGCAACGTGGGGATAACGCGAGACAGATTAATAGTAGTGGGCTATATTTCATGCTACATCCTGGCAGCGCTGTTCCAAGCCGCCTAACAGGTTGTCACCCGGCTGACATGATCATTGAGGCTAGGATGAATCTCTACTGAGGCCTGGATCGAGAGCTAATGGATCGCCGCAGTTTCCAGCGATTTTCGGGACGCTCTGCGAACAATCATTTGAAGTGCTTGAACCCGCATCAAGTATAGTGCCGCCCCCGCTCACTGACAATCCAAAAGACCGGATGCAGTTGAGCATCACGCTTGATGGGGGTTTCTGCAACCGGGTCTCATCGAAAAAATTTGACACTATGGATGGTTCGAGAACATCACGAAACTTCCTCGCGGCTAAGCTTGTCCTCGCGTTCTTTTTCTCGACCGAATCAGTTCCGGTCTTTCCGATGACGCAAGACACCGTGCAAGATCGTCTTCAGCAAGCAGCGCAGCTCATCTCGGCCCAGAAGTTTCAGTCCGCCCGCGAAATTCTCGAGGATTTATTGCAGTCAACGGGCGAGAAAGCGCCCACCCAGGTCTATTACCAACTCGCCCTCTGCTACGCAAAACAAGCCGAGTGGAGAAAAGCGGAGGAGGCACTTCAGACGTTTCTGCAAGCGTCTCCTGAAAACTTTTCCGCGCTCTACTTGAAGGGGTTCGTGCTCTTCAGCAGTGGGCGATACGAGGAGTCATTGAGAGTCCTACAGCCCTTGGCGGAAGGGAATTCACAACACGCCGCAACCCAGAAAGTGATCGGACTGGACCAGTTCATGCTGGGTCGAGCAGATTTGGCAGAGGTCGCATTGACACGAGCCGTCACGTTGACGCCGCAGGACGCGGAAGCGCAATACTATCTCGGCAGGGTCTACTTCATGCGCAACAACCTGCCCGGCGCACTCGCAGCGTTCCAAAAGACGACAGCGCTGGATGCGTCGAGTGTGAGAGGCTACAACCACCTGGGCCAGACGTACGAGGCGCTGGTCCAGTATCCAGCTGCGCGGTCAGCCTACCTCAAAGCGATCGAACTAGCGGAGCGCCAAAACACAAAATCAGAGTGGCCTTACTTCAATCTGGGCTCGCTCTGCCTGCGCGAGGGTCGCGCGGCCGAGGCGGAAGGCTACCTTCGGCAAGCCCTGGAACGTCAGCCTGCCTGGTCAGAGGGCAAAGCCAAGCTAGGGATGGCGCTGCTCGCGTTAAACAGGCTGGCAGAGGCTTCTTCTTATCTCGAGCAAGCCGTCCAAATCGATCCGCATAATGCCGATGCCCGCTATCAGTACGCGCGTCTCCTTGTCAAAATGGGCAAACCCGATGAAGCTGAGCAGCACTTCCAGCGCTTTCGGCAACAGAAGAACCCATGAGCCTGAAACATCCCAGATTTTCCTGTATCCTCTTGTTACTTGAACTCAACTTCATCGTTCTTTCGAGCCACCAGACAACAGAAATCCGATTCGCAAACGTCGCCGCCGCTGCTGGTGTCCAGCTTGCAATTCACACGGGTGGACCTGAGAAAATCTGGATTCCAGAAGCCAACGGCACAGGAGCTGCATGGCTGGACTACGACAATGACGGGCGGCTGGACTTGCTCATCGTCAATGGATCCACGATGGATGCGTTGCGAGACATTATTTCAGGGAGCGCATCCCGGCCACAGAAAGACGGCGTCTTTCTGTACCGCAACCTGGGGAGCGGCCGCTTTCGCGATGTAACCCCAGAGGCCCGCCTGATCAATTCCTATTGGGGCACCGGCGCCAATGCTGCGGACTATGACAACGATGGATTCACCGATATCCTGATCACGACCATCGGCCTCGACCTTCTCTATCGAAACAACGGAAACGGCACCTTCTCGGAGGTTGGAAAAGCAGCCGGGCTCAGCCAGAAGGTTTCCTGGCACACCGGAAGCGCCTTTGGCGACGCCGACAACGATGGTGATTTGGACCTGTACGTCGCCGGATACGTGGATCCCGGAGCATTGGCGTGGAGCGGTGTCGCACCCGCGTGCCAGTACAAAGGGCTCAACGTCTTCTGTGGTCCGCGGAATCTCCGCGGCGAAGCGGACGTTTTCTACAGGAACAATGGCAATGGAACGTTCACCGAAGCTACCCGAGATGCGGGTCTTACCGACACTAACCGCTACTACGGTTTTTCGGTTCTTTTCGAGGATCTGAATGGCGACCGAAAGCCCGACCTTTTTGTAGCCAACGACTCGTGCCCGAATTATCTTTACCTCAACCAAGGATCCGGAAAATTCAAGGAGGCCGGCCTCACAAGCGGCGTAGCAATGAATGGAGACGGGCGCACCCAGGCCAACATGGGCATCGCGAGCGGCGATTTTGACAATGACGGGGACCCTGATCTCTTGACGACAACTTTCTCGGAAGACTATTTTCCTCTCTTCGAACAGCAAAAACCGGGATTCTATGAGGAAGTGACTTTTCGTACCGGGTTGGGAACCAGCACGGTTCCTTATCTGGGCTGGGCGACCGGATTCGCAGATTTCGACAACGATGGAGACAAGGACCTGTGGACGGCGAATGGTCACGTCTATCCCAATGCCGATGCCATGGCTACGACAACGTACTTGCAGCCCGTTGTCATTTTCGCCAATCACCTCGCTCGATTCACACCGATTGCATCTCTGACAGAGGTTCCTGCGTTGTCATTTCGGGGTGGATGTGTGGGTGACTTCAATGATGACGGCAAGCTCGATATTGTCGCATTGCCTGTGGATGGGAGACCGATCCTGCTGGAAAACCGCAGCCAGAACAGTCACTCGTGGATTGGCTTTCGGTTGCAGGGGAAAGAATCCAATCGGGATGGCCTGGGAGCCACCGCTACAATTCGCGCCTGCGGAAGGAAGCAATTCGCATCAATGCACAACGGAGGCGGTTACCTTTCTCGCAATGACCCGCGCCTTCATTTCGGACTCGGCAATTGTGGACAGGTCGACGAACTCACCATTGTCTGGCCGACCGGCACAGTTCAAAAGGAGAAGGATCTGGCCGTGAACAGGTACTTTACGATTGAGGAACATCCCTGATCGAGACTTTGCAAATTGCCTCTCAGCCATCCTTCGCGAGCATGACGGTCTAGAGATTGGATGTTTAGTCAAGCGGCAGGAGGATAGAGCGGTAGGGGCGGCGGATTGTGGCAGCGGCCTCCTGACGCTGCGCCGTCGAAAAGAATGTCCAAGTCCAGACGACAATTGCCTGAAGTGAACCAGGTCAAGGTCGCTTTTCCTTCGCTTTGGTTTTCTCAAAGAGCTGCATTTCCTTTTCGGCGTCGCGAATCCGGCCCAGCTTGCGGTACAACACAGACAGCCGATAGTGTGGCGTCGCATCCTCGGGGTTGATCTCCACGGCTCTGCCCAAATGGTAGAGCGCCTTCGTAACCTTTTCCTGGCTGGTATAGAGGCGTTCTAATGCGAGATGGGCCTCGATCATCGACGGTTGAAATTTCACGGCGCTGAGCAAGTGGGTTTCGGCTTCTGCAAGCTTGCCCTGGCCATAGAGAATGTCGCCAATCTCGTAGTGCGCCTGTGGATGGTTTGGGTCGAGCTTGAGCTCTGCCTGAAGTTCCACGAGAGCCTCCTCCGAGCGGCTTCGGATCCATAGGAGGTTTCCAATGGAAAAGTGCATGTTCTGCAGATCGGGCTTGACTGCCAAAGCACGGCGATATTCCTGAATCGCTTGCTCATCCTTGTTGAGGGCTTCAAAGTATTGCCCTTTCAGCTGGTGCGATCGATAGGAGTTTGGCTCAGTCTCAAAGACCCGCAGCGAAGCCAGGTAGGAAAGCACCTGATACCCTTCAGCCAATGCGTAGAGTCGATCCGCTGAGCCGTCATCAAGAGCCTGCGCGGCCTGGATCCTTTTCTGACCGCGTTGAAGTTCCTCGGCGATTCTGGCTCCGGTCGGAGGTGCGTAAAAGAAAGTCAGCGACCCATCGATGGTGTCACTTTCGGGACTGTGTCCCAGCGGAACAACGGAAATACCGGAGGTTTTCTGGGTAACCCAGTCTAGTCTCTGCCGCAAACGTCCGCTGTCCGGGCGCTTCTCGATCGCTCGGCTATATTCTTCCTTGGCGGCTTCCCAATTCTGTTGGGCTTCGTAGAAGTGGGCTCGTGCAAGGTCGGTTTTGAAGGAATCGCGATGGTCCTTGTGAAGAGCATCAAAGAACTGCTTGGAAAGATGGCCATAGGATTTGCTCAAATGGTAAGCTGCGTCCAGATCGCTGCTATCAATTGAAACCGCTTTCTCAAAATGACGTGTTGCATCCGCATAATTGCCGCGAGCATACTGGTTATATCCAGAGTACAACTGGATTGCGAAGTTTGAAGGATCCTGCGTTTCAGCCTTGGCCAAATATCGCGAAGCCTCACTATAATTGCGGGCGTTAAAGGAAAGTGCTCCGAGAAAGAAGTAAGGGCCCGCCAGGTCCGGTTTCAGTTGTATAGCTTTCTTAAAAGCCTTCAAAGCCGGCTCTGGTTCCTTTTGCTGGTAGAACAAAACACCCAGGTTGGCGTGAGCTTCAGCCATATCGGGACGTAGCGCCACGATGCGCTTGTAATTCTCTGTGGCCGTCTTAAGATCGCCCGCGAGTTGAGCCTGCCGGGCCTCCCTGTAGAGATCCCCAAGAACATCCGTGGACTGGGCCAACAGATGCGATGCAGGTCCCATCCAGAGAAGCCCTGCGATACAAAGGCGATGAACGCTTTTCATCTCATTTAACCAAGACTTTCGATGCCCGTTTTTTGTATTGTGTTCGGGGCAGACCTGAGACTCCATCTCAAAGTGCTTCCACACAATTTAATCCGAATACGCCCGAAAGGAAAAAATAAAGTGCGTAATCTGGCCTATTCCGTGAGTGTGTTGGTTCTGTTCACCTCGATCCTGGCTGCGCCGGCCGATCCTGTGCAGGAGCGCCAGGCTGTCTCTGCCAGCCCTATCTCAATTCATCCCAAGAATCCCAAATACTTTCTTTTTCGCGGCAAGCCGCTGGCGCTCATCACAGCGACCGAGCACTATGGCTCAGTCGTCAATTCCCTCTTCGATTTCGAACGCTACCTGCAGGATGCAGCCGACAAGAAGCAAACACTGACCCGCCTCTTTCTTCTGTTTCGCGAATTGCAGAATCAGCGCAATCCCTATTCTCCGTTGAAAGTTGAATCCCCCGACTTTCTAACGCCCTACCTGCGTACCGGACCTGGAAAGGGTCTGGACGGGGAGCCCAAGTTCGATCTCGACCAGTGGAATCCCGTCTACTTCTCGCGCCTGCATCGGTTCCTGGCCCGTGCATCGGAGTTGGGCATCGTTGTCGAAGTGACGCTGTTCAGCAATACGTACGCCAGTCAAATTTGGGCGCTGAATCCGCTTCGCTCTGAGAACAATATCAATGGGCTGAAAGCGCTTGAATGGCCCGAGTACAACACGCTAAAAGACCCGGAGCTCTTCAAACGACAGGCGGCGTTTGTTCGCAAAGTCATCCAGGAAATCAACCACTACGACAACATCTATTACGAGATTTGCAATGAACCCGGGGGCGGAGTGAAAGGTTTCGGACCCGCTTCAGACGTGGATTCCTGGCAAGCCGCCATCGCGAAAGTGGTTCGCGAGGAAATGATGCGCAGGCGGCGGCAGCACCTGGTTTTTGGCAGCGAGGCGTTCAGTTATACACCCAAGTTCAATCAGGGAACCGACGCCAGTTTCAAAAACCCGGACTTCGACGCTGTAAACGTCCATCCGCTGCCCGACACTCACTACGGCGGCCGCACTTATCAGATGGGCAACTTCATGTCGAAGGAATTGATGCTCGCCGAGTTTCGCGACTACTGTCTGGCCACCTACCGCGAACGCAAGCCCATGGTGATGGACGAAGATAATTGTGCCAGCCTCTATCGGGACGACGTCGGTTGGACGATCCATCGCAAACGCGCCTGGACAGCTTTGCTCAGTGGTTCGCACTACGATTATATCGACTTCTCCATCAACGTGGGTGCGGAAGCCGGAACTGAAGCCTCCCGGTTAAAGATCCGCACCTGGATGAGAAACCTGTCAGAGTTTTTTCATTCTTTCGATTTCGTTCGCTCGCATCCGTTGACAAACTGGCTGCAGAACAAACCGGTCGGTACGGTCGAGTCTGTCCTGGCAATCGAAGGAGAGGAGTACCTCGTTTACCTGGCAGATGCCCGGGAAGTCACTGACCCGGCAGCTAACGCCCCGATCCACGCCGTGGTGAAGTTGCCCCTCCCGGTCGGGCGCTTTGAAGCAAGGGCCTATTCACCCTCGACGGGTGGTTACTCGCCCGCAATTTGGATACAGAGCACCGGGTTGGCCGAGATCGACCTGCCGGCCTTCAAAGAGGACATCGTCCTGCGCGTGCGTTCACAAGCTGGGGCGAAGCGGTGAGACGCTGGCAGACTCGTATGGATTAAGCCAAGGTGTCTCGCGTCCTCCGGCCACGCGAACGTGGAAACCAATGTTTGCCTTTGTACTCTCGAAAACCATCTTGTCCGTGAGAAGTCAGATGAATGGCCGGCGCGGTAAGTTCGCCGGATAGAACCCGCCGACATGATGTTGACCATTACAATGCAATGAGGTCTGTCCATGGCCGACGAAATACCCAGCACTCCAACATTACCTGTCACAGTTTCCGGTTCTGAGGCGGCGAAGCGATTGGACAAACTCTATGAATTCGATCGTGAACCCGTCTCGGACGATCATCTGCTCGGCCCTGGATATTTTGCAGGATCGTTCGCCGGGGAACACGTGGCGGCAACCGAATTCGTCATCGGTGTATCGTTTGTCAACTGGGGAGCCAGTGTTCGCGATGTTTTTGTCGGCTTGGCCATCGGCAACCTTCTCGCGGTTCTGACTTGGACGCTGATCTGCGCCCCGATCGCAGTCGATACGCGGCTCACCCTCTATTGGTACTTGCGAAGGATTGGCGGACCGGTCCTGACCGTGATTTACAATGTGTTAAACGCAATCCTGTTTTGTATTCTGGCCGGATGCATGATCACCGTATCCGCCTCCGCGGTTCGAATACCCTTCAATATTCCTGCTCAGGTGCTTTGGTACCCGACGGATATCCGGTTTGTGGCTGTTGTGTTGGTCGTTGGAGCCGTGGTGGTTGCCCTGGCTATTCTGGGTTTCAAGAAGCTGGCCTCATTCGCCACCGTTTGTGCTCCATGGATGTTTCTGATGTTCATCGCCGGTGCTATTGTGATGCTGCCCAGGCTGGGTGAATCTTCGGGTGTGGGCGCCATCAACAGCTTTGGCTCGTTTTGGGAAATGGCACGCAAGGTCGTCTGGACCGGAACGACTCCAGACGGCAGCCCTCCACTCGGTTTCTGGAAAGTAGCCGCATTCGCGTGGATCTGCAACCTGGCGATGCATGGCGGTTTGTCGGATATGGCTCTGTTCCGCTACGCAAAAAAGGCAAGCTACGGACTGTTTTCTGCCTTTGGAATGTTTCTCGGCCATTATCTGGCCTGGATCTGTGCAGGCATGATGGGTGTCGGTGCGGGTTTGCTATTGAATGCCCCTCTTTCGAGTCTTGATTCGGGAGAAGTGGGTTATCAGGCCCTCGGGTGGGCGGGAGTCATCGCTGTCATCATTGCCGGCTGGACCACCTCGAATCCCACCCTGTATCGGGCCGGCCTAGCGCTGCAGGCGGTAAC
>Ga0187893_10009421_pt1 | contig 15004 bp, 7 predicted proteins | sample MA1701074metaG_FD_139574 | JGI IMG/M metagenome (GOLD analysis project Ga0187893, IMG submission 139574) | White microbial mat communities from a basaltic lava cave in the Kipuka Kanohina Cave System on the Island of Hawaii, USA - MA170107-4 metaG ...
ATGCGGAGCATTTCGCGTTGCTTGAATTGCCGCAGCCGGCTGAAGGCGCCCGTGTAATCGCGTGTTTGCAAGGCGGGCTGGAGGAATTCATTCACTTCGCGGTGCAATCCCTGTTCCTGCCGCGGATGCGCGAGGTTTTCCGGCGTGAGGATGGCTTGAATCCAGTCGGGATGCTTCGCCAGCAGATCCGTCATCGCGGGCGAACTGCTGAACAGCGCGGCGAGGATGCCTGCGTGCGCCGCGTCGGCAACAGCGGCGGCATCCGGGAAATGCTCGAACCCGTATCGCGCGCGCGCCGGGTCAGCGGCCGACTTGATGGCGGATGCAGCGGCGCGCGTCACATTGGCATCGAATCCAGTTTCACATCAGTTGGAGGCTTGTCGCCGGGCGACTTGAGCTTCGTCGTCAGCCCGCGCCAGAAGCCAAGGCCGTAGAGAACATGGCTGGCGAGGAGGAGCGGCATGGCGAGCAGACTGCGGAGAAAACCTTTCCCCGCCATCGACGCGAGTGTTTGCAGCGCGACAACGAGCGCGTAGGCCGCCAGCGGAGCGAAGGCGAACTTCCCAATCCACACCGCCGCCACCGGCGCGAGCATGAGATAGGCGACGAACAGCGGCGGGACGAAGTTCAGCGCAGAACCGGGTGTCGGGTGCAGCCGAAACTGCTCGGCGCGTCCGCGTCCGTAAGTCATCAGCATCTTGCAAAAGGAGCGCAGCGTCCGTCGCGGCCGGCGGTGCGCGACGAACCGCGGATCGTAAAGCAGCTTCGCACCGCGTTGCTGAAGGCCATCCATCAGGGCGTTTTCTTCGTTCGGGTAAAGCGCCTCGTCGAAGCCGCCCAGATCGAGCACCGCGTCGCGGCGGGCCATAAGATTGCAGAGGATGAGTTCCTTCTCGCCCGTCGCGCGGACTTCGCCGACCGAAACGTAGCGCGCCCGGCTCGGACCGAACGCCAGCCAGCTCGACAGCACGACAGCGAAGACTTGTTCGAGCAACGGCGCGTCCGCCGGACAGAGGTTCGGTCCGCCGAGCATTTTCACTTGCGGGTCTTTGAAGTGCGCGACTGCGCGGCGCAGATTATCCGGCTGCGCCATCGCGTCGTCGTCGAGGAAGTAGATCAATTCGCCGCGCGCGGCACGAAGAGCGGCGTTGCGCTGGACGGACGGTTGCCGGCCGCGCGCGACGAGGATTTCCATCCGTTCCTTAGGATAGTCGAACTTGCGCGCAGCGTTCACGGCCAGAATCTCCTTCTGCCCCGGCTTTGTGGGAACGATGATGGTGACCAGCGGCAGCGCGTCGCTCACTCAGCGAAAGTAAGCGCCCGATGAAGGGCGGGCAAAGTTTGTTTTTAGTCAGTAGTCAGTGGTCGGTAGTGAGCGGAATCACGGAAGCCGAACAAGACGAGCGCGGCGATCACGACGCGGGTTGCCCCAACCAAGGGAGGCTCCGGGAAGCTACAAGTTCAAAACACAAATTCCAAACGCGCGGGCGATGCGGAGAGCGGCGTTTTTTTTTGGCCTTTGAGTTTTGAGCTTCCCTTGAGCTTCGAACTTTGCATTCGCGCGACGAAGAACGATTCCGTCCGGCCTTTGTCCAACCGATGTAACCACTCCGATCTTTTGAAACCGTTTGACTTGAACCACTCGCCGAACATAATCGCGCAGCAAGCGAACCTATGCCGCGACTAGTCCTCCTCAGCGAGGGATACACCGGCCGCACCTACGAGTTGAAAGCGGACAAGACGACCGTGGGGCGCGTGTCCGACAACGCCTTCGAGATCCCGGAAGCCTCCGTGTCGAGTCATCACGCGGAGATTCTTCTGCGCGGCACGGAAGTCCTCGTCCGCGATTTGAATTCCACCAACGGCACGTTCATCAACGGCGAGCGCGTCACGGAAGCGGTCCTGAAGTCCGGTCAAATCCTCCGCCTTGGCACCATCGAGATGCGGCTGGAAACCGGCGCGCCCGCAGCGGCCAAGCCGAAGCAGGCGCTCGATCAGACGCGCGTCATCCCGCAGGGCGTGAAGCTGGATGAGCTTTCGAGCACGGGAACGGCGCCGGAGTTCAAGACCACGGGCTTCGAGAAAAAGAGCAATCGCGGGGCGAAGGTGTTTGCGATTGTCGCGGGCATCATCGCGGTCTGTTTGCTCGGCGCGCTGCTCTGGGTGGTGTTCTTTTCGAAGCAGTAGCGCGCGTCAGCCTTCCTTCAACCAGCCTGCCACTTTCCTCGCCGCGTAAGTGATCAGGATGTCCGCTCCTGCCCGGCGCATCGCCAGCAAACTCTCCATCGTCACGGCGCGTTCGTCGAGCCAGCCGCGCGACGCCGCGGCCTGCAGCATCGAATATTCTCCGCTGACGGCGTAAGCAGCGGTCGGATGGCGGAATTCCGACTTCACGCGCCAGATTAAGTCCAGGTAGGCGAGCGCGGGTTTCACCATCACGATGTCCGCGCCCTCGGCGATGTCGAGCGCCACTTCGCGCAGGGCTTCGTTGCCGTTCGCCGCATCCATCTGGTAAGTGCGCCGGTCGCCGAACTTGGGCGCGGATTCCGCCGCTTCGCGGAACGGGCCGTAGAACGCTGACGCGAATTTCGCGGCGTAAGACATTATTGGCATATCCGCGAAGCCTTCGGCATCCAGTCGCTCGCGAACCGCGCGCACGCGTCCGTCCATCATGTCGCTGGGCGCCACCATGTCCGCGCCGGCGTCGGCGTGGCTCGCCGCCGCTTGCGCAAGCAATTTGAGCGTTGGGTCGTTGAGGATGCGCGCGCCGCGCGGCCCGCGTTGCACGATGCCGCAATGCCCGTGCTCCATGTATTCGCAGAGGCAGACGTCGGTGATGACGAGAAGGCCCGGCAATTCCTTCTTCAGAAGGCGAACGGTCTGTTGAACGATTCCGTTGCGCGAGTAAGCGCCGCTGGCTTTCGCGTCCTTTCGCTCCGGGATGCCGAACAACAACACCGCTGGCACACCGGCTGCGTGGGCAGACGTCGCTTCCTTCACCACCTCGTCTGGCGAAAGCTGGAACACGCCCGGCATCGCGCTGACTTCGCGCCGCACTTTGCGTCCGGGCCGCGCGAACAACGGCAACACGAGTTGTTCCGCGCTCAAGCGCGTTTCTGCGACCAGCCGGCGCAGGGCGGCGGATTGTCTCAGCCGGCGCAGGCGTGAAGCGGGAAACTTTCCGACGATGGGCAAACTCATGCGCACAGGCTACTGGACTGATGTGTTGGCGGCAACGTCCGCGTGAGAATGAAGTCCACACTTGGCACCTGTCGGGGCCTTTGTTTGACTCGCGCCGCCCGATGCCGAAGCGCCGCGACATTCTCTCCGTCCTCTTGTGCCTTGGCGCGTTTGTTCTTTTTCACACGGGACGCGCCACGGAGCGGGACAAGCCCTCCGCTGAACCGGAGAAGCCCTGGATCATCGAATCGCCCGGCCGCGTCACCTTCCAGCAAGGCACGGTCTTCTACTCGAACGAGGTCAAGATCACTTACGGCGACGCCACGCTGACAGCGCGCCGCGCCCGCCTCAACCAGGACACCGGCGAGTGCATCGCCGAAGACAGCGTCCGCCTCGAAAGCGGCACGCGCGTCTGGACCGGCGACAAGCTCCGCTACAATTTCAAGACGAAGCAAATCGTCGGCGAGGACTTCAAAGCCAGCCAGCCTCCCTACTTTGCCAAAGGCGACGTCGCCGTCGGCGAACTGGACGCGGGCGTTTATGTCCTCGCCGAGGGCTTCGTGACTACGGACGATAACATCGATCCCAACCACCGCATCCGCGCCAAGTCCATCACCGTCGTCTCCGGCGAATACATCGAGTGCGAGGACGCCGTGGTCTATCTCGGCGACGTGCCCGTCTTCTGGTGGCCGAAGCTGCGCCGCTCCCTTCAGCACGACCGGAACCGCTGGTCCTTCACGCCCGGCTACCGGAACAGATACGGCTTCTACCTCCTCACGACTTACGACTGGCAATGGAACGACCGACTGAGCGGCGCGCTTCATCTCGACGCGCGCACCAGCCGCGGACCCGGTGTCGGCCCGGACTTCCACTACAAGATTCCGCGCTTCGGCGAAGGCGCCGCCAAGTATTACTACACCTACGACCGCAAGCCGGGCGAGGACGAGCGCGGGCGCGACATTGATCACCATCGCCAGCGCGTCTGGTTCGAGCACCAGGGCACCCTTCGCTCGAACCTCACCCTCAAGGCCGCGCTCCGTTACCAGACCGACTCGCAGATGATTCGCGACTTCTTCCTCAGCGAATACAACGACAACGTCCAGCCCGCCACCTACGTCGAACTCGCGCAAAGCTGGAACAACTGGACGCTCGACGTTCTCGCGCAGCCGCGCGTGAACCGCTTCCAGGAAACCGTCGAACGCCTGCCCGACGTGCGACTCACCGGACTGCGCCAGCAAATCGGCCCCACGCCCTTCTACTACGAGAGCGAGACCTCGGCCGCATACCTCCAGCGCGAATTCGCCTACGACGCCACGAATCGTTTCGCCGCCGCGCGCGCCGACACTTTTCACCAAGTTCTTCTCCCGTGGACGTTCTTCAACTGGCTCAACGTCACGCCGCGCGCCGGCGGACGCTACACTTACTACAGCGAAGCCACCGGCCCCGGCGCTGCCACCGACGAGGAGCATCGCTGGGTCTTCAACACCGGCGCGGAAGTCTCCACCAAACTTTCCCGCACCTGGCCGGGCGCGAAGAGCCGATTCTTCGACCTCGACGGTGTGCGCCACATCGTCCAGCCCTCGCTCAACTACGCCTACGTGCCGAACCCCGCGCCGCCGCTCGAGGAACTTCCGCCCTTCGACTACGAACTTCCAACCACGCGCCTGCTTCCCTTCACCTACCCGGAATACAACCGCATCGACTCCATCGACAGCCAGAACGTCCTTCGCTTCGGACTCCGCAACAAACTCCAGACCAAACGCCGCGGCCAGATTGAAAACTTCCTGCACTGGGCCGCCTACGTGGACTGGCGGCTCAATCCGAATTCCCGCCAGCGCGCCTGGTCGGACGCCTACTCCGATCTCGACGTGAAACCGTTTCATTGGCTCACGCTCAACTCCCAGCTTGCCTACAACATCAACGACACGACTTGGGACGCCGCGGATCACTCCGCCGTTTTCGCCCCGAACGACATTTGGAGCCTGCGCCTCGGCCATCGCTTTCTTCGCGACGGCGCTTTCTTCGGTCCCGGCGTCGAAGGACACAACATCCTTTACGAAACTCTTTACTTCCGCCTCAACCACAACTGGGGTTTGCGCGCGTCGCACTACTACAACGCCGACGCCGCCCTGCTCCAGCGCCAGCAATACGGCCTCTACCGCGACTTCCGCAGCTTCACCGTTGCCCTGACTGCCTCGCTCCACAAAAGCCTCGGCCAGCCACTCGACTACGGCTTCGCGCTCACCTTCTCGTCGAAGATTTTTCCGCGCTACGGCCTCGGCTCCGACGCGAACAAACCGCACCTGTTGCTCGGATACTGATCGCAAGAGACCGGGGACATTGCGCTGGCCCCAAGAGCGCCAGAGGACTGGCGCTGTCGGCCGCGAACGCACAGGAGACTCACGAAATCGGGATGCGCCCCAATCGTGGGCGGAGCTTGGCGGGCGATGCGGAGGGCAGGTAGGGTCCGGGCCATGAAAGATGCCTTCGATTTCTCCGGCAAGGTGGCGCTGGTCACGGGCAGTTCGCGCGGCATCGGCACGGGACTCGTCACAGCGCTCGGCCAGCTCGGCGCGCGTTGCGCGGTCAATTACGTCGCCGACGCCGCGGGGCGGAATCAAGCCGACGCGGAACGCGTGGCGGCGGCGCTTGCCGGCGCGTGCGCCATCCAATGCGACGTGGGCGACGCCCAGCAAGTCGCCGCGATGATGGAGCGCGTGCAGAAGGAATTCGGTGGACTAGACATCCTGATCAACAACGCGGGCGTCCTTCGCGACCGCACGATCAAGAAGATGAGTTCCGAGGAATGGGAAGGCGTGCTGCGCGTCAATCTCACCGGCGCCTTCAACTGCATCCAGCATGCGACGCCGATTCTGCGTCCGGGCGGACGCATCGTGAACGTTTCATCGGTGAGCGGGCAACTCGGCTTCTTCGGCCAGGCGAACTACGCGGCGAGCAAGGCGGGGTTGATGGCGCTCACGAAAGTCGCCGCGCGCGAACTGGCCCGGCAGCAAATCACCGTCAACGCCATCGCGCCCGGCTTCATCGACACCGAGATGAGCCGCACGATGCCGGGGGAAGTCGCGAAGCAATTCCTCGCGCAGGTGCCGCTGGGACGCTACGGGAAAGTGGACGACGTGGTGTTCGCCGCCCTGAGCCTTTGCTCGCCTTACGCGAGCTATGTCACCGGACAGGTGATTCACGTCAGCGGCGGATTTTACATGGGGTGAAGGTGAAGAACCGCAGAGGCGCAAAGGACGCAGAGAAGCGCGGCATTCGCAGCAGGGCGGGCCACTCCCCTCTCCCCCGCTCGGAGCGGGGGAGAGGGGTGCTCATAATGGCGCAGAGTCCCGGCACGGAACCCAAAGGCCCTCCTCTCCCCAGCCCTCTCCTCCCTCCGAGGGAGGAGAGGGAGCCGGCCGCCGCCTATTGCGCCACGTTCACCTTGTATTCCACGGTGCCGTTGCGGCCGGAGCCGAGGGTGCCGGTGAAGGTCCACTTCACCGCGCCGCTGGCGCCGGAGGCGGGCGCGCTGATGGTCACGGCGGTGAAGTTCGTGGGCAGCACGCCGTTCGTCGCGCTGAGGAACGTCGTGAACGCCGGTGTCGCGTCGTAGATCACCACGTTGTCCAGCGGGTCGTCGCTGTTGTTCGCGTAGGTGATCGTGTAAGTGATGGTCTCGCCGGGAAGGGCGGTGGCTTTGTCCACGGCTTTGATCAAGGTGAGTCCCGCCGTCGTGGAATTGCCGACCGTGGTGAGAGCCAGGCGGGTGCTGTTAGTGGCCAGTGCGGGATTCGCTCCGGTGTAGTCGAAGTCGGCGGTGACGGTGAGCTGGTTCTGCGCATTCAACGGCGCGGCAGCGGGGATGAAATCTTTCACGAGCAGACAGATCTTGTCGCCCGCGGTCACGGCGATGGCGGCGGAGATCGGCGTTTCGCCGGGGTCGAGTTGCGCGTTGCAGTTCGCGTCGCGATAAACCACCTGGCTCCAGCCGGGAATCGCGGGCGTCGGCGCGCTGACGACGCTGAACGTGACCGAGCCGCCGCTGCCGGCGACAAACGTGTGCGGGTGCAGCACGAACGTAGCGGGCAGTCCCGCCTGCTGGCTGTCGGGCGCGAAGGTGTTCACTGGCACGTCGCCGAAGTTGACTCCCGCGTAGCCCATGCCGGCGGCATAGACGAAGGTGATCACGTCGTTCGTGCGGCTGTAAGTGCCGCCCGTGTTGCCGACGGACGCGCCGGAGGAAATGTGCCCGCCGGGGTTGACTTCAACGACCCGCAGCGTGACGCCGTTGCTCAACGTGTTCGGGACGGCCAGCGAGTAATTGCCCGCGCCGTCCGTCGTCACGGTGTCGTACACCGTCGCGCCAGTGCTGTCGGTGAGCCGGACGGTCACGCCAGCAATGCCGGCCTCGGCGCCGTTCAACACGCCGTCGTTGGCCGTGCCGCCGCTGCCGCCGGTGTCCTTGAAAACACGGCCCGTGAAGCCGAGCGCGTTGATGAGGCCGAAGTTTTGCAGCGGCACGTTCACGATCGTGACCGCGACGTTGGTGCGGATTTGCGCGGGCATTTCCGTGCCGCTCCAACCGGCGGGCAGCGAAGGCGTCACGTCGGAGAGGTTCGTGTTGTTGTCGATGACGATGTTGTAGAGGCCGCCGGGGACGTTCGTAATCACGTAGGCGCCGCTGGCGGAATTGACATCAGCGAACAGCACCGCGGGTCCGGACGCGTTCGTGACGGGCAACAGTTTGGCGAACAAGCCAAGGCCCGTGCCGGCTTCCGCGCCGTCCTTGAAGCCGTTCTTGTTCGCATCGAGATAGACGAAGCCCGACACGTTGACGCCCTGGATGAAAGTGATGACCTGCGCGCCCGCGGCGGAACCGTCGTTGTTCGCGGGATTGGTGTCGATGGTCGGCGACGTGCTCGACACGGTGTTGGTCATGGTGCCCGTGGACGGCGCGGTGACGGTGACGGTGAAGTTCGTGGCCGCGGCGTTGAGGAAGTTGGTGAGTCCGAACCACCGCACCGTGCCGTTGCTCAACACGCCGTCGCTCGACGCGCTGACGAAAACGCTGTTGAACGGCAGCGCATCGGCCACGACCACGTTGCTCGCCGTCGAAGGGCCGCGGTTCGTCACGGAAATCGTATAGGTCACGTTCGATCCGCCCGCAACGGAGGCCGCGCCCGTCTTCGTCACCACGACGTCCGCCAGCGGAATGATGGCCGTGGCCACCTGCGCGTTCGCCGCGCTTCCATTGTTATTTCCCGGCGTCGGATCGGCCGTGGTCGCCGTGCTGCTGACGACGTTCGTGATCGACCCGTCGGCCGGCGCCGTCACAGTGACCGTGAAGTTCGTTCCCGCGCCGACCGCGAAATTCGGAAGGCCGCTCCATCGAACCACCCCGTTGGAAAGCACGCCGCCGGACGACGCGCTCACGAACACCGCGTTCGTCGGCAAGGTATCCGTCACCACGATGTTCGTCGCCGTGAACGACCCGAAGTTCGTCACGCTGATTGTGTAAGTGAGATTCGTCGCGGCGAGCGCGTTCGTTGCCCCGGTCTTTATGGTCCGCACGTCGGCGCCGGGCGTGACGGGCGCGATGTTCGTGACGCTGTTGTTGCCCGCGCCTGTCATCCCCTGGTCGTCGAGGTCGCCCACGTCCTCGCCGCGCAGGATGCGCGCGATGTTCGTGATGTTGCCTGATGCCGAACCGAGCACTTGCGCCGAGATGACGAACGTCGCAGTGGCGTTGCTGCCGAGGGCGAGTCTCGCGGTGAACGTGTTCGTGGCGAGGCTCGCGGTCTGCACGCCGCCGGTGCCACCGCTGAAATTCGTCGAGACGAAGGCCAGGTTCGTCAGCATGGCCGGGAAGGCGTCGATCACCATCGCGTTGGTCAGAGGAGCGGGGCCATTGTTTCGGAAGACCAGCGTGTAGTCCACCGTGCCGCCCGAAATCGGGCTGGCCGGGCTGGGCGCCTTGCTGACGGCCTGCAAATCCGCCAGCGCGATCACCAGCCCTCCGGCAAACACCGTCGCCGGACCCTCGGACCAGCCCCAGGTGTCCATGCCGCGCACATTGCCAAAGCTGCCGGTCCAGGTGTGCGCGCCGCCGGCGGAATTCGTGCCATTGGTGGCGGTCGTGCCACCCGCGAAATTGCTGTCGTCCCAGTACACCGTGAAGTCCGGTGCGCCCGAGCCATTCAGCCGCTGGAGGATCAATCCGCTGGGATTGTTCTCCGGATCCAGATAGGGGAAATGCACGTCCCCGGCGAAGGGCGCTATGCGCACACTGAAGGTCGTGGGAATCGGGCTGGACGGCGCGGGCGTTCCCAGCCCGCTCAAGCCGTTCCACGGAACGTTGTTCGTCCCCGTCACCATGTTCCCAATGAGGTTCACGTCGATGGGATCGGTCGTCAGCCCGTTGCCGTTGAGGTCCAGGCGGATGGCGTAGCGGCCCGGCGCGCTGGAATTGAACCCAAACACACCGCCCAGCCCGGAGCCGAACCGCGCGGGGGTGCCATCCACGCCGTAGTAAGTGAAGCCCGTGATGACTGGGTACGACAGCGGCGAATTCAGCCACGTCGATCCGCCCCAGGCCGCCGCGATGCTCGCCGAGGCCGGCAAGTCCCCCGCCGGCGCGTTCAGGAACATCTTGGCCGTCGTGTCCCCAACGGTGTCCGGCGCCTCAGGATTCTGGAAGCTGGCCCCCGCCAGATCCACCGACTTCAACAGCGCATTCAACGCTCCGTCTCGAAACCCCTTGTTGTTGACGAAATAGTGGAACAGGAACGGGTCGATGCCGTTCGCGTTGGCCTGATAGCGGAAGCCGTCGCGCGTGGCGACATAAGTGATGGCGTTGAAGCTGACGCTGTTGGCCGACATCGTGCCGCTGAACTTGTTCATGTACACCCGCCCGTTGATGTCCGCCCCCAGGCTGCTCCGCACCGTCACGTCCCACGCCACCACAAACCCCGAATTATTCGGCTGGTTCGCCCCGCGCGTCCAGGCGAAACCCGCCGCCATCGCACCCGGATTGCTCGAATCCGTCGAACTCGCGTCCGGGCTGATGAACTCCACCACCCACACCCCCCCCTGCCCCGCGGCGACCGCCACCGTCCACGGCGTGAACCCCCCCAGGTTCGGCAGCGGCCCGGCCAACTCCTGCGAGCGATTGAGGATCACCCCCGTGTTCAGCGCCCCCGGCGCAGGGCTGTTCACCACCGTGCCATCCGGCCGCGTCAGCCGGATCGCGCCGCTCCCCAGGCCGTTGGCGCTCGAAGCCACGCTGATGGTCTCGCCCACGTTCGCATACACCTTCACGTAAGTGCGCATCAGCAAGCTGCCCTGGTCCGCCGGCGAGTCGTTGCGATATGCGGTAAAGGCCCGGTTGCCGCCGTTGGCGGTCATCTCCTTCGTGCCCTCGGCGCGCGCGGGCAGGACGGAGAACAGCAACGCCAGCAGCAGGAGCCAACTCGTTCGCACGTGAGTGGGTGGGTGGGTGAGTGAGTGAGTGAGCACCGCCAGCCGCGTGGCCATTTTCCCACTCACCCACTCACTCACTTTCCCACTCACGGTCTTGGCCTTCAAATGGGCGTGGCCGATAGCGCCAGAGGACTGGCGCAGTCCGAGACGCTTCGCGGGGCACAGAGCGTTGGTCTGCGCGCCAGCGTCTCGGACTGCGCCAGTCCTCTGGCGCTTTTCCGCAGGCATAGCAGTGTCAGGATGCGTCCTTTTCACGGTTTTGCCTCCTTTCGGGTCGCGAAGTTCAGCAGCGACTCATCGAACTTCAGCCGCAGCGCCACATAAACGCCGTGGCTCGTGTTCTCGTTCTGGCTCAGGTCGCGGTCGTGGAAGCCAAAGAAATTGTAGCCCACGCCCAGCCGCAGGTTCTTCGCCACGGTGAATCCAATCTCCGGCCCGATGCCGTACTTCGTGCTGCCGTCCTTCCCGCTGAACAGCACCGATGAATTCAGTCCGATGTCCCAGCGGCGGTGAATCTCGTAAGTGACACGGAAGTTCAGCATGTGCGCGTCGTAGCTGTCGTCGAAGCCGTTGGCGTTGTCCGTCGCGTATTTGCCCGCGTAGTGCCCGCTCAAAATCCAATCGGCGTGCGGCTGGAAATTCCCGTGCAGCGACAGGATGTGAACCACGCGATCCACGTCCAGCGCCGGCTGCGTCGAATCGCGCTCGTACTTGAACTCGTAACGCATCAGCGCGTTCCAACGGTCCGTCGTGGTCTGCCGCCAGGCCGCGCCCGCCTGCCAGCGCCCCTGCACGCGGCTGCCGTCCGTCGGCCCGTTGTTGTCCACCAGGTAAAGAATCTGCCGGCCGAGGAACGCCCAGTCGCGATTGATCTTCCGCCCGTAGCCGAGCGTGTTGAGCAGGCTGTCGTTCGCCTCCGCAGTGCGCAATTCCAGCCGCGCCGTCCCCTTCCAGTTCGGATTGCGCGTGTATTCGATGCCGCCCGTCACCGCCGTCGCTTCGTTCTGCGTGTTGTCGCCGATGACGGGCGCGACGTGCTCCACGCTCGTGCTCAGGCGCACGCCCTCGGCGACATTCCACAGGTTGCGCAAGCCCGTCGCCGCCTCGGCCTCGCGGCCCGTGATGGCGTCGCGCATCCGGTACTCGTTGAACAGCCGGCCATCCTTGATGTATTCGGTGTCCAATCCGAACACCGCCGTGTTCTGCTGCTGGAAATTGTTCAACTCGTACGGCCCGCCAATCGCATCGATGAATTCGTAGCGCCCGTAAATCCGCGTCTTCTGCTTGAGCTGATACTCGCCGCCCACCGCGGCCATCCGGCGGTCGGTGTCCTCAAGGTCGTTCTCATACTCGCCGTAAATGGACGCGCCCTTCACCTTCGGCACCGGCGCCGTGATTTTTGCGCGCACGCTGGTCACTTCGTTCGGCGTGATGCCATCGGGCGCGCTCGTCGTGGGACTGGCAGGAAGACCAGTCTCGGTCGAGTAACGGCCGCCGACTTCAACGCGAACCTGGTTCGTGAACGTGTGCTCGATGCCGACCGTCACGCCCTTGCGCGAGCCGCCGCCGTTCTCGCTTTGCTCGCTGATGATGCCCTGCCCGACAAGCCGCGTATTCGGGCCAATCTTCTGCGAGATTTTCGCCCCGGCTTCCACGCGCCCGCCGCTCACGGTCGCCGTCGCGTTGCTGAATGTGCCTTCGGAAAAATTGTAGTAGGCCCGCGCATCGGTCTTTTCGCTGGTGTGCCGCAACTCCACGCGCGCCGCGTCGCCCATCGTGCCCGCGGCGTCGCTGCGGGCCACTTCGCCGATCACGAACGTCTTCGGCCCCAGCTTCACCGTGGTGTTCGCCGAGTAGAGGCCGTATTCGCCCTGCGGATTTTCGTCGCGCGCGCCGGAGCCGCCGACTTCGAGCCACGAGAGCGCCTTCCATTGCGCGTCGCCACCGTAGGTCCAGAACTTTTCGCCGCCCTGCTCGCTCTCGTAGGTCACGCGGACGAAGATCGGGTTCAAATTCGCGTCCGCGCTCGGCACCGGCGCGCGCAACAGGATGCGCCCGGTGAACGGCTCGAACTCGTAGTCGGCAAAGCGCGTCAGCGGCTCAATCTTGATGACAAGACTCTGCTGGTGCCGGTCGCGCGTGACGATCTCGACCTTCTCCGAGTTGATGATGCCCCGCGCCGTGCCGACGAAATACGGCCCGGACGTGCCGTTGGCGCGCACTTCCTCGATGACCTGCCGGCTGCTGTCGTCGCTGGCCCACAGGTTCAGCGAAAGCCGGTTCTTCTCGTAGTGCTCGCGAATGCCCGTGAGGCTGCGGCTGTAGTTGCCGAGTTGCCGCGCGTCGCTCGGCGAAGCCGTCGTGAAGTCGCCATAGAGCAGGTAGCACTTCTGTTTGTCGATGCGGACGAACAGCCGGCCTGTGCTCTGCGCGTCGAACCCGCGCGTCGCGCTGTCGCCGTAGATGGGGTAAAACTCATCGGGCTGGATGTCGCGGAAGAGCCGTTCGCGCGTGTCCTTGTCGGAATCGTAGGCCGCCGTGAGCAGATACTTGCCAAGGACTTTGCCCTTGAGGAAGAAGGACGCGCGCCCGCCGCCCTGTTCCTTGCCGTCGTCGCTCTTCAGTGACCACGAGCGCAACTCTTCCTCGAAACCATCGTGGCTGCGCGCGGGCGAAATGCCGCGAGAACTGAGGCTGTTCAAATTCAGCACGCCTTCGACGATGCCGGCGGCGATCATCGGGCGCAGGTCGGGCAGGAACGCCAGCGTCTCCTGCGCGTTGAGCGCGCCGCTGCTCACGGAGACCTTCGCGTCGCCCGGCTCCAACGGCGGTTTGAGCTTGAACTCAGCGCGACCACCTTCGAGAAAGACCTGCGTGCCGGGATCGACCTTGTTCAAGTCGGCCACCATCCATTCGCCGAGGCTCGCCTCCAGCGTGAGCGGCGTGCGCGCCGTCACGGGCACGCCCTGCGCGTCGGTGAGCAACACCGTGACGACGGCGGGCGTCTTGCCGTCGGCGGGCTGGTCGGCCTTGGGGAGAATGATCTGGATGCGTCCCAGCTTGTCGGGCGCGATGACGGAAATGGTCTTCGTGCCGCGCGCGTTGCCGAACGAGTCGCGCTGCGTGAGCGTGAGCGAATTCGTGCCGGGGCGGAAACTGACGCCGACGAATTCCCAGACTTCGAGTTGCTTCTCGGCCAGCACGGCCTTCTTGCCGACACGGCTGGCGGGAACTTCCTCGCCGTTCACCGCGAGCGAAAACTTCGCGCCGAGCGCGCCTTTCACGAGCACGGTGGCCTGCGGCGCGTGCAACGTGTCGCCGTCGCGCAACGTGATGAAGTCGAGCGTCGCGTCGAGATTGGTGATGATGTTCTGGAGCCGGATGCGCGCGTCGCCCTGAGCCTGGAACGGCACGTCGGAGTTGTTCGCATTAAGCGTATCCGGCGGGAGCAACGGGGCGAAAGTGTTGGCTACAGTGCCCGTCCCGCTCGGGCCAAGAAGCTCCGGATTGCGTTCCGGCAACGGCGCCGGCGTGCCGCTTGTCGCGCTGCTGCCCTCGGCGGGAGGCAACGGCTTCGCGCCCACCGGCGAGATTCCAGACGCCGTGGAACCTGCCCGCGGCTGTCCGCCCTGCTGGCCGATGATGCCGCTCGACGGAAGATTCTTCGCATCCGGCGTGCTGACGAGCGATTCGCCTTCGCGCCGCAGGTCGGAGCGATAGGCCGAGTCAAGTTCACCCGCGGCCTTGTCGATTTCCTTCCGGCGCTTCTCGATCTCCTTCATCATTTCCTCCGATCCGGGAAGGATGGCGAAGTCGGCCTTGTGCAGTTCGGCTTTCTTGATGTCGATGAAGCGCGAGCCGGGGCTGAGGGCGTTGCGCGTCGAAAGTTCCTCCAACTGCGCGCCCACCGGCAGCGTGGTGTTGTCCACCTTGAGGACATGCACCCGCGGGCGCACGCCGTAGAAGCTGAACTTGCCTTCGCTGTCGGTGATGACGTAGGTGCCGTCCTGAAGGAAAAGGCGGATGCCTGGCACGCCCAACTCGCCTTCGTCCTGGATGCGGTTGGTGTTTCCGTCCACGAAGACCTTGCCGACGATGAACGCGCGGTCGGTGAAGACGCCGCCGTCCACGCGGACGCGGTGCTCGGCGATGTTGCTCTTGCGCTGGGTGGCCTCGTCGATGGCCTGGGCGCGGTTCACGCCGTTGCCTTGCTGCGCGCCGACGCCGACGCGGGCGCGATAGGTGAGCGTGACGGTTCCGCCGTCTGGAATGGAACCGACAAGCCACGAGAGGGTCGAACTGCCCGCGCCGGACGGCTCGGCGGCGGTCGCAGCGCCGAGTC
>Ga0187893_10009422_pt1 | contig 15004 bp, 14 predicted proteins | sample MA1701074metaG_FD_139574 | JGI IMG/M metagenome (GOLD analysis project Ga0187893, IMG submission 139574) | White microbial mat communities from a basaltic lava cave in the Kipuka Kanohina Cave System on the Island of Hawaii, USA - MA170107-4 metaG ...
GGCAACGGTCAGTCGCGCCGAGCGTTCCTGAAGACGGCGGTCGCCGCAGGCGCTACCGCGGCGACGATCGGGTTCCCTTATGTGAAGACGGCTTCTGCCCAGGCGCCGGTCATCTGGAAGATGCAGTCCGGTTGGCCCTCCCGGGACATCCTCCATGAGTCGGCCGTGGCGCTGGTCCAGAAGATCAACGAGATGTCGGCGGGACGCATCAGGATCGACCTGCTGCCGGCGGGCGCGGTCGTCGGCGCGTTCGGCATCGCCGACGCCGTCCACAGCGGTGTGCTGGACGCCGGCCACGCGGTCGGCGTGTACGCGTACGCCAAGAGCCCCACGACGAGCCTCTTTGGCACTGGTCCCGGATACGGCATGGATGCCATCGACCTCCTGTCGTGGTTCTACTACGGCGGCGGGTTCGACATGTACCAGGACCTGCTCCAAAATACGCTCAAGTTGAATATCGTCAACTTCCTCATGGGGCCCATGCCCACGCAGCCGCTCGGCTGGTTCCGCACGCGGATCTCGACCCCCAGCCAGTTCAAGGGCACGAAGTTTCGAACCGTCGGGCTGTCGGCCGAGTTGTTTAGGGAATTGGGCGCGTCGGTGGTCATCCTGCCCGGTGGGGAGATCGTGCCGGCGCTGGAGCGCGGCGTCATCGACGGCGCCGAGTTCAACAACGCTTCTTCCGACAAGCTGTTGGGCTTTCCCGACGTCCGGAAAGTCTACATGCTCCAGAGCTACCATCAGCCCGTGGAAACGCTCGAGGTCGAGATCAACAAGGGAAAGTGGGATGCGCTGTCGTCGGATCTGAAGGCCATCGTCAGGTGGGCCATCTACGCCGAGGGCGCCGATTTTCAGTACCGCTCGATCGCGCGCTACAGCGCTGACCTTGAAGTGCTGGAGAAGGAGCGGGGGGTGCGCGTCTTCACGACGCCGAAGGAAGTCCTCGACGCACAGCTCGACGCCTGGGACAAGATCGTGGAGAAGCGGTCAAAGGAAGACCCGATCTTCGCCAAGATCGTGACCAGCCAGAAGAACTGGGCCCGGCGGATCGTGTCGTGGAAGCTGCGGACCTACGTCGACAACCGGCCGGCGTTTGAACGATACTTCGGGAAGAAGTAGCGCAGGGTTGTTCGACACCGGGTGATAATGTCAGGGCGTCCCGAGGGTAATTCCCCCGGAGCGCCCTGACGGTGTTTCTGCGATCTGACCCGGAGGGCGAGGCATGGCCGACCGGATCATCAGGGTCATCGACCGAATCAGCGAGATTGCCGGGAAGGGATTCGCCTGGCTCATCCTGGGCCTGACGTTCTCCCTCGGCTATGAGGTGTTCTCGCGCTACCTGTTCAACAAACCCACCACGTGGGCGTTTGACGTCAGTTACATGATGTACGGCGCCTACTATATGATGGGCGCCGCGTACACACTCTCCCTCAATGCCCACGTGCGCGGCGACATCTTCTACCGCCGGTTCTCGGATCGTACGCAGGCGACGGTCGACCTGGTGCTCTACATCCTGGTCTTCTTCCCGGCGATGATCGCCCTGCAAGTGGTCGGGGTCGGGTACTTCCTGGAGTCGTTCGGCATTCGGGAGACCTCGCCCCTCAGCCCGTACGACACCCCCATCTATCCGTTGAAAGGCGTCATCCCGGTGGCGGCCACGCTCCTGCTGCTGCAGGGGATTGCCCAGGCCCTGCGGTGTCTGCACGCCATCCGTACCGGGCGCTGGCCGGCGGGCTACCGCGCACCCGAGGCGCTCGAATGAGTCAGGAAGGCCTGGGCATGCTGATGCTCGGCCTGCTCGTGGCGGCGATCTTCATCGGCTTCCCCACGGCGTTCGCGCTGCTCGCGCTCGGTTTTGTCTTCGGCTATCTGGGGTTTGGCCACCTCGTCTTCGACCTCATGGTGCAGCGCGCGTTCTCGGTCATGACGAACGACGTGTTGATCACGATCCCGTTGTTCATCTTCATGGGCTACGTGCTGGAACGCTCGGGGGTGCTCGACCGGCTCTTCCGTGCGATCCTCGTGGCGTCCGGAAGGCTCCGCGGCTCCCTGGCCCTGTCCACTTTGATCACCTGCACGATCTTTGCCATGGCGACCGGCATCATCGGCGCATCGGTCACGATCATGGGGCTGCTGGCGCTGCCCGCCATGCTGCGCCTGAAGTACGACAAGAGCCTCGCCACCGGCACGATCGCGGCAGGAGGGACGTTGGGCATCTTGATCCCGCCCAGCGTGCTGCTGATCCTGTACGCGGCCAACGCCGGGGAGTCGATCGTGCGGCTCTACCTGGGGGCCTTCGTCCCCGGCTTCCTGCTCTCGGGGATCTACGTCCTGTACGTCATCGTGGTCACCCTGATGAGGCCGGAGGCCGGGCCGCCGCTGCCCAAGGAGGAACGCAACTTTCCGCTGGGCCAGATCCTCATGATGGTCGTCACCGGCGTGCTCCCCATGAGCCTGCTGATCTTCTCGGTGCTGGGGTCGATCGCGTTCGGCCTGGCCGCGCCGACCGAGGCGGCCGCGATGGGCGCGATCGGCGCGCTTGTTCTCGCCGCGGCCTACCGAAAGTTGAACCTCAAGAATCTCCGGGAGGCGCTCTATCAGTCGATTCGGACATCCAGCATGGTGTTGACCCTCCTCACGGGCTCGAGCATCTTCGCCGCCGTCTTCGCTCGGCTGGGTGGGTCGAAGGTCATTGAGAACTTTGTCCTGGGCCTGGGCCTCTCCACCGGCGGCTTTATCCTGCTGGCCATGGTCCTCATCTTCTTGCTGGGCTGGCCGCTGGAGTGGACCGAGATCATCATCATTTTCATGCCGCTGCTGTGGCCGATTGCGGCGGCGTACAAGATCGATCCCATCTGGTTTGGGATCCTCGTGGCCGTGAATCTACAGACGGCCTTCCTGAGCCCGCCGGTAGCGATGGCCGCGTTCTACTTAAAAGGCGTGGCCGGGGACAGCGTGCTGCTCTCCGAGATCTTCCGGGGTATGCTGCCCTTCATGGCCATCCAGGTGTTCGGCCTGCTGATGGTCTACTTCTTCCCACAGCTGGCCCTCTGGCTGCCCGGCGTTCTCATCAAGTAGACGGCTACATCCCAATCGAGATCGACTTCACCTCCATGTACTCCTCGATGCCCTGGTGGCCGCCCTCGCGGCCCATGCCGCTCTCCTTGAATCCACCGAACGGAATCTCGTGCGTGTATCCGGTGGGATCGTTGACGCCCACCATGCCGTACTCAAGTCCTTCGGCCGCCCGGATCGCCCGCCGCAGGTCGTTCGTATAGAGGTACGCAGCAAGGCCGAAGGTTGTGGCGTTCGACCGCTCGATCACCTCAGCCTCATCTTGGAAGGTCATCACCGGCGCCACCGGGCCGAAGATCTCGTCACGGGCGACGTCCATCTCCTCGCGCACGTTTGTCAGTACCGTCGGCGCGTAGAACAGCCCGGCGGCCAGCGGCCCGTCGGTGAGCCGCCTTCCCCCGGCGGCGACCCCCGCGCCCGCGCCGACCGCGGCCTTCACAAGGCCGTCCACCTTGCCCAGGATCTCCTGGTTGATCAGGGGCCCGATCTGCGCGCCCGGCTCGAAGCCCGGCGCCACTTTGAGCGCCATGACGCGCTCGATGAACGCAGGGATGAAGCGGTCGGCGATCGTCTCCTGGACATAGATGCGGTTGGCGCAGATGCACGACTGGCCGGCCACGCGTAGAAACTTGATCGCCACCGCGCCGTCGGCGGCCGCGCTCAGGTCGGCGTCGTCGAAAACGATGAACGGGGCGTTTCCGCCCAGTTCGAACGACACGCGCTTCAGCTGTGCGGCCGCCCCGGCCATGATGCTCTTACCGATCTCCGTTGAGCCGGTGAACGCGATCTTGCGGACTGCCGGGTGTTCAAGAAACACCCGACCGATCTCGCCCGACCGGCGGCCCGTCACGACATTGAAGACGCCCGCTGGCAGGCCGGCCGCCTCGCAGATGCGGGCCAGGGCCAGCGCGGTGAGCGGCGTTGCGCTGGCGGGCTTGAGGACGACCGCGCAGCCAGCGGCGAGCGCCGGCGCGATCTTGCGCGTCACCATCGTGGCCGGGAAGTTCCAGGGCGTGATGGCCGCCACGACGCCGATCGGCTGCTTGATGACCCACAGCCGTTTGCCGGGCGTAGGAGGCGGCACGATCGTCCCGTAGACGCGCCGGGCTTCTTCCGCGAACCAGCTGAAGTAGCCGGTGGCGAAGGCGACCTCGCGCCGCGCCTCTTCGAACGGCTTGCCGTTTTCCAGGGTCACCAGACGCGCCAGGTCGTCGCGCCGCTCCGTCATCAACTCATAGACGCGATGCAGGATTCGGCCGCGCTCGAGGGCCGGCTGCGCCGCCCACGACCGGTGAGCCGCCGCCGCGGCCTCGACCGCCCGCCAGACGTCGTCGCGACCCGCGTCCGGCAGCTCGGCGAGGACCTCGCCGGTCGCGGGATTGTTCACGCGCATCGTCTTCCCGTCCGCGGCTGGCACCCACGCACCGCCGACATACATCGCCGAGCGTTCGCCGACGAGACTCATTGCCGACCTCCAAGGAGTCGCGGTGCCCGCGTGTTCGCTCTTCACTGGCAAGCCCCCTGCCGGCGGTGACGCGACGGTTACACGAATGGGCTACTTCTGGGTGAAAGCATCCACGGATTGGGGGAGGGATTCATGAAGCGATCAACGCTGATCGTTGGATGGGCCATCGTGGCAACGGCGTTGCTGGTGATCTCCACGGCCTGGCCCGACGCATCGCAGCGCGCCGTCGAGGGGGTCTCACGGGCGTTCCAGACACCCGTCGCGCGGGCACAGACTGCTGACGCGCCGGCGCAGCTCGAGTGGCTGAGCTGGATGTTCTATCGGCTGACCTCACCGCGGGGCAAGGTCATCCTGTTCAGTCCCTGGCTGAACGATCCGCGGTCGCCGTTCAGCAACCGCGAGTCCCCGGTCACCCTAGACAACCTTGACCTGGCGCACGTGATCCTCGTCCCCGCTGGGCACGGCGACGACCAGGGGCACACGGTGGAAGTCGCCCGAAAGACCGGCGCCATGGTGGTGACCACGTTCGAGCTGGCGAGCTCGATCGTCGCGCGGGGCGTGGAGTCGGGCAAGATCCTGCGGGGTCAGCCGGGCAGCCGGTTCGAGGTCGAAGGAATCAAGATCCAGGTCGTCAACTCCGTGCACGGATCCGGCGCCGCGCCCCTGCCAGGACAGCCGGCCGCCGTCTATGGCGGACCAGCCCTGGGGTTCATCGTCACCCTGGAGAACGGGGTGAAAGTCTATCACTCCGGCAGCTCGGCGCTCACGATGGACATGCAACTCTACGGCCGCCTCTACAAGCCGCACGTGGCGCTGCTGTCCATTGGCTCGGGCATGTACCCCGATGAAGCCGCCATCGCGGCCGAGTTTCTGATGACCGACAACCCGAATCTGCACTCGGTCTTCCCAACCCATCACGCATCGTTCCTTCCGCCGACGCAGCAGGGGAGCGTGTTTGTGCGTGAGGTGACCGCCCGACGGCTCCGCCGCGAGGTGACTGCGTTCGACCCCAAGCCTGCGCAGGTGTTCCTGGTCAACTCCACCGGCGCTCGGGCGCGCTAGCTCGCGCGCAGCCTTCTGCGTTGGGGAAGGGAGTCGGCCGCTTTCAGGTGATGGCGACGCTGCAGGCGGCGCGGGCGCGCGCGCTGGGCCTGCCGCTGGCGACCGCGAAGTCGTGGGGGCTCAACCGAGCCATCTACTACGCCGCGGCCAAGCGCGGGTTCAAGAGCGCCGGTGGCGCCGGTCCGGCCAAGCCGCGCGGCACCCGGGCCGTGCCCCGCGAGTTCTTCTTGGGTGACGACAAGGCGTACCAGGTGACCACACGGGGCCGGAAGCTGTTCACCATCGGCGGGGAGATTCAATCGCCCGAGGATTTTCGCCTCCAGATCGAGCAACGTTTCGCCGGTACGTTTCGCGCGACCTGGGGCGAGTCGCTTAAGATCGTACAGCAGTTCCCCAGACGGGTGCTTGAGTCGCAGGAGGCGTTCTACGCCCTGATCTACCGGCCCCGGCGCGACGAACTGGCCAAGAAATGGACTGAACGCGCCGGCGCTTAGGGATCCCAGGAAGAGCTGATTGCCCGGAGAAGGGTCCCCGGGTGATCTGGGATCCGGCGATGGAGATGCTGCCCCGTGCTGACCTCGCGCGGCTCCAGCTCGAGCGTCTCCAGCAGGTCGCCGCGCGCGTCTATGAGCGGGTCCCGTTTTTTCGGCGCCGCTTCGATGAGGCCGGTCTCACGCCTGGGGCCATCCGGTCCCTCGACGATGTCGCCCGGCTGCCCTTCACCTACAAGCGCGATTTCCGCGACGAGTATCCGTTCGGTCTCTTTGCGGTCCCCCGCGGCGAAGTCGTCCGCATTCACGCGAGCTCCGGCACGACAGGCAAGCCCACGGTGGTCGGCTATACGCGGGCCGACATCGCCACGTGGGCCCAGCTCTGCGCGCGCTGCATGGCAGCCGCGGGTGCGCGCCCTGGCGACGTCTTTCAGAACGCCTACGGGTACGGGCTGTTTACCGGCGGACTCGGGATGCACTACGGCGGCGAGGTGATGGGTCTGACCGTGCTGCCGGTCTCCGGCGGCAATACCGACCGCCAGATTCTGCTGCTGCAAGACTTTGGTGTGCGTGTGATCGCGTGCACGCCGTCCTACGCCCTGACGCTGGCCGAAGCACTGGCGGCGCGCGGTATCACGCGCGGATCGCTGGCCCTGCGGGTCGCGGTGTTGGGCGCGGAGCCTTGGACAGCGGGCATGCGAAAGCAGATCGAGGAACAGCTCGGGGTCGACGCGGTGAACATCTATGGGCTGAGCGAGGTGATGGGTCCGGGGGTCAGCATCGAGTGCGTCGAGGCGAAGGACGGAAGCCATATCTTCGAGGATCACTTTCTCCCGGAGGTCGTGGATCCCCAGAGCGATGCGCCGCTGGGCCCCGGGCAGGCCGGTGAGCTGGTGATCACGACCCTGACCAAGGAAGCGATGCCGGTCATCCGGTACCGTACCGGCGATGTGGCCTCTCTGAACCTGGAGCCCTGCCGCTGCGGCCGGACGCACGTGCGGATGAGCGCGGTGCTCGGTCGGACCGACGACATGCTCATCATCCGCGGGGTGAACGTGTACCCCTCGCAGGTCGAGACCGCCCTGCTGGACGTCCCTGAACTCACGCCGCACTACCTGCTCGTGGTCACGCGTCCGCGAACCCTGGACGAACTGGAGGTTCGGGTCGAGGTCAGTGAGCCGTTTGCGCGTGAGCTCGGAAGCGCGATGCCCGTGGCCCACCCGCGCGTCGCCGCCCTCTCCGACCGGTGCGCGCAGCGCCTGCGTTCGATGCTGGGGATCGGTGCGCAGGTCACGCTGGCCGCCCCCGGGAGCCTGCCGCGCAGTGAAGGCGGCAAGCTGCGGCGCATCCGCGATGAGCGCCGCCTGTCCTGACCCGATGCGCCCCGGTCTCGTCCCCGGTACCGAAGGTCAGGTGATCGTGACGGTCACCGAGGACATGCTGGCCCGGTTTGAGGAGTTGGGGCTGGTGCACCCTGTCTACTCCACCTGGTCGATGGTGCGGCACATGGAACTGGCCTCGCGCAAGGTGATCCTGCCGTACCTGGAGCCGGATGAGGAGGCCGTCGGGTACAGCGTCAGCGTGACGCACTTGGCCCCGACCGCGACGGGTAGTGTGGTCACGGCCCGCTCCCGGTTGCTTGAGATCGACGGGAACAAGATCGTCTGCGCGACCACGGCCCACAACGGTCAGGCGACCATCGGGGAAGGAACGACGGTGCAGATGATCGTGCCCGTGGAGACCTTGCGCGCCCGATTTAAGGCGATCGGCGCTCGGCGGCCTCCCGAATGAGGCCACCTGCAGGGGGTCCTTGAGCCGGGGCGAACGCAGTAGTCGTTTTGGGACATCCGCTGACAGAGGGAGCGGTTCGCGTGCGCGGTTCGTTGGTTCCGCTGGTGACCCCCTTTCGTGATAGTCGTGTCGACGAGCGAGCGCTGGCCGACCTGATCGAGTGGCAAATCGAGAGCGGCAGCCACGGGATCGGTGTGACCGGTTCCACCGGCGAGCCGGTGGCGCTGTCACTCGAAGAGGGCGAGCAGGTCATCGAGCTCGCGGTCCGAACGGCCCGGCGCCGCGTGCCGGTTATCGCCGGCACCGGGTCCGCGCATGCCGGCGAGACGCTGCGGCTGACACGCTTTGCGAAGCGCGTCGGTGCCGACGCGGCCTTGATCGTCGTACCCTACTACAGCCGCCCGGGGCAGGAGGGTCTCTACCGGTACTTTCGCTCGGTCGCTGATGAGGTCGACATCCCGATTATCCTGTACAACATCCCGGGCCGGGCCGCGGCCAACCTCGAACCCGATACGACCGCCCGGCTGGCGCGTGATTGCCGAAATGTCATCGGCGTCAAGGAGTCCAACAAGGATCTGGAGCACGTCTGCCGGGTCATGCACCGCTGCGGCCGGGAGTTCCTCGTGTACTCGGGCATCGAGCTCCTCTGCTTCCCCATCCTGGCGCTCGGCGGCGCCGGATACGTGAGCGCGACCGGCAACGTTATGCCAAGGGAGGTCGCGCGCCTCTACGATCTCGTCGCATCCGGCAAATGGGAGGAGGCGCGCGAGCTCCATTACCACCTTTTGCCGATGAACGACGTTCTATTCATCGAGACGAACCCCGTTCCGGTCAAGACTGCCTTAGGATTGCTGGGACGCTGCAGTCCTGAAGTCCGCCCGCCGCTTGCACCGCTGGCGCCTGAGGGCGAAGCGAGCCTGCGCCGGGTGATGACGTCCTACGGCCTGTTGCCGGGTGTCGAGGTCGGGCCGGCCGGAGCGCCCTCGCGGCGATGAGATCCGCGCGGTTCATCGCCGACGGCGCGGTCCACCGGGGCCATGTAGACGGCGATGTGTTGATCGACGAGCGGGGACGCGCCCACCGTAGCGACGCCGTGACCTGGCTGCCGCCCGTGGCGCCAAGCAAGATCATCGGGTTCGCCCTCACCTATCGCGACCACGCTGCGGAGCTGGGAATCGACGCGCCGCCGGACCCGGCGGTATTCTTCAAGCCGCTCAGCGGGTTGATTGGCCACCTGGCCCCGGTGGTGTACCCCGCAGGCGTCGAGTACCTGCACTACGAGACCGAGCTCGCGGTGGTGATCGGCCGGCGCTGTCGCCGCGTGCGGCCGGAGGGTGCGCCGGAGGTCGTGCGAGGCTACACGATCGCCAACGACGTCACCATCCGAGACTTCGTCCGCAACTTCTACAGACCGCCGGTGAAAGCCAAAGGGTGGGACACCTTCTGCCCGTTGGGGCCGGTGCTCGTCGAGGGTGAGGTGACCGATCCGCACCGCCTGGGACTCCGGGCCTACGTGAATGGCGAACTGCGCCAGAGCGGCACCACCGCGGATCTGGCCATGAGCGTGTGGGATCTGATCGCGTTCCTCACTGAGTTCATGACCCTCGAGCCTGATGACGTGATCCTGACCGGCACCCCCAAGGGGATCTCCCACGTCCATTCCGGCGATCGCATGCGTCTGGAGGTGGACGGGCTCGGCGTGCTCGAGAATCCGGTCGTGCCCGACGGATCGCCCGAGGCGGCTGATCCAGCCCGGCAGGGCCTGCGCTGATGGGCGCGCGTACCGGAGCGCAGTTCATCGAGGGTTTGCGGACTCGGCCGCAGGAGCTCTGGCTCGGTGGCGAGCGGGTGACGGATCCGGCCGCGCACCCGGCCTTTCGCAATATCGTCCGCAGCGTGGCGGCCCTCTATGACATGCAGCACGATCCCGCGCTGCGCGACGAGATGACCTATATCTCACCCAGCTCCGGCGACCGGGTTGGCCTGTCGTTCCTCACGCCGCGCAGCCACGAGGACGTGGCGCGCGTGCGCAAGATGATGAAACGCTGGGCCGACTACTCCGGTGGCATGATGGGGCGCTCGCCAGACTACCTGAACCGAGCATTGATGGCGTACGCTGCGGCGGCCGACTACATGGCGGCCAACGACCCACGGTTTGGCGACAACGTCCGCCGTTACTATGAGTACGTCCGCGAGCACGACCTGTGCCTGACGCACACCCTCATCAACCCCCAGGCGAACAGGTCGGTGGGTCCGTCCAAACAGGCGGATCCCTACCTCGCGGCCGGCATCGTGCGTGAGGATGCTCAGGGCGTGCTTATCCGCGGCGCGCGGATGCTGGCGACGCTGCCCGTGAGTGATGAGATCATGGTGTTTCCCTCGACCCTGCTGCGGGGCGGAGCAGAGGACGCGCCGTATGCTTTTGCCTTTGCGATTCCCACCGCGACCCCGGGGCTGCGGTTCATCTGCCGTGAATCGTTTGACTACGGGCGCAGTCCAGCCGATCATCCGCTGGGGAGTCGTTTTGAGGAAATGGATGCGGTCGTCATCTTCGATGACGTCCGCATACCGTGGGAGCGGATCTTCTTGCTGCGGGACGTCGAGCGGTGCAATCGCGCCTTCGCCGAGACGCGCGCGGTCGTGCACATGGCGCATCAGGTGGTCACGAAGAACGTGGCCAAGACCGAGTTCGTGCTTGGGGTCATCTGTCTGATCGTGGACGCCATCGCGATCGAGCAGTTTCAGCACGTCCAGGAGAAGGTCGCCGAGGTCATCCAGTCTCTCGAGACGATGCGTGCCTTCCTCCGCGCCAGCGAAGCCGATGCGGCTGTCGACCGGTGGGGGGTGTTGACACCGGCGTGGCCGCCGCTGGATGCTGCGCGCAACATGTTCACGCGGATGTACCCGCGGATGATCGAGATCGTCCATCAACTCGGCGCCAGCGGGCTGATGGCGATTCCTCCTGCCGCCGAGATGGCCGGGCCCCAGGGCCCGACGATCGACCGGTTCTACCAGGCGGCTCGGGCGGACGCGCGTAACCGCGTCCGTCTATTCAGGCTCGCCTGGGACCTGGCCCTCTCGGCGTTCGGCGGCCGCCAGGCGTTGTACGAGCGCTTCTTCTTTGGCGACCCGGTGCGGATGGCCGGGGCAATGTTCGCCGGGTATGACAAGACCCCGTACATGGATCGGGTTCGCGCCTTCCTGGCGCGCGCAGGCCATGACGCTTGACCCCCGGGTGTTCAGACGCACCATGGGGCTGTTTGCCACCGGTGTAACCGTCGTGGCGGCGCGCACGGCGGACGGCGTCGTCGCGATGACGGCAAACGCAGTGAGCTCGGTCTCGCTCGACCCACTGCTCGTGCTGGTCTGCGTGGATCACCGCGCACGACTGGCCGGCCATCTAGCGGTTGGGCTGCCGTTCTCCATCAACCTCCTCCGCGACGAACAGGAAGTGCTCTCGCGCTACTTCGGCGGCGGCTGGCGCGACCACCCGGCTCCGGAGTTTCGCTTCGAAGTCTGGGACGCGGCCCCCCGACTCATCGGTGCGCTGGCCGCCATTCGATGTGACGTCGACCGCCTCTACGACGGCGGGGACCACCACATCCTGGTGGGGGCGGTCCGGAGTCTGGTCGAAGGCCCCGACCCGTGGAATCCGCTGCTGTTCTACGCCGGCCGGTATCGCCGCCTGGCCCCACCCGCGGTCCCCGCGGCGCCGGCTGAAGAGTGGGCGCCCGACGGCGTGTCCATCTACTATGAAGAGTGGGGCCCGCCGGAGCGGGAGGCTCACGCCAAGGCCTCCGACCCGCAGGAATGAGCGCCCCTGCGATCCTGCGGGCCGGGCACATCGTGTTCCGGGCGACCGATCTCGGGCGTGCGCGGGCCTTCTACGTCGATCTGCTGGGGTTTGTTGAAACGGCGGTGGATCGCGACGCGCTTTATCTGCGCGGGCTGGAGGAGACCGAGCACCACAGCCTGGTGCTGGCCCGGGCCGCGGCCCCGGGCGTTGCGCACATCGCGTTTAAGGTGGCAACCCCCGACGATCTCGAGCAGATCCAGGCGGGATGCCGCGACGCCGGCCTGACGTGGCGCTGGGTGAGCGAAGGGGAGGAGGAGGGCCAGGGGCGGGCCCTGCGCGTCGAGGATCCCGCCGGGCTGCCCGTCGAGTTCTACGCCGCCATGGCAGCGGCGCCCCGCTTGCTGCAGCGCTTTGATGTCTACCGCGGGCCCCACATCATGCGCGTGGATCACTTCAACTGCCAGGTACCGGACGTGGTGCCGCTGGTCGACTGGTACACGGGAGCGTGGGGGTTTCGTTGCTCGGAGTACACCGAAACCGACGATACGCCGCCCAGACTGTGGGCGGCGTGGCTTCATCGCAAATCCAACGTCCACGACATCGCCCTGATGACGGGCATCGGTCCCCGGGTTCACCACGCCGGGTTCTGGCTGCCGGAGACGATCAACGTGATCCGTGCGTGCGACATCCTGGCCGGGGCCGGATTCCAGACGGCGATCGAGCGCGGACCCGGGCGGCACGGCATTTCAAACGCCCTGTTCCTCTATCTCCGTGACCCTGACGGCAACCGGATCGAGTTGTTCACCGGTGACTATCTCACCGCGGACTCGGATCGCCCGCCGCTCCGGTGGAGCATCAATGATCCACGGCGGCAGACATTTTGGGGACACGCCGCCCCAGCCAGTTGGTTTGATGAGGCCTCACCGGTCGAGTCCATCCAGGACGGACGGCTCCAGCCGACCCGGCGCCCGCCGTCCCAGGACCGCCCGGATTTCGTGACCTGACCGCCTCGCCCTAGCCCCGCCCGCGAAAACCGGGAACCCCACCGACCGTTATGCCGGTGGGGTCCCGATTTGAAGGGGTCGGGGATGTAACCGGAACGACGTCCCTCCGGCACCGCCGGCCCGGAGGTCCATCCCCGACCCGAGCTGACCTGGCACTGCAACACAATCAATTTCTCTCGCGTACCGGGTTTGCCCCTCCGGTGGGTACCCGCACTACGCCTTCGACGGGATATTCACTTAAACGATGTGTGCTATATTCACTAGGAGTGATATTTGTGCCATAATATGAAGGAACTTGAGCAGCTCGTGTTGAAGTCGCGGGAACTTGCAATGAGTGGCTTGATTCGAAAGACGGACTTGCCGGAAAGGCGTGCCCGCGCCGGTCACTCCCGAAGGGGGGATCGGCATGAGGAAGACTGCCGCGGTCGCATTGGCCCTGGCGCTCTGGGTAGTGCTCGGGCTCACCACAGGCCTTCTTGTCGCCCGGTATGGCGATGGTGAGGTCCTGGGTGGCCCGATGGCCGGGCACGGTGATGGCGAGGTCCTCGGTGGGATGGCCGGGCACGGTGACGGCGAGGTCCTCGGTGGGATGGCCGGGCACGGTGATGGCGAGGTCCTGGGTGCTTTGCTCGCCACGTACGGCGACTGAGAGATCCTCGGAGCGGCTCAGCCCGCACTCGTCGACGCAGTGGGCCGCATGGGCGGCAGTTCGGGGGGAAGAGGCGTGACGCTCGGCCAGAAGCTCCGGGCAGCCCGAAAGGCCCGCGGCATCACACAGCGGGCACTGGCTGCAGGAGAGTTCTCGGAGAGCTTCATCAGCATGCTCGAGCACGACAAGGTTCGGCCGTCGCTCGAGACGCTCCGGACGCTTGCCGGCCGCCTCAATGTCCCGCTCGGCGAGTTCCTCGATGCCGCGCCGGCGCCCCGCCGACTCGTCTCGTTGAAGGTGAACCTGGGCCACGCTCTCCTTCGCCAGCACCGCTTCACCGAGGCGATGGAGGCGTTTCAGGCCGCGGAGCACGCGGCCTCCGAGGAGTCTCAGGAGGCGCTGTTCCGGGTCCAGATCGGCATTGGGCAGGCGCTGACAGGCCTGCGCCAGTTCGACCTCGCCCGCGAACATCTCGATCGCGGGCGAGGCCTTGCGGATGCGCTCGGGCGACCGGACCTAGTTGCGCGTGTGGCGAGTGCCACCGGGTTTCTCGCCCTCCGGCAGCGTGACTTCCCGGCCGCCCGAGACGCTTTCACCAGGGGTTTGACCGCGATCCGTGCGACCGTGCCGGTCGACGCCGAGTTCGAGGGCGGGTTGTTGGTTAATCTCGGCCGCACGTACTCCGAACTGGGACTGCCGGCACAGGCGCTCGACTGCTTCCACACCGCGTTGCAGAGGCTGGAGCCTCTTGGGGAGGTCGGGGCACGGGGGTTGCTGCACTTCAACCTGGGCGTCACCCATGAGCGACAGCGTGCCTTCGACCTGGCCCGGGCCCATCTGGAAAAGGCCGCCGTGTTGTTTGAGGCTCAGGAGAATCTCCAGTTGCTGGGCACGGTCAAGCGGAGCCTGGGGATCCTGCTGGTGAACCGGGGCAAGCCCAGTGAGGGCACGGAAGTGCTGCAGCAGAGTCTGGTCCTCGCCGAGCGCCTGGCCGATGACGTCGGCCGAACCCAGACGCTAGCCGAGTTGGGCAGGGCCTCCATGCTTCGCGGAGACCTTCCTGGCGCGGAGCGGCAGGTCGAGGAAGCTATTCGCATTGCCGTCAAACTCCAGGACCCCGCCGATGCCGCCTACGCCGAGTCGGTGATGGCGGCCATCTGTCACCGGGGCGGCCGGTTCGATGAGGCCGTGCACCGATACACGTACGCCTTGAGCGAGTTCCAACGGTTGGAGATGGCCGCCGAGGTCGCGCGGACGAGTCGCGACCTGGCGTTCCTGTTGCTGGAGCGGGGTCAGGAGCGTGAGGCCGCGAGGCACTTCGCCACGGCCTTCCGCGCTCAGGAGTCGGCTGCGGCGCGATAGGGCGCGCACTTATGAGCCACTTCGACGACGCGAAGCTCGCCGCGGTCCAGTCGAGACACGAGGCCACGCTCATGGGATACCCCAACGTCGTCGGGGTCGCCGCGGGCACCCGCACGAGAGGTGGCCAGCCGACGAACGAACGGTGCCTGGTGGTGTACGTCACCAAGAAAGTCCCCCGATCGGCACTAGCCAAGGCCGTGATCCTGCCGAAGCAGATCGAAGGTGTGCCTGTCGATGTGGTCGAGGTGGGCGAGGTGAAACCGCTCGATGGCTAAGCGCCGCCGCGTGCCCGGCCGGCGTGCGAAGGCC